>Ga0209282_1000043_pt1 | contig 119260 bp, 119 predicted proteins | sample Mtrugardesep15_FD_187529 | JGI IMG/M metagenome (GOLD analysis project Ga0209282, IMG submission 187529) | Root nodule microbial communities of legume samples collected from California, USA - M. trunc garden sep15 (SPAdes) (version 2) | ecosystem: Host-associated > Plants > Roots > Nodule...
GATCAGCCGCATCATGTGCTCCACCTGCCGGTCGAGCATGGCCTGGAGGCGCGGCGCGTCCATCCGGGTGGCAGCGGCGGCCTGGAGCTGGAGCGCATTGTGGATGGTGGCCAGCGGGTTGCGTAGCTCGTGGGCCAGCGTGGCGAGGAATTCGTCCTTGCGGGCGTCGGCCTCGCGCAGGATGGCTTCGGCCTGCTTGCGCACCGTGATGTCGAGCGCCGTACCCAGCACATTGGCTTGATGCCGCCGGCGACCCTCGCCCTCGAACTCGACCTGTCCGTTGGCCGCGTGCCAGTGCTCGCTGCCATCGGGCCAGAGGATGCGGTAGTCCACCTCGAAGCCGCCGCCACCACTCTCGTCGGCCGTGGCGATGGCGGTTTCCACGGCCTGCAGCAGCCGGGGCCGGTCATCGGGGTGCACGCGCTGGAGGGTCTTGGCCAGCGGCATGACTTCGGCCTCGCCGCCGCCGCGCAGCTCGCGCATGCGCGCATCCATGTAGACCAGCCCGGTTTCCGTGTCCTGCCGGAAGGTGCCGAGCCGGGCGATGGCCACGGCCAGCTGCGCCTGGGTTTCGGTCTTGCGCAGCGCCGCCTCGGCCTCGCGCCGGGCGGTGATGTCGCGGAACAGGATGCCGACCAGCGGGCGGACGCCATCGCCCACGCGGAAGGCGTGGACCTCGAACCAGCGGTCCAGCGCGCGCGCCTGCTCGACGAAGCGGCGCGGACGGCCGCGCAGCGCCACCTCGCCATAGATCTCGAACCAGTGGGCCTCGTGCCCGGGCGCCAGGTCGCGCATATTGCGGCCCTGCGCCTGATGCAGGCCGGTCTGGGCCTCGAACACGTGGTTGACCGTGACAAAGCGGTAGTCGATCGCCCGGTCGCCGTCGAAAATCACCTCGATGATGCAGAACGCCTGGTCGAGCGCGTTCGCCAGCGCGAGGAAGGCGGTGCTGTCTAGGCCGGCGGCGGCGAGGGCATGCGGGGATTCCTGCACGATGTGGCTTGCCTGGTGGTCAATGCAAAAACGGCCGGCACCACGCATTGCGCGGGTCCGGCCGTTCCGGCGATTCCGCCCCGGGTGCCGGGGCGGAGGGAGCAGTCATCAGCCCTTCACGGCCTCCAGGGCCGCGTTGAGCGTCTTGCTCGGGCGCATCACCGCGTCCAGCTTGTCGAAGTCAGGCTTGTAGTAGCCGCCGATGTCGGCTGCCTTGCCCTGCACGTCCGACAGCTCGCCGACAATGGTCTTCTCGTTGTCGGTCAGCGTCTTGGCCAGCGGTGCGAAGGTCTTGGCCAGTTCGGCGTCGTCCTTCTGCGCGGCCAGTTCCTGGGCCCAGTACATGGCCAGGTAGAACTGGCTGCCGCGGTTGTCGAGCTGGCCGGTCTTCGGCGACGGGCTCTTGTTGTTGTCGAGCAGCTTGCCCGTGGCGGCGTCCAGCGTCTTGGCCAGCAGCTTGGCGCGGGCGTTGCCGGACTTGATGCCCAGCTCTTCCAGCGACACGGCCAGGGCCAGGAACTCGCCCAGCGAATCCCAGCGCAGGTGGTTCTCTTCCACCAGCTGGGCCACGTGCTTCGGTGCCGAACCGCCGGCGCCGGTCTCGTACAGGCCGCCACCGGCCATCAGCGGCACGATCGACAGCATCTTGGCGCTGGTGCCCAGTTCCATGATCGGGAACAGGTCGGTCAGGTAGTCGCGCAGGATGTTGCCGGTCACCGAGATGGTGTCCAGGCCGCGGATCACGCGTTCCAGCGTGTAGCGCATGGCGCGCACCTGCGACATGATCTGGATGTCCAGGCCGTTGGTGTCGTAGTCCTTCAGGTAGGTTTCCACCTTCTTGATCAGCTCGGCCTCGTGCGGACGGTACGGGTCCAGCCAGAACACGGCCGGCGTGCCCGAGTTGCGGGCGCGGGTCACGGCCAGCTTCACCCAGTCACGGATCGGGGCATCCTTGACCTGGCACATGCGCCAGATGTCGCCCTGCTCGACCTTCTGCGTCAGCGCCGTCAGCACTTCATTCGTGGCGTTGTCGACGATGCGGGCCTCGCCGTCTTCGGCAATCTCGAACGTCTTGTCGTGCGAGCCGTACTCTTCGGCCTTCTGCGCCATCAGGCCGACGTTCGGCACCGTGCCCATCGTCACCGGGTCAAAGGCACCGTTGGTCTTGCAGAAGTTGATGATTTCCTGGTAGATCCGGGCGAAGGTCGATTCCGGGATCAGGCACTTGGTGTCCTTGGTGCGGCCGTCGGCGCCCCACATCTTGCCGCCGATACGGATCATGGCCGGCATCGAGGCATCGACGATCACGTCGTTCGGTGCGTGCAGGTTCGAGATGCCCTTGGCCGAATCCACCATCGCCAGTTCCGGGCGATGTTCGTGGCAGGCGTGCATGTCGCGGATGACTTCCTCGCGCTTCGACTCCGGCAGTGCCTCGATCTTGGTGTACAGGTCCACCAGGCCGTTGTTCACGTTCACGCCCAGTTCGTCGAACAGCTTCTGGTGCTTGGCGAAGGCGTCCTTGTAGAAGACCTTCACGGCGTGGCCGAACACGATCGGGTGCGACACCTTCATCATGGTCGCCTTCACGTGCAGGCTCAGCATGACGCCGGTCTTGCGCGCGTCTTCCATCTGTTCTTCGTAGAAGGCCAGCAGGGCCTTCTTGCTCATGAACATGCTGTCGATGACTTCGCCGTCCAGCAGGGCCACCTTCGACTTCAGGACGATGGTCTTGCCGCTCTTGGTGACCAGTTCCATGCGCACGTCACGTGCGCGGTCCAGCGTGATCGACTTTTCGCCGTGGTAGAAGTCGCCATGCTTCATGTGCGCCACGTGGGTGCGCGAAGCCATGCTCCAGTCGCCCATGCTGTGCGGGTGCTTGCGGGCGAAGTTCTTCACGGCGGCCGGTGCGCGGCGGTCGGAGTTGCCTTCGCGCAGCACGGGGTTCACGGCGCTGCCCAGGCACTTGGAGTAGCGCTTCTGGATGGCCTTTTCTTCGTCGTTCTTCGGATCTTCCGGGTAGTCGGGGATCTTGTAGCCCTTCGACTGGAGTTCCTTGATCGCGCTGACGAGCTGGAACAGCGAGGCGCTGATGTTCGGCAGCTTGATGATGTTGGTGTCCGGCAGCAGCGTCAGGCGGCCCAGTTCGGCCAGGTTGTCCGGCACGCGCTGCTCTTCGGTCAGGAATTCGGGGAATTCGCCCAGGATGCGGCCAGCCACCGAGATGTCGCTGGTCTCGACGTTCACGCCAGCCGGGGCTGCGAACGTGCGGATGATGGGCAGGAAGGCACTGGTCGCCAGCAGCGGAGCTTCGTCGGTCAGGGTGTAGATGATGGTTGGCTGCTGGGTACTCATTGCTTATCTCGCATCAAGAATCAGGTTGGAAAATGCCCCGGGTGGGTCACAGCCGGGGGCAAGACCCGAATTTTGCCTTATTTTTGGTGTCGGGAGGGGCGAACCATTGCGGTTTTTGCGCGGATGTATGCAAAGGCATTCAGATGTCGAAGTCGTCTCTGTCGCGCATCAAGCCTGCAAGTCCGTCAATTGTCGGTCATCTTCCTTCAAATTGCCGACTGACGGCTAGGTGTGGAACCCTTGCGGCGCAGGGTCCACCCCGGAGCGCTCCACGGCGGCAATGACCTGGGCGCCGAACAGCAGCAGCGTGGCGGCAATCTCCAGGCTCAGCAGCACCACGATGGCCGTGGTCAGGGAGCCGTACACCCGCCCCACCTGCGACAGCGTGGCGAAATACCAGACCAGCACGTGGCGGGACACCTCCCAGAGCACGCAGGCGAAGACCGCCCCCACCAGCGCATGGCGCACGGACAGCCGGCCCACCGGCATGACGAGGTAGATCGAGGTCAGCAGCAGGATCTCGCCGGCCAGCCCGAGCAGGTAAAGCAGGGTGCCGGACAGGCGGTCCAGCGACCATTCATGGCCGAGCACCTCCAGGTGCCGTTCGCCGATGGTCTGGAGCCCGCCCGCCACCAGCGTCACCACCAGCAGTCCCACGCTCAGCACGAGGATGTAGCAATAGGGCAGGATGGCCGAGACGAGGAAATGCCGCCGCCGGATGGCCACGCGATGGATGAAGATGACCGACATGGCGTTCTCCAGCACGGTGAAGGCCAGCGAACTGAAGAAGATCATCGTCACCAGCAGCACCCAGCCGAGGGCGCGGTGGTCCATGAAGCGCGCCAGTTCGGCCACCAGTGCGCGCGACTGCCCGGGCAGTAGCCATTCCAGATAGCGCGCCAGCGTATCGAGCAGCCGGGCCGGGTCGATCACGTGCGACAGGCCAATCAGCATCAGGATCAGCAAGGGCACGATCGACAGCAGCGCGTAGTACGCCACCGCCCCGGCCAGCAGCAGGCCCTGGTTGGCGCGGAATTCCCGGAGCGTGGTCAGGATGAAACGCCCGGGGTGCTCGAGAACGTGCCGGATGCGGGTGTCGAGGATGGGCATGGGAGGCAAGGAGGCGTCACAGACCAATGTGGCCCATCGGCGGTGCCCCGGCAAGGCGAGTTTGTCCGACACGGTGCCCGGGGCTGTACACGGTGCTGTACAGATCGGCCCGAAAGTCATGCCGATCTGTATCCAATCGACGCTGGCCCCCGTCCCTATAATGGCCCGATCCCCCGAAGTCGCCCTTTTTGAAGGAAATCCGACATGCTCGACTGGCACGACCTGGCCTTTTTCGCCCTGGCGGCCCTTGTTCTGGTGCTGACGCCGGGGCCGAACATGATCTATTGCGTGTCCCGCGCGCTGTGCCAGGGCCGAGCGGCGGGGCTGGTCTCGCTGGCGGGCGTGCTGCTCGGGTTTGTGGTCCACCTGATGGCCGCCGCGCTGGGGCTGACCGCGCTGCTGATGGCGGTGCCATTCGCCTTCGATGCCATCCGGCTGGCCGGCGCGGCCTACCTGCTCTGGCTGGCCTGGCAGGCGGTGCGCCCCGGCGGCGCCGCGCCGTTCCAGGCCCGGGCGCTGCCCGACGATCCACCGCGCAAGTTGTTCAGCATGGGCTTTGTCACCAATCTGCTGAATCCCAAGGTGGCGATGTTCTACCTGTCGTTCTTCCCGCAGTTCCTGCATCCCGAGCAGGGCTCGGTGCTGTGGCAGAGCCTGCAACTGGGCGCGGTGCAGATCGGCGTCAGCGGCGCGGTGAATTTGCTGCTGGTGATGGGGGCGTCCGGGATTACCGCATTCCTGTCGCGTAGCGAGCGGTGGTTGCGTGCGCAGCGCTATGTGATGGGAACCGTACTTGGCGCGCTGGCCATGCGCATCGCGCTGACAGACCGGAAGTAGCCCGATTCAGCGCGTGGCGTAGGGAAAGTGATGCTGCGCCGCCATCTGGGACAGATGGTCGCGCAGATGGCCCAGCTCGGCCGACAGCTGCAGCGTCAGGAACGCGAACGAGCTATGGCCGATGGACGGATCGTCCGGGTGCGGCGCCGGCAGGGTGATGTTCTGGCGAACCATGGACTCGTCGCCGGCTTCCAGCGCGCTGGAAATTTCCAGCAGCAGGTCGCGGATGCAGTGCTCGTCCCCGCAGGCATCGATGCTCTCGGGCGGAATCGTCGCCAACATCTCCAGCGCGCTGATGCACACCCGCGCGCAGTGCTGGACCTCCTCCAGATCCGCCGGCAGCGTGCCGGTTTCCTTCGCTACCGAGGGGATCAGGCTGCGCAGCTGCACCAGCGGCGGGCCCAGCTTCATCATGGCCTGCTGCCGCTCGCTCTCATCCGCAAAACCCCGCTCGATCTTGGCGTGCACGGCCGCACAGGCGCGCAGCAGCCCGGCCAGCTTGAAACGCCACGAATATGACGCATAGGCCGGCAGCGCGAACGAGAACACCAGCGCGATGGCCGTGCCGATCATCACATCGACCGTGCGCCAGAGCGCGTCATAGACGTTCTGGTCGCCGTGGCCGGCCGTGATGACCACCGTAATGCCAGCCAGCAGCGCGATATATCCCCCCTTGCCGACCGCATGGTAAGCCGCATACCCGCACGCCACGGCGATCAGCAGGTAGGTCAGCAGCGGAATGCGGAAGTAGCTTTCCTGGAGGATCAGGAACAGGCCGACGAAGGCGCCGATCAGCGTGCCCACCCCGCGCTCGGCGGCGCGGCGGCGGATATTGCCGTGATGCTGGAGCCCGCCAATGACCACGAGCACCGTGATCGACGCCCATTCGCCATGCGGCACGTTGATGCCGGTGGTCAGCGCGATGGACACCAGCAGGGCCAGCGCCACGCGCGTGGCGTGGAAGATGCGGGCCTGGCGGAATCGGCGATCGGGGTCGAACAGCGCGCTTGTTGTATTTCGCAGGGCCTCAAGCATGGGGGCGATCACCTTCAGGGGGGGCCGGGACGCTTGTAGTGTATAGAGCCCGGCGCACGATCCGCAACATGGGCCGCCGCTTCCCTGGCGCTGGGGGTTCCTGGCCGCCATCTGAAGTCATGCAGATCTCATTGAAGTTTATCTAAGCGCACTTTCGAACTTGTCATATTCGATGATGCGAGCCTTCGCCGCATTGTGCTGGCTGCGCCGCGCAGCAGCCGATGCAGCCGTCGCCTTGCCTTCATCCTGTGTCGACATGCTCCGATATGCGCAACCCCTCGCCGTCGCCGTCCCGTACCGTCTCTGTCCGTTGCGCCGGTCTGCCCACGTTGATGGGTGCACCGGCGCTGGTGTTCTCGCGGCTGTCCGGGACGGAGCGGCTGTGCGAGTTGTTCGAATACGAAGTGCAGCTGAAGACGCCCGACGCCCGGTATGCGCCGTCCGGTCCGGCAGCGAACCTCGACACGCAGGCCCTGCGCGGCCAGGAACTGACGGTGGCCATCGAACTCGATGGCAGCGGCACCGGGCCAGTTGGCCGCACCGGCGTGGGCACGCGGGAGATCACGGGGCTGATTACCGACGTGCGTGGCCCGATCCCGCAAGGCCGGCAGATCGCCTACTGCCTGACGCTGCGCCCGTGGCTCTGGCTGGCCACGCTGACCACGAACTTCCGCGTCTTTCAGCAACAGACCGTGGTCGGGATCCTCGAAGCGCTGCTCTCCGCCTACACCTTTCCCATCGAATGGCGCCTCGACGTGGGCCGCTACCCCAGCCGTGAATACCAGGTCCAGTACGGCGAGAGCGACTTCGATTTCTTCCAGCGCCTGACCCAGGAGTGGGGCATTTCCTGGCACATCGCGCACAGCGATGGCAAGCACCGGCTGGTGCTGACCGATGCCAACAGTGCCTTCGCGCCATACACCAGCCTCGCCTACCACACCATTCGCTGGCAGCGCAGCGCGGACCGCATCGACGAGGAGTGCCTGCACGCGTTCGTGCTGCACGACCGCCTCGTGTCCGGCCAATGGGCCAGCTCCGACTACGATTTCGTCAAGCCAGGCGCGGATCTGGCGGTGCGCTCGGCGGCGCCGCTCGATACCGCGCATGCCGAGGCAGAGATTTATGAATATCCGGGCGACCATGGCCAGCCCGCCACCGACAACGACCCGTGGCGCGAAGGCGGCCATCTCGCCCAGTTGCGGATGGAGGCACTCCGCCAGCACGGCAGTCGGGCGAGCGGACGCGGCCACGTGCGCGCGATGGTGCCCGGATGCACGTTCAAGCTGAGCCATTTTGTCCAGGACAAGGCCAATCGCGAGTACCTGATCCTCGGCACCGATCTGGAGATCGAGGATGTCCCCGAAGTGTCGGGCATGGGCCAGCAGTGGCGTTGCGAGGTCGCCTTCACGGCGCAGCCGACGAACGTGCTGTTCCGGCCCGAGCGGACCCAGCCCAAGCCGCGCACCAGCGGCCCGCAGACCGCCACGGTGGTCGGGCCGGAGGGCGAGGAGACGTGGACCGACGCGTACGGGCGCATCCGTATCCAGATGCATTGGGACCGGATCGGCCAGCGCAACGCCAACAGCTCATGCTGGGTGCGGGTGTCTTCGGCGTGGCAGGGCAATCGCTTCGGGGCGGTGCACGTGCCGCGCATCGGCCAGGAGGTGGTGGTCGAGCACCTGAATGGCGATCCCGATTGTCCTATCGTCACCGGCCGTGTACCGAACCGTCTCAATATGCCGCAGTGGCCGCTGCCGGCGCAGCACGCGCTATCCGGCTTTGTCAGCAAGGAGTTGCATGGCGAGCGGGCCAACGCCTTTGTCCAGGACGATACCCAGGGAGAAATCCAGACCCAGCTGCAGAGCGGCCATCAGACCTCGTGGCTGGGCCTCGGCTTTCTGACGCGCGTGCTGCACGGCGCCGGGCGCAAGGACAAACGGGGCGAGGGTTTCGAACTGCGCACGGACGGGCAGGGCGTCGTGCGCGCCCACGGCATGCTGCTGACCACCGAGCGACGTGCCAACGCCCGGGCGCATCACAAGGACATGGGCGAGACCGTGGAGCGGCTGGCCGTGGCGCGCGCGCAGCAGGAAACGCTGGCCGAACTGGCGCAGCAGCACGCGGCGCAGGACGCGGCCGACCAGGCCGACCACGCCGAAGTGGCCCGCGCCATCCAGCAGCAAAACGAGGACATCCACGGCACAGGAACTGCCAATGCGGATGCCGGCAGCTTTCCGGAACTGTCCGCGCCGCACCTTGTGCTGGCCAGCCCGGCCGGCATCGAGGCCACCACGGCGCGCTCGACGCACCTCGCTTCGGGCGAGCATCTGGCGCTTACCAGCGGTGGGCATACCAGCCTTGCCGTGGGCAAGCGGCTGCTGGCCAGCGCGAGCCGGGGAGTGCGGATCTTCATCCAGAGCATGGGGTGGCGGCTGGTGGCGGCCGGCGGCGACATCGACCTGCGTGCGCTGCGCGACAGCATCAACCTGCTGGCCCGGCTCGGGATCACAGCCACCGCCGACCGGATCACGCTGTCGGCCCGACAGGAGCTCGTCATCAGCGGTGGCGGCAGCAGCACCACCTATGGCGCGGGCGGCATCACGCATCGCACGGGCGCCGCGTATGTCATTCGCACCGCCAGCTATGCCCTGATCACCGCGCAGCGCGGCGCCGTGGCGTTCCCGCCGGCGCGCAAGCCCGGGCAAGGCAATCTCGAACTGTTCAACCGCTACGCCAACCACACCGGCATCGGCGGGGAGTTCCGCGTGGAGGATGCCTTGGGCAAGGCCGTGGCCGGCCGGCTGAACGCTCAGGGCTTCGCGGCGGTCAGTGGGCTCGCACCGGGCCCTGCCACGGTGAGCTTCGGCAAGGACCCCGCCGATACCTGGGTCGAGGCCAGTCATGTCGGCCAGCCGGAATGGCCACCGCGCGTGGCGCGAACGGAGGAAGACAGTGCGGTGGCCCAGAGCGCCGCCGGGCTTGTCGCGGAACAGGTGCGCGCTGCCGCGAGCCGGGCCAGCGAGCTTGGCCAGACGCTGCAGAGCGCGCGACAGCTCGCCGCGGCGGTCAAGACTATTCCCGATGGTTTGGCGGAATTCGGCCTGTCCGGCGCCCAGTCACTGCTGGGCCAGGCAGTGCAGACGTCGATGCCGGTGCCGACACTGGCCAAGGCCGTATCGCATCCCACGCGGCCTTCGATCGCCACGCCGGGGTTTGTTTCCTGATTCCCGCCGAAGCCCATCCATCGCCAATACCCCAAGCCATGCCCGAACCGAGACCTTCGCCCGCTCCGCGCCCGCCCGAGACAGCAGTGGCCCCGCTCAATACCATCGACGTGGAAGATGTGGGCCGGGGTGCCGCGCAGGTCGATGCGTGGCTGCGGCAGGCCAGTGGCGGGCTGGTGACGCTGGCGCGCATCCAGACCGTGGCCGGTGGCTTGCCCGTGCTAGGCAACATCATGGCACTGGTCGATGCACTCAACGACATCTTCGTGCTGATGCGCAGCCGCTCGCGCGATGTGCTCGACTGGGCCAGCCTCGGGATCAACCTGATCGGCGTGCTGCCGTTGCCACCGGGCATGGCAGCGGCACGCATGAGCCTGCGGCCCACGCTCGCACTGGTTCGTCAGGAACTGCGCCAGGCTGCCACAGCCACACTTGGCGATGGGCTGATCGAGGTGCTGGTCGGACATTTGAACGCCACCATCATCGGCGAGCTCGACGACTTTGTGCAGCAGGCGCAGACGAAGCTGGGCGCCATCCTCGACGATGCCGGCGCGTTGGGCGAGAGGCTGCTGGGCGAGATGGCCGGCGGAATGGAAGCCGTCGCGCTGGGCCAGCTGGATGCCGCCGGCAGTGCGCGGTCGGCCCGCACGCGAGCCGGTGTTGCAGCCGGGCAGTGGCTTAACGACCCCCGGGCGGCCATCAGTAATGTCTTTGGCGCGGTGTGGGATGCCCACAAGGCGGCGGGCAAGGCGGGGGCCAACAAGGCGGTGCGGCTCGCGATGCCCGAGAAGATGCGGCAGCAGGTGGCGGCCAGCGCGGGCGCCTTGCGCGAGATGGGCCCGACGCTGCGGGCGCAACTGGCGAAGTTGGCTGATCCGCGGGCCGCGCACAGCCTCGGCTGGCTGCTGGCGATACTTGCCCAGGCGGTGGCGCGCTGGCGCCAGAAGCGGCGCGCCGGCCAGAGCGCCAATGTTCACCCGAAACACACCAGCGAGGCGCGGCAACGCGCGCAGGATGGCGAGCTGGGCGCCATCGGCCGTCAGGCGCCAGCACGGGGCAGCCCGGGCTGCCGGAACTGCCCGGCGCCGTCCGGCAGCCGGCGCAGCATCAGCTTCGCCACCGGCGACGAGACGCTGTCGCACACCGATTTCATCCTGCCGGGGCAGCTGCCGCTTGCCTGGACGCGTACCTACCGCTCGAGCCTCGCCGCCTACGACACCGGTATATCGAACCAAAGCGGCGCGCGTTGGATCACCCCGTACACCACCTGCTTCGATCGGGCGTCCAAAGGGGTGGTGTATCACGCGGCCGATGGCCGTAGCCATGCCTATCCGCTCCCCGAGATCGGCAAGTTCCACCACGATCCGATCGAGAACATCACGCTTGTGCGGGTGTCGGAGAACACGCTGACGCTCGCTCGGGGCTTCGAGGGTCAGGAGACCTATCGCCTTCACGGGCAGCGCTTCCGTCTGACCGGCATCGAGCTGCGCAGCGGCGCGGGCGTGGCGCTGCACTATGACCATCGCGTTCATGGCGACACTGTGTTGTCGGACGTGATCGCCTATCAGGGAGCGGCGACGCTGGCGCATATCGGCATCCGCCCCGACGCGGCCGGGCGCATTGCCGAACTGTGGCAGATCGTCGACGGCCAGCTCGTGCGGCACCTCTCGCGCTATACCTACGACGACGCGGGCGATCTCGTGATGGCGCAGGACGAGAACGCCGCCCATTGGGACTACACCTACCGGCATCACCTGCTCACGCGCTACACGGACCGCACCGGGCGCGGCACGAACCTGCAGTGGCACGGCGATGGCCCGGATGCACGGGCCGTACGCGAGTGGGCCGACGACGGCAGCTTCGATACCCGCCTGGCGTGGGACCCCGACATCCGCGTGACCTGCGTAACCGACGCGCTCGGCCATGAAACCCGCCACTACTACGACATCCTCGGCTACACCTATCGGATCCGGCATCCCGACGGACTATCCGAATGGTTCTTCCGCGACGAGGCCAAGCATGTCGTCAGGCATGTGCATGGGGACGGCGCCGTGGACCGGTTCGCCTACGACGGACGCGGCAACCTGCTCGAGCACCTGCGCCCGGACGGCAGCGCGGTGCACTACGCCTGGGACGACGCCGATCAGCTCATTGGGATCCGGGACGCCGAGGGTGGGCTGTGGCAGCGCCGTCATGACGACCGGGGCAACCTGATCGAGGAGACGGATCCGCTCGGACACAAGACCGAATACGCCTACAACCAGGCAGGCCTGCTGGTGGAGATCCTCGACGCCCGGGGCGGGAGGAAGCAATTGGCCTACACCGCCTCGGGGCAGCTCGCCAGCTACACCGATTGCTCGACCAAGACCAGCACCTGGCAGTACGGCGCACGCGGCGAACTGGTGAAATTCGCCAATGCGGCAGGCGAGGCCACCCAGTACCAGTACGAGGGTGGCCAACTGGCCAGCGTCAGCCATCCCGATGGGCGCGCGGAAACCTTCGAGCGCGACGCGGAAGGTCGTTTGCTGGCGCATACCGATGCGCTGCACCGGCGCACGACTTGGCACTACGGCGAGGCCGGCCTGATAGCGGGGCGCACGGACGCGGCGGGCCGCATGCTTGGCTACCAGTGGGACAAGCTCGGACGGCTCACTACGCTCGTCAACGAGAACGACGCGAGGACCGAGTTCCACTACGACCCGGTGGGGCGCCTGCTTGAGGAAACCGGCTTCGACGGCCGGACCACGCGCCACTACCATGACCCGGCGACGGGCAGAATGGCGCGGAGCGTCGATGCCGGGCAACTGCAAACCACGTACGCGTTCGATGCCTCTGGTCGCCTGATTCGCCGCGAGGCCGGCCGGCTGGATCGACAAGGCCAGGTCGGGCGCAGCGAGGCCGAGACCTTCGCCTACGATGGCAACGGCCGCATGATTCTGGCCGAGAACGCGGACAGCCGCCTGCAATGGTTCCACGACGCCGCGGGCAATGTGGTGCGCGAACATCAGCACTACCGGTGCCTGGAGCAGCCGCTGGTGGCGGTCTGGCGGCACGAGTTCGACGCGCTGCACCAGCGCATCGCCACGATCCGCCCGGACGGGCACCGCGTGGCCGTGCTGACCTACGGCGCGGGCCACGTGCACGGCGTGATGCTTGATGACCGCGAACTGGTCCATCTTGAGCGCGACGACTTGCACCGGGAGGTGCTTCGCACACAGGGCAATCGGCTCTCCCACGCGCAGGCGTACGATCCGGCGGGGCGGCTGATGGAACAGACGCTGTCTCACGTCGATGGCTCGCGGGCGGGCCATCGTTTGCTGCACCGCCAGTATCAGTACGATGCGGTGGGACAGCTATCGGGCATCCATGACATGCGGCGCGGCGCGCTGCGATATCGCTATGACCCGGTCGGGCGGCTGCTCGATGCGCACAGCGCGCTCGGCAGCGAAACGTTCGCCTTCGACCCGGCCGGCAACCTGCTCGATGATCCCGAGACGCGCCTGTATGAAGCCACTTCGGCACATGGAAGACGGGCCACCGACAGCCGCCTGACCGGCCACCCCAGGCTGGTGGACAACTTGCTCCGGCAGTACGCGGGCACCCACTATCAATGGGACGAGTGCGGCAACCTCACGGAGCGCCGGATCCATGGCGTGACCGGGTCCTTTACGTGGGATGCCTTCCACCGGCTGGTCGGTTACCGCACTGCGGACCAGTCGGTGCAATACATCTACGACGCGCTCGGGCGCAGGCTGGTCAAGTCGTCATCCGCCCACGGCGTGACGCTTTTCGGTTGGGATGGCGACCAACTGGCGTGGGAGAGCCAGCCTGGACGCAGCACGCACTATCTCTACGAGCCCGGCACATTCGTACCGCTGGCGCAGGCGGTGCGCCATGCCGCCATCGCCCTGCATCGCCAGCCCGACTACGCGGGCGACTACGATATCGATGACGATCCGCTCTGGACCGAGGACATCGCCCCGCAGCCGTTCGACGCCATCGCCTGGTACCAATGCGATCACCTCGGCACACCGCAGGAGCTGACCGATGAAGCCGGCGAAATTGCCTGGAGTGCGCAGTACCAGGCATGGGGCGCCGCGCGCGAGGTCATCTCCGAAGCGGCGCGCAAGGCAGGCATTGCCAACCCACTGCGCTTCCAGGGCCAGTATTACGACCCCGAGACAGGGCTGCATTACAACCGGCACCGGTACTATGATCCGGTAAGCGGGCGGTTTGTCAGCAAGGACCCGATTGGGCTGGAAGGCGGGATTAATGCCTACGCGTATGCACCCAATGCGCTGGAATATATTGACCCGCTGGGGTTGTCAGCGCGTGAAAAGACTACGACTTTTTATCATGCGGGGGATATCAAGGGGCCGATCGATCCGTCTGCAGGGCGCCCAGATCTTGACTTCAACCCCGCGGGCAGGGGTGGATTCTATGTAACTACAGATCGAAAGCAAGCGGAGGATTGGTTGGTTCGTCGTAAGCATCCAAGAATAACTAAGTTTGTTATTCCGAATGCGGAATTGGCTGAACTGGATATAAAGATCTTTGATTCCGCAGACGCAGAATGGGTGGACTTCGTCACTCGAGGACGTAAAGGTGCGCTTTCACATGACTATGATGCAGTGGCCGGCCCTATGGTGGACAATCCCGGCGCCGTAAAAAGAGGGGTTGCGCCTAAAAGCACAGGGTGTCAGTTGGCGATATTTTCGCCAAGGTCCGCAGCGTTATTTGATAGATACAAGTTGGGGGGCTGTTAGGAAGTGGATAAATGCAAAATCGTAGATGGAATTTTATTTATTAATGACAGAGATCCAGCGGAAAGCGTCATTTTTAACTTCCATACGTGGGTTTCGATAATAAGGGCAATTATTATAGGTTATGCGGGGAAGTCGGAAAAAGAGGCAGACTCCATACTCATGAATTCCTGGCTTGTGAAAGAGGCTTTGGATGATTATATGGCGGTTGTCGTGCGTGCTCACGAGCTAGACTATCATTGGGCAATGATATTGGTGCACGGTGAGCGCTATTGGTGGAGGGGTATCGACTCGATAGAGCCAGAAGGGTTCTGGGAGTGGGAGGTGAAGTACCGAAAAGATCACGACCTTATGGCCGAGGACTTTGTTTTCACCCACAAGGGAATGACGCAATAGTGTTGATGATGCGCAAATTAGGGCAGCGGAACTGCTATCGAATCTACAGAGTCAGAAGGTTTTTGGATCGGGAAAAATAATACGGAAAAACAGGCGAGAAATTGCAAATAACGGGAGTGATGAGCTAGCAATGGATGAAACCACAATTGTCGATGGTATCGTCATCGTTAACGACCGCGACCCCAGAGAAAGCGTAGTTTTCAATTTTCGCACCTGGGTGGAAATAATCAAGGGGTTGATGGTTCAATACGCCGGAAAAACAGAGAAAGAAGCCGCCTCGATTCTTCTGAACTCGCCTTTGGTGGAGAATGCGTTGCGCAGCTATATGGCAGTTGGTTTGCGTGCCCATGAACTGGATTACCATTGGGCAATGCTTCTGGCACATGGTGAAGGATATTGGCGGAAAGGTATCGATACGGAGGAGCCAGATGGTTACGAAGAGTGGGATGAGCGATACAGGAAAGAGCACGACTTGGAAGAAAGAAATTTCATTTTCTATGATCAAAACTGAATTCGGCATGCCATAGCAAGAAGTGTTCAGTGAGGCTCTCGCCATACGCCGGCCAGCGAAGGCTTTTGAGATTGGGAAAAGAAATTCAGGAAATAGCATCGTCTGAAAGACAGGAGATTCGTCTCCAGTGATGAATTGCCGAGGTAGCGTGATAAGCACGCGTATGACTCAAAAGATTATCGGGCGTGATAGAGGAAAGCAAAATTGTCGATGGTATCGTCATCGTTAACGACCGCGACCCCAGAGAAAGTGTGGTTTTTAATTTTCGTACCTAGGTGGCAATAATCCAGGCCATTATGGTGAAGTACGGTGACCTGGGTGACGATCAGGCAAACGCCGTCCTCCTCGCTTCCTCCTTGGTGGAAAATGCGCTGGACGGATATTTGGACGTAGGCCTACGCGCCCACGAACTTGACTATCATTGGGCGATGCTGCTGACTCATGGCGAGCAGTATTGGCGGAGAGGTATTGATTCGGACCCGCCTGAAGGTTTTTGGGCTTGGGAAAAGCAATACAAAAAAGAGCACAACTTGGAAGACAAAAGCTTCGTGTTCTTTCGTAATAGCTAAAAGTCGGCCACAGCCGACATTTTCCCTACGACGGATCCTTAGTCCGCGTCCGCGAAACCGCCGACATCACTCCAATTCCCAGTACCACCAAGCAGGCAATACCGATATAAACCGGAGCCAACCCAGCGATGCTGAGGCCCCAGGCGATGCCGCCGACAAGCAGCATGAGCCCGATGAGATAGAGCGCGAAGGACATGAGTGACACCTCCCAGACAGAAAGTGGTGGCATCCGCGCGTGTCGTGCGGATGCGCCTGTCTGTCAATGTAGGCAAGGTGCCTGCCGGCCGGGATCGGTCGATGACCTAGCCTTGCGTAGGCCGGTTCTGACTACCGCCGGGTTGGGACCGGCGGTGTGATGCGTATGTAACTCAGCCGGCCGCCAGGCTCACGCCGCTTGCGGCGTTCTGCGCGCGGCCGTCGCGGCCATACATCTCGTTGGGGCCCGAGCCGCCCTGGCGCAGCACCTGGATGGCTTCCTGCGTGAATTCGAGGTGGGCGTTGACGATGGCGCCGTTCAGCGCGTTGGCGTCCTTGGCCTTGCTGGCGAAGAACACCACCTTGCGCCACGCTTCGGTCACGTCCGCATCCACCAGCCCGCCCACGAGCAGGCCAGCCGGGCCCACGCGCAGGCCCAGCGCAATCATCTGCGCCTCGCGCGCCGCGGTGGCGCGCGTGAGGCCCTGAGCCAATTCCATCTTCTGGTTGAGCAGCTCGCTCAACGCCTGGAAATCCTGGCGTTTGATGGCGTCGCGCTCCTCGGCGAGAGTGCGGCCAAATGCGGCGATGGCGTCAGCTTCGAGCTTCAGGGTCTGGATCAGGGCTTGGCTCATGTCAGGGAGTTATTGGCTTTCGCCTTGGCTCAACTCGCGCAGCGAAGCGAGCAAGCCATCGGCGATCTTGCTGGGATCGATCTTGATCCTGCCTTCCGCGATTGCCTGGCGGATTTCCTCGACCTTCGCGGTATCGATGTCGTCGTCGGTCTCATTGACCAGGCGCGAACCGATCTCACGTACTTGCGCGGTCAGCGGGCTGACGCGCACGCCGGTCAGGGCGCCGGAAGTCGCGGACGAGGCGGCACCGTTGGCGGCCGGACGGGCTGCGCTGTCGGTTGCCGCGGCATCGGCGGGCAGGGACGGAGTGGATTGGTTGATCTTCACGGTGAAATCCTTGCTGGGTTCCCTTGGCTTATCGGATGTTCCACCCGGAACTTTAGGGTTTTTGCATCCTGATCAGGGTTGGGCGGCATTCTCGCACGCGCCGCCTACGCCTGCTCTTACTTCCTGCTTCCTCGGGAATCCAGGCGACTACTTCAGGCTTCTTCCGTTAAAAAAGTGACGCTTACTACTGCAGGACAACCGTGTCGCCGCTCCGGACGAGGCCGCTGACGACCTGACCGTTGCGCAGACGCACCTGCACCGAATTGCCGGTGGCGGCATCGGCCAGCACCTTGCCTTCACTGGTGAGCTGGAACGAGTCACCTTCGACGATCACGTTAACGGTCTGGCCCGACTTCACGGCAATCGACTTCTTGAGTAGATCGGTGCGCATGGGCGAGCCGGCCGCGATGCGGTTGGCTGCCACGGCGCCGGCTACCTGTGCCGGATCCGTCACAACGGCGCGCGGCAGCGCGGCCAGGTCGCCTTGGCGCATTTCGAGGTCCGCGGCGCTGATGGTCTCGCCGGGGGCCATCGCGCGGGCCGCCACATAGTAATCAGTCAGTACCGACACCCGGGCCTGGACGTAGCGCGTCCAGGGCCGGTCGCCGCCGCAGCGCACGCCCACGGCCACGCGGCCCCATGGGGCGGCGCCGGACGGCAGGAACGGGTCGGGAAGGATGCAATCGGGCGCGCGGCCGCCCGAAGGCGGCACCACCTGCACGCTGACCTTGCCCGGCAGGCCGGAGGCCTGGCGCAGCAGGAACTGTTCGACGACCACGCGTACGGGGTCGTCGGCAAACGGGGCGGGAGCCGACGGCGACGCCACCGGCGTGACCTGGGCGGGCGCGGCGGCGGACGGCTGGGCCAGCGCGAAGCCGGCCAGCACCATCAGCCCGGCGGCGGCCTGGCGAGTGAGGTTCATAGGGGTCATCCCAGCAAGGATGGGGGCGGCGGCACGGGCGGGTCCGCGCGATGTCGCCACACAACATCGGAAATACAACAACGAATCTGTGGGGCAATTGTAGGCAGCCTCGCGCGAAGGGTCGGCGCGAATTGCGCGGATTTCTCGGTCCTATTCGCACGATTGGCGTGACAGGCCGGCCCCTAAGATGGCAACCCTGAAGAAGCCCCCGACCGGGATGCGTATACGTATTCCCAGGTCTACGGCAGTTTTCTCCCCGAAGTTGAAGCCAGAGCAGGAAAGGCAGACATGATCGACAGACTCGATGCGGCGTTGCGCTTCCAGCAGGAAGCCCTGAGCCTCCGGACCCAGCGGCAATCGGTGATTGCCTCGAACATCGCCCACGCGGACACGCCGGGCTACAAGGCACGCGATTTCGATTTCGCCAGCACCCTGGCGACGTCGGTGGAGCGCGGCCGCCAGAGCGAAGGCATGACGCTTTCCACCACGCAGGTGCGCCATCTGCCGGGCCAGGCGCCGACTTCGGGCAGCGCCGACCTCGACTACCGCATTCCGCTGCAGTCGAGCATGGACGGCAACACCGTGGAAATGGACACCGAGCGCGTGGCGTTCGCCGACAACACGGTGCATTTCGAAGCCGGCCTGACGGTCATGAGCAGCAAGATCAAGACGATGCTGTCGGCGATCCAGAGCTAACCAGGACCGACCATGCCCAGCATGAACATTTTCGACGTGGCCGGCTCCGCCATGGCCGCGCAGTCGCAGCGGATGAACGTGACGGCCTCCAACCTGGCCAACGCGGACAGCGCCGTGGCGCCGAACGGCCAGCCGTATCGCGCCAAGCAGGTGATTTTCGAGATGGCGCCTACGCCAGGCCAGTCCGATGTGGGCGGCGTGCAGGTGGCCGGCGTCATGGAAGACGCCGCCCCGGCACGGATGGTGCACAACCCGTCGCACCCGCTGGCGGACGCCAACGGCTACGTGACGATGCCCAATGTGAACCCGGTGGAAGAGATGGTCAACATGATCTCGGCGTCGCGTTCGTACCAGGCCAACGTGGAGGTGCTCAACACCGCCAAGACCATGATGCTGAAGACGCTGACGATCGGTCAGTAATCCACAATTTTTCGAATCCTTCCAGGAACCGCCGGAACCGACACCATGACGACCACTTCTTCCGTCAACAGCAACTCCGCCGTCAACGACGCGCTCAAGGGCGGCAGCTCCAGCGCGGCAGATCTTCAGAACAACTTCCTGAAGATGCTGGTGACGCAAATGAACAACCAGGACCCGCTCAACCCGATGGACAACGCCCAGCTCACCTCGCAGCTGGCGCAGATCAGCACGGTGAGTGGCCTGCAGACGATGAACGAGACCCTGACCGCGCTGCTCTCGCAGACCGCGGCCAGCCGCGCGATGGACTCCGCCAACCTGATCGGCAAGACCGTGATGGTGCCGGGCAACGCGATCACCGTGGCAGACGGCGTGGCCACCAAGATCGGTGTGGACGTGCCGTCCACGGCTGACTCGGTGACCGTGCAGGTGCTCGACAAGAACGGCAACGTGGTCCGCAACATCGACATGAAGGGCCAGACCGCCGGCGTGCACGACATCGCCTGGGACGGCAAGAACGACCAGGGCAACGCCGTGGCCAATGGCGAGTACACCTTCAAGGTGTCCGGCACGGCCGAGGGCAAGGATGTCAGCGCCATCGCGCTGGTCTACGGCAAGGTCCAGTCCATCAGCGGTGACAGCACCGGCGTGCTGGTCGAACTTGGCGACGGCAAGACCGCCAACGTCGACGACGTGCGCCGCATTTCCTGATCCACTTTTACGTATCACCCGGTCCGGCATACGCGCGGGCAATTCACGAACGACAGCCTTATTAGGGGAAAATCATGGGTTTTGGTCAAGGGGTAAGCGGCCTGAACGCCGCCGCGTCCAACCTGGACGTGATTGGCAACAACATCGCTAACGCCAACACGGTTGGCTTCAAGCAATCCACCGCGCAGTTCGCGGACGTGTACGCCGGTTCGAAGATCGGCCTGGGCACGCGCGTGAACGCCGTGGTGCAGTCGTTCACGAACGGCAACATCGCCTCGTCGGGCCGTAACCTGGACGTGGCCATCAGCAACGGCAACGGCTTCTTCCGCCTGACCAACACCGATGGCTCGGTGTTTTACTCGCGTAACGGCCAGATGCAACGCCTGGACGACGGCCGCCTGGTCAACGCCACGGGCCTGCAGGTCACGGGCTACCCGGCTGGCACCACCGCCGGTGGCGTGGCCCCGCAGCCGATCACCATCAGCAACGCCCAGATGCCCCCGCGCGCCACGCAGACCGTGACGGCGCAGTTCCAGCTCGACTCGCGCAGCACCGTGCCGACCACGGCCTTCGCCAGCGCCCCGGGCGCGCTGCCGACCTCGGACATGTTCAACTACAGCACGGCGATCAGCGTTTATGACTCGCTGGGCAACAAGCAGCAGGTCACCGCGTATTTCTCCAAGTCGGCTGCCGCGCCGACCGTGCCGGGCGGCACCAACTGGAACATGTACCTGACCGATTCCGCGGGTAACACGCTGGCCGGCATGCCGGTCTCGATGGCCTTCGACAGCAACGGCGTGATGCAATCGACGACGCCGGCGAACCCGACGCTCGCACTGCCGGCCGCCAACGGCGCCGCCGCGCTGACCGCCAACCTGAACCTGACCGGTTCCACGCAGTTCGGCTCGGACAACGATCCGAAGAAGATCGTGCAGGACGGTTACGCCTCGGGCGCGCTGCTGGGCTTCTCGGTGCAGGAAGACGGCACGATCCTCGGTTCCTACTCGAACGAGAAGACGCTGTCGCTGGGCCAGATCGCCATGGCGACGTTCGGCAACGTGGAAGGCCTGAAGCCGGAAGGCGACAACGTGTGGTCCTCCACCGGCGCATCGGGCCAGGAGCTGCTCGGCACGGCCGGCGGCGCCATGGGCACGCTGAAGTCGAACGCCGTGGAAGAGTCCAACGTGGACCTGTCCGGCCAGCTGGTCAACCTGATCGTCGCGCAGCGTAACTATCAGGCCAACGCGCAGACCATCAAGGCGCAGGACACCGTCCTGCAGACCCTGGTGAACATCTGATCCACGCTGATCTCTCCGCCGGAACGCCGACATGGACCGCATGATTTACACCGCCCTCTCGGGCGCCAAGCAGATACTCGACCAACAGGCCGCGGTATCGAACAATCTGGCCAATGCCTCCACGCCGGCGTTCCGCGCGCAGATCAACCTGTATCGCGCTGTACCGGTGGTGGGGCAGGAGACGCAGACCCGCGCCTTCACGCTGGCCTCCACGCCGGGCGCCGACATGAAGGCCGGCCCGCTGACGTACACGGGCCGCGACCTCGACGTCGCCCTGCAAGGCAACGGCTGGCTGGCGGTGCAGATGCCCGACGGCTCCGAGGCGTACACCCGCGCCGGTGCGCTGCAAATTTCGGCCGACGGCCAGCTCCAGACCTCGGTCGGCCGGCCGGTGCTGGGCGATGGCGGCCCGATGGCGGTGCCGCCGGGCGCCACGGTGTCCATCGGCACCGATGGCACCGTGGTGGCGCGTGGCCCGGGCGAGGCCGCCAATGGCCTGGCCCAGGTCGGCAAGCTGCGCGTGGTATCGCCGCCGCCTGAAGGGCTGGCACGCGGTGACGACGGCTACTTCCGCCTGCGTCCCGGCGTGAACGCGCTGGAGCAGGACCCCACCGTGCGCGTGATCTCCGGCGCGCTGGAGGGCAGCAACGTGAATCCGGTGGAGGCGATGGTCGACATGATCGCCAACGCGCGCCGCTTCGAAATGCAGATGAAGATGATTACCGGCGCCGATAGCAACGACCAGCGGGCCAACGCGCTGCTGTCCAACAACTGAAGCGCGTTGCGCTGACACAGAACTCGAAGGAAAACCATGATCCGCTCACTCTGGATTGCCAAGACCGGCCTCGATGCGCAGCAGACGCAGATGGACGTGATCTCGAACAACCTGGCCAACGTGTCCACCACGGGCTTCAAGCGCAGCCGCGCCGTGTTCGAGGAACTGATGTACCAGACCATCCGCCAGCCGGGCGCGCTGTCGTCGGACCAGACCGTGCTGCCCTCGGGCATGCAGCTGGGTACCGGCGTGCGCCCCGTGGCCACGGAACGTATCCACACGCAGGGCAACCCGACGCAGACCGGCAACGCGCGCGACGTGGCCATCATCGGCCAGGGCTTTTTCCAGGTGACGATGCCGGACGGCACCACCACCTACACGCGTGACGGTTCGTTCCAGGTGGACCCGAACGGCCAGCTGGTGACGTCGAGCGGCTTCGTGCTGAACCCGGCCATCACGCTGCCGGCCAACTACACCTCGGTGAACGTAGCCCGCGACGGTACCGTCACGGTGATGCAGCCGGGCCAGACCAACGCCGCCACCGTCGGCCAGATCCAGCTCGCCACGTTCCCGAACCCGGCCGGCCTGGAAAGCCTGGGCGAGAACCTCTACGCGCAGACCGATGCCTCGGGCGCACCGAACACCACCGTGCCGGGCCTGAACGGCGCGGGCACGCTGCAGAACAACTACGTTGAAGCGTCGAACGTGAACGTGGTCGAGGAACTGGTCAGCATGATCCAGACCCAGCGCGCGTACGAAATCAACAGCAAGGCAGTGCAGACGTCCGACCAGATGTTGCAACGCCTGACCCAGATGGGATGATGGGAGTGACCATGGCCGCCAAGCTGCATCGCCTCGGTGTGTTTGCCCTGTACGCCTTTGCCGGCCTGGCCGTGCTGGCGAGCGGCGGCTGCGCACTGATGCCGAAGGAGCCCCTCGTACAGACTCCCACCACGGCACGCGCCGAGCCGCGCGCCGTGGGCGCGCCCACGGGTTCCATCTTCGCCTCGTCCTACGCGGGCAATCCGCTGTTCGAGGACCGGCGGCCACGTAACGTTGGCGACATCCTGACCATCGTGATCAGCGAGAACGTCAACGCCAGCAAGAACTCCGGGACCAATGCCAGCCGCACGGGCAGCACGACGCTGTCGTTCGACGCCGTGCCGCGTGCGCTGGCCGGGCTGTTCAGCGCCAGGTCGAATGCCGATGTCAACGGCAGCAATGCCCTGAAGGCCAGCGGCGGCGCCACCGCCGCCAACACCTTCAACGGCACCATCACCGTCACGGTGCTGGAAGTGCTGGCCAACGGCAACCTGGTGGTGTCCGGAGAAAAGCAGATGGCCATCAACCAGGGGGCGGAGTTCATCCGCTTCTCCGGCGTGGTCAATCCGCGCACGATCACCGGCGACAACGCAGTGCCGTCCACCCAGGTGGCGGATGCACGGATCGAGTACACCGCCAAGGGATACATCGACGAAGTGCAGAACATGGGCTGGCTGCAGCGCTTCTTCCTCAATGTCTTACCGTTCTGATCCCGCCATGTTTCTGCCTCCGATGCCTTTCCACAAGCCAGGCTCGCTATTGGGCACCCCGCCCGGCCTTCCTACCCGCTGGGGTCGCGCGGTCTCTCTTCCGCGCCTGTTGCTCGCGCTCGCGCTGGTCTTCGGACTGGTGGGCGCCGGCACGGCGCATGCGGAACGCCTGAAGAACCTCGTCACGTTCCAGGGCGTGCGGGACAATCCGCTGATCGGCTACGGCCTGGTCGTGGGGCTGGATAACACCGGCGACCAGACCATGCAGACGCCGTTCACCACGCAGAGCATTACGAACATGCTCTCGCAGCTCGGCGTGACATTGCCCGCCGGCAAGAACATGCAGCTGAAGAACGTGGCCGCCGTGATGGTGACCGCCACGCTGGCGCCGTACGCGCAGCCCGGCAGCCAGCTCGACGTGGTGGTCTCGTCGATGGGTAACGCCAAGAGCCTGCGCGGCGGCACGCTGCTGATGACGCCGCTCAAGGGCGCCGACGGCCAGGTGTACGCCATCGCGCAGGGCAACATGCTGGTGGGCGGCGCGGGCGCGTCGGCCAACGGCAGCAAGGTCCAGATCAACCAGCTGGCCGTGGGGCGTATCGCCAACGGCGCCGTGGTGGAACGTGCCGTCGCGGCCTTCCAGCCCGAAGGCGGCTACATGAACCTGGAACTCAAGGATACGGATTTCGGCACCGCCGAGCGCGTGGTCGACGCCATCAACCGCAACCTCGGCCCCGGCACCGCCGCCGCCATGGATGGCCGCGTGGTGCAGGTGCGCGCCCCGCAGGCGCCGACGGCACGCGTGGGCTTCCTCGCACGGATCGAGAACCTCGACGTCACCCCGGCCAAGGCCGCCGCCAAGGTCATCCTGAACGCCCGCACTGGTTCCATCGTGATGAACCAGGCGGTGGCGGTGGAAGACTGCGCCGTGGCGCACGGCAACCTGTCGGTGGTGATCAACACCCAACCGGTGATCAGCCAGCCGGCGCCGTTCAGCAACGGCCAGACCGTGGTGGCGCCGGTGTCGCAGATTGACCTCAAGCAGGGTGGCGGCTCGCTCCAGATCGTCAAGGCGGGCGCCTCGCTGGCCGCGGTGGTCAAGGGCCTGAACGCGCTGGGCGCCACGCCGGCCGACCTGCAGACCATCCTCGAGGCCATGCGTGCCGCCGGGGCGCTGCGCGCGGAACTGGAGATCATCTGATGTCGGGCGCCACGCTTTCCTCGCAGACGGACGTCTCGCAGCGATTCGCGCTCGATACGCAGGGCTTCGAGGCGCTCAAGAACCAGGCTCGCGCCGGCAACAACCAGAACACCCTGCAGGCGGCCGCCAAGCAGTTCGAGGCCGTCTTCACGCAGATGGTGCTCAAGAGCATGCGCGACGCCACGCCGCAGGACGGCATGTTCGACAACGAGCAGACCAAGCTCTACATGTCGATGATGGACCAGCAGCTCTCGCAGCAGCTGTCCTCGCGCGGCATTGGCCTGGCCGATGTGATGATCCGCCAGCTGGCGCGTGCCACGGGCACGCAGCTGCCGGACACCATGGCCGCGCCCGGGGTGGGCGGGCGCCCGCAGGATGGCCAGATGGCGGCCCTGCTGGACAGCCGGGGCGCCACCGACGCCGACGGCCCGCCGCCGATCGGCACGGTGCTGCCCGGCAATGCGTGGAACCCCACCGCCGGCGTGCGCCAGTATCAGGGCCAGGCGGACTGGCAGCAGAACGGCCAGTCGCAACTGGGCCAGCTCCCGGACGACTCGCCCGAACACATCAGCAACTTCGTCAACCGGCTGGCCGCGCCGGCCATGGCCGCCTCGCGCGCCTCGGGCGTGCCGGCCAAGCTGATCGTCGGTCAGGCCGCGCTCGAATCGGGCTGGGGCCGCCGCGAGATCACCAACCCGGATGGCTCCACCACCTTCAACGTGTTCGGCATCAAGGCCGGCGCGAACTGGAAGGGGCCGACCGCCGAGGTGCTGACCACCGAATATGTCGATGGCCAGCCGCAGAAGGTGCGGGCCCGCTTCCGTGCCTACGGCTCCTACGACGAAGCGTGCGCTGACTACGCGCGGCTGCTGACCACCAACTCGCGCTACGCGGGCGTGGTGGCCGCCAACAGCGCGGAAGAAGCCGCGCATGGCCTGCAGCGCGCCGGCTATGCCACCGATCCGGCCTACGGCGAGAAGCTGGTCCGGATCATGAAGAAGGTTTCGACCTGACGGATGGGCGGCATGGCAACGCATACGCCGCCCAATCTCCCGTCCCACGCTTCGCGCGGCCCGCTTTCGGTCGCGCTATTGGCGCTTCCAGACTACGTCTTCACGCAAGTGATCGCTCACAACATGCGCGCCGGCCAACACGTGGAAATGGCCGATGAGACGCTAAAGTCCCGCGTGGTTCGCGCCGTTAACTTGCTCATCCACCGCCGCCGGCCGCACGCCGAAGGCTACCAACAGATCCGGGGTCAGACACATGTCTCTCTTTAATATCGGTCTTTCGGGCCTGAACGTGGCGCAGAACGCGCTGACGACGACCGGCCACAACTTCAGCAACGCAGCTACCGCGGGCTATACGCGCCAGAACACGATCATCGCGTCGGCGGGCGGCCAGTACACCAGCTCGGGCTTCTACGGCCAGGGCTCCAACACCATTACCGTGCAGCGCGTGTACGACAGCTTCCTGACCGGGCAGCTGCGTGGCGCCACGTCGGCCAGCGCCCAGCTGGCGACGTACGCGGACCAGCTCTCGCAGATCGACAACCTGCTGGCCGACCAGAAGGGTGGCCTCTCGCCGCTGATGCAGAAGTTCTTCGCCGCCGTGCAGGCCGTGTCGGACACGCCGGCAGACACCGCCGCGCGCCAGAGCCTGCTCTCGGCCTCCCAGGCGCTGGCCGGCCAGATCAAGTCCTCCAGCGACTACTTCAAGCAGCTCCAGGACGGCCTGAACACGCAGATCAAGTCGACGGTGACGCAGGTCAACGACTACACCAAGCAGATCGCGAACCTGAACAAGGAAATCACGCGCATGACCGCCGCCGGCGGTGGCCAGCCGCCGAACGATCTGCTCGACCAGCGCGACCAGGCCGTGGCGATGCTGACCGAACTGGTCGGCGCCAAGGTGGTGGTGCAGGACGGTGGCACGTACAACGTGTTCGTCGGCAACGGCCAGCCGCTGGTCATGGGCAGCGATTCGTACGACATGGTGGCGCAACCCTCGGCCACCGACCCCGGCCGCACAACGGTGGGCTACACGCTGCTGAGCGGCAACATCATCGAAGCCCCCGAGGGCTCGGTGACGGGCGGCTCGCTCGGCGGCATCCTGAAGTTCCGCTCGGACTCCCTGGAGCCGGCGCAGAACGCCATCGGCCGTCTCTCGCTGGCCATCGGCCAGACGTTCAACGACCAGCACAAGCTGGGCATCGACCTGAACGGCGCCATCGGCACGGACATGTTCTCGCTGGGCTCGCCGGTGGTCTACGCCAACAAGAACAACACCTCGGCGGCGATCGCCTCGGCCACCATCACGAACGCCGGCAACCTGACGACCAGCGACTACGCGCTGAAGTTCGATGGCACCAACTACACGCTGACGCGCCTCTCGGACAACAAAGTGGTGGCCTCGCAGGCGGGCGCCCCGACCGCCGCCACGCCGATGGTCGTCGATGGTGTCTCGATCAGCCTCAGCGCGCCGATGAACGCCAACGACTCGTTCCAGATCCAGCCGACGCGCAACGCCGCCGCCAGCTTCGGGACGCTGATCACCGACCCTGCCAAGGTGGCCGCGGCTTCCCCGGCGCGCGCGGACGTCAACAAGAACAACACCGGCACGGGCACCGCCAAGCTCACCAATGTGGCGCAGGGCTTTGCACTGCTGGCGAATGCGCCGATCACGGCCACGTACAACAGCGGCACGGGCACCTACACGTTCACCAACGCGCTGGGCGCGGCAGTCGTGCCGACCAGCACCGCGCCCAACGGCACGGGCACCGACGTGACCTTCAACGGCATGACGTTCACGTTCAACGGCGCGCCGAATAACGGCGACACCTTCACGCTGGCCAACAACACCGGCGCCGTGGCCGACAACGGCAACGCGCTGGCGCTGGCCAAGCTGCAGACGGCCAAGACGATCAACGGCACGTCGAGCTTCAACGACGCCTACGCGCAGCTGGTCAACGACGTGGGCAGCGCGACGAAGTCGGCGACCATCGCCTCGACCTCGCAGGACAGCATCACCAACCAGATCTATGTGGCCCAGCAGTCGGTCTCGGGCGTGAACATGGACGAGGAAACCGTGAACATGCTCAAGTTCCAGCAGCTGTACCAGGCGAACGCACGCGTGATCCAGACGGCCAGCACGCTGTTCGACACCCTCATCGGCATCGGCGCGTAATCGCGGCGGCCAACGATCTCAACGGATACGAAGGAATCTCGCCATGCGCGTCGCAACCTCTACCCTGTACCATCAGGGCCTGGCCTCGATGAACGGCCAGCAATCGGCCCTGCTGCACGTGCAGCAGCAGCTCGGCACCGGCCGCCGCATCCTGACGCCCTCCGACGACCCCGTGGCCGCCACGCGCGCCCTGGGCGTGTCGCAGTCCGGTGCAGTGAACACGCAGTACACCACGTCGCGCAGACAGGCCACGGCCTCCCTCGGCCTGGAAGACAACACGCTGGCCACCGTCACCACGACGATCCAGAACATCCAGACCATGCTGGTGAACGCCGGTAACGGCACGCTGAGCGACAACGACCGCGCGTCGCTGGCCACTGCGCTGCAAGGCCAGTTCGACCAGCTGATGGGCTTGGCCAACGCCGACGACGGCAACGGCAACTACATCTTCGCCGGCCTGCAGTCGGGCACCGTGCCGTTCTCGCTCAACGCGGCGGGCGGTGCGATGTACCAGGGCGATACCGGCCACCAGCTGCTGCAGGTGGATGCCGCGCGCCAGATGGAAGCGGGCAACAACGGTTCGGAAGTGTTCATGAGCGTCACCGGCAACGCCGGCTACGTGCTCAAGGGCAATTCGGCCAATACCGGCACGGGCACCTACAGCGCGATCTCGGTCACGGACCCGACCGACCCGCTGTACGGCCACTCGCTGACGCTGACGTTCCAGACCGACGCCGGCACGGGCAAGATGCAGTACAGCATCATGGACACCACCACCGGCACCGCCGTGGGCACCCCGACGGACTACTCTGAAAACGTGGCCATCAAGGTGGCAGGCGTGTCGTTCTCGGTGAAGGGCGTCCCGGCAGACGGCGACACCATGACCGCCAAGCCGGCGCAGCAGGCCGGCGCGGACGTGTTCGCAAACCTGAAGGCCGTGATCGACGCGCTGAAGGCCCCGATCAACACCGGCCTGAACCAGGAAGCGGCGAACGCCAACCTGCAGAACGTGATCGCCACGGGCATCCGCCAGTTCAGCAACTCCCTGGACAATGTGCTGACGGTGCGCTCGTCGGTGGGCTCGCGCCTGAATGAAGTCGACGCGCTGGACACCATCGGCGAGAACCGCGCGCTGTCCAACGCGCAGACCCTGTCGGGCCTGCAGGACCTGGACTACGCGGCCGCCATCAGCGAGTTCTACCAGCGCCAGACCGCGCTGCAAGGCGCGCAGCAGTCGTTCATGCAGATCCAGGGGATGAACCTGTTCAAGTTTCTGTAAGTGGGAGCCGGGCCGCTAGTCGGCCCGGCGGAAAGCGCTTCGTTGAAAGCCAGCCATCGGCTGGCTTTTTCATTTTCCCTTATCTTTGGTCATGCGGGCCACCAGATGCCGGACCAGATGCCGGACCAGATGCCGGACCAGATGCCGGACCAGATGCGTCGGCCCCAGCAGCTTCGACCCTCGCATCGCGTCGATGTCGGATCGGGCGGACTCCATGAACGGCTTGAATACCAGTGAGGCGGCTGTCGTGACCAGGTGATCGATCTTGGGGATGGCGCGAGCCAAGGCTTCGACTTCGGACTCGACCCCAATATCGACACGATGCGTGGTAACCCCTGCCTCAACACGGGTCAGTTCAGTTCGGCATTCTTTCATCCGCGCGTAGCGTCAGCACTCTGACGCCGTGTCGAGTTACGGCGACTGTGTGCTCGAACTGTGCGGACAGCTTTCCGTCACCCGTCACCACAGTCCAGCCGTCGGCTTCCGTATGAACCGCATGCCGCCCCTGATTGATCATTGGCTCGATGGTGAACACCATGCCTTCTCGCAGCACCAGACCCGTGTTCGGCTTTCCCCAATGCAGGACCTCAGGGGGCTCGTGCATTTCTCGACCGATGCCGTGCCCGCAGTATTCCCGCACGACTGAGTAGCCATTGCGGCGAGCATGTCGCTCAATGGCATACCCCACATCACCTAGTCTCGCGCCTGGGCGAACGGCCTTGATTCCTTTCCACATCGCTTCATACGTTACCCGCACGAGTTGTTTGGCAAGTGGAGAGACTTCGCCGACCAGATACGTCTTACTGGAATCCGCAATGTAGCCATTGTTCTCCAGCGTGATATCGAAATTCACTATGTCGCCGTCCTGGAGGACCTCCGCGGGGGACGGAACGCCGTGGCAAACGACGTTGTTACGGGAGGCATTGAGGGCGTAGGCGTACCCGTACTGCCCTTTGCTGGCTGGGCGCGCGTGGAGTTCGTCGACAATGAAGTTGTCCACCAGATCGTTGACCTGCATGGTGGACATGCCGATCAGATTCAGGCGATCCAGGCGAGAAAAAACCTCTGCCAATAGCCTGCCCGATTCGGCCATCAGGGCAATTTCCCCAGGTTCCTTGGTCACGAAGCCACCTTCAAGCTTTGCGCAACAACACCCGCAGCCCGCAGTTCGCGAGTGACGATCTCATTGAAGCTTTGCGTGGGATTCATTTCGCACAGCATGCCAATCTTCATCCAGAACGCTGCCTGAGCGTTGATAGACCGACATGACACGCCGCTTGCCTTGCGCAACTGATCATGCAACTCGCCATCGATGTTCACGATGCCCATAGTGCCATCCATATATGAAACATATACGAATCATATAGGCAATCGCGCCGGCGATGCAAGCCCTGTGTCGCTCCACTCCTGGTCAGCCCAACAGAATCCGCGGCCAAGAGCGGACGACCATGTGGGCGTCACGCCGTGGTGAGACGCTCCTTTGCCAGCCTTGTACCTTCTGCCAGCGCCTCCAGCTTGCGCCACGCCACATCCCGACCCATCGGCGCCAGGCCGCAATTCGTGCACGGGAACAGCCGCTCCTTCGGCACGAACTCCAGCGCCCGGCCGATGGTGTCAGCCACTTCCTCGGGTGTCTCGACCACGTCGCTGGCCACATCGATCACGCCGACCAGCACGTCCTTACCGGCCAGCAGCCCCATCAGGTCGGGCGGCACATGGGAGTGGATGCATTCCAGGCTCACCTGGTCGATGCAGCTGCGGGCCAGCGCGGGGAACACCGTCTCATACTGGCGCCATTGGTCGCCCAGGGTGCTCTTCCAGTCCGTATTGGCCTTGATGCCGTAGCCGTAGCAGATATGCACCGCCGTCGTACAGGTCAAGCCCTGCGCCGCGCGCTCGAGCGCCTGCACGCCCCAATCGGCGGCATCCTTCATGTAGACATTGAAGGCGGGCTCGTCGAACTGGATGATGTCTACGCCGTCGGCCTGAAGCGCCAGGGCCTCCTGGTTGAGCAACTCGGCGAAGGCGAAGGCCATCTTGACCTTGTCGCCGTAGAAGCGGTCCGCCACGGTGTCGACGATGGTCATCGGGCCGGGCAGGGTGAACTTCAGTTTCTTCTTCGTGTGCGCGCGCGCCAGCTGTGCTTCGAAAGCATGCACGCGGCCCTTCAGGCGCAGGGCCGAAACCACCTGCGGCACCATCGCATCGTAGCGGTTGTCGCGGATGCCCATCTTCACCTTGTGCTCGAAGTCGATGCCCTCGACCTGCTCGAGAAAGCCGTGCACGAAGTGCTGTCGCGATTGCTCGCCGTCGCACACGATGTCCAGGCCTGCGTCTTCCTGGGCCTTGATCCACAGCAACGTCGCGTCGGCCTTGGCCTGGCGAAGCGCGTCGCCTTCAGCCTTCCACTGAGGCCAGAGTTTGTTTGTTTCAGCCAGCCAGCCTGGCTTCGGCAGGCTGCCGGCGATGGAGGTTTCAAACATCTGAGGATTCCTTTCAAGCAACGATGGGTGTGGCAAGCGTACTTCGGGACCGTTTTTCCCGATCAGCCACGGGACGGCGTGTTATGGGGTCAGAGCGCGAAATTGGCAGACCATTGATCAAGGACGTTCTTGTACGGCTTGATGAAGTTCTCCTCCGCAAATTTCCCCTGCTGGACAGCCAGCTGGCTGCGTTCTTCCCGGTCATAGACAATCTGCGTCAACGAGTAATCCTGGTTCTTCAGGCTCGGTTGATAGCGTTTCCCTGCTGCAGAATTGGCGTTGTAAATCTCGGGGCGATAAATCTTCTGAAAGGTTTCCATTGTGCTGATGGTGCCGATCAACTCGAGATCTGTGTAGTCGCCCAGAAGATCGCCGAAAAAGTAGAAAGCCAAGGGTGCAACGCCATTCGGAGGCATGAAGAAACGAACCTGCATCCCCATCTTTGCGAAGTATCGGTCGGTCGAGGACAGTTCATTCTGTTCATACTCGACACCCAGTACGGGGTGCTGGTTTCCGGTCCGCTGATAGGTCTTGCTGGTCGAGGCACTAATGGAGATGACAGGCGGCTTGTGAAAGCGCTCCTTGTAAGTGCTTGAAGCAGCAAACTGCTTGAACAGCTTTCCATGCAAGTCACCAAAATCGTCTGGCGTGCGGAATTCCGCTCGATCAACGTTGTACCTTGGAAGCAAGACACTGAAGTCGTAATCGCGTACGTAGGAGGAGAAGTTATTCCCCACGATGCCGTCGATGCGTTTGTGCGTTTTCTTGTCGAGAATGCAGGTTTTCAGTATCTCGATCAACGGAAATGCATCGTTGCCGCGCTTGGCGTCGACACTCATCTCCACGGAGATGATCTCGAGCTCGACAGCGTAGCGATCTCCGGTCGGATTGTCCCAATGCGCCAGGTCATTGAAGCGATTGTCAATCATCCTCAACGTGTTGCGCAGATTCTGTTGCCTACTCTTTCCCCGGGCCAGGTTGGCAAAATTGGTGGTTACGCGCGTACTGTCCGATGGCTGATAGTTTTCATCGAAAAGAATGCTCTTGAGGCTAAAGACAAGTTCTTTGTTCATTGCGATCCAGTGACCTAATTTTTGAGAGAAGTCGATTCTTGTTTCAGGCCACAACCACTTCCTCGGCCAGAGCGGGCCTTGCGTGGTGCGTCAGTTCGACCAACGGCAGTGCCCGTTGGATTGCCAGCCTGGCCCGCTCGATGAGGGCCTGGTTCTGCAGGCGGTAGTCGACGAAATCCTTATCGGTCGCGTAGACACCCAGCGGCAATGTGCGCGCCTGGAAGAAGCTGAACAGCGGCCGCAACTGGTGGTCGATCACCAGGGCATGGCGCTCGCTGCCACCGGTGGCAGCCAACAACACAGGCTTGTCGATCAAGGCGTCCTGATGAATGAAGTCGAAGAAGTGCTTGAACAGTCCGGTGTAGGAGCCGCGGAACACCGGTGTTGCCACCACCAGGACGTCAGCTTGCTCAACCGCCGCAAGTTCCCGCTCCACCGTGTCGGGCAAGTGGGTGCGCCAGACCGCACCGGCAAGCCGCGGTGCGAGCTGGCCCAGTTCAACCAAGCGCTGTTCGCACGGAAGTTCGTCTGCGATCAGGTCTAGCAGGTGCTCTGCCAGGGCTGCAGACTTGGAGGGGCGTTGTAGCCCGCCGGAAACCGCTACTAGACGGAGTGGACGTGTCATTTTTGCTTTCATCTGTTGCGAGGCTCACGCGACATGCCAATCGTATGGATGTGCATCGATGAAGTAAAATGGATTTATTTCAACAATCCATGAACAGTAGTCATGTGAGTTATCGGGCGCACCCGCCGGGTCATCCCGCTCTCACGCCTTCGTGCTCCCCAGATCAGCATGTGCGCTTTGTAACCGTCCGTTACGGGTAGAATGCGCACCGCGGCACGTCCCCTGTGCCGCCCGTGATTGCAGGTGCCCGCGATGCTCGTGGGTTAAACGGGAAACAGGTACGTCGCCGAGCCGCGACCAAGCCTGTGCTGCCCCCGCAACGGTAAGCAGGTTCGGGAACTGTCATGTCGATCCATCGGATCGGCGGCCACTGCGCGATTGTCATCGTTGTCATCGCGTGGGAAGGCGACGGATTCCCGGGAGCGCACGCTCCCCGCCTGTCAGCCCGGATACCGGCCTGTTGTCATCATCGAAATCTTTCGCACGGACGGGGTCGTCCGGCTTCACGATGACATACAACTTGTTCGCGCATTCCGCTGGCCGCCCGCGCTCGGCCCAGATTTCGTCACGCCCTGCGCGTGGGCGTCGACCGCGTGTGCTGGCCGCATCACTTGGTGCCGTGGCCGGCCTCAATCTTCCCTGTGCTTTCGCGCAGGAAACCTCCGAACAGAAGGACACGTCACTGCCGCCCGTGGTCGTCAGTGAGGCCGTCTATCCCGGCCTGGCGCTCTCGAAACCCGAATACACGGGCAGCCGCATGGGCCTGACGCCGCTCGAGACGCCGGCCAGCGTCGAAGTCATCAGCGGCGAGACCATCCGCGCGCGGGGCGACCAGAGCGTGCGCGAGGCCGTGACCCGGGCAACCGGCATCACCGGCAATCCGTCGCCGGGCAACGGCGGCACCTCGCTGACCGCGCGCGGCTTCGCCGGGCAGGGCTCGGTCATGCAGCTGCTGGACGGCACGCGCATGTACGTGGCCTCCGGTACGGTGACCTTTCCGTTCGATACGTGGTCGGTAGACCGCATCGAGGTCCTGCGCGGCCCCGCATCGGTCATGTATGGCGAAGGGGCCATCGGCGGCGTGGTCAATGTGGTGCAGAAGAAGCCGATCCGCGGCCCGATCGAGAACGAACTCCAGATCACGGGCGGCACCGAGAAGACCGCGCGCGTGGCCTTCGACAGTGGCGGCAAGGTCAACGACAACCTGTCGTACCGTTTCGCCACGGCCTACAACCGGACGGCTGGCTGGGTGGATCGGGGCGAAGCCAACAACCTGATGGTGTCGGCGTCCGTGCGGCTGGACGTGAATCCGGAATTCAACCTGACGCTGTCCTATGACGACGGCACCCAGCATCCGCAGCAATACCTCGGCACGCCGCTGGTCAACGGCAGCCTGGACCGCTCGCTGCGCAAGAAGAACTACAACGTTGGCGATGCCGAGATCAGCTATCGCGACCGCTGGACGCGCCTGAACGCCGAATGGACGCCGAACGACCGCGTCACCGTGCGCAACCAGTTCTACTACCTGACCAGCCACCGTCACTGGCGCGACAGCGAGACCTATACCTATCTGCCGGCCACCTCGCAGGTGCGCCGCGGGGACTACCTGGAAATCCTGCATGACCAGGAGCAGGTGGGCAACCGCGCCGACATGACGGTGCGCAGCAAGCTGTTCGGGCTCGATAACACCACGACGGTGGGCTTCGACGTCAACAAGGTCAACTTCACCCACTCGAACAACTCGCCCTATGGCGGCACCTCCACCGTACCGGCGCGTGATTTCGATCCGGGCCTGTTCTTCAGCCCGCCGGGCGTCGTTACCTCGCCGCGCTTCCGCAGCAACACCACGCAGTACGCGCTGTTCGGTGAGCACCGTATCGCCCTCACGCCGCAGTGGTCGGTCATCGGCGGGGTGCGCTTCGACCATGCTGACCTGACGCGCACCGACCTCGTGGCCGGCTCGGCCTGGGACAAGACCTTCGCCAACACCACGTGGCGCGTGGGCACCGTCTACCAGTTCACCCCGAGCCTGGCCGTCTACGCCCAGTACGCCACCGCGACCGATCCGCTCGGCGCGCTGATCACCACGTCCGACGCGCAGCGCAACTTCAACCTCGCCACCGGCAAGCAGGTGGAAGTGGGCGTGAAGCAGGCGTTCTGGGGCAATCGCGCCGAATGGACCTTCGCGGCGTACGAGATCCGCAAGAACGACCTGCTTTCGCGCGATCCGGTCAATCCGACCATCACCCAGCAGGTGGGCGAGCAGTCGTCGCGCGGGCTGGAAGCCTCGGCCAGCGTGGAAGTGCTGCGCGGGCTGCGGCTCGACGTCAACGGCACCGTGCTGCGTGCGCGCTATGACGACTTCAACGAGTCGGTCGGCGGGGTGCTGGTCTCCCGCGCCGGCAACGTGCCGACGAGCGTGCCGCAACAGGCCGCCAACGCGTGGCTGACGTGGAACTTCATCCCGCAATGGACGTTCGGCGCGGGCCTGCGCTATGTCGGCGGACGTTACGCGGACACGGCCAACCGCGTGCGCGTGCCGAGCTATACGACGGTGGATACGGCGCTGTCGTGGCGTGTCTCGAAGCAGGCGGCGCTGACGCTGCGCGTCTACAACCTGTTCAACAAGGACTACGCCGAATCGGTCTCGAACGGGGGCCAGCAATGGCTGCTGGGCCGTCCGCGTTCGGCGGAGTTGTCGGCCAATTTCTACTTCTGAGGCCCGGGCGATGTGGCGCAAGATCCGGCGCTGGCTGTACCTGATCCATCGCTGGATGGGCATCGCCGGCTGCCTGTTGATCGCGATGTGGTTCGGCTCGGGGCTGGTGATGATGTACGTCGGCTTTCCCGCGCTGACCGATGCCGAGCGGCTGGCCAGCCTGCCGCCGCTCGATGTGCGTGCCGTGGCTACGACGCCCGATGCGGCGATGGCGGCGGCGGGGCTGTCCAGCTTTCCACGCAGCCTGCGGCTTGAGATGGCGGGCAGCCTGCCCGTCTATCGCATGGTTGATGGCAAGGGTCAGCCCCATACCGTGGCGGCAACCGATGGCCGCGTCATCGAGCGCGTCGATGCAGCCACGGCGCAGGCCACTGCCCTGCAGTTCACCGGCAAGCCTGCGCGCTGGATCGAGACCGCCGAACGGGACCAGTGGACCGTGCCGAATGGCCTCAACGCGTGGCGTCCGCTGCATCGCATCGCCGTCGATGACGGACACGGCACCGAGCTATACGTCTCGGCTAAGACCGGCGAGATCATGCGCGATACCGATCGCGCGGAGCGGTTCTGGAACTGGCTCGGCTCGGTGCCGCACTGGCTGTATTTCACGCCGATCCGCAAGGACCCGCCGCTGTGGCGGCAGGTGGTGCTGTGGACGTCCGGGCCCTGCGTGGTGGTGGCCATCACGGGAATCTGGATTGGCTGGCTGCGGCTACGCGTGCGGCGGCGCTTTGCGCACGGCAGCATGGCGGGCGTCTCGCCGTACCACGGCTGGATGGCGTGGCATCACATGGCCGGGCTCGTCGGCGCGCTGTTCCTGCTGTTCTGGCTGATCTCGGGATGGCTCTCCGTCAATCCTAACCAGTGGTTCAACGGACGCGGCTTCGACGGCGCGGCCCTGCAGCGCTACGCGGGGCATGCCGGGGCCTCGTTCCCCGCGCCGGACTGGCGTGCCACGCTGGCAGACGGCAGTGCGCGCGAGGTCCGTATGGTGTGGGTCGGCAGCACGCCCATGTTGCAGGTGACCGCCGGCAAGGGCGTTGTCACGGTGCTCGATCCGGGCAGTGGTGCGCCAGTGCGCTGGGACCCGGGCATGCTCTCGCGTATCGCCGGCACCCTGATGCCGGACGCTAAAGTCGTGGCCAGCGTCATGCAGGCCGAGGCCGACACCTACTGGTACAGTCACCACAACGCGCGCAGGCTGCCCGTGTTGCGCGTGACCTTCGACGACGCCGACAACACCTGGGCCTATGTCGATCCCTCGACGGGTCAGGTCATCGGCCGCAGTGACGACAGCCGCCGTCTCTATCGCTGGCTGTTCAACGCCGTACACAGCTATGACTTCGTTTCGCTCACGCAGCATCGCCCGTCATGGGATGTGGTGGTGTGGGTGCTGTCGCTGGTGGGTCTGGTGATGTCCGTCAGCGGGGTGGTCGTGGGCTGGCGGCGGTTGCGCCGCTGATTCTCGCCACCCCTTTCCATTTTCAACTTTCAAGCATCAGGTGATTCCATGCAAACCGCAAAAATTCCCGCCACGATCGTCACGGGCTTCCTGGGCAGCGGCAAGACCACCTTGCTGCGCCATATCCTCGAGAATGCCAACGGGCGCCGTATCGCTGTCATCGTCAACGAATTCGGCGAGCTGGGCATCGACGGGGAAATCCTGAAGGGCTGCGGCATTGGCTGCGACGAGCAGGGCGAGCCCACCGGCCAACTCTATGAACTGGCCAACGGCTGCCTGTGCTGCACCGTGCAGGAAGAGTTCTTCCCGGTCATGGAACAACTGCTCGAGCGCCGCGACCAGATCGATCACGTGCTGATCGAGACTTCGGGTCTGGCGCTGCCGAAGCCGCTCGTGCAGGCATTCCACTGGCCGAGCATCCGCAACGCGTTCACGGTGGATTCGGTGGTCACGGTGGTGGACGGCCCCGCCGCCGCCGCCGGCCAGTTCGCCGCGAATCCGGTGGCGGTAGACGCGCAGCGCCGCGCCGATCCGAACCTCGATCACGAGTCGCCGCTGCACGAGCTGTTCGAAGACCAGCTCGCCAGCGCGGATCTGGTCATCCTGAACAAGACCGACCTGATGGATGCCGCCCAGATTGCCGCAGTGGAGGCGCTGGTACGGCCCGAGATTCCGGCCGAAGTGAAGATCGTGCCGGCGCAGGCGGGGTCGCTCGATGTGAACAGCCTGCTGGGACTGAACCGCGCGTCGGAAGAGACGATCCACCTGCGCGTTGATCATCATGGCAGCGCGGACGACGCCGACCACGCCGATCATCATCACGATGAATTCGATTCGGTGGTGGTGGAGGCTGGCACCGTTGACCGCGAGGCATTGGTTGGCGCGCTCCAGAAGCTGGTGGCCGACCACACGATCTATCGCGTCAAGGGTTTCGCCGAACTCCCGGGCAAGGCAATGCGACTGGTGCTGCACGGCGTGGGGCAACGATTCGACAGCTACTTCGACCGTGCCTGGCGTGCTGACGAAGCGCGGGGCACGCGCGTGGTGCTGATCGGCCAGGAACTGGATGGCGCCGCGTTGCAAGCCGCGCTGGATCAGGCGCTGGCCGGCTGAGCCAGAAAACGCTGTACTCCGATGTGGGCGGAAGCTGGGTGCTTTCACGCATGCCGGGTCGGTGACGCGCTGCGATACGCGCGCCTGATGGCGTTACGTCGTTCAGTTGGGGGCGAGGTCCGCTGAACGGCGGGCCAGTTCGATGAAGGCTTGTACGTAATCGATCTCGATGTCGCTTTCCCGCGCGCCAAGGAAGATCTGCTTGGCGACGCCATGCGGGCCCAGTCGTACCGCCGTGACATCCATCTTTTCCGCATATTCGGCCACCAGCCAGCGCGGGAGGGCCGCGATGCCACGCCCGCTGGCCACCATCTGCATCATGATGTCCGTGGTCTCGATGGTCTTGTGGCGCTTGGGCGTGACGCCCGCCGGCTGCAGGAACAGGTTGTAGATGTCCAGGCGATCGGTGGCCACGGGATAGGTGATCAGCACTTCGTTCGTCAGCGCGTCGGCGTCTACGTGGGGCAAGCCGGCGAGCCGGTGGCCGCGATTGACGACCAGCACCTGCTCGTAGTCGAACACCGGCTCGAAATGCAGGCCGGGCTTGTAGAGTGGATCCGGCGTTACCAGCATGTCGATCTCATACCCGTACAGCGCGCCGATACCGCCGAACTGGAACTTCTGCTTGACGTCGACATCCACGTCCGGCCATGTCGATAGGTAGGGCGAGACGATCTTGAGCAGCCACTGATAGCAGGGATGGCACTCCATGCCTATCCGCAGCGTGCCGCGCTCGCCCTGCGCAAACTGGTGGACCCGTTCTTCGGCCAGATCGAGCTGGGGCAGCACGCGGTTGGCCACCGCCAGCAGGTAGGAGCCCGCCTGGGTCAGCCGCAGACTGCGGCCTTCCCGCAGCCAGATGTCGGTACCCAACTGCAACTCGAGCTTTTTCATTGCATGGCTCAGTGCCGACTGCGTCAGGCACAGCACCGAAGCGGCCGCTGTCAGGGAGCCCTCACGGTCCACTTCCCGGATGATTGCCAAGTGAATGCGTTCAAGCATGATTGAGATTCATGTATTTTTGAATAACGATCATTTTACTTCATTGATTGGCCTTCCTACAATCGGACATCGACGATCTCCTCCGTGATCCAGATCGACGATGAGCTGCTCGACGCGTTCGACGACTTCAAGTATCCGAACGAGATCGGGCCGGGAAGACGCTGCGCGCGCACTAGTCGGCAAGGCTGTCGCGGCCCAAAACAAACATCCCCGCCGTGGCGGGGATGTTTGTTCGGGCTCGGCTATCAGACGTCAGGCATGCCTGACGCCGCGTCGCTCCTCCAGCCGCCGCTGTGCCAGCGTGGCAAACAGCAGACCAAGACCTGCCCAGAGCGTGGCCTGGATACCGAAGGCGGCCATCCTGAAGCGCCACAGCAGGACGGCTGAGAATTCGTCGGGGATCTCGTTGACTTCCGGCAGCAACCCTTGCGCCAGCAGCACGATGACCACATAGACGGCCGCCGCGCCCAGCGTGGCGTGCCAGGTGCCGTGGCTCGCCGCAAGCTTGCGGGCAACGATGACCGCAATCACCATCGCCGCCAACGACAGGGCGATCATGGTGAAGAACAAGGCGGTGCGAAGGCCGATCGTCGAAGGATCGCCGATGGCCGGCGGATTCGGTGGGTATTTGATAAACGGGACCAGCACGGTCGCGATGTAGCCAAGCAGCGCCATCAGCACGGACGTCGGGCGCGCGCCCAGCTTGCCAATCCGGCCGTAGACAAAGGCGAACGTCAGCGCAAACAGGCCACCCACCGCGCTGCCGAATACCGCCAGCCCGACAAACAGCCCGAGCCCGGCCTGTACGTCACGGCTGACCAGTTCGGGCATCTCATGCTGGTGGCTACCGCCCATTGCCTGCTCCATCCGCGCTTCGTACGCGATGGCGCCCTCCACCTCCGGTTCTCCAACGACCTTGGCAACACCGAATGCCAGCAGGCTCGCCAGGAACCCCGCGATCATGCCGCGGACCAGAAGACTTCTCACCATGGCGGCGCGTCCTCAGTGACAGGGAAAGCCGAGCAGGTGACGTCCGTCGTGCACAAACTCATGCACATACATCGTATTGAAGATGGCCGCGGCACCTTCCTCCACGCCGACGAAGTAGATCGCCAGCAGCAGGAGCATGCTGCCAAAGATGGCCCAGGGCAGCAGTTCGGAAACCGGGATGGATACCGGCTCGATGGCCGGCGAAAGGGTGGCGCTTGCGTGCATGACAGATCTCCTTGAGGATGACGCGTCCCGTAACGGATGGATGAGGCGTTGAGGAGGTCTGACTTGGCAGCCTGCTTCGTCGAAACGACGCTTCAGATTGCGATACAGTGGCGCGACCGTGCCGGATTCCAACCGGCTTCTCCCCAGCGCATATGCGTGCATTCTAATCGACTGGACGACCTGACACGTGACAACCCGCCTGACATTGCTCTGCGTACCGGCCACGGCAGCCCTGCGCGCCGGGCGGTTTCCGGCCGACGAATCCCTGGATCCCGGACAGGCCGACGACGTGGCCCGGCTCGCCACCGCGCTCGGGGCGCCAGACCAGGTGCTCTGCAGCCCGGCACGCTGCGCACGGGAGGCCGCCATGGCGCTGGGCCATTCGCCGATCATCGAACCCGCGCTGGGGGAGGTCGACTACGGCAGATGGTTGGGGCGCTCGCTCAAGGAAATCGGCATTGCGGAACCTGCCGCACTGTCAGCCTGGTTGTCCGATCCGGACATGGTCGCGCACGGCGGGGAATCCCTGTCCGCGTTTTGCGAACGTGTGCGGCGGTGGATGGGGCCCTATGCCAGCCCCGCCTCGCACACGCTGGTCGTCACGCATGCGAGCGTCATCAAGGCCATCGTCCTCCATGCATTGGAGGCGCCGGTGAGGGCCTACTGGCAAATCGACGTTGCGCCTTTGTCCACACTGACGCTGTCAAGACAGCAAGATCGATGGCGATTGTCTTTGGGTGAATCGCTGCGGTTTTACCAGTAGCCAAGCACCTTCCACCAGACGGTGCCGACTACCGCGAAGATCAGCAGTTCGACCACGCACATCACAAAGCCAACGCGCCACCAGTTCCCCATCGTGACGTAGCCACTGCCGAAGATGATTGGCGAGGTGCCCGTCGCATAGTGGGTCAGCGTCATCATGATCGCCGAGCCAGCCGCCATCAGCAGCATGAACGGCACCACATACGCGGGCGGTATCAGATTCACGCCGACCGTCAGGAAGGCGAGCATCATCGCACTGATGTGTGCCGTCGTGCTGGCGAACAGGTAGTGCGAGAACACGAAGACCGCTACCAGGATCGCGGCCGTGCCGCCCCAACCGATGCCGCTGGCCACGATCGCGTTGCTCATGCCGGTTGAGAACCAGCCGATCACACCCTGCTTGTTCAGTTGCTCGGCCAGCATGATCAGCGCGCCGAACCATATCAGCGTGTCCCAGGCGCTCTTTTCGGACAGTACATCGTCCCAGTCGATGGTGCCCGTAATGATCAGCACGAACAGGCCGACGAAGGCGACCACCGTGGGGTCCAGCGTGAGCGCCGGGCCGAACACCATCGCCGGAATGTTGGCCCACAACAGCAGCAGGAGCGCGAAGGTGAAGATCATGACCCGTTCCTTCGGCGACACCGGGCCCATCTTCGCCATTTCGGCGTGCGCATACTCCACCGCATTGGGTGTGGCCTTGAGCTGCGGCGGCGACAAGACATAGATCACCATCGGCATCACCAGCATGCATAGCAGGCCGGGCAGCAGCATGCAGAGCGCCCAGCTCATCCAGCTCAGATGCAGTGCCTGATTGGTTGCCTTGGCGATGTAGTCCACCACTAGCGGGTTCGGTGCGGTGGCGGTCACGAACATGGCCGAGGAGATCGGGTTGGCGTGATAGTTGACCAACGCCAGGTAGGTGCCGACCTTGCCCTCGGTGCCCTTGGCCGGGTCCGAGTCGAATGCCGTGGCGATCGACTTCATGATCGGATGCACGATGCCGCCACCGCGCGCCGTATTGCTTGGCGTGAACGGCGCCAGCACCAGTTCGCAGGTGGCCAGCCCATAGCCGATGCCGATCGTGCGTTTCCCCATCAGGGCGATGAACATCAGGCCGATACGGGTGCCCAGGCCCGTCTTCTTCACGCCGCGGGAGATCAGGATGGCGACCACGATCAACCAGATCAGCGGACTGTCGAAGGCGGTCAGCGCATCGGCGATGGCCCCCTTGGACGAGGTCGAGGTCACCTGCGACAGCGAGAGGACCACGATGGCCATCATCGCCATCACGCCGATCGGCATGACCTTCAGGATGATCGCCACGATGGTTGTCAGGAAGATGGCAACCAGACCCCAGGCCTTGGGCGTGAGCCCCTCTGGCACAGGCCACAGCAGCAGGGTGACCAGCACCACCGTCGTGATCAGGGCGGGGCCGAGTCTAAAGGGGACTACGCTGTTGAAGTATTGGAACGCCGCTTTCAGTTTTGCAAGCATGGTGCGATCCTTCCCAGTCGTCTTTGCTTATGGTTTATATGACTTTTTCGGCAGAAGTGCCAGCGTGACGCCGACGCCGCCAAGCTGAGTGGAAGCCGTCAGGATCTGACATCGAACGGATTTGTCCGAAGCGTGCAATGCCCCTACCGGTGGCGCACGCTGTCGGTGGCCTCCTTGACGATGCGCGCACTGCGCTGCAGGGCTTCGCGCTCGGTGGGGTCCAGTTCCGGATAAGCCAGTAACTGCGCGCCACTGCCATTGACCACCATCGGCAGCGACAGACATACCTCCGGTACGCCTTCGACTTCCGCATGCACAATGCCGACCGTGAGAATGAGGTCCGTGTCGTGGACGATGGCCTGGCAAATTCGCCCGATCGCACTGGCGATGCCGTAATGCGTGGCGCCCTTGCCTTCCTTGATGAGCTTGGCAGCCTCGTGCACGGAGCGCAGGATCAGATCCCGGCTGGCAGGCCCAAGCTCCTTGCCGCTCTTCGCCAGGAACGTTTCCAGGGGCATGCCGGAGACCGTTGCGCCGGACCAGCCGATCAGCGCGGATTCCCCGTGTTCGCCGAGAACGTGGGCGTGAATCGCAGGCGCCACGATGCCCAGTCGCTCGGAGAGCAGCGACCGCAACCGGCCGGTGTCGAGCGAGGTGCCCGTGCTGATGACGCGCTCCGGCGCGCAGCGGAGGCGGTCAAACACGACGGCGGCCAACACATCGCAGGGATTGCTCGCGATGAGGTAGATCGCATCCGGGGCCAGCGGGGCGATGCGATCGACGATCTCCGTCGCGATGCCCGCATTGGTTTTGGCCAGGTCCAGGCGAGTTTGCCCTGGCTTCACGCCGACGCCGGCGGTGATCACGACGAGGTCCGCGTCGCGCGCGTTCTCGTAATCGCCGGCATAGAAGCGGTTGTGTCCCCAGAATGCCGCAGCGTGGGCGAGGTCCATCGCCTGCCCTTCGGCCCGGACGCGTGCGACATCGATGATGACGATTTCCGCGCTCGGGATGGCCCCCGACGCAAACAGGGCCGCCGATCCGCCAACCAGTCCTGCTCCGACGATGACGATCTTGGGTTGCCGCATGGCGTACCTCCGTCGTGCCTGGAGAATCGAGCCTGAACCTGGGCCGGTTTCGCGCTACATCAGCGGAAAGTGAAGTGAAGGCCGCGTGGCAGTTCGTGAGCCTTTCATATGCTATGGTTTATATGACCTTTTCGACAGAAGCGCCAGGTGGCGTTGGCGCCGCGAACGACGGAGTGCAACCCGATGGGACTGGTACGCTTGAGCATCGAAGGCCATCAGGTCCAGGCGCCGGCCAACTGCTCCATCCTGCAGGCCTTCCTCTACGCAGGCGAGACGCTGGTCGAGGGCGTTGGCTGCATGGGGCAGGGGGTCTGCGGTTCGTGCCGCGTCATGGTGCGGCACAGCGGCGAGCAGGAGGTGAAGACGGCCCTCGGATGCGAGACGCTGGTCGAAGCGGGCATGCAGGTGGCCTTCCTGGATTACTTCACCGTCTCGTCTCGCCACAGGTATCGCCTGGACGAAATCGGCGACAGCTGGCAGGCGCTGCGCACCCTCTCTGAAATATTCCCGGAAGCCTCCCATTGTCGGCACTGCAGCGGCTGCGATCGCGCCTGCCCGAAGGGTCTCGACGTCCAGCGCGGCGTCAATCTCGCCGTGGCGGGCGAACTGGCTGAGTCGAGCGATGTCTTCGACGAGTGTGTCATGTGCAACCTCTGCACGCTGGCCTGCCCCGAGCATATCCGGCCCAACCATCTCGGCCTGTTCGTGCGGCGGATGATCGCGTCACAGTCGCTGCGTCCGGCGAACCTGATGCGCCGGCTGCAGCAGATCGAGCGCGGCGAAATGAAGATCGATTTCGACGCGCCTGGCGCGCAGCCGCCACGCTGATCGGAACAACAACGATGCCCGCTGGCATTCCCTTCGAAGACGCGCGCAAGCGCTACCGGCCCGGTGCGGTACCAACGGTCCGCAGCGACGACACCTCTGTCGACGAGCTTCTCAAGGGCTATCACCCCGACCATGGGCTCAATGCGCGTGTGGCGCTGAGCATCGGCGTGAACCAGGGGGACCCCTGTCAGCCGGATCTCGCACGCTATCTCCAGGCCAATGCGCTGATCGACGATATCGACATCGCCGGCGCGCAAGTGATCAGCACCGACGTCCTGATCATCGGCGGCGGCGGGGGCGGCTGCGCGGCGGCGCTCATTGCAGCAAAGCAGGGCGCGCAGGTGATCCTCGCCACCAAGCTGCGCCTGGGTGACAGCAACACCGTCATGGCCGAAGGCGGGATTCAGGCGGCCGTCGGCGAGGACGACAGTCCCCAGTTGCACTTCGAGGACACCCTGCGCGCCGGACACTTCTGCGGCGAGCCAGAACTCGTGGCGCAGATGGTGATGGATGGCCCCGACGTCATTCGCTGGCTGATCCAGCTTGGCGTGATGTTCGACCTGGAGGAAGGCCGGCCCATGGGCGGTAACCTTCTGCGCAAGAAGCCCGGTGGTGCTTCGGCGGCGCGCATCCTGTCCTACCGTGACTACACCGGCCTGGAGATGATGCGCGTGCTGCGCGAGGCGGTAGACCTCGATCCCGCAGTCGAGGTGTGGAACCGCTGCCCGGCGGTCGAACTGCTGTCCGACGAGCGGGGCCGCTGCGCCGGGGCCGTGATCTATAACCTGGAGTCGCGTACCTATGTGCTGGTGCGCGCGCGTGCCGTGATTCTCGCCACCGGCGGGGCGGGGCGGCTGCACCTGAATGCTTTTCCGACATCCAATCACTACGGCGCCACCGCGGACGGCCTGGTGCTGGCCTATCGGATCGGGGCACACCTGCGCGAACTCGACTCGTTCCAGTATCACCCCACCGGCATCGCCTATCCGGCGCACCTGGCAGGTGGACTCATTTCGGAAGCGGCGCGTTCGGCCGGTGCCAAGCTGATCAATGGCGAGGGCGAGCGCTTCGTGGACGAACTCAAGCCTCGGGACGTCGTGGCCTCGGCGATTCTGCGCGAATGCGCGCAGGGGCGTGGCATTGACCGGGACGGCCAGACTGGCGTCTTCCTCGACACGCCGACGCTGGAAATGGAGAACCCCGGCATTCTGGCCAAGCGCCTCGTGACGCTGCGCCATCTCGCGCGGAAGTGCGGTCACGATGCGGCACTGGAGCCCTTCCTCGTTTATCCGACCCTCCACTACCAGAACGGAGGCGTGGCGATCGACAAGGACGGTGCCACGAGCGTGCCCGGCCTGTTTTGCGTCGGCGAGGTCACGGGAGGCATTCACGGGCGTAACCGCCTGATGGGAAACGCGCTGCTCGACATCCTGAGCATGGGGCGGCGTGCCGGCGCCAAGGCAGCGGAGTCTGGCGCGGGTGCCATGGCCGGCCGCGCAGGCATCGGCCATGTGCACGCCTGGCAGCGGCAATTGACGCTGGCGGGGCTACCTTTGCATGTCAAGGCACCGCAACTCTTCCCCGGCTATGCCCATTTCGACTTGCGGGTCGATGCAGCGTTGCGCCGGGGCAAGTGGGGCGGCGCGGGCGGCGGCGTCCGATGAGCGACCCACGGAGCGCGCGATGCACAAGCTGAATCAGGTTCTCCTGAGGGACGATATCCGGGTCGGCGCAGACCTGGACGCCTGGCTTGCATGCGGCGGCGGAGAGGGGCTGGCCAAGGCCCTGCGCGATCCGCTCGCCATCCTCGCCGAAATCGAACAAGCGGACCTGCGTGGGATGGGCGGTGCCGGATTCGCGACGCATCGCAAATGGGCACCGGTCGCTGCCACCGCTGCGGGCGACAAATACATCATCTGCAACGGCAACGAAGACGAGCCCGGTACGTTCAAGGACCGCTATCTGCTGGAGCACACGCCGCACCAGGTCATCGAGGGGGCGCTCATCGCCGCAGCGGCGACCCGTGCCAATCATGTCGTGCTGTACGTTAATCCGCATCAACCGTTGGCCCTCAATATGGTGCGGCAGGCGGTGGAGCAGTGGCGGGGGCACTCTCTGTTCTCGGAACTCGGGCGTCTGATTGGCGGCCCGCTGTCGCTTGACGTGATCCCCAGCTCTGGCTTGTACATCGGCGGGGAGGAGACGGCGGTGATCGCGAGTGTCGAGGGCGGATTCCCGTTCCCCAGACGCAAGCCGCCCTTTCCCGCCGAGCACGGTGTGCATGGCTCACCGACCATCGTGAACAACACCGAGACCCTGGCGCACGTACCGGGCATTCTGCGCAACGGTGCGCAGTGGTATCGCGGTCTTGGCATCGGGAATGCTGCCGGAACCAAGCTCTATTCGCTTTCGGGCGACGTCCTGCGTCCTGGCTTGTATGAATTGCCGATGGGCACCCGCCTGGAGGCCCTGGTGTTCGAGCATGGCGGTGGCATGCTCCAGGGCAAGGAGTTCAAGGCGGTCTTTACCGGCGGCCCGTCCAATACCTTGCTGACGAAGCGCGATCTCGATGTGGCACTCGATTTTGACTCCGTGCGTCAACGGCGTTCGCGTCTGGGTACCGGCGCCATGATCGTCGTGTCCGAAGGCACCAGCATCGTCCGCAAGGTCTCCGAGTACGTGAGCTTCTTCGCCCAGGGCTCATGCGGACAGTGTCCGCCCTGCAAGGGTGGCACCTTCCAGATGATGCGATTGCTCGGCCGGATCGACACGGGCCATGGCGTACGTGCCGATCTGGAAGCGCTGGAGAACCTGTGTCGCATCCTGCCCGGCAGCGGCCGTTGCGGTCTGATCGATGGCGCCGTGACGGTGGTGGAAAGCTCGCTGCAACAGTTTCGGGCGGAATACGAGGCGCTTCTGATTGCATGACGGTGTCGGACTCGCAACGGGTAGCGGCTGAAGGTCATATTGCGCGCCTGAACGGAGCATGGTGATGGGCATTCTGAACTGGCGCCGCCGCCGCGGCCCCGATGGGCAGGCGGACAACAGGCGGGAGGTGGCGGAACTGGCCGAGCGCATTACCCGGCTAAGTCCCCGCCTACGGCTCTTGCCCCGCTATGCCCGGCGGCTGGCCCCCTCGATCCGCATCGCGCTCGACCACGTACGCGCGGTCGTGGCCGGCATTCCCGCACCACGGGAAGCGAGTCCGGAGACGTGGGGGACGGACCCGTACATCCACGCGTGTTTTGGCACTGGTCAGGACGTCGCACTGGCTTTCAGCCGCGCCGCCGATCTGCGCGACTATTTCGATGCGTCACCTGGCACAGACGAGGCGTTTGCGGTGCTCGGCATGGAAATGGTCGAGCGGCGCACCTTGGGCGTGGCCCTGGAGGGCGACGTCATGCGCTCGGACGTGCTGCAAACCACGGTCAGCTTCAACGATCATCAGATTCGGATATGCGGTGACAGCCACGCCGGGCTGTACAGGGAGATCGAGGCGCGCATGCTGGACCAGCTTGCGCTGCAGGGCCTTGCCAGTGCGGCGGCGGGGGGCATTGGGCGAGATGAGCGCCTGCAGGAGATGGCGTTGCTCAGCGAGCGCTTGCGGCTGCTGGAACGCCAGGGGGTGGGCATGCGTTCGCTGCTTGGCGGCGATGTCTCGCCGGACCCCGAGGAACGGGAGCGCCTGCGCGCGCAGATCGCACAGATCGATGCGGCCAACGGCGACACCGCCCTGCCGGCGGGACAAGTCGATGCGCTGGAGCGCCAGATGGAAGGGCTGCAGGCAGCGCTCACCAACGCCGGCGCCTATCTCCTCATCGAGCGCCGGCGCATGCGGCTGAGCCGGATGAATGTGCTTCAACCCGATGACAGCACCGCGCCCGGCGACGACCTGGAATTCCTGACCGCAAGCATTCCAGGCGACCCCCGCCTGGTGAGAACCTTTCTGCTCGTGCGCTTTGCGCGCGCCACGATGTTGTCCCGCATGACGCTGCTGGAAGAGGCGGAGCGTCTGCTGTAGCGCTGCGCTCCGCCGACGCTCGCCCTGCCCGAATCATCGCGTGGGGTCAGTCCAGCTTGATGCCGACGGTCTTCACGACCTTGTCCCACTTCTGGGCGTCGCGGTTCACCAGTTGCGTGAACTCGACTGGGCCCAGCGCGCTCGGCTCCATGCCCTGTTTGGCGATCGAATCGCGGATCGACGGTTGCGCCACCACGGCGGCAATCTCCTGCGCGAGGCGGTTCACCGTCGGCATCGGCGTGCCGCCCGTCGTGAAAACGCCGTACCACGACACGACTTCGTACCCGGGTACGCCGGACTCGGCGATGGTCGGCACGTTCGGCATGGTTTCCACGCGCTTGGTGCTGGTCACGGCGAGGATGCGCACCTTGCCGGAATCGGCACCGGCCTTGGCCGACGGCAGGCTCGCGAACGTCATCTGCGCCTGGCCGGCCATCACGTCCTGCATCGCCGGCGCATCGCCGCGATAGGGAATGTGCGTGATGGAGACGCCAGCCATGCTCTTGAACAGTTCGGCCGACAGGTGCGAAATCGTGCCATTGCCCGGCGACGTCACATTGAGCTTGCCCGGATTGGCCTTGGCGTAGGCGAGCAGCTCCTGCACGTTCTTGACCGGCAGGTCATTGTTCACGACCAGCGCGTTGGCGGACTTGGCCACCAGCGACACCGGCTGCACGCCCTTGATGGGATCGTACGGCAGCTTGCTGTAGATGGACGGTGCGATGGCCTGGCCGCCGACGGAGCCCAGCAGCAGCACCGAGCCATCCGGCTTGGCACGCGCCATCTCGGCGGTGGCGATGGTGCTGCCGCCGCCCGGCTTGTTCTCCACCACGATGGTGACCTTGGTGTTCAGCTGAAACTGCGTGGCGACCGTGCGGGCGATGACATCGTTGCCACCGCCGGGCGCGAAGCCGACCAACATCCGCATCGGGCCCGGTGGCAAGTCCTGGGCCATGCCTTGGGCTGCGGCCAGCGCGAGGGCGAGAGCGGGGACGATCTTGGAAAACGCCATGATTGATTCTCGATAAGGGGGTTGAGGATTGCTCTCAGGATGTCGTCGCTGTGCTGGTTCGACTGGCGGGACGCGGGATGCCATGCATGACCCGGTCCGCGCTTCTGTTTTCATGTTGCTGCCTACTGCGCTTTACTTCTTGAAGCGGACCACGGCGTCCCGCGACGCCTGGGTCTGCGGCAGCGAGGCGATCTCGCCGAGCGTCACCGGCTTGGTGGGAAACCGCAGCCGGTAATAGCCCACATCACGCGGATGGCGCTGTTGTTCGTCGGCGATCAGTTCGGTCACGGTCAGCCCGCAGAGTCGTCCCTGGCATGGCCCCATGCCGCAGCGCAGGAACGCCTTCAACTGGTTCGGACCCTGACAGCCGATGCGCGCGGCGTGCCGCACCTGTTCGGCGGTGGCTTCCTCGCAGCGGCAGACGATGGTGTCGCCCACGGGGCGGCGGAACTGCGGCAGCGGGCGATAGAGCACCTCGAAGAATTCGCGGCCTCGCGTGGCGCGTGCCAGCGCGGCGTGATGCGGTGCCGCCTTGCCGTCGCGCGTGGCGATGTCGATGCGACCCAGCGCGGCAGCGGCATGCACGGCGGCGATGCGGCCCCGATGCTCGGCGGCCACGGCGCCCGCGATGCCCGCGCCATCCCCGGCAATGCTCACGTGCGGCATCGACGTTGCGCCCCATGCATCCACCTGCGGTTCCCAGCAGTCCTGGCGCTCGTTCCAGACATGCTCGGCGCCGATGGCGCGCGACAGGTTGGTATTCGGCACCACCCCCTGATGCAGCAGCAGCTGGTCGATCGCCATGCTGTGGCGCTGGCCCGCAGCCTGAAAGCGCAGCGCGGCGACCTGACCGCCCGCGCTGGCGATGGCCTCGAGCGCCGTCACGCCGCTCACGATCGGCACGGCCTTGCGAACCGCGCGCAGCAGCTTCAGCCCCTTGGCCAGATAGGGCGAGCGAAGGAAACCCCAGACGTGCGGCAGCGCCTTGCGCCATTGGCCGCTATCGGTCGTCTCGAGAATCGCCTCGAGCTTCACGCCGGCATTCAGGTATTGATAGGCGAGCAGGTAGAGCAGGGGGCCGCCGCCCGCCAGCACCGTGCGCCCTTCGGGCACCACACCCGAGGTCTTCAGCAGGATCTGCGCGGCGCCGGCCGTGATCACGCCCGGCAAGGTCCAGCCCGGAATCGGGAAGGGCCGCTCCTGCGCGCCGGTGGCCAGGATGAGATGGCGGCAGTGCAGCAGCGCGGCCTGCGGATCCTGACCGGGCCGGGCCACCGAATAGGCGACCTCGAAGCCGGCGGGTTGGCCATCGCCCGCCGTACCCGGCTGCGGCTCGCGCGCATTGATCGACCAGACAGTTGCCGCCGACAGATGGCGCGCACCGCTGTTGGCAAACGGCTCCAGCAGGCTCTGGCCGTGCCAGTAGTCCTCGCCGAGGATCGCGCGATTCTGTACCGGCGTGCTGCTGATGGCGCGATAGATCTGACCGCCCGGTGCAGGCTGTTCGTCGATCAGCACCGTCGACAGGCCCAGCGCGGCAGCCTCGGTTGCCGCAGCCAGCCCAGCGGGGCCGGCGCCGACCACGAGCAGGTCGCAGGTTGCGATGTCGATGTCGATGTCGAGGCTCATGCCGCCACCTCGCGTGCGCCGTGCTGGCGTTCCACGGTCATGCCATCGTGCACGCGCGCCATGCAGGCCTGCTGGTTGGGGCGGCCGTCGATGCGGACCAGGCAGTCGTAGCAGATGCCCATCATGCAATAGGGGCCGCGTGCGGCGCCGGACACGGCCGTGTCGCGGCAGGCCAGCACGCCGGCGGCGAACAGGGCCGCCGCCACGCTGTCGCCTTCCCGGCATTCCAGCGCGGTGCCATCCACGGTGACCCGTACTTTGCGATCCGTCGCTTGCAGGACGGCCGCGTCAATGCGTCTGAACATGGAATCTCCGGGTCGAAAAAGTGGCCAGCTCCGGTGGCAGCTCGCCTGCGGCGATCATGGGGGCGAGGTTCATCGCGTGCGTGGCGGCCAGCGTCACGCCGCTATGGCAGGTGACGATGAAGGCGCCCGGGTGCGTCGCCGATTGTTCGTAGACCGGGAAGCCGTCCTTGGCGCGCACGCGCAGGGCGGACCAGGCGCGCACCGCGCGCACGTCGCGCAGGGCGGGCAGGGTGCGCACGGCACGGTCGGCCAGCGTGGCCAGCACCGGCAGCGTGGTGACCTGTTCGGCGTAGCCCGCCTCTTCCTGGGAGTCGCCGACCAACCAGCTACCCTCGTCGTTCTGGCGCAGCGTGACCATGGGCGTGTCCAGCAGCCGGCGCGTGCGTTCGAGCACCAGGATCTGGCCGCGCTGCGGGGCCATCGGCAGGTCGATGCCCACCATGCGGCCCAGGTCGCCGTTGCGCAGGCCGCCGGCCAGCACGATCTTGCGCGCCCGCACGGTGCCGTTCGGCGTGGTCAGCACGAAGTCGCCACCGGGCTGCTGCACGATGTCCGTGACGCCGTGGTGCGGCAGGTAATGGACTCCGCTGGTGCTGAACGCGGTATGGAACGCGCGCAGCAGCTTGAGCGGATTGACGATGCCATCGTGCGGCGTCCAGATCGCCCCGGTGACATCGGGGCCCAGTCCGGGCACGAGCGAAGCGGCCTGATGGTGATCCAGCAGCTTCCATTCATAGGGCTCCACACCGGGCTGCGCCATCAGCGTGTTGACCCACGCCAGCCGCGCCTCGACCTCGTAGTCGCCCATCAGCGGCGTCAGGCCGCCTTTCTGCTCCAGGGCCACGTCGATGCCAGTTTCCTGCAGCAGGCCGGCGGCCAGTTTCGGCCACAGCCGCGTGGAGTTCAGCGTCCAGCGGCTGTAGGCGCCCATGCCGTAGCCCTTGCTCTGCAGCCAGACCAGGCCGAAATTGCCGCGCGAGGCGCGCAGGGCGATATCGCCTTCGTCGAGCACGGCGATTGTGCCCACGCTGCTGCGCAGGCCGTAGGCCACGGCCGAGCCGACCAGGCCGCCGCCAATCACGGCGACGTCGAACACGGGGAGTCGGGAGGTGGAGGCTGCGGTCATCTGCAGCACCTTCCGTGGGGGGATTGCGGGCCTTGGGCCCTGCTAGAAATCATGTCAGGTACTCGCAAGCTTCATGAAAACACCAGCCGAAGAAGCCCAAAAAAGCCCAATGGGCAGCGGTGTGTCAGTCCGAGCGAGTATGCGGAGCGCGCGCCGCGCGCGCAAATACGAGTCTGTCAGGCGTCTATACGAAAACCTGATAGCCCCGAGGGCAGGGATGCCATTTCGGCAGCGATGAGTTCCATCAGCCGCTCGATAAAGCGGTCCGCCAGCACGTTGGCAGGCCGGTTCCGGGCCAGCAGGAGGTAGCTGACGAACGGTATACGCGGCCGGAATGGCCGGACCACCACCTCGGCGGCGTGCATGCGGGCCACCAGCGGGTTCACGATGCCCACACCCAGCCCGAGTCCGACCATCTTGCAGATGGTGGCCCCGTAGGGGGTTTCGAAGTGCATCACACGCCGGTCGTCGTCGGCGAACGCGGCGTCCACGGCGGCGCGCAGGCCATCGCCGTGACTCATCGAGATAAAGGACTCGCCGGCCAGGTCGGCAGGCGTGATGACGTCCAGACTGGCCAGACGATGGCCGGGCGGCAGCACGCAACAGCCCGCGAGTTCGGCCACGGGCTGGGCATCGGTGACGGCGGCGGGGGGCAGGAACGACACCAGCCCGAGGTCGCAGTAGCGGCTGCCGACGCTGTCGGCCACCAACTGCGTGCTGCCCGTTTCCATGGCGACGTTGACGCCGGGATAGTCGGCATGGAACCGCTGGAGCACCAGCGGGAGCACGGTCATGGCGAGCGAGGGCACTGCGGCGATGCGCAGCCGGCCCTTGCCGAACTGGCGGATGTTGCGGGCGGCGTCCTTCAGCGTGTCGAGGCCCACGAAGGCGCGTTCCACCTCGCGCAGGAACGCCAGGCCCTCCTCGGTGGGAATCAGGCGGCCGGCGTTGCGCGTGAACAGCGTCAGTCCGGTGGACGATTCGAGCTGCGCGATCAGCCGGCTCACGTTCGGTTGCGACGTGTACAGCTCGGTGGCCGCCGCGGTCATCGAACCGGAGCGCATCACGGCCTGGAACGCACTGATTTCCTTGAACTTCATGCCGGGGTCTTGGGAAGGCGGGGACTAGCGGGCGATGGTATACCAGATCCGTATGGGTCCGTAGCGCATCGCCGCAGAATCACATCCCCTCCCGTTCCAGCCATGACTGGAACAGCCCGACCAGTTGATCGCCCCGTTTCTCGTCCGGCACGTAGGCGCAATAGCTGCGCGACGGCAGGCGCGGGCCGGCGAATGGGGCGACCAGCCGCCCGGCGGCGAGGTCGTCGGAGACCAGCGACGTCGGCCCCATGGCGATGCCGATGCCGTCGATGGCTGCCTGCAGGGTCAGGAAGAAGTGATCGAAGGTCAACGTGGCGGCCGGGCTCAGCCCGGGGATCTGCGCGCTCGCCAGCCAGTCCGGCCAAAGGCGCGGCAGGCTCGAGGTATGCAGCAGGGTGTGGTGGCGCAAGTCGCCCGGCACCCCGAGCGGCTGGCGCTGCAACAGCGCCGGGCTACAAACCGGCAGCCGCTCCTCGGTCAGGAATGGCCGCATCGCGTAGCCGTAGAACGTGTCCGGACCCCCTCGGATGATCAGGTCGTGGTCGTCCTTCAGGCTTTCCAGTGGCCCGTTCGAGGTCTCCACCTTGATCTCCACATCGGGATGCTCGGCGCGGAATTTGGCCAGTCTCGGCACCAGCCAGCGCAGGGTGAAGGTCGCGGGCGCGTTGACGGACAGGGTCCGGGAGACCGGCCCGGGCACCCCGTAGCGCGTGGTGGCCTGCGCGAGCTGTTCGAACAAGGGGCCGATTTCCGCCAGATAGGCTTTCGCCGCCGGCGTCAGCGTCACGCGGCGGTTATGCCGCTCGAACAGCGCGGCGCCGAGCCATTCCTCGAGCAGGCGCACCTGCTGGCTCACCGCCCCGTGCGTCACGTGCAGCGCGGCGGCGGCTTCCTTGAAGCTGCCCAGCCGGCCTGCGGCCTCGAAGGCCCGCAAGGCATTGAGCGGCGGCAATACCCGTTTCATGGCAATAGATTTTCTAACGCGATGTGGCAATTTATCTGGTTTGTCGTGCCGCTTCAAGATAGATATTCTTGGGCATTTCCTGCTCCCCTCCCACCCCAATGCTCAGCTATACCGGCGGTATCGTGCTCCTCGCCGCCATGCTCCACGCGAGCTGGAACGCCATGCTGCACGGCAACCGCGACCGGTTCCTGTCGATGACGTGGATGAGCATCGCCATCGCGGCCGTCGCCACGCTCGTCGTCCTGCGCAACCCCTTGCCGGCCAGCGCCGCCTGGCCGTACATCGTCGCGTCGGGGCTCGTGCATATCGTCTACAACGTGAGTCTGGTGTGGTCCTATCGCCGCAACGACCTGGCGCTGGCCTACCCCATCGCGCGGGGCTCCTCGCCGCTGCTGGTCACGCTTGGCGCGGCGCTCTTCGCCGACGAGGCGATCGGCCCCTTGCGCGCGCTCGGCATCGCCATGGTCTCGGGCGGCATCATCGTGATCGCGCTGCAGGGGCACCGCGCGTCCCGCGCGGGTGCCTTGGCCGCGCTGACCACCGGGGCGATGATTGCGCTCTACACCGTGATCGACGGCATCGGCGTCAGGTTGTCCGGCGGGCAGGCCCTCAGCTACACCGCGTGGATGTTCCTGTTCTACTGGCTGATGCCGATCCTGTTCGTCGCGGTGCGGGGGCTGGCGCCGCTGTGGGCGCCGGTACGGTCCGAGCCGCTGGCGGTCGGTTCGTCGCTGGTCGGCGGGCTGGTGTCGATTGCCGCCTATGGCATCGTGATCTGGGCGCTGCAATCAGGCGCGATGGGCGCGGTCTCGGCGTTGCGCGAGACCAGCGTGGTGTTCGCGGTCCTGATTGGGCGGGTCTTCCTGCGGGAGTCGGTCAGCGGCACGCGCTGGCTCGCCTGCATCGTCGTCGCAGCCGGCGCGGTTTGCCTGGGGCTTTGACAGCCCCTCATAATTGTTAATCCACTATCACATCGAGATGCGCAGATGATGAACACCGTTCCGCAGGCACCGCTGATTCTGATCACGGGGGGCAGTCGTGGCGTGGGCGCCGCCACCGCGCGCCTGGCCGCCGCACAGGGCTACGATGTGGCGATCAGCTACGTCGCCAATGAATCCGCCGCGCTGGCCGTGGTGGCCGATGTGGAAGCGCTGGGCCGCCGGGCCTTGGCCGTGCGCGCCGACAGCGCGGACCCCGAGCAGGTTGCCCAGCTATTCGCCACCATCGACCGGACGTTCGGCCGGATCGACGTGCTGGTGAACAACGCCGCCATCCTCGCGCGGCAGTCCCGGCTGGAGGATCTCGATTTCGCGCGGATGCAGCGCATCTTCGCCGTCAACGCCATCGGCCCCATGCTCTGCGCCCAGCAGGCGGCCCGGCGCATGTCCCAGCGCCACAACGGACGGGGCGGCGTGATCATCAATATCTCGTCGGGCGCGGCCCGGCTCGGCAGTCCGAACGAATATGTCGACTACGCGGCGTCGAAGGGCGCCCTGGAGACCTTCACCACCGGCTTCGCCAAGGAAGTCGCGCGGGAGGGCATTCGCGTCAACTGCATCCGCCCCGGGCACATCTACACCGACATGCACGCCAGCGGCGGCGAGCCGGGACGGGTGGATCGCGTCAAGGACTCGATCCCGATGGGCCGGGGCGGCCAGCCGGAAGAGGTCGCCCGCGCGATCCTGTGGCTGGCCAGCGCCGACGCGTCCTACAGCACCGGCACCTTCCTCGATGTCACCGGCGGGCGGTGAGTCACAGGGGGGATAATCGGGACATTCCGATGATTGTCATGGACACGCGCTGTCATGCCCCAGCCCCGCTACAAGCAACTGGTCGACCGGCTTGCCGACGATATCCGCGCGGGCCGGCTGCGTCCCGGCACGCGGCTGCCCACGCACCGCGACCTCGCGGCGCGTGAAGGGCTGGCGCTGGTCACGGCCACGCGCGTCTACGCCGAACTGCAATCGATGGGGCTGGTAAGCGGGGAGGCCGGTCGCGGCACCTTCGTCAAGGAGGCGTTGCCGCGCGGGCAGGGCGTGGATCTGCTTGCCTGGATCGCCGATACGGTCGACCTGAGCTTCAACAATCCGGCGTTGCCGGGCCAGGCAGATCTGCTGCGGGCAGCGCTGCGCCAGCTCGCCGCCGCCGGCGACCTTGAGGCGCTGCTGCGCTACCAGCCCCACGGCGGCCGCGAGCACGAGCGCGCGACCGTGGCGCTCCATCTGGGCCGGCGCGGCGTGCCGGCCACCCCGGAAACCGTCTTGCTCACGAGCGGCGCGCAACACGCGCTGACGCTCACCGCCATGGCCCTGCTGGAGCCCGGCGACGTGGTGGCCGTGGATGCCCTGACCTACCCGGGCTTCAAGCTCGCCGCCGAAACTGGCCGGCTGGAACTCGTCCCGATTCCCGTCACCGCTCACGGGCCCGACCTCGACGCCCTGGAGGCGCTCTGCCGCCGCCGGCGCGTGCGTGCCGTGTACGCCATGCCGACGCTGCACAATCCGCTCGGCTGGGTGATGAGTGCCACGCGACGCCGCGAACTGGTCGCCATCGCCCGGCGGCATGGGCTGATGCTGATCGAGGATGCGGCCTACGCGTTCCTCGTCGAAGGGGCCCCCGCGCCGCTGGCCGCGCTGGCGCCGGAAGCTACCGTCTATGTGTCGAGTTTGTCGAAGAGTGTCGCCACCGGGCTGCGCATCGGTTTCGTCAGTGCGCCGCGCGAATGGGTGCCCCAGCTCGAACGGGCCATCCGCGCCACCACCTGGAATACGCCGGCCACCCTGACGGCCATCGCCTGCGGCTGGATCGAAGACGGCACCGTGGCCCGGCTCGAAGCCGACAAACGCCGGGATGCCGCGCTGCGCCAGCGCCTGGCCACGGAAGTGCTCGGCGGACTGGAGCGGGTCAGCCATCCCGCGTCGTACTTCGTCTGGCTGCCGCTGCCCCCCGAAGTGCGCGCGGATGCCATCGCGATGGCGCTGATGCAGGCGGGCATCGCCGTATCGACGGCCCATCCGTTCGCCACGTCAGCGCAGGTGCCCCACGCCATCCGGCTCGCGCTCGGCTCCGTCAGCCTGCCAACGCTCAGGCAGGCGCTGGAAACCGTGGCGCGCGTGGTGGCCGACCAGTCCTGGTGAGCGTCAGAGCAGGTAGCCGGACGCGCCATCCCACAGCAGCTTCATCGCGGTCACCACCAGCAACCCATAGCAGGCCCGGTACATCTGGCGCTGGTCCAGCCGGGCATGCAGGCGCCAGCCGAGCCAGACGCCGGCAGGTATCGCCAGCAGGCAGATCGCCATCAAGGTCCAGACGGCGCCCACCGGCCTGGCCAGGAACAGCCACGGCGCCGCCTTCATGATGTTGCCGACCGTGAAGAACATGCTGGTCGTGCCGGCATAGACCTGCTTGCTCAGGCCGAGCGGCAACAGGTACATCGCCAGCGGCGGCCCGCCGGAGTGCGCGACCATGGTGGTGATGCCCGAGGTCACGCCAGCGGCCACGGCCTTGCGCGAGGAGCGCGGCTGCACCACGACATCGCCGCCGCGCAGGAACCACATGCCCACGAAGGCCAGCGTGACGGCGGCCATCACGATGGCGATTGCACGGTGATCCAGCACCCGGAACAGTCCGTAGCCGACCCCAATGCCGACCACCAGCCCCGGCACCAGCAGCCGGAGGTCAGGCTTCGACCACGTGGAGGGCTTCCAGTAGCGCAGGCCGAACAGATCCATCGCGATAAACAGCGGGGCGAGCAGTCCGCCCGCCGTCACCGGGTCCATCACCAGCGACAGCAGCGGAATGCCGACGATGGCAAAGCCGCCCCCGAAGGCCCCCTTCATGAAGCAGATCAGGAAAACCCCGGCGAAGGTGACGAGAATGGTGGTGGTGTTCAGTTCCATGGTGATGCGCGTCCTTGCGATGCCACCCGACGCCCGGAGCCGGGCTGGGAGGATGAGGCATCGTAGTCCGCTGCATCAGGACAATCAAATAATTGTCATGGATACAATTTGCTTACGGCTTGGCCGCATCCCCCGGCGCGGCGCGGAACAGTGCCTCGCCGCGCTCCTGCAGCAGCGCCATCAGCCGTAGCGCGGCGGGCGACAGGTAGCCTTGCCGCCGGTACGTCACGCCCAGGCTGCGGCGCAGCGTGGCTTCCTTCAGCGGCACTTCGCGCAGGGTGTGCCTGTGCTCGTGCAGCGTATGCCGGGAGAGGAAGCTCAGGAGTTCGGTCTTGGCGATCAGCCGGGGCAGCAGCGGGATGGAATTCGCGTCGATCTGGGTGGCGGGCCGGGGCAGGTCGTGCGACTGGAAGGCCGCGTCCAGCCATTGCCGGCTGGGAATCGACGCGGCAGGCAAGACCCAGCGCCAGGCCAGCAGGGATTTGAGCGTCACGCGCGATAGCTGGAACACCGGATGCGTCCGGCTGGCGGCCACCACCACCACGTCTTCGACGATCGCATGACTGACGAGCGCGTCGTCATGCTCCGGCATCAATCCGATCAGCAGGTCGAGCGTGCCTTCCTTCAGGCGCTCGCGTAGTACCAGGCTGGGCGCCACCGTGATGTCGATGGTGGTTGCCGGCGCCTCCTCCAGCAGCAGGCTGCAAATCTCGGGCAAGACATGCTCGGCGGCGATCGGGCCGCTGCCGATCCGCACGTGCCCGGCGTTGCCCTTCGCAAAATCGCCGACTTCCCGCAGCGCCTCGTCCGTCGCGCCCCGCAGCATGCGGGCCCGCGCCAGCAGGACCTCGCCCACGGGCGTCAGCCGGATGCCGCGCCCCTTGCGCTCGAACAGTTCACTGCCGAACGCCGCCTCCAGGCGTTGCACCGCCTTGGTCAGGGCCGGCTGGGTGCGGCCCAGCTTTTCGGCTGCCTGTCCGATGTGACCGAGTTCGGCCACGACCTCGAAGTACCGCAGGTCCCTGAGCTGGATGTCCATCGATAACTCCTGGGAATTAAAACATGAACATTATCAAATAGACGGAATGTTTCTGCACGGCAAGAATGCGCCCATAACGAAAGGAGACACGATGCTGAACCTTCGCCTTCTGGCCGCCGCCGCCGTGCTGGCTATCTGCAGCGGTGCCGCGAGCGCCGCCGACACCTGGCCCGCCAAGCCGATCCGGCTCGTGGTGCCGTTTCCGCCCGGCGGCGGCACGGATGCGGTCGCGCGGTTGATCGCCGAGAAGATGGCCACCCAGGCCCACTGGACCGTGGTGATCGAGAACCGGCCCGGCGCGGGCGGCAATGTCGGCATGGACGCGGTGGCCAAGGCGCCGGCGGACGGCTACACGATCGGGCTCGGCCAGACCGCGAATCTGGCGATCAACCCGGCGCTGTACCCGAAGATGCCGTTCGATCCCCTGAAAGACCTCGCGCCGATCTCCACGGTGGCGTCGCAGCCAGTGGTGCTGCTCGTCAACGCCAGCTCGCCCTTCAAGACCCTGAAGGACGTCGTGGCCGCCGCCAAGGCCAAGCCCGAGGCGCTGCGGATGGGCACGCCCGGCAATGGCACCGTGTCCCACCTTGCCGGCGAACTGCTGGAGCGGCAGGCGGGCTTCCGCATGCTCAACGTGCCGTACAAGGGCGCCAGCCCGGCCATGATGGATCTGCTCGGCAATCAGGTGGAGTTCAACTTCGCCAATACCGCCGCCGCGATGCCCCAACTGACGAACCAGAAGGTCCGCGCGCTGGCCGTGAGTTCCGCCCAGCGCCTGCGCAACGTGCCGCAACTGGCCGGCGTGCCGACCGTGGCGGAGTCCGGCTACCCCGGCTTCGACGCCATCACCTGGACCGGCCTCGTGGCGCCGGCCGGCACGCCGCCGGCCGTGGTGGACCGCATCAACGCGGAAGTGCGCAAGGCGCTCAAGACCCAGGAGGTGCAGGACAAGCTCGCCGCCGAGGGCAGTACGCCGATGGGCAGCACGCCCCAGCAGTTTGGCGACTACCTGCGCGCCGAGCACCAGAAGTGGGGCGCGTTGATCCGCGAAGCCAATATCAAGCTCGATTGAAACCCATGCACACCATTCTCGTCACCGCTCCCAAGCTCGCCCCCGCCGGGGTGGACCTGCTGACCCGCGCCGGCGCGCGCGTGCTGTACCTGTCCGCATCAGGCGATGCCGGGGAAGTGGAGCGCATCATGGCCGCCGAGCCCGTCGATGCCGTCATCTCACGCACGGTGACGCTGTCCGCGCAGGCCATCGCCGCCTGCCCCACGCTCAAGGTCATCTCGAAGCATGGCGTGGGGGTCAGCAATATCGATGTGGAAGCGGCCACCGCGCGCGGCATTCCGGTCTACGTCACGCCCGGCGCCAACGCCCAGTCGGTCGCCGAGATGACGCTGGGCCTGATGTTCGCGGCGGCCCGGCGCATCGGCTGGATGGATGCCGAACTGCACAGCGGGCGCTGGTCGCGCGCGCAGGACGGCGTGGAGCTGCTCGGCAAGACCATCGGGCTGGTCGGGTTCGGTCAGGTCGGCCAGCGCGTGGCGAAGGTCTGCCTGGCGCTGGGCATGCAGGTGGTGGCCTTCGACCCGGCGATGGCCGGCCGTCAAAGTCCCGTCGATGGGGTGGCGTTGCTCCCGTCGATGGCCGACCTGCTGCCGCAGGCGCACGTGCTGAGCCTCCACGTCCCGCTTAACCGCCACACGCGCAACATGCTGGACGACGCCGCGTTCGACCAACTGCCGAAGGGCGCCATCCTGATTAATACGGCGCGCGGCGAAGTGGTGGATGAAACCGCGCTGGTGGCCGCGCTGCAGGACGGCCGCCTGTTTGCGGCCGGGCTCGACACCATGGCGGTCGAACCCTTGCCCGCCGGGAGTCCGCTGGCCGAGCTGAAGAACGTCGTGCTGACGCCGCATGTCGGCGGATCGACGCCGGCGGCACTGGCCGCGATGGCGAGCGCCGCCGCACAGAACGTGCTCGGCTGGCTGGATGGCAGCCCGGTGGACCGTGCCGCGTGCGTCAATCCGCAGGTCCTTGCCTGATCCCCTTTCTACCTTCCTGTTCCTGGAGTCTCCCGTGAGCCTGTCCGAATCCCCAGCACCCGTGCAGTGGCCTGCCGGCTACCGCATCAACCCCCGTGCGGATGGCCCGTCCGCCAGCATCGTTGCTGCGTTCCGCGAGATGCCCGTCGCCGCCATCGGCGATGCCATGAGCCGCAACATCGGCACGCTTGGCCTGCGCCAATACCATCGCCGGCTGGAGACTGTGCTGTGCGGCCCGGCGGTGACGGTGCGCGTGCGCCCCGGCGACAACCTGATGATCCACAAGGCGCTGATGATGGTGCAGCCCGGCGATGTGCTGGTCATCGACGGCGGCGGCGATGTCACCCAGGCCCTGGTCGGCGGCCTGATGCGCACCACGTGCGTCACGAAGCAGCTCGGTGGGCTGGTTATCGACGGTGCCGTCCGGGACTTGTGCGAGTGGGCCGAAGACGGCATGCCGATCTTCGCCCGGGGCCACACCCACCGGGGGCCCAGCAAGGATGGTCCGGGCGAGATCAACGTGCCGGTGTCCTGCGCCGGGCTGGCCGTGCTGCCGGGTGACCTGATCGTCGGCGATGCGGACGGCGTGATTGCCGTGCCGGCCGCCGAGGCCGCCCAGGTGCTCGAACGCTGCCGCGCCCATCTGGCCAAGGAAGCGAAGATCCGCGCGGAGAACGCGTCCGGCACCTCGGACCCCGAGCGCTTCGATGCCGCGCTGCGGGCCAAGGGGCTGCCGGTCTAGGTCGACCAGCCGCTGGGGATCAGGGCAGCAGGTGCGTATCCCCAGCGGCCTGCGGCGGCAGCTTGATGGCCAGCGCCTTGAATTCCCCGCTGGTGGCGATCGATCCCGCGTGCGCGGTGCCCTTCGGAATCACGATCAGGTCGCCCGGGCCGATCTCGCGCTGCTCGTTGCCCAGCCAGAGCGTGCCCTTGCCGGCGATGATGTACTGGATCTCGTCGGCGCTGGTGTGATAGTGCTTCGGCACATTGCCGGCCTGCACGGCCAGGGTCCCGTGTGGCGTGGCCACCAGTCCCTTCGTGCGCAGCGTGCCCATGTTGGGGACTTGCGGCCCGATGTCGTCCGGGGTCATCGCCGCGAGGTTGATGATCTGCGGCGCCAGCGCGGCGGGCGGGGTTTGCGCGTGGGCCGGCGGCAGCGCCGTCGGGGCGGCAAGGTAGCCGCAGCCGAAGGCGGCGGTGATGGCGGCAAGCGTGGCAAGGCGGTGCATGTTGTTCTCCCTGGGGTGGTACTGCAATCGAGGCATCGCCACGACGCCAGCTCGGCGACACGGCTGGATTGTCGCACCGCGCCCCGCGCCCAGCAGTGGGGGAAACCCGCGGGGATCCGGTGTAGTATCGGTGCCCGAACCCGTCCCAGTTTGGAGAGCAAGATGATCGTTTTCGTTACCGGTGCCACCTCAGGATTCGGCGCCGCCATTGCCCGACGTTTCGCCACGGCGGGCCATCGCGTGATTGCCGCCGGACGCCGCGCGGACCGCCTGGCCGAGCTGGCCGACGCGCTGGGCCGCGACAAGGTGCTGCCGCTGATCCTCGATGTCCGCGACCGCGAAGCCGTGGCCGCCGCCGTGGCCGCGCTGCCGCCCGAGTTCGCCGAGATCGACCTGCTGGTCAACAACGCCGGCCTGGCACTGGGCCTGGAGCCGGCGCAGAAGGCTGACCTGGACAACTGGGACACGATGGTCGACACCAACGTGAAGGGCCTGATGTATATGACGCGCGCCGTGCTGCCCGGCATGGTGTCGCGCAACCGTGGCCACGTGATCAACATCGGCTCCACGGCCGGCGCCTACGCCTATCCGGGCGGCAACGCCTACGGCGCGACCAAGGCCTTCGTGCGCCAGTTCTCGCTGAACCTGCGCGCCGACCTGCAAGGCACCCGCGTGCGCGTGACCGACGTGGCGCCGGGTCTGGTGGGCGGCACCGAGTTCTCGTCGGTGCGATTCAGCGGCGATCAGGCTCGCGTGGAGAAGGTCTACGAAGGCGCGGACGCCCTGACGCCGGACGACATCGCCGAAACCGTCTTCTGGGCCGCGACGCTACCCGCGCGCGTCAACATCAACTTCGTGGAAGTGATGCCGGTCACCCAGTCGTTCGGGCCGCTGGCGATTCATCGGGAGTAAGGCACACCCGGTGCCGGGCAGGGCGTGCAATGCGCCGTGCCCGGTCGCCCGGATTCAGGCCGCCGCGCTGCGTGCGCGGCGCGGGCCCGGCCCAAGGAAGGCCGGCGCGAGCCCCGACAACTGTTCGGCGGCCCCGCGCAGCGCGGGCAGCAGGTCACGCACGGCCCTGTCGCGGTTGATTTCCCCGGAAACCAGATTGGCGCTGATCGCGGCGACGACCTTGCGCTGCTCGTCGCGTACCGGCACGGCCAGCCCGCTCACGTGCAGGTCGAATTCGCCGTCCACCCACGCATAGCCATCTCGCGCCACAGCCTCCAGTTCGGTCGTCAGCGCCGCCGTGCCGCCCACCGTGCGCGGCGTGTACTGCCGCCATGACACCGTGTCGACGTAGTGCGCCAGGAACTCGGGCGGCTGGAAGGCCAGCATCGCGCGGCCTGGTGCCGTGGCATAGGCCGGCAGCCGGCTGCCCACGCCAAGCTGCAACGACATGATCTTGGCCGACGGAATGCGCAGCACGAAGACCACCTCCTCCCCGTCGAACACGGCCATGGCGCAAGACTCGCCGGTCTGGGCGCACAGCGTCTCCAGCACGCGCTGGGCATGGCCCCAGAACGGCAGCGACGTCAGGTAGGTCATGCCGAGATTAAGGATCTTCGGGGTGAGCCGGAAGCCTTTTTCGTCCGATTCCGCCGCGAAACCGAGTTCGCATAGCGTGAGCAAAATGCGCCGGACCACGGTCCGGGGCAGGCCGGTGGCCGCCGATACGGTCGCGACGGTGTGCGTGCCGTTGCGGCCCATCGCCTCGATGACGGCCAGCCCGCGCGCAAAGGAGCGGATGAAACCTTCGTTGTCTGTATTTGCCATGGGGCGCATTCTCCCCGATCCCCTCCTTTTTTGAAATATCCGCCGCGCGGCGGGTCGTCTCCGAAAACTCATTGACATAACAATATTATCGGCCTTAAATAGCCGTCAGACGGTCATTAATGTCCGCTAGGCGGTCATTTAACACCCATAAGACCGTCAGATCACAAAGGAGACGACCTTGATGAGACTACGCTTGCTGCGGGCAGTCCTGCCCGCGCTCGTCCTGCCTGCCTTCGCGCTGCTGGCGCCGCTGGGCGGCCATGCCGCCGGGGCCGGATTCGAGCCGACGCGACCGCTACGCCTGATTGCGCCGAGTTCTCCCGGCGGCATCCTTGATCTGACCAGCCGGCAGCTTGGCAAGGCCCTGACCGAGCGCATCCACCAGCCCGTGGTGGTCGAAAACCTGCCCGGCGCCGGCGGGGTGATCGGCATCCAGGCCATGCTGCGCGCCGCGCCAGACGGCTACACGCTGGTCATGGGCAGCCTCGGCCCCAACGCGGCCAACTACGCGCTGCACGACAAGCTGCCCTATGCCTATGGGGACCTCGCTCCGGTGGCCCATGTGCTGTCGATGCCGGACGTGCTGGTGGTGAACCCCAAGTTGCCGGTGCGCACCGTCGCCGAACTGAAGGCGTACGCGGCCTCCCGCCCCAAGGGGCTGGCGATGGCGGTGTCGACCAGCGGCTCGTCGGGCCATCTTGCCGGCGACCTGCTCAAGCAGCGTGCTGGCATCGCCGCCGTGGACGTGGTCTACCGCGGTGCGTCGCCGGCACTGACCGACCTTGTGGCCGGTCAGGTCGACTTCATGGTGGACAACCTGATTTCCGCGCTGCCGCTGATCCGCGCCGGCAAGCTGCGCGCCATTGCCGTGACAACGCGCGAGCGCAGCCCCGAACTGCCCGATACGCCGACGGTCATCGAATCGGGCTATCCCGACTTCGACGTGTCGGTCTGGCTTGGGCTCTTTGTCTCGGCCAAGACGCCGCCAGCCGTCGTGCAGGGCCTGAACGCGGCGGTGAATCAGGCGCTCGAGGACCCGGCGCTGCGGCAGCAGCTCGCCCAGCAGGGCGGCAGGGTGGTCGGCGGCACGCCGCAGGCGTTCGACGCCTTCGTGCGTGCCGAGAAGGCGCGCTGGGCCCAGGTCATCAAGGCCGGCAACATCAAGCCGGAGTAGCCGTCCACGCACGGCGGACTGCGCGACACGCGCGACATTTCAATCAGCAGGAGGAGAACATGCAGGACAAGGTCATTATCGTCACTGGCGCCGGCAACGGGATTGGGCGCGCCATCGCCCTGATGCTGGGCCGGCAGGGCGCCCGGGTTGTGGTGAACGACCTGGGCTCGAGCGGCAGCGGCGACGGCAGCGACAGCGGCCCCGCCAGCCGGGTGGCGGAGGAGATTCGCGCCGCCGGCGGCACGGCCGTGGCGGACACGAATTCGGTGGCCACGGCGGCGAGCGCCAACGCCATCGTCGGCACGGCCATCGAGGCGTTCGGCCGCGTGGATGGCGTGATCAACAACGCCGGCATCCTGCGCGACCGCATCTTCCACAAGATGGCCGAGGCGGAATGGCAGGCGGTGCTCGACGTCCACCTGAACGGCGCCTACTACGTCAGCCGGGCCGCCGCCCCGTTCTTCAAGGAACAGCAGAGCGGCACCTTCGTCCATATGACGTCCACGGCGGGACTGATCGGCAACTTCGGGCAGGCCAACTACGCGGCCGCCAAGCTCGGCATCATGGCCTTGTCGAAGTCCATCGCGCTGGACATGGCGCGCTTCAACGTGCGTTCCAACTGCATCGCGCCGTTCGCCTGGAGCCGCCTGATCGGCACGTTGCCGAGCGAGACCGAGGCCGAGAAGCGGCGCCTCGCCCGCATGCAGGCCATGACGCCGGAGCAGGTGGCGCCGGTGGCGGTGTTCCTGTCCGATGCGGCGTCGCAGGCCGTCAACGGCCAGGTGCTGGTGGTGCGCGGCAACGAGTTGATCGTGATGAGCCAGCCGCGGCCGGTGGCCTCGGTGCATCGTGCCGAAGGCTGGACGCTGGAGACACTGGCGGAGCACGCGGTGCCCGCCGTGCAGCGCGCGTTCACGCCGCTGGAGCGCTCCCCGGACGTGTTCTCCTGGGACCCGATCTGAGGCGGCAATCATGGCGATCGACTATCACACGCTGAAGCAGTGGCGCTTCGACACCGACGTCTGCGCCTACACGGAGAACGACTGCATCCGCTACGCGCTGAGCCTGGGCATTGCCGCCGACCCGCTGGACGAGCGCGAGCTGCCCTACGTGCATGAAGCCGCTACCCGCGTGGTGCCGACCTTCCTGGCCACGGTGGGTGCGCCCGGCGCCTGGGCCACGGATCCGCGTACCGGCATCGACTGGATGCGGATCCTGCACGGCGAGCATCGGATGACGTTTCACGGCGTGCCGCCCGCCGCCGGCGCCGTGGTGAGCCAGACGCGCGTCAGCCGTGTGGTCGACAAGGGCGCAGGCAAGGGCGCGCTGGTCGTGACTGAGCGGCAAGTCAGCGACCAGGCCACCGGCGCGCTGCTGGCGACGGTCGAGCACGTGTCGTTCTGCCGTGCCGACGGTGGCTTCGCCGCCGGGGTCGATGGCGGGGCTGCCGGCGATGCCGCGCCGCTGCCGCTGCCTGCCGTGCCGGAACGCGCGCCGGACATGGTCATGTCCATGCCGACCCTGCCGGGCGCCGCGCTGCTGTACCGGCTGAACGGCGACCGCAATCCGATTCACGTGCTGCCGGCGGCGGCGCGGGAGGCCGGCTTCGATCGCCCGATCCTGCACGGCCTGTGCACCTTCGGGATGGCTGCCCGCGCGGTCCTCCGGCTGGCCTGCGACGACGTGCCGGCCCGGCTGGCCAGCATCGCCGCACGTTTCTCCGCGCCGGTGATGCCCGGCGAGACGTTGCGCGCAGAGTTGTGGCAGGAGGCGGACGCGGTGCGCTTCCGCGTGGTCGCCGCCGAGCGCGGCATCGTCGTGCTGAGCCACGGCGTGGCCGGCCTGCGCCAGTCCTGAACCAGAAACCGAGGAGTCAATGCATGTCCCCGATTGAACGCCACGCCCGCGAGACCCCCGACCGCGTGGCCTATACCATGGTCCCTTCCTGCCAGGCGGTGACCTGGCGCGAACTGGAACTGCGCTCGCGCAAGTGCGCGGCGGCGCTGCTGGCCGCCGGCCATCATGTGGGCGATGGCATCGCCGTGCTGCTCGAGAACCATATCCGGTACTTCGAGATCCTGTGGGCCGCGCATCGCATCGGGCTCTACTACACCACCATCAGCCGGCACCTCAAGACGGACGAAGTGCGCTACATCCTGGCCGATTGCGGGGCGAAGACTTTGTTCTGCTCTCCGGAGACGCTGGCCGACATGGCGCCCGGCGCGCTCGAAGCCCTGCCGATGCATCGCATCCTGGTGGGCGGCCAGCGCGCGGGGTTTGCCGACTACGACGCATGGATCGGCCAGTTTCCCGACGATGTCACGCTGCTGCAGACCGAGGAGGGGACCGACTTCTCGTACTCCTCCGGCACCACGGGCATGCCCAAGGGCATCAAGCGCCCGCTGGCTGGCGCCAACGCCTTCTTCAACGCCGACGACAATCCGCGCACGCGCTGGAAGCGCTTCGACCCCGATTCGGTCTACCTCTCCACCGCGCCCTTCTATCACACGGCCCCGGTGCGCTGGAACATGGCCGCCATGCGCGCCGGCGGCGCCTGCGTGCTGATGGAGAAGTTCGAGCCGCTGGCGGCGCTCGACGCCATCCAGCGCTACCGCGTCACGCACGCCCAGTGGGTGCCGACGATGTTCGTGCGGCTGCTGCGGCTCGACTACGCCGAGCGCGTCCGCTTCGACCTCTCCAGCCTGCGCGTGGCGATCCACGCGGCGGCGCCGTGCCCGGTGTCGGTCAAGCAGCAGATGATCCAGTGGTGGGGGCCGATCCTCTACGAGTTCTACAGCGGCACCGAACTGGTCGGGCGCACCTCGCTCGGTTCCGAGGAGTGGCTGGCGCACCCGGGCTCGGTCGGCAAGCCGGAGTTCGGCAAGGTGCATATCGTCGATGACGCCGGCAACGAACTGCCGCCGGGCAAAACCGGCGTTGTCTACTTCTCCGGCGGCGGCACCTTCACCTATCACAACGATCCGGAGAAGACGCAGCAAGCCTACAACGCGCGCGGCTGGGCGACCTATGGCGACGTCGGCCACCTGGATGCCGATGGCTACCTCTACCTGACCGACCGGCTGGCCAACACCATCGTCTCGGGCGGCGTCAACATCTACCCGCAGGAAGCCGAGAACGTCCTGCTGACGCACGCAGCGGTGGCCGACGTGGCGGTGGTCGGCGTGCCGAACGAGGAATTCGGCGAGGAGGTCAAGGCCGTGGTGCAGCTCCACGATCCGGCCCTGGCCGGCGATGGCCTGGCGCAGGAGCTGATCGCCCTGTGCCGCAGCCGCATTTCCGCGCTCAAGTGCCCGCGTAGCGTCGACTTCGTGCCCGCCTTGCCGCGCACCGAGACCGGCAAGCTGCTCAAGCGCGCCGTCAAGGCGCAGTACTGGCCCACCGACAGCCGCATCGCCCACTAGGCGGCGGCCCGCACCCGACAACCGTCCCATGACAAGACCCGAATCTTCGTTTCACATGCCGCGTCCGATGTTCACCTCCGACCACGAGCTGTACCGGTCGAGCGTGGCGCGCTTCATCGCCGAGCAGGTCATGCCGGATCACCCCAAATGGGAGGAGAGCGGCCTGGTGCCGCGCGAGCTGTGGCGCAGCGCCGGCCGCGCCGGCCTGCTGCTGCCCGGCATCCCCGATGTCTACGGGGGCGGCGGTGGCGACTTCCTGTACAGCGCAATCGTCGTCGAGGAAATCGCCCGCGCGCTGGCCACGGGCGTGACCGGCTTCACCACCCACTCGGAGAACGTGGCCCCCTATCTGCTGGAGTTCGGCACCGAGGCGCAGAAGCGCGCGTTCCTGCCGGGGATGGCCTCCGGCGAGGTGGTCGGCGCGCTGGCGATGACCGAGCCCAGCGCCGGCAGCGACCTGAAGGCCATCCGCACCAGCGCCCGCAAGGTCGATGGCGGCTATCGGCTCAACGGGCAGAAGGTGTTCATCACCAACGGCCACCACGCGGACCGTGTGCTGGTGTTCGCCAAGACCAACCCGGATGCCGGCGCGCGTGGCATCAGCCTGTTCTGGGTCGATACCACCACGGAGGGCTTCAGCCGGGGCCGGTTGCTGGACAAGATCGGCCAGAAGGCGCAGGACACGGCCGAACTGTTCTTCGATAACGTCTTCGTGCCGGACGACATGCTCGTGGGCGAGCCCGACGCCGCGTTCGGCTACGCGATGAGCGGACTGGTGCGGGAACGGCTGCTGATCGCCCTGCGCTGCGCCACGGCACTGGAAGTCGCCATCGAATGGACGCTCGACCACGTGAAGCAGCGGCGCGCGTTCGACAAGGCGCTGATCGACAACCAGTACATCCGCTTCCGGCTGGCGGACATCCGGACCCATGCCTGCGCCACGCGTGCGTTTGTCGACAGTTGCCTCGCCCAGTACCTGGCCGGCACGCTGACGCCCGATGGCGCGGCCATGGCCAAGCTCTGGGCCAGCGAGGCCACACGCCACATCGACGAGTTGCTTCAGTTCTTCGGCGGCTATGGCTATATGCGCGAGTACCCGATTGCGCGCGCCTATGCCGATGTGCGGCCGAACCGGATCTACGGCGGCTCGTCCGAAATCATGCGCGAGGTCATCGCGCGTGCGCTGTGACCCCCCCCAACGGAATGCCACGATGACAAACAACCTCTCCCGCTCCGTCGCCATTGCCGGCGTGGCGGAATCCGACCTGGGCAAGGTGCCCGGCAAGAGCGCGCTGGAGCTGCAGGCGCAGGCCACGCACCGGGCCCTCGCCGATGCCGGCCTGTCGCTTCGCGATGTGGATGCCGTGTTCGCCCACACCGATGACAAGTTCTCGGCACTGCACCTCTCGGAGTTCCTCGGCATCCGGCCCGGCTATGTGGATTCGTCCAACGTGGGCGGCATGTCCAACATCATGCATATCCGCCACGCCATGGCGGCCATTGCGGCCGGCATGTGCTCGGTGGCGCTGGTGACCTACGGCAGCACGCAGCTCTCCGACGGCTCCCGCAAGAGTGGTGCAGTGGCGGCGGACAGCCCGTCGTCGCCGCGCGGCCAATTCGTGACGCCCTATGGGCAACTCAGTCCCACCGGCTACTACGCGATGGTGGCCCAGCTCCACATGCACCGCTACGGCACTACGCCGCGCGACCTCGCCGAGGTGGCCGTGGCCGCGCGCCGGTGGGCGGCGCTGAATCCGGCGGCCTACCGGCGCGAGCCGACGAGCATCGACGAGGTGATGGCCTCGCCGGTCATCGCCGCACCGCTGCGCCAGCGCGACTGCTGCCTGGTGACCGATGGCGGCGGCGCGCTGATCATCACCTCGGCCGCCCGTGCCCGCGACCTGCGCAGCAAGCCGGTCTACGTGATGGGCGTCGCCGAAGCCCACACGCATCACTACACGCCGTTCAACACGGCGGACTGGCTCGACACCGGCGTGGCCGGCACGGCCGAGGCGGCCTTGCAGATGGCCGGCGTCACGCGTGACGACATCGACGTAGTGCAGATCTACGACCACTTCACGATTGGCGTGGTCCAGTCGCTGGAGGAACTGGGCTTCTGCAAGCGGGGCGAGGGCGGGGCTTTCGTGGCCGACGGCGCGCTGGGGCCGGGCGGCCGTTTCCCGATCAACACCTCGGGCGGCGGGCTGTCCTACGGGCATCCGGGCATGTTCGGCATGTTCGTGATCATCGAGGCCGTGCGCCAGTTGCGCGGCGAGTCTGGCGCGCGGCAGCTTCCCAACGCGGAACTGGCGCTCTGCCACGCGCCGGGCCTCGTCTTCGCCTGCAACACCACCATGATCCTCGGAGTCTGAACATGAGCGAACCCCAGCGTCCCTTGCCCCAGCCGACGTCCCTGACCGAACCGTACTGGCGTGCCGCGCACGAAGGACGGCTCGTGGTGCAAGGCTGCACGGCCTGCGGCCATCGGCAGTTCTATCCGCGCCCGTTCTGCCTGCATTGCGAGTCCGAGGATGTGGACTGGCAGGAGGTGTCCGGCAACGGCACGATCTACACCTTCACGGTCAACTACCGCGCGCCCAACGCCTTCATGAAGACGCGGCTGCCGTACGTGGTGGCCATGGTCGAACTGGACGAAGGCGTAAGGATGATGGCGAACATCCTCGATGCGGACCCCGCCGATCTCGCCATCGGCAAGCGCGTGCGCGTGGCGTTCGAGAAGGTCTCGGACGCGCTGACGCTGCCCCAGTTCAGGCTGGCGGCGTAGCGGGTGGAGGCAGGGCGGCGCCCCTACGTCACCTCGATCGTCCCTCCCATGTCCTCGTGCCCGGTGCCGCAGAAGATGTCGCACAGGAAGCGGTAGGTGCCGGGTTTGCCGGCGGTCAGGGTGACCTGCACCGTGCGGCCGGGCGGCAGGTCGGCGCGGACGTGGAAGTCCGGGGCGCCGAAGCCCATCAAGATGTCTTCGGCCGTCAGCGCCAGGATCACGGTCTCGCCGGCCTTGAGGGCGATCCGGTCGGGCAGGAAGACGAAGCGGCGCGCCCGGACCGGAATCACACGCGGGGGCGCCGCGTCCCCGCGCGCGATCATCCCCGCCAGCGCGCCGGCCAGCATCCATCCCAATACCGTGCGGCGGCCGCTTGCCGGGGGGGTGTTCATCGCCTCAGGCATCGCGCTGTACCGGTTGCTCGGTCAGGCCGAACGCATCCGGCGCGCGCGTGGCCTTGACCGTGCGCCAGCCGAGCCCGCGATAGGGCTGCCCAGGGTCCCACGCCACTGGCGCGCGCTTGGGCTGCGAGCCGGCCGGCGGCAGCGGAAACATCAGCGAGCGCGCCGCGTGATGGGCGATATGCCCGGTCATGTGGTGGTGTTCCTGATGGATATGCCCGTAGAACACGGTGACGTGCCGGTACGGCATGAGCTGGGCCACCACGGCCTCGCCGTCGCGCGTGGCCCAGTCCCACTGCGGATAGAGATCGAACAGGGGCCGATGCGTGAAGACCACGATGCGTGCCTCGCGCGACTGCTTGCGCAGGTCGTCCGCCAGCCACGCGCGCTGGGTCTCGCCGACCTGGCCGGCCGGGTCCGACACGTTGTCCAGCACGATGAAGTGCACCCCCTTGTGATCGAACGTGTAGTGCGTGGGACCGAACAGCTCGCGATAGGCGGCCCCGGCGTCGAGGCTCGCGTCGTGCTCGCCCGGCATCAGCCACACCTTGCCCGCGCGCAGCGGCGCGATCAGCTCGCGGAACTCCCGCATGCGGCGCCGACGCTCGTTCGGGTCGTCGGTGGTGTGGGTCAGGTCGCCGGTGAACATGATGAAGTCGGGTGGCGTTGGCAGCGCATTGACGGCCGCCACCGCCTTGGGCAGCGTCCCGCGCGCGTCGGGATTCGGCGCCCCTTCGAACCCCCAATGCGCGTCCGATAGCTGCACGAACACGAAATCCTCGTCGCGCCCCGCCGCCCAGCCCGGCAGCGCCGATGCAAAGACGGCGCCCCCGGCTGCGCCTGCCAGGCGCAGGATGTCCCGCCGCCGCCATGTTCCGTCCATGATTGCCTCCGTCGGTGTCGCGGGCATGGCCATCGCACGCCCCCACCCCTGTCATACCGGGGGGGGCCGCCAAATATTCCCGGCGCCGGCGCGCGGGAATAGAATCGGTGCAGCGCCGGTATACAGGAGACCGCCTTGCGCCATCCACCCGCTTCGTCTGATTCGCTCGATTCGCTCGACTGCCCCGATGTGACTGGATTGCCCGACCGCTCCGTCCGGACCGAGGACTGACGTGGACGCCCCTGCCACGCGCCGCCGCTTCGACGCCCTCGTGCTGCCGCACCTGGACGCCGCCTACAACCTCGCCCGGTGGCTGTGCGGCAACACGGGCGATGCGGAGGACGTGGTGCAGGAGGCGTTCCTGCGCGCGTTCCGGCTGTTCGGCAGCTTTCGGGGCGACCAGCCGCGGCCCTGGCTGCTGGCCATCGTCCGCAATACGTGGTTCACGACCTGCGAGAAGCGCCGGGGCGCGGCGGAAACGGACTATGAGGAAGGCGAGATGGACACCGCGCTGCCGGACTGGCATGGCGCCGCCACGGACCCGGAGCAATGGCTGATGCGCGAGGAGGATGTGCGGCTGGTCCATGCGGCGCTGGCGCGGCTGCCGGTGGTCTTCCGCGAAGTCATCGTCCTGCGTGAACTGGAGGAACTGCACTACCGCGATATCGCCCGCATCGCGCAAATACCGGTCGGCACGGTGATGTCCCGACTCGCGCGGGGCCGTCGCATGCTGGCCGCCACCGTCACGGCGCTGCGTGGCGAGGTGCCGGTTGCCGCCGCGCCGGCGGAGCGCCAGGACCTTGCGGACGTGCCACCCGCTCATCCCCCCGGAGATACGAAACATGGATTGCCATGACGCGCAGTTGCTCCTGCAGGCCTGCGCCGACGGGGAAGTCGGCGCGGCTGACAGTGTGCGGCTGGAACGACATCTCGAAGACTGCGACCAGTGCGTGGCCTGCCTGCGCAATCTCCAGGCGCTGCGCGCGGCGACGCGCCACGGCGCGCACTATCACCGCGCGTCCGCCGACTTGCGCGCGCGCATCGTGGCCGCGCTGCCCGGCGACGCGGCCATCGCACCGGACGCCGACGCGTCGCCCTCGCCCCCCTCGTCGGAAGGCTGGCGCCGCTGGTTCACGTGGTCGCCCGCCATCAACGCGGCCATGGCGGGCGTCACGGTGTTCGCCGTCGGCCTGGGCCTCCAGCAGCACGCCATGCGGCAGTCTCCGGCGGAAGGCATGGCCGACGCCGTGGTGACGAGCCACGTACGCGGTCTGATTTCGAACCACGCCATCGATGTGGCGTCGTCCAATATGCATGTGGTGAAGCCGTGGTTCAACGGCCGTGTCGACTACGCGCCGGAGGTCCGCGACCTGGCGAGCGCCGGGTTCCCGCTGCTGGGCGGCCGGCTCGACTATGTGGATGGCCACCGGGTGGCCGTGCTGGTCTATCGGCGCGATGGGCATCCGATCGACGTGTTCGTGCTGCCAGACGCGCAGCGTGGGCCGGGCGGCAGCGGCGAAGCCGTGCAGCAGGGCTACCAGCTACAGCGCTGGGCGGCAGGCGGCATGCAGTACTGGGCCGTCAGCGATGCCTCCGCGACGACCCTGCGTGCCTTCGTGCAGGCATGGCGCAACGCGGAAGCGGTTGCGCCATGACCCCCCTTATCCCCGGTTACGCCGTCGCGACGGTCAGCGTGACGTCGATATTGCCGCGCGTGGCCTTCGAGTACGGGCAGATGGCATCGGCGCGGTGCGCCACGGCTTCGGCCGCCTCTTGCGCCACGCCGGGCAGGTTGACGTGGATGCGGCCCTGCAGGAAGTAGTCCGTGCCAGCCATGCCCAGATCCACCTCGATCTCGACCGACAGATCGGCCGGCACCGCCACCTTCAACTCCTTGGCCGCGAGGCCCAGCGCGGCCAAGGAACAGGCCGACCATGCGCCGGCGAAGAGCTGTTCGGCCGTCGGGTGGGACTGCACCGCTTCATAGGCATAGGTCGGCGCCGTGTCGTTGCCCGGCGTGGTGAGATGGAGGTCGACGTTGCCGTGATGGCGGGGGCCACCCTTGCTGCCGGTGGTGTGGGTCTTGCCGGTGAACAGTACTTTTTCGATCTTGGTCATGATGTGTGAGGGTCTCTCTGAATCTAGTGTGGTTTAACAAATCGCATGCGATGTAATCGCATGCGTTGCATAATGGTTCACGGGCCCGGGCAAGTCAAGGCGTTTGTACGGCGCGCGTGAAGAAACCCGGCGGGCGGCGCGGCGGTGGGCCGGGGAAGGCGCTCAGCGCTTACGATTGCGTCGCATACGATGTATTCTTTGCCATCGGCATCACGACGAGAAAGCAGATGAAACCCATTGATGAGACAAGCGCCGCGGATACCCCGCTGTCGGACTTCCTGTGCTTCGCGGTCTACTCGACCAATCTCGCCTTCGGCAAGCTCTACCGGCCCGTGCTGGACAAGCTCGGGCTCACCTACACCCAGTACGTCACCCTGGTGGCGCTGTCGGAGGCGGACGGCCAGACCGTCAGCGGCCTCGGCGAAAAGCTTTTCCTGGAGTCGAACACGCTGACACCCATCCTCAAGAAGCTGGAAGCGATGGGCCACGTCGAACGCAAGCGCGACCCGGAGAACGAGCGGCAGGTGCGCGTGAGCCTGACGAAGAGCGGTCGACGCGTGCGCGAGAAGGCGGCGAGCACCGACTTGATGTCGGCATGCGGGCTGACGCCGCCGGCCTTCGCCAAGCTGCAGAAGGAGGTCATCGCGCTGCGCGACAACATCGTGCACGCGGTGAAGGACGAGACGTAGGGCCAGTGCCGCTGGAGTGAACGCCGATCCTCTGGCATGATCGGCCACATTGTCGCGATGGCTTTGTCGCGGCCCCGGGGATCGGTACACATGATTGAACGCTTGGCGGAAGACGCGATCCTGACGCTGGCGGACAGCTTGCCAGACACAGTGTTCCTGGTCGACAAGGCTGGGAAGATCCGCTACGCCAACGCCCGGTGCGCGGATAGCCTGGGCCTGTCCCAGGCCGCCATCATCGGCCAGACCATGATCGAACTGGTAGCGCCGCATGACCGCGACCGGACGCTCCGGGAAGCGGGCACGGTGATGGCCGGGAATCGGCGCACCGGATTCGAGAACCGCTACCAGCACCGCGACGGTAGTGACGTTCACTTCTCATGGTCCGCCCGCTGGCTGGAGACGCATCAACTGCGCTTCGGCGTCGCGCACGACGTCACCGCCTTGCGGCAGCCCACCTGCGACCACCTGATTCCCGCCGCCTTGCTGAATGTATTGGAGCCCTGCGAGCAGCAGGTGCTGATGTTGCTGCTGACGGCAGCCTCCGAGAACCAGATCGCCGGACGGCTGGGCCTGACGGCATCCACCACGCAGGCGCATGTCGCCCGGGTCTTCACCAAGCTTGGCGTGCGCGGGCGCATGGGGCTGATGAGCCTGTGCCTGCGCGGCATGGAGGCTTGAAGGAGCGGCGCCCCTGAAGGTCAGGCGGCGGCCGAGTTGTCCTCGTTGTTGCGGCCCTGTAGCGGAAAGCGTGTGCGGAACATCGGCGAGGCCAGGCTGGCCAGCGCGAGTTCGTCGGCAGCGGCCAGCAGGTCGGGGCCCAGCGCGGTCATGCGCGCCTCGGTCAGCCGCACGGCCGGTCCGGCGATGCTCAGCACGCCAATCGGATCGCGCTCCTTACGCTTGACCGGCGCGGCCATCGCCGTCATGCCGGGCGCGAACACCTCGTTGATCATCGCAAAGCCGCGCGCGCGGTTCTCGTGCAGCATCGTCAGCAGCGCGCCGATGGTGGTCGGCGCGTTCGGACCATATTCCTCAGGCGAGCCGAAGCCCTGCCGCGTGACCAGCTCGATGGCGCGCTCGTCGCTCATCGTCAGCATCCAGGCGTGGCCGGACGCGCTGCAAGACAGCCGGGCGTCCATGCCCATGTCCGGGTCGTAGCGCAAACCATGCCGGGCGCCCTGCGCCTTGGCCACCCACGTCAGGTGCTCGCCATCCACGATGGCCAGCCGCACCAGTTCCCCCGAAATCTGCGCCAGCCGGTCCACCAGCGGCTGGGCGATGTCGACGATACCCGTGGCACTCAGGTAGCTCAGGCCGATGGACGCCACGCGGGCGGTCAGCGCGTAGTCGCCATGGTCGCGGAGCTGGCGCACATAGCCGCAGCGCACCAGCTCGTTCAGCAGGCGATGCGCCGCGCTCTGCGGGATCTCCAGTTCCTGCGCGATGGATGCCAGCGGCACGCCTTCCGGCTGCGTGGCGAGGTGTTCCATCACGGCAAGTGCGCGTTCGAGTACTCCGGCCATATCGATAAAGGTGGTGTTAGGGCGATGAGGGTGGGCTAGATACTAACCCCAAGTGGAAACTGATTCCATGTGGAATAGTATTCCACTCACTGCGGGGGAGCCATCGGGATCGGCCCCAATATTGGTACCGATACTTGGCCACCACCCGCCCAGAAAAAAGACATCGAGGAGACAAGGCATGAGGAAGACCATCCTTCGGCTGGCGCTGGCCGCCGCGCTGGGTACCATCGCCGCCACGGCCATGGCGCAGGACATCCAGGAGCGCACCATCCGCTTCGGCCATCTGAACAATCCCGACCATCCGGTCAGCTTCGGCGTGAAGAAGTTCGGGGAGCTGCTGGCCGCCAAGAGCGGCGGCAAGCTGAAGGTGAAGGAATTCCCGGCCTCGCAGCTCGGCAACGAGATGCAGCAGCAATCGGCCCTGCAGGGCGGGGTGCAGGAGATGTCGGCCCCGGCGTCCACCTCGCTGGCGGGCATCGTCAAGGAGTTCGGCCTGATCGACCTGCCGTTCTCGGTGAGCAGCTTCGAGCAGGCAGACGCGCTGCTGGACGGCCCGCTCGGCAAGGCGCTGATCGCCCGGCTGCCCGAGAAAGGGCTGGTGGCGCTGGGCTTCTGGGATCTGGGCTTCCGCAACGTCACCAATTCCAAGCGACCGATAGCCCGGCCGGAGGACTTCGAGGGCCTGAAGATCCGCGTGATCCCGAACCCGGTGTTCCTGGACACCTTCAAGGCGTTCAAGGCCAACCCGGTGCCGATGCCGTTCGCCGAGCTGTATGGCGCGCTCGAATCCAAGGCGGTGGATGGCCAGGAGAACCCCTTCGCGGTGATTCTTTCGAACAAGTTCTATGAAGTGCAGAAGTACGTGAGCGCCACCAACCACGTGTACGCCGCCAACATCGTGCTCGTCAGCAAGAAGTTCTGGGACAAGCTCTCGCCGGCCGAGCAGAAGATCATGAACGAGGCCGCCGACGAAGCGCGCGTCTACCAGCGCCAGGTGAGCCGCGCCGCCGCGCAGAAGGCCGTGGGCGAGCTGCGCGCCAAGGGCATCCAGTACAACGATGTGACGCCGGCGGAACGTGCGCGCATGCAGCAGGTCGTCAAGCCGGTCACCGACCATTTCATGGCCAGCTACGACCCGGCCACCGTGAAGCTCTACAACGACGAGATCCGGCGCCTGCGCAAGTAAGCGCGCCGCCCCCGCCATCCCCGACGCCCTCGCCAATACATCATGAAAATCCTCGTTCTGCACGGCCCGAACCTGAACCTGTTCGGCCGCCGGGAGCCGCATATCTACGGCACCACCACGCTCGACCAGATCAACGAACGCCTGGCGGCGCTGGCCGCCGAACTGGGCGTGGAACTGGCCACGATCCAGTCTAACCATGAAGGTGCGCTGATCGATTTCCTGCACGCGCACATCGACGCCGCCCAGGGCGCCCTCATCAACCCCGCCGGCCTGACCCAGCACGGCGTGCCGCTGCACGATGCGATCAAGGCCATGCCGTTTCCCTCGCTGGAAATCCACATGTCGAACATCGCGGCCCGGGAAACCTGGCGCGCGCATTCGATCATCTCGCCGGCGGTGAAGGGCACCATCCAGGGCCTGGGCGTGCATTCCTACCTGGCGGGGCTGCGCGCGCTGGTCGGGCTGGTCTCCGACGCCAAGTCCTAGGCGGCGCGGGTCATCATGGGTCGCCTGATCGATGGAATCTGCCGCGTGCTGGAGGCCGGCATCGCGCTGCTGCTCGCGGTGATGGTGGTGCTGGTGTTCGGCAACGTGGTGCTGCGCTACGGCTTCAACTCGGGCATTACGGTGTCGGAGGAGGTGTCGCGCTGGATGTTCATCTGGCTCACCTTCCTGGGGGCGGTCATCGCGCTCAAGGAACGGGGGCACCTGGGGGTGGACATGCTGGTCGGCAAGCTGCCCGCCTGGGGCAAGAAGGTGTGCCTGGTGGTCAGCCAGGTGCTGATGCTCTACATCGTGGTGCTGCTGTGCAAGGGTAGCTGGGACCAGGCAGTCATCAATCTCGACGTGACGGCCCCGGTGACCGGCGCCCCGATGGCGATTGTCTACGCGGCCGGCATCGTGTTTTCGGTGCTCGCGGCCGTCATCATCGCGCTCGATCTCTGGCGCCTGCTGTCCGGCAGGCTCACCGAGGACGAGCTGGTCATGGTGCAGGAATCCGAGGAAGCGGTGCAGATGAAGCAGATTCTCGACCAGGCGGACGCGGCGGACGCCGCGGACCTCGGCAGCACCGGGAGACGCGCATGACCATCACCGTTTTTATCGGCTCGCTGCTGGGCGCCATGCTGATCGGCATGCCGATTGCCTTCGCGCTGCTGGCCAGCGGCGTGGCCCTGATGTGGCACCTGGACATGTTCGACGCCCAGATCCTGGCGCAGAACGTGATCGGCGGCGCCGACAGCTTCCCGCTGCTGGCGGTGCCGTTCTTCATGCTGGCCGGCGAGATCATGAACGTGGGCGGGTTGTCGCGCCGGATTGTCGATCTGGCGCTGGCGCTGGTCGGCCATATCAAGGGCGGGCTGGGCTACGTCACGATCATGGCCGGCTGCCTGCTCTCGGCACTCTCCGGCTCGGCCGTGGCGGACGCCGCCGCGCTGACCGCGCTGCTGCTGCCGATGATGGTCAGCGCCGGCCACAAGAAGGAAACGGCGGGCGGGCTGATTGCCGCCACGGGCGTCATCGGCCCCGTCATTCCGCCGAGCATCGGGCTGGTGATCTTCGGCGTGGCCGCCAATGTGTCGATCTCGAAGCTGTTCCTCGCCGCCATCGTGCCGGGTTTGCTGATCGGCGTGGCGCTCTGGCTCACCTGGGCCTGGCTGGCACGGCGCGAGCACCTGGAGCCGCCGCCGCGCAAGTCGCGCGCGGAGATCCTGGCGGCGTTCCGCCATGCGCTGTGGGCGCTGATGCTGCCGGTCATCATCCTGGTCGGGCTGCGCATGGGCGTGTTCACGCCCACGGAAGCCGCCGTGGTGGCGGCGGCGTATGCCCTGTTCGTGTCGATGGTGGTCTACCGCGAGCTGAGCTTCGCCCAGTTGCGCCAGATCTTCGTCACGGCGGCCAAGACCAGCGCCGTGGTCATGTTCCTGATCGCGGCGGCCATGGTCAGCGCCTGGCTGATCACCGTGGCGGACCTGCCGTCCAAGGTGGTGGACCTGCTCCAGCCCTTCATGGGCAACAAGATCCTGCTGATGGCGGCGATCATGGTGCTGGTGATGATCGTCGGCACGGCCATGGACATGACGCCGACCATCCTGATACTGACCCCGGTGCTGATGCCCGTGATCAAGGCGGCCGGCATCGATCCGGTCTACTTCGGCGTGATGTTCATCATCAACAACTCGATCGGACTGGTCACCCCGCCCGTCGGCACGGTGCTGAACGTGGTGGCCGGCGTGGGGCGCATGAAGATGGACGAGGTCACCCGGGGCGTGGTGCCGTTCATGATCGCCGAGTTCGCCATCATGTTCCTGATGGTGGTGTTCCCGGCCCTGGTGACGGTGCCCGCGAAGCTGTTCGGGGGGTGAGGCGGCGGGTGGGCGGGTGGGATCGTTACCGGACAATGCAATAATGATGTATTGCAATCCGCTAACGATTATCCTCGCATGCCAACCAACGAGCCCACCACCAAGCGAACCCGGACGAAGCGCAGCGCGGAAGCCACGCCCAGCGCGCCCGCCGCTGCCGAAGGGGCCAAGAAGGGAGACAGCGCGGGCGACGAGTCGTCGCTCTTCGTCAATTCCGTGGAGAAGGCCCTGCGCGTGCTGAGCGTGTTCGATGCACGCCGCCGCGAACTGTCGCTGACCCAGATCGCGGCGCTGGCCGAGCTGGACATGAGCGCGGCGCAGCGCTTCACCCACACGCTTACCCATCTCAATCTGCTGCGGCGCGACGCGGCGGCGAAGACCTATTCGCTGTCGCCGCGCATGCTCGACTTCGGCTACCAGTTCATCGCCGCCAACGAGCTGGTCGGGCTGGCCACGCCGTTCCTCCAGCACCTGTCGCTGGAAACCGAGGAGACGGTCAACCTGACGCTGCTCGACGGCACGGAAATCGTGTTCGTGCAGCGTTTTGTCAGCCGCCACGTGCTGACGCCCGATGTCATCGTCGGCACGCGGCTGCCAGCCTATTGCACCTCGTCCGGCCTCGCCATCCTCAGCGCGCTGCCCGATGACGAGGTGCGGGAGATCCTGGCCAAGTCCGATCTCGTGCCGTACACACAGCACACCATCTTCGCGCCGGACGCCATCCTGAAGCGGCTGGAAACCATCCGGCGCAACGGCTACGCCCATACCGAAGACGAGATGTATATCGGCGATATTGCCACCGCCGTGGTGATCGTCGGGTCCGATGGCCGGCCGCGCGGCGCGATCAATGTCGCGGTGTCGCGGGCCCGCTGGAAGGGCGCGGAAGACGAGCAGCGCGTCGCGTCGCTGCTGATTGCCGCCGGCCGCGCCATCTCCAGCCGCGCCTGAGTTCTCCCGCCTCCTCGCCCGCCTTACCCCTTCCCCTGTCATTCCCCCGCGCAGTCACCGCCCCCCGGTGACTGCGCGCCAGCTTCGCCCCCGACGTGGTCCCCCTTTTGCATGCCGTAGCGACGCGGCACGCCCACTTTCACCCGTTTGCGCCAAATAGACGCGGGTAAACCCTTAGTCGAAAACCGGTTGCACCGCCGCCGCGATGTCTTTATATTTCGATTCACTAATTTACTATTTCTATGCGATAACTATGTACCGAGACATCAAGGCAGAACGCATCGGCGCCATCGGCGTGATCACCCTCAATCGCCCGGAGCGCCTCAACGCCTGGCACACCGCCATGCGCGGCGAGATCCTGGCGGCGCTGGGCGCCTTCGCCAAGGACCCCGCTGTGGGCGCCATCGTCATGACCGGTGCCGGCGAGCGGGCTTTCTCCGCCGGCCAGGATCTCGAAGAGGCGCATGACTTCGACGCCGACCGCGCCGAAGTCTGGCTGCGTGAATGGGAAACCTTCTACGACACGCTGCGCAGCCTGCCCAAGCCGCTGGTGATGGCCCTGAACGGCACCGCCGCCGGCTCGGCGTTCCAGGTGGCGTTGCTGGGCGACATCCGCGTCGGCCACCCGGAGGTGCAGATGGGCCAGCCCGAGATCAACGCCGGCATCGCCAGCGTCACGGGACCGTGGATCATGCGCGAGATGCTCGGCCTGTCGCGCACCATCGAGCTGACGCTGACCGGCCGGATGATGGACGCGACGGAGTGCCACGCCATCGGCCTGATCCACTATCTGGTGCCGCGCGAGGCGGTGCACGCCCGCGCCATGGAGATCGCCGAGTCGCTGGCCGGCAAGCCGCCGGTGGCCATGAAGCTCGACAAGGCCCGCCTGCAGGAAATGACCGAAGCCGGCTTCCGCGATGCCATCGAGGCCGGTATCCGCATCCACCGCGAATCCTATGCCTCGGGCGAGCCCGCGCGCATGATGGAAGCGTTCTTCGCCGAGCGCGAACGCCGCCGCGCCACCGCCGCCTGAGCCGCCCGAGTCCTTCCTGTCGATCAGATCAACGCTGTCCTGCCATCTCCCATGTCTTCGGAAACTCACATCGATATTCCCCCGGTCGCCTCGGAAACCATTTCCGCGCTGCTTGCCCGCCGCGCGCGGGAAACGCCTGACGACATCTACTGCCGCTTCCACGACGAGGTGCTGACGATTGCCGCCCTCGACCGGCGCGTGAACCAGGTGGCCAACGGCCTCGCCGCAGCCGGCCTCCAGCCGGGGGACCGCGTGGCCCTGATGCTGCCGAGCCACCCGGACCATATCGTCGCCATCCTGGCGCTGGCGCGGCTGGGGCTGGTGCGGGTCTCGGTGAACGTGCATCTGCACGGCGCCGCCCTGTCGCACCTGTTCGAGCAGTTCGAGCCGGCCGCGGTGCTGGCCGACGCGGACTATGCCGAGGCGCTCTCGCCCATCCGGCAGGACCGGCCGTCGATGTCGGTGCTGTGGCGCGGGGCAGGGCAGGGCCGGGACGACTTCGCCACCTTCGCGGCGTGCCCGGAAACGCCGCCGGCCCACGTCACCCAGCCGGACGACATCCTGGCGCTGACCCCCAGCTCCGGCACCACCGGCGCCCCGAAGGGCGTGCTGAAGTCCGACCGCACGCTGCGCGCGGGCCCGATGGGCATCCTGCGGCTGACCGGCGCGCAGGCCGGCGACGTCTTCCTGCTGTGGGAGTCGCTGCACCACGGCGCCGGGGTGGCCGTGCTGATCTCCGCGCTGATCGAGCGCACCACGCTGGCCATGGTCGATCGATTCAGCGCCTCGCAGTTCTGGGATCAGGTGCGGCGCCATGGCGTGACCCACATCCACTATCTCGGCAGCGTGGTGCCGATGCTGCTCAAGCAGCCGCCGCGTGACAACGACCGTGACCACAAGGTGCGCGTGGCGTGGGGCGGCGGGTGTCCGCCGGAGTTGTGGAAGGCGTTCTCCGAACGCTTTGGCGTGGAGATGCGCGAGGGCTACGGCCTGAGCGAGATGATCACCTTCGTCACGGTCAATCCGGCGGGCCCGGCGGGCTCCATCGGCAAGCCGCTCGGCTACTTCGACGTGGACCTGACCGACGATGACGGGCGTACCGTGCCGGTGGGCGAGCCGGGCGAGATCGTCGTGCGCGCCAACGCGCCGGGGCTCGCCTTCCTGGGCTACTTCCGCAACCCCGAGGCCGAGGCCTCGGCCATGCGTGGCGAGTGGTTCTGCACGGGCGATCTGGCGCGGCGCGATGCGGACGGCTTCCTGACCTTCGCCGGCCGCAAGAAGGACACCGTGCGGCGGCGGGGCATCAATATTTCCGCGTGGGAGGTGGAGCGGGTGATCGCCGAGCACCCGCTGGTGGAGGAGTGCGCGCTGGTCGGCGTGCCGAGCGATCTGGGCGAGGACGAACTCAAGATCTTCATCCGCGTGCGGCAGGAGGGCGGCGGGACGCTCGACCCGCTCGCGCTGATCCAGTGGTCGGAGTCACGCATGCCGTACTTCCAGGTGCCGCGCTACGTGGCCTTTATCGACGAATTCCCGAAAACGCCCACGCAGCGCATCCAGAAGAAGCTGCTGTCCCGCGATGTGGCGGGCGTCTGGGACCTCGAACAGAGCGGCTATCGCGTCGGCAAGGCCCGCGGCTGATCTCCCCCCGGTCGGGCGAGGTTTCCCGGCCGGTGCGTCCTTTCGTCTCAGTGGAGTCTTTCCATGCTGTCAAAGTCTGGTCGCAGTACCCCGGCACGCGTCGCCACGCTGGCCACCCACATCCTCCTGGCCTGTGCGGCGGCCTGTGCTGTGGCCTTCATGGCCGCGCCGGCCACCGCGCAGGAGAAGTACCCCGAAAAACCGGTCAACCTGGTCGTTCCCTATCCCGCCGGCGGTGCCGTCGACGTGGTGGGGCGCCTGTTGGGCCAGAAGCTTGCCGAGAGCCTGGGCCGTCCCGTGGTGGTGGACAACAAGCCCGGGTTCTCCGGCAACATTGGCGCGCAGTTTGTCGCCCGGTCCGCGCCGGACGGCTACACGGTGCTGATGGCCGCGCTGACCTCCTATTCGATCAACGCCGCCCTGCTGCAGAAGGCCAACGGCTACAACCTCACCGGCGACTTCACGCCGGTGGCGATTGTCGGCAACCTGCCGATCGTGCTGCTGGTGAGCCATGACCTCCCGGCCAACAGCGTGCAGGACCTGATCCGGCTGGCCCAGGCCAAGCCCAACACGCTGGCCTTCGGGTCGTCCGGCAATGGCTCAATCGAGCACGTGGCCGGCGAGATGTTCCGCCGCCAGGCCAGCCTGGAATTGCTGCACGTGCCGTACAAGGGTGCCGCGCCGGCCGTGGCGGACCTGCTGGGCGGCCAGATCCAGATCATGTTCGCCACCGGGCCCACGGCGCTGTCCGCCATCAAGAGCGGCAAGGTGCGGGCGCTGGCGGTGGCCACGCCGCAGCGCATCGGTGCGCTGCCGGACGTGCCGACGGTGGCCGAGGCCGGGCTCAAGGACTTCGTGGTGCCGTCCACCTACGGCGTGCTGGTCCGTCAGGGCACGCCCAAGCCCATCGTCACGCGGCTCAACGCCGAGTTGCAGAAGATCCTGCAGATGCCCGACGTCAAGGCGCGCTTCGCCGCCCAGGGCATCGACGTGGTGCTGGGCAGCGCCGATGATGCCGATCACCGGCTCAAGGGCGAAGTCGCCAAATGGGCGCGCGTGATCCAGGAAACCCGCATCGCCGCACAATAGGAATAGGAATAGGAATAGGAACGGGGCGCCCCCCGGGGGGGCCCGCCACTTTGGACATGAATTCCGCCATGAACGCATCGAACACCCAACCCTCGGAGATCGTGACCGAGTTCCGCGACGACGGCCGCGTGGCCATCGTGACGATCAACCGCCCCCATCGGCGCAACGCCTGTGACCTCGCCGCCTGGACCGACCTGCGCGACCGCTTCCGCGCGTTCGCCGCCGAGCGTGGCGCGCTGCAACTGGTGGTGCTGACCGGTGCCGGCGGCCACTTCTGCGCGGGGGACGACATCCTCGCGTTCCGCAGCGTGCTGTCCGATCCGGTGGCCGCGGACGCCTACCGCGCGGTGATCCAGCAGGCGTACGCCGCCGTGCAGGACTGCCCGGTCCCCGTCATCGCCGCCGTGCAAGGCGCGTGCGTGGGCGGCGGCCTGAGCCTGGCCATGTGCTGCGACTTCCGCGTGGGGGATGGCAGCGTGCGGGCCGGCGTGCCGGTCGCCAAGCTGGGGTTGATGTATCCGACGATCCAGCTGGTGCGGCTGACGCACCTGATTGGGCTCAGTGCCGCCCGCCGCTGGCTCTTCTCCGGCGACTTCGTCGAGGCGGAGGAGGCCTATCAGGCCGGATTCCTCGACGCGCTATCTGCCGACGACGACCCGGTCGCCGCCGCCATGGCCTTCGGCCGTCCGATGATGGACAACGCGCCGCTCTCCATCGCCGGCATCAAGCTCCAGCTCAACGCCATCGCCGCCGGCCAACTGGACGCCGCGCGCGACGCCATTGCGGAGGCCACGCGCCGCAGCGACCAGAGCGAGGACTATCGGAACGCGGCGACGGCCTTCGCGGAGAAGCGCAAGCCGACCTTCGTCGGCCGCTGAGGCTCGTCGATGGGTTAGCCCGCCGCCAACGGCGCCACGGTCGCGCCCTGGATGCGGTGCTTCTGCAGCGCCGCCGCCACCGCGCCGGACGCCTTGCGCTCCTCGACGAACGCCGCCAGGAAGGCCGCCGCCGCGTCGCCGCGAGACTTCGGCACGCCCATCGCCTGACGGATCACCATAAAGCGCTCGTCCAGCAGGCGCAGGTTGGGCAGGCCCCGGATATCGGCCTCCAGTTGCTGGCGCACCCCGGCGGCCACGTCGAGATCCTGTTCGAGGAAGGTGCGGACCACCTCCTGCGACGACGGCGCGTACACGATCTCCGCATGCTGGAGTTCGCGGGACAGGAACAGATCGTAGGCGCTGCCCTTGCCGACCACCACCCGGGTGCCGGCGTGATCGACATCCGCGTTGGTGCGCACCGGCGAGTCGTTGTGCACGAGGTAGTAGCCCTCGATCAGCACGTAGGGCTCCGTGAAGGCGATGCTGGCGCCGCGCTTGGGGTCGATGGCGAAGAAGCCGATATCGGCCTGCTCGTTCGCCACCAGATCGACCGACTTGCCGGCGGTCTCCACCACCACCAGTTCGAGCTTCACGCCCAGCCGCTCGGCCAGCGCGCCGGCCAGGTCCACGGACACGCCGCTCGCGCCACCCGCGCCACCCGCGTCGGCGCGGTGCGCAAGAATCGGATTGCCCAGGTTGATCGAGGCACGCAGCACGCCGGTCGGGGCGAAGGCGTCTAGGAGTGGCTTGTCTACGGTCATGGGGTAGCAGTCGGAAACCTACGTTGGGGGAGGGCGCCGGCCCGCAGCGGTGCGGGCGTGGCGGACATTGTATCGCCGCGTGTCGGCGCCGGGCGTTCGTACATCGGCATACAGAACCGTTCCCGGCCCGATACATCCGCCACACACCAGCGCGATGCAATGGCGACTCTTTCCACTGCAACGCAAAGGCTTCCCATGACTTCGACCCGTACCTCCAGCCGCATCCTCGCCGCTACCGTCCTGCTGATCGGCGCCGGCCTGTTCCAGGCCGCGCACGCCCAGAACGTCGGCCTCCACCGCACGGACCTGGTGCAGAGCGACCTGAGCACGCCGGGGCGCGAAGCCGTGCAGGTGCGGGTGGACTTCGACCCGGGCGCGGTCTCGATCAAGCATGCCCATCCGGGCGAGGAAATCGCCTACGTGCTGGCGGGCGAACTCGAATACCAGCTGGAGGGCCGCGCGCCGGTGACGCTGAAGGCGGGCGAGGCGCTGTTCATCCCGGACGGCACCGCGCACGTGGCCAAGAACGTGGGGCGCGGCAAGGCCTCGGAACTGGCGACGTACGTCGTCCGGAAGGGCGTGCCGCTGGTGGCCCCGGTCAAGTAACGCTCAAGTCACGGCGGGGGCGCCTGCCTACAGGTCGCGCGTCCGGGGAATGATCACCGCCTGCCCGTGCAGCACGCCATCGGCGTCGATGAGTTGCCACAGCGTGGCTTCCTCGATCATGAAGCGCTTGCCGGTGCGCGTGATGCGCACGCCGGTGTAGCCGGTCTCGTAGCCCACGCGCTGGACGCGCGCCAGGAAGGCCTGCCGCTCCGCCTGGTTGGGCGGCTCGGCGGAGAGCCGGGACGGCAGCCGCGTGATGCCCGCCCAGTCGTACTCGAAACGCTGCTGGGCGGCCAGATTGCCGTAGACGAAGACCGGATCGGGCGCGGTGTTGTGGGCGAGCACCGCGAACGGCGCCTCCTCGTAGAGCCAGCGGGCCGCCTTGCCGGCCGGCATCGGCTCGGGCACCAGCGTGCGGCCGAGCAGCCGCTGGTAGCTATCGGCCAACAGCTGGTAGAAGGCGGTGTCGCCGGGTTCACGGGGGGAAAGAATCGAATCGGAAGACATAAGCGTGAAGCGGAAGGAAGGGAGCCAGGACAGCCATCAGGCAGCCATCAGGCAGCCATCAGGCCGGCTGGTCGATGGACTGGCCGATCCGCCACAGCACCCCGGACGGATCGTCGATCGTGAAGTCGCGCATGCCCCAGGGCCGGTCCTCCGGCGGGTTCACGCGCACGCCGTAGCGCGCGCCCAGGTCCTGGGCCACCACGTGCTGCCACCAGGCCTCCACATCCACCACCAGCAGCGACATCATCAGGTTCTCGGCGAACGGCTTCTCGTAGAAGCGCGTCAGCAGGAAGCTCGAGCGCCCCGCGTGCAGGTAGGCCATCTCGTCGCTGCCCCACGCCTCCGTAAAGCCGAGGTCGAGGTAGAAACGCTTCGACAGGTCGAAATCCTGCGCCGGCAGAAACGCCTTGATCTCGATGGTGTCCATGTTCGCGGTCATCGCGGCTCCCGGGTTTAACAGATGTAACGGATTGAGCGGGCGATGATAGCGCGGCTTCAGAAATGGTGTCGCATGCCCACCATCACGCCGATGCGGGTGGAATCGTCCACGTCCGTGGCCGGCGTACCGGCCCAGTACTCGGTCTCCCGCCCCACCGCGCCGCCGCGCGCATGCACGATATCCGCCTCCACGTAGACGCTGGTGCGCTTGGAGAGCGCGTAGTCGCCCACCAGCGCGATGCTGTCCGCGTTGCCGCCGCCCAGCCGCACCGGGGTGTCCTGGAACTGCGTGGTCACATCGCCGGACTGCTGGTAGCGGTAGTAGGCGCCCGAGACGTGGAACGCCGGCGTCAGCTGGTAGCCCAGCCCGACGAAGGAGATGGCGAAGCGCGCATCCCCAGCGGACTCGCGCCGGCCCATATGGCCGACGTAGGCGGTGGCCTTGCCGAACGCGTAGGAACCCCCCACCGAGTAGTTGCGCAGCGTGTTGGCGCCATCGTCGCTGCGGCGCTGGTCGTACGCCACGCCGAGCACCACCGGCCCCTGCTGGTACTTCACCCCGCCGCCGAGCGTGGTGCCACGCCCCATGCTGCCGGCCTGCTCGCCGGCACCGTAGTCCAGTTGGACCGAGAACGGCCCCACGGTGCGCTGGTAGACCACGCTGTTGTCGATGCGGTAGTCCTGGAAGAAGATGTCCCCGCCGATGTAGAGCGGATCGGACCAGAAATTGCCCCAGCCCTGGTCGAGCGGATCGAACGCCCAGCCGATGTTGTTGAGCGCGTTGTACTGGCGGCCGAAGGTCAGGCTGCCCCAGTCGCCGCTCAGGCCCACCCAGGCTTGCCGGCCGAACAGCGCGTTGTAGGACGCGCGGCCGTCGTCGCTGGCGAAGCCGCTTTCCACCTGGAAGATGGCGTGCTGGCCGCCGCCCAGGTCTTCATCGCCCTTCAGGCCCCAGCGGCTGCCGACCATGCCGCCCGAGACCAGCGCGGCCTGGTCGTTGTGATGACCGTCGATGTTCGACGTATAGCGCACCGCCGAGCTGACGATGCCGTACAGGGTCACGCCCGGTGCGGCGTGGGCGGCGACGGGCAGGAGCCCGGCCGCAAGCAGCCAAAGGCTGGCTGGCTTCTTCATTGCGTTGTCCTCCGGAAAACGGATCCGCCCGCGGCACACGCGCGCGTGCCCCGGGAGGGAGGGTCAGACAAACTGCCTGAGGGATTCAGTCCTGCGCGCGGTCCCGGATGGGTTCCGAATCGGTCCCGGATGGGGGGCGCAGGTCAATGACCGGGCTGCGCGCGATGGGCGGCGCAGTCCCCGGAGCGAAGGTGAAGCAGAGGGGTGTTTGCCGGGCAAATGATGCTGGGTGGGGCTGCATGCAGCGACGCCCCGGCCGGCAGAACGGGGCGTAGTTTACCGCAATCGGGAGGAAGCCCCGAAAAAGTGAAGATTAACTCACGTATTCAGACATCAGCCGAAGGTGAACGCGTAAGCCTGCACGCCCGGATCGAGGAAGCGGATCTCGAACGTGTGGTCGCCGACTTCGCCCGCCTGCCGCACCAGCTGGTAGAGCCGGGTTTGCGTGACCGCGCCATTGCCGTTCTCATCGGTGTCCGCACCATGGCTGGCGCCGGGCGGCTTGCCGTCGATGGTCACCTGGAAGCGCACCGCCTGCCCATTGGCCGCCGGGCCGAGCACGAGGTGCAGGTCGCGGGCATGGAAGCGGTAGGCGATGGTGCCGTTGGCGCGGTCAAGTGTCCCTTGCTCCGCTTCCACGGTCCAGCGGCCAGACAGCCCCCAGCTATTCAGGTCCAGCTTGCCGACCGTGTAGTCGCGCGCCGCATCGGGCCGCAGGCCGCCGGGGGAGGCAAAGTTGGTGGCCTGCTGGTAGCCGACATAGGTCTCGCCCGAGCGCACATTGTTCAGGTCAGGCATGGCCTGCGCACCGCGCGCCTCCGGCGCAACCAGTCCCGTGGCCACCGACTTGTCGCCGGCCTCCGCAAGCAACGCTTGAATCACACGTTCCGAGGTCGCATAGCCACCTTCGCCGAACTGGTGATGGCGGATATTGCCGCGACCATCCACGAAATACGCCGCCGGCCAGTAGCTGTTGTCGAAGGCGCGCCAGATCTTGTAGTTGCTGTCGATGGCCACCGGGAAGCCGATGCGGAAGTCCGCCACCGCGCGGCGCACGTTCTCGGGCTGCTTCTCGAACGCGAACTCGGGCGTATGCACGCCGATCACGGTCAGGCCCTGGTCCTTGTACTTGTCAGCCCAGGCGCGCAGGTAGGGCAGGGAGCGGATGCAGTTGATGCAGGAATAGGTCCAGAAGTAGACCAGCGTGACCTTGCCCTGCAACTGCTCGCGCGTGATCGGGGCCGAGTTGAGCCATTGCACCGCGCCGTCCAGCGCGGGCAGGCGGCCTTCGACCGGCAGCGGGGGCAAGGCGCCCGACACACCGCCCGGGAAGCCTACGCGGGCGTCGTTAGCCGCCAGCAGCATGCCGTTGTTGGCGTCATTGGCGTCGTTGGCGGACTGCGGCGGCATGTCGCGCGCCTTCTCCACCGCATTGAGCAGCGCCTGTTCGATGCCGGTGGTGCTGCCGGCGGACAGCCGCGCCAGCAGGCCGGTGTCCGTGCCGGTGCCGATGATCGCCACGCCAGCCAGCACCCCCACGCCCAGGCCGCGCCGCAGCCACTCGCCGGCGCCCATCGACCGCTTCATCGCCGCAAAGACCCGGCCGCCGATGCCCAGCGCCACGGCCAGCGAGCTGGCGGCGCCCGCCGCGTAGGCGGCCAGCAGCAGCGAGGTCTGCACGCTGGCGCCGTTGAGCGCCGCGCCGGTCAGCACCAGCCCAAGGATCGGGCCGGCGCAGGGCGCCCAGAGCATGCCGGTCGCCACGCCGAGCAGCAGCGAGCGCCACACCGTGGAGGTGTCGCCATCGCCGGCCAGCCGGTTGCCGAGCGCCACCACGGGGCGGGCCAGCCGGTCCGCCAGCGCGGGCAGCAGCAGGCTCGCGCCGAAAATCGTCAGCAGGACCAGCGCGGCGTAGCGTCCCACCTGATTGGCCTGCACGACCCAGGCGCCGCCCACCGACGCCAGCGTGGCCACGGCGGCGAAGGTCAGCGCCATGCCGGCCAGCATCGGCAGCGTGCTGCGCACAAAGGGCTGGCCGGCGCGTGCGAACACGAACGGCAGCACCGGCAGGATGCACGGGCTCAGGATGGTGAGGGCGCCACCTATATAGGCAAGTATCAGCAGGGTCATGATTGGCATCCGGTAAGGAAGTTTGGCTTGCCTCGATCAGACCCGCTGCGCATATCGCCGATGTGTCGCCAGCGCGGCTGGGCGTATGCCACTGTGGCGAGGCCGTCGCCAGATACAGAGTGATACATGGCGGTGGCCGGCGGGCTCGCCAATCGGCCCGGTTGCGTCCGATTTGCCCGGTCTGGGTCCGATTCGGGTCCGATCTGGTCTCCTCCGGCTCCGATCCGGCCCCATCCGTCACCCGAATCCCGCCGATCGCGGTCTGCCTCCCCCCTCCGCCCCGCCCCTTTTTGTACGCCTTTGTATCTGGCTCCCGCACCGATACGTGCCCTGACAGTAAGGCCCTCAAATCGCTACGGGCGCGATACGTCCGTCGTCTTAAATGCATTCCGTGGCAGCGCGGCAAGCGAAACAAACCAGACGCACCGTAACCCGCCTCGCAATCCTTAATTGATTACCGAACCCAAACTTCAAGGAAATACGATCATGACCTCCATCGCCAAGCGCCTCGTTCTCGCCGTCGCCCTCGTTGCCGCCGCTGCCGGCGCCCAAGCCGCCGTCACCGGCTCCCGTGATGTCTACACCGACGGCGCCCGCTCGGTGCAAGAACCCCGCAACCCGTACAGCGACGGTGCCCGCTCGGTGCAGGACGCCCGCAGCCCGTACAGCGACGGCGCCCGCAACGTCGACCCGTTCACCGATGGCGCCCGCAATGTCGATCCGTACACGGACGGCGCCCGCATCGTGGCCGGCATGGACCGCACCGGCGTCTCGGCCGACCCGGCACGCACGGTCGATCCGTACCTCGACGGCGCCTACGCCTGAGTCACCTGCGTCACCTGATTCGCCCGATTGGATCCACGCTCTTCAACCCGCAACCTCGAAACACTGGAAATCGACATGACCCGTATCGAAAACGTGCTGTACACCGGCAAAGTCCACATCACCTCCGGCGGCCGTGACGGCTCGGCACGCAGCGATGACGGCCGGCTGGACATCAAGCTGTCCTCGCCGGGCACCAGCGGCATCGGCACCAACCCGGAGCAGCTGCTGGCTGCGGGCTGGTCCGCGTGCTTCATCGGCGCCATGGGCATCGCGGCCAAGGCCCGCAAGGTGCAACTGCCGGGCGATACCGCCGTGGACGCCGAAGTGGACCTCGGCAAGGGCGGCGATGGCTACCTGCTGCAGGCACGCCTGAACGTGAGCCTGCCGGGCGTGCCGCGCGATGTGGCGCAGGCGCTGGTGGAGACCGCGCACCAGACCTGCCCGTACTCGAAGGCCCTCACCGGCAACATCCATATCGAGATCAATCTCGTCTGACCGGGTCGGATCTGGTCCGATTTTTCCGATGGCAGTCCCGCGCAGCGCGCCTTCACCGGCCCGCTGCGCGTTGCATTTCACGACTGCCGCGCTGCCGATGGATCGCCTACAGTGGACTTCACTCCGCCGTTCGCAGCGGAGTCTGGCCCGCCGGGCCACCCCCGCCGGGCGGATGCCCGTCCGCTCGCCCAAGGCTTCCTTTGGAGCGCATGATGACCCAAAAGTACAACCGCCTAGACAAGTCCCAAGCCGCCGTGCTGCTGGTGGACCATCAGGCCGGCCTGATGTCGCTGGTGCGTGATATCGAACCCGACAAGTTCAAGAACAACGTGCTGGCGCTGGCCGATTGCGCCAAATATTTCGGCCTGCCCACCGTGCTGACCACGAGCTTCGAGGATGGCCCGAACGGCCCGCTCGCCCCGGAACTGAAGACGATGTTTCCCGAGGCGCCGTTCATTCCGCGCCCCGGCCAGATCAACGCCTGGGACAACGCCGACTTCGTCGCCGCCGTGAAAGCCACCGGCAAGAAACAGCTGCTGATTGCCGGCGTGGTCACCGAGGTCTGCGTCGCCTTCCCGGCACTGTCCGCCATCGAGGAAGGCTATGACGTCTTCGTCGTGACCGACGCCTCCGGCACCTTCAACCCGATCACGCGGGACGCGGCCTGGAACCGCATGGCCCAGGCCGGCGCGCAGATGATGAGCTGGTTCGGCGTGGCGTGCGAGCTGCACCGCGACTGGCGCAACGACATCGAGGGGCTCGGCACGCTGTTCTCGAACCACATTCCCGACTACCGCAACCTGATCACGAGCTACACCACGGTCAAGGGCAGCAAGTAGGCCGATTCGGTACCCCGGGTGCGCCGGTGCCGCCCGTGCCACATGGTAGAGTCGGCGCACCATGAAGACCTTACTGATCGTCTATCACACGATGACCGGCGGCACCGCGCAGATGGCCGAGGCGGCGGCCACGGCGGCGCGCGGGCAGGAGGGCGTGGATGTCCGCCTGCTGCGCGCCACCGAGGCCGGCGCGGCCGATGTGCTGGCCGCCGACGGCTACCTATTCGCCACCCCGGAGAACCTGGCCGCGATGTCCGGCCTGATGAAGGACTTCTTCGACCGCTGCTACTACCCGGTGCTGGACCGCGTGAACGGCCGCCCCTACGCGGCGATGATCTGCGCCGGCAGTGACGGCCAGAACGCGCAGCGGCAGGTCGAGCGCATCGCCACCGGCTGGCGCCTCAACCGCGTGGCGCCGACGCTGATTGTCTGCACGCACGCACAGACGCCCGAAGCCATCCTCGCCACGAAGCAGATCGACCAGGACGACCTGGACCAATGCGCCGAGCTGGGCGCCGGACTGGCGGCCGGCATCGCGCTCGGCGTGTTCTAGCGCCTGCGCGGCGCTGCGCTACGCGGTCACGGTGGCCACGTAGTCGATGTTGGCGGCGAGCACGGCGGCGTTGCGGATCGTGCCGTCGGTGCCGTCGGTGCCGTCGGTGGCGTCGCCGGGCACGCCGGTCCAGTCCGAGGCCACCACGGCCGGGAAGCTGCCGCTGGCCGGTGCGGTGGTGCCGGTATCGACGATCAGCGAGCGGGGCTGCCACAGGTCGAGGAAGCCACCCAGCACTCGTGGTTTCACGCCATCATGCGCGGCAGTTCGGCCGCCAGCGCATCCACGGCGACGCGCACCTTGCGTGGCAGGTGGGGCGTGTGGGGCGTGTGCGGCCACAGTGCGTAGGCATCGTAGGGAAAACCGGGCCGCTCGGGCAGCAGGTGGACCAGCGTGCCCGCCTGAATCCGGTCCCGGACCAGCCAGTACGGCAGCCATGCCAGCCCGAGGCCCATCGCGGCGGCGTCAGCGAGGGCGTCGAGATCGTCCATCCGCACCTGATGGGCGGGCAGGACCGGCACCGGCGCGCCATCGTCGCCCGGCAGCTGCCACGGACGGATGCGCCCCGAGCGCCGGTAGACCACGGCGCGATGCCCCGCCAGGTCATCGATCCCCAGCGGCGTGCCGGCCTCGGCCAGATAGCCGGGCGACGCGCACACGATCATGATCTGCCGCGCCACGCGGCGCGCCACCACACCGGCCTTGTCGTCCGGCTCCCCAGTGCGGATGGCCAGGTCGAAGCCATCTTCGATCAAGTCCGAGAAACGGTCGCTGAATGACAGGTCGAGTTCGAGCCCGGGATATTGCCGCGTCAGCGCCAGCAGCACCGGCGCCACGCAGCACCGGCCGAAGTGCACCGGTACGGTCACGCGCAGCCGGCCACGCGGCGCGGCCGATTGCTCGCCTTTGTCGGCATGGTCGGCGGCCAGCGCATCGGCGGCGTCCACCTCGGCCAGCACCACGCGGCAGCGGTCGTAATACTCGCGGCCGAACTCGGTCAGGCTCTGGCGCCGCGTGGTGCGGGTGATCAACGGCATGCCCAGCCGCTCTTCCAGGAACCGGACATGCTTGCCGACCATCGGGCCCGATAGCTCGAGCGCGTCGGCGGCGGCCGAAAACGAGCCGAGATCCACCGCCTTCACAAACACGGCCATGCTAGTCAGCCGGTCCATATTAGAAACTCCTGGTTATCAGTGTTCTGGAAAACCGGCCATTTATCGCGGATGGGCGGCCTGCCATAGTGTATTCGTTCCCAATCAAGACGAATAAGGCGAGTGATGGCACCGATGACACGCGTAATCCGTTTCCACGCACATGGCGGCCCGGAGGTGCTCCGGATCGAAGACGTCGAGGTGCCGCCGCCCGCGCGCGGCGAGGTGCAGATCCGGGTCAAGGCGCTCGGGCTGAACCGGGCCGAGGCGCTGATGCGCGCGGGCATCTATATAGAAACGCCGCTGCTGCCGTCCGGGCTGGGGCTGGAGGCGGCCGGCATTGTCGCGGCGGTGGGGGAGGGGGTGAGCGAGGTGGCCGTCGGTGATGCGGTCAGCGTGATCCCGCCCATCTCGATGGCGCGCTGGCCGACCTACGGGGAGATCATTACGATGCCGGCCGCAGCGGTGGTCCGGCACCCGGCGGCGCTGGACTGGGCCCAGGCCGCCGCCCTGTGGATGCCGACCCTTACCGCCTACGGTGCGCTGATCGATATCGCCGCGCTGGGCCGGGGCGACTTCGTCGTGGTGACGGCCGCGTCGAGCAGCGTCGGCCTGGCTGCCATCCAGATCGCCAACCGGGTCGGCGCCACGCCGATTGCCGTCACGCGCCGCGCCACCAAGGGCGACGCGCTGCGGGCGCAGGGCGCCGCCCACGTCGTGGCATCGGAAGACGAGGATCTGGCCGCGCGCATCGACGCCATCACTGGCGGCCGGGGCGCGCGCGTGGTGTTCGATCCGATCGGCGGCCCGCTGTTCACGCCGCTCACCGCCGCCATGGCGCCGGGCGGCATCCTGATCGAATACGGCGGGCTGGACCCCGCGCCCACGCCGTTCCCGCTGGCCACCGTCCTCGGCAAGCGGCTGACGCTGCGCGGTTACCTCGTCCACGAGGTCATCGGCAACCCGGCGAAGCTGGCGGCGGCCAAGGCGTTCATCCTCGACGGCGTGCGTGATGGCTCGCTGGCGCCGGTCATCGCCCGCCGCTTCGCCTTCGACGACATTGTCGCCGCGCATCGCTACCTGGAGTCCAACGCCCAGTTCGGCAAGATCGTGGTGACGGTCTAGGCGGGCTAGGCGGGGCGGGAGGCGGCGAGGGCGGCCACGAAGGCGTCGATCACCGGGCTCGATGTCCCGGCGCGGGTCACGGCCACCAGCGTGGCGCGCACGCGGAGATCGTCGATCGGCACGAAGGCGACGTCGGTGCGGTTCGGCGCCGCCACCGACGCGCCCACCAGCGTGAAGCCGAGCCCGGCCGCCACCAGCCCCAGCGCGGTATGGATCTCGATGGCCTCATGCCCCGGGGTGGGATGGGCGCCGGCGTCGCGCAGCGCCGCCACCATATGGCTGGCGAACACGCTCTGGGGGTCCTTCGGATACTGGATCAGCGGCAGCGCGTCCAGCTCCCGCGCGGCGATGGCGCTGCGCTGCGCCAGCGGGCTCTGCAACGGCACGGCGGCCACGAAGGGGTCTTCGAACAGCGTGGTGTAGCGCAGGTCCGCCGGCCGCTCGAACTCGCCCACATAGCGCGAGATGCCCACGTCGATACGCCCGCGCCGCAGTTGCGCTGGCTGGTGCTCGGACAGCAGTTCGAGTGGATCGAGATGCACATCCGGATACTGCTCCCGAAAACGCTGCACCGCCGCCGGCAGGATCGAGAAGATGGCCGAACGCGTAAAGCCGATGCCGAGCCAGCCGAGGTTACCGGCGGCGATGGCGCGCGCCTCCTCGTCCAGCCGGCGCATCTGCGCGAGCAGGTCCTTGGCGCGCGGGTAGAGAAACTGGCCGGTCGCGGTCAGCGTCATCGGGCGGCGGGACCGGTCGAACACGGGCGCGCCGAGCAGGGATTCCAGCTGCCCAAGCTGCATGCTGATGGCCGTGGGCGCCACGAACAGCCGATTGGCGGCTTCCGCCGCGCTGCCCGCATCGACCACTTCGCAGAAATAGCGTAGCTGCCGCAAGTTCATTTTTATTGAAGTCGAGTCCATTTTTCGATGTTTGATCTCGATGGGACTTTACTTGAAACTGCGTTCATCGGTAGGAAAACAGAGAAGCAGCAGGAGACGCAGCACGATGAGCGACACCCCCAATCCCACCCACACCGGCGACTGGCTGGCCCGCGCCCGCCAACTCTCGACCGCCGAGATCTCGGACGCCCTCGACTATTTCCGCCTGCCCGGCAGCGCGCTGGGCATCCAGCACATCGCCGGCCAGCCGCAGGTGTTCGGCCCGGCCTTCACCGTGGCCTTCGTGCCGGTGGACCTGGCCACGCCGGGCACGGTGGGCGACTTTCTCGATGACATTCCGCAGGGCGCCGTGGCCGTGCTCGACAACGCGGGCCGCGTGGACTGCACGGTCTGGGGCGGCATCATGAGCCGGCTGGCCGCGCATCGCGGCGTGGGCGGCACGGTGATCCACGGCGTCTGCCGGGACACCGCCGAGGCCGACGCGGCCGGCTATCCGCTCTATGCGCGCGGCCGGTTCATGCGCACCGGCAAGGACCGGGTGCAGGTGCGGGCCGTGGAGCAGCCGGTGAGCCTGGGCGATGTGCGCGTGGCCAGCGGTGACTTCATCGTGGCGGACCCGGACGGCGTGGTGGTGGTGCCGCAGGCCCGCGCGCAGGAAGTATTCGAACGCGCGCTGCGCACGCGTGACGTGGAGGACCAGATTCTCGGCGCCGCGCTGGAGGGCATGGCGCTGCGCGACGCCCGTCGCCAGTTCGGCTATCACACGCTGCAACGCGCCGGCCACTGAGCCCGGCGCCGCGAAGGGGCTCCCGGCCCCTCGCACACTATAAATAGAGATGGAGACAGACATGGCATTCCCCTCCCACCCGCGCCGGCGCGCGGCTGCCGGTTTCGTGCTGGCCGCGACCGTTATCGCAATCTTTGCCGGCGTGAATTCCACCGCCCTCGCCGCTGACGATACCCCCGCTTACCCCTGCGCCACGCTGCGCATCGTCTCGCCCTATCCGCCGGGCGGCACCACGGACATCCTCGCGCGCATCGTCGCGCCGGGCTTGTCGAAGCGGCTGGGCGTGCCGGTCATCGTCGACAACCGGGGCGGCGCCAGCAGCAATATCGGCACCGAGTTCGTGGGCCGCGCCAAGGGCGATGGCTGCACGGCGCTGCTCGGCAACAACACCGGCATCGTCATCAATCGCACCCTGTACAAGCTCAAGCTGGACCCCACCCGCGCGCTGGCCCCGGTGGGCGAGGTGGCGTCCGTGCCGCTGGTGCTTTACGTCAACACGGCGCTGCCGGCCAATAACGTGGGGCAGTTGGTGGATCTGGTCAAGGCGTCGCCGGGCAAGTACAGCTACGCGTCCGGCGGCAGCGGCAGCCCGCAGCATCTGGCTGGCGAACTGCTGAAGCTGGAGCGCCATCTGGACCTGATCCACGTGCCGTATCGCGGACAGGGGCCGGCGCTGAGTGATGTGCTGGCGGGGCAGGTGCCGATTGCGTTCGAGACCACCACGGCGCTGGCGCCGCAGCTCAAGTCGGGCCGCGTCCGGCCGCTGGCCACTACCGGCGCCAAGCGCGCCCGCGCGCTGCCTGATCTGCCGACCATGCAGGAGGCCGGCTTCCCGGGCTTCGTGATCGAGAACTGGTACGGCCTGTTCGTGCCGGCGGAGACGCCCGCGTCGCTGGTGCAGCGCCTCAACGACGACCTCAACGCCGTGCTCGGCGAGCCGGACGTCGCCGCCAAGCTGGCCGAGATGGGCTCGGGCGATGTGCGCGGCACGCCGGCCCAGTTCCGCGCCTTTATCGGCAAGGAACTGCCGTATTGGGAATCGCTGGTCAAGCGCTCCGGCGCGACCGTTGACTGATCTTCATCGAACTTCGCCATGACCACTTCGATTACCGCCGCCCAGCTCGACCAGCTCAAGCGCCTGGGCACCGCCACGATTCACGAGGCGCAGGGCCAGCGCGGCGCCGTGGACCCACGCATCGCGCCGCTGGACCCATCCATGCGGCTGGCCGGCCCGGCGCTGACCGTGGACATCCGTCCCGGCGACAACCTGATGATCCACTACGCGCTGACCAAGGCGCGCCCGGGCGATGTACTCGTGGTGGACGCGAAAGCGTTCGTCGATGCCGGCCCGTGGGGCGATGTGCTGACCTTCGCGGCGCAGCAGATCGGCATTGCCGGACTGGTGATCGACGGCGCGGTGCGCGATGCCTCGCAAATCGTCGAGATGGGCTTTCCGGTGTTCTGCCGGGGGCTGAGCATTCGCGGCACCAACAAGCACCAGCCGGGCAAGCTGAACCTGCCGCTGATCCTGGGCGGGGCGGCGGTGCGGCCCGGCGACATCGTGGTGGGGGACCGCGACGGCCTCGTCATCGTGGCCGCCGACGAGGTGCCCGAAGTCATCGCCGCGAGCGCGGCGCGCGAGCAGAAGGAGGCGCAGATGCGTGAGCGGCTGGCCCAGGGCGCGACGATGGTCGAGCTGCTGGGCCTGCGGGAGACGCTTGACTCGCTTGGGCTGCGATAAAACTCAGCCCGCCGTGGCGTAGCGCGGGGCCGGCTCGTTGCGGGACAGCTGGCCCATCATCGACTGGCGGGCGCTTTCATAGGCCTGCCATGTGTCGAGGGCGTGCAGCGACGGGATCGTGATCAGTTCGCCCTGGTCGAAGCCGGCCAGCGCCGCATCGACCATGGCCGCCGCCGGCATCACGATGTTCTGGTCGAGGTGCTCCACCGGCAGGCCGCCAATCGCCCAGAAATCGGTGGCGGTGGCGCCCGGCAGCACCGCCTGCACGCGCACGCCCTGATCCTTCAGCTCGTGATGGAGCGACTGGCTGAGCGCCAGCACGTAGGCCTTGCTCGCCCCATAGACCCCGTTGAGGATCTCCGGCGCCACGGCCACGATCGACGCGATATTGATGATCGACCCCTGCCCGCGCGCCACGAAACCGGGCACGGCGGCGTAGGTCAGGCGCGTCAGCGCGGTCACGTTCAGGTCGACCATCCGCGTCATGTTGTCCACATCGCTCTCCAGCAGCGGCGTGTGCGTGCCGACCCCGGCGTTGTTCACCAGCAGCGTGATGCTGGCGTCCTCGCGCAGCTTGGCTTCCACCGTGGCCAGCGAGGCGCGGTCGTTCAGGTCCGCCACCAGCACTTCCACTTCGCGGCGCGTTTCGTCCGTGATGCGCGCGGCCAGCGCGTTCAGCTTCTCGCGGTTGCGTGCCACCAGGATCAGGTTGTAGCCGCGCCGTGCCAGCCGCTCCGCGTAGAGCGCGCCGATGCCGGTGGAGGCGCCCGTGATCAGGGCCGTGCCGAGGGGAGGGGTCGGGGTGATTGCCATGGTGATGCTCCTTTGAATCGGTTCGTGTCGTCGGATCGGATTCGTCGAATCCATGGATGTCATCGTAGGGTCGTTTGACGATGGCCGAAATGACGTTTATGGTACGGATTCAGGACATGGGCCACGGCGTGGCGCGGAGTGATCAATGCATCGCATCGGATTTCTGTTGATCGATGGTTTCCAGGTGATGGCGCTGGCCACGCAGAGCGTGTTCGAGTACGCCAACATGGTGGCGGGGGAGCCGTTCTATGCCATCGACAACTACTCGGTAGCCGGTGGGCCGGTGCGCTCGTCGCTGGGCATGCACGTGGAGACGCGCGCCGTCGGGCCGCGCACGGCGGTGGATACGTGGATCATCGTTGGCGTGGGGGATCCGGTCGCCACGCCAACGCCGGCGGCGCATCTGGACTTCGTGCGCCGCGCAGCGCCGCGCGCCCGGCGGGCGGCGTCGATCTGCACGGGCGCCTTCGTGCTGGCCGAGGCGGGGCTGCTCGAAGGCCGGCGCGTCACCACGCACTGGGCGTACGCGCGCGCGATGCAGCAGCAGCACCCGGGCATCCGCGTGGAGGACGACCGTATCTATATCGTCGATGGCCCGATCTGGACCTCGGCGGGCATGACGGCCGGGTTTGACCTCGCGCTGGCGATGGTCGAGAAGGATCTTGGCGCGGACGCGGCACGGTCCCTCGCGCACAAGCTGGTGATGGTGCAGCGGCGCGCGGGCGGGCAGTCGCAGCACTCGGAGCTGCTGGACATGGCGCCGAAGTCAGACCGCATCCAGCGCGCCATCGACCATGCGCGCAAAAATCTGAGCCAGGCGCTGACGGTGGAGGAACTCGCGCAGTCGGTGCACCTGAGTCCGCGCCAGTTCAGCCGGATCTTTACCGCGGAGACCGGGCAGTCGCCGGCAAAGGCCATCGAAAGCCTGCGGCTGGAGGCGGCGCGGTTGATGATCGAACAGAGCCGCCACCCGCTGGACGTGGTGGCGCGCGAAACCGGCTTTCGGGACCGCCGGCATATGCGCGAGGCCTTCGTGCGTGGCTTCGGCCTCCCGCCGCAGGCGGTGCGGCGCGCGGCGCGGGCCTAGGCTGGCGGGCTGGCCGGGCGACTAACGCCGGCGGCCCCAGCGGCGGCTGCGCCGCGCCAGCCGGCGTGCGCGCAGCAGCAGGAAGAGGCGCGGTAGTAGATCGTCGAGCACAGGCACCAGCGCCACCAGCAGTAGCAGGGCCGCCAGCGGAATCGTGGCCGTGTAGCCGATGCCGTTGAACGCCAGCGCCCCCACCACGCCCCCGCCGAAGAACAGTCCCACCAGCAGGGCGAGCATGCGCAGCTTGTCGTGGTTGGCCGTCACCGGCCGCCGGTTGCCCAGTGGCGGCGCCCAGTTCCAGTAGCACAGCTTGCCCAGTTCGATACCGATGTCCGTGACCATGCCGGTGACGTGCGTGGTGCGGATCTCGGCGTTGGAAACCTTGGTGATCATCGCGTTCTGCAGGCCCATCATGAAGCACAGCAGCATCACCGTGGCTGGCACGAACAGCCACTGCTTCAGGCCCAGTTGCGCGCCCATCAGGCCAAAGCAGAGCAGCAGGGCGGCTTCCAGCACCAGCGGCAGCGCGTATTCGCTGCGCAGGCCGGTGCGCCGGGCCCAATTGATGGTGATGGCGGAACAGGCGGCGCCGAGCAGGAAGGAGAGGAAGGCGCCCAGGCCCTGGAGCAGCAGGGCGAAGTTGCCGAGCACGAGATCGTCGGCCATCGCCGAGACGATGCCGGACATATGCGAGGTGTACTGCTTGACCGCGAGGAACCCGCCGGCGTTGGCCGCGCCCGCCACGAAGCACAGGAAACCGGCTAGCTGCCGGTTCGAATAGGCAGTGCGCTGGCGCGCCGTGAGACTGCGCAGATAGGCGATAGGCATGGTCAACCTCGCGGGATCACGACCGGGAAGCCGTCATCATACGACGCGCCAAAACGAAAATGCCTCCCGAAGGAGGCATTCGAAACATAGGACGTCATATAACGTCCGGGGGCGCGTCAGGCCTTGACCGCCTGCCGCGCCAGCAGCTTCCAGGCGCCGCCCTGCTTCTGCCAGACCTGAAGCACCTTCAGGTTCACCGTGCCGGCTTTGCCGCTATCCAGCGTCTCGCCGGACAGCGTGTGGCGCACCACGGCCACATCGCCCGAGACGGACACGGTCTGGTCGGTGATGGCGATCGACACGAAATCGGACTTCTTATCGAGCAGGTCGCCGATGAAGCTGGCCTTGGTGTCGAGGCGGCCGCCCGAGTGGCCGTAGCTCAGCGACTCGGCAACCAGTGCGGAGAGCGCGGCCTGGTTGGGATCGACCATGGCGACGCGGAGCTTTTCGGCGGTGGTGGTGACGGACTGGACGTCCGCGGACTGGGCCATGGCAGGCACGCTGGCCGATGCAAACAGCACGGCGGCGCCAAGGGCTGCGGCGAATTTGAACATCGATGTCTCCCGTTTTTTGTTGGAGGAACGGTGATGGATTGACTGGGGCATCGAAGTAACGCCCCAGTTGTCGGTCATCGTATCACGTCCATCGGGAGCCCCGCATCAGCCGTCCTTGCCGTCGATGCGCACCCGCAACAGGTAGGGGGTGTATTTGACGAGGTAGAGCAGGAAGGCCGCCACCCACAGCGCGCCGGCCCCGGCCACCGCCTGCGCCTTGAGCGCCGGCAGCCAGATCGGCAGCGCCACGCGGACCAGCGCGGACAGCACGATGCAGGCGTAGGCCAGGTGTTCCAGATGGCCGGTTTCCAGCCGCCGGCCAGTGTGGCCAAGCGCGGTGCGGGTAATCATGGCGACGATGGCGCAGCCGATCACGCCCACGGTCAGCGCGTGGAGCGCGGTGGAGCGGTCCACCCAGCCCTGCGCGGCGCCGGCAATCAGCAGGAAGCCGATCGGCAGGAAGGCATAGGCGAAGTGGAGGATGGCGACGATGGGCTTGCGCCAGGTGCGCAGCGGGTCCCAGCCGGCCAGCCGGATGCCGTGCGCCGCCGCCGCGCCGAGCGCCAGCAGCGTGGTGGCCAGCGGCGACAGCATCGAGGCATGGGCGACGATGGCGAGCAGGGTCAGCGCGATAACGGCGCGCTCGACCATCTCCACCCGGCGGATGCGCGTGCCCGGCACGCCGTTGGTGGTGAACATCGGAATCACCCGGCCGCCGATCACTGTGACGAAGACGACGACCAGCCCGGTGGCTGCGTCGGCCATCTGGAAAGCCAGCCCGAGATGGCCGCTGGCGACGGCGAGGTCGAAGGCCAGGCTCAGCGCGCCCAGCACCCCCATGGCGATGGCGAGGCCCATGTTGCGCTTGTTCTTGGCCCGGCGCAGCAGGCGGTAGAAGCTGAAGCTGCACAGCGGCAGGAACACCGCATCCACGGCGATGGCCGCCCAGGCCGGCCCGGCCCACATCAGGATGCGCGCCGCCAGCCAGGTGCCGGCCAGCGCGGCCAGCCAGGGGCCTTGGGGTGTCTGGAGGCCGGTCCAGGCCTTGCCGGCGGTGAACAGGAAGCCCACCACCACCGCCGCCGCGAAGCCGAACACCATCTCGTGCGCGTGCCAGGCCATGGTGCCCATCCACGGCTGCGCGGCCGGCTGCCACCAGCCGAGGTAGAGCGCCACCCAGGCCGGCACGGCCAGTGCGCCGAAGGCGGCGGCGAGCAAATAGAACGGACGGAAGCCGAGCGCGAAGACGGGCAGGCCGCGATAGCCGGCGTCGGGACGGGAGGGGGGAGAGATCGGCAGCAGGACGGACATCGTTGCTCGCTTGAATTCACGGCCGAACGCCGCGACGAATCGATTCTATAAAATATGCATTACAAATGCAACTTTATAATGCGACCCCGTCCCAAGCCGGATTGACGGGGGAAACCGGCGGTCCCGTCACTTCTCACGGGTTAACCATTCCCCCCTTACGGATACCCCTCCCGCAGGAGGGGTAAAGCTTTCCACGGCCTGCCGTTAGCCCACGCACTAGACAGAGCACGGCGCGTACGCGCGCCAAATCGCGAGCGCGCCCGCAAGGGCAGAGCCAGCCATATCGCGATGTGCCAGCGAGTGGGGAACGGGCTCTCAGCGATTCGGCCGTCACGCGTGCGTGTGACATGCATCCGGCATGCCTATCGGACAGGCATGCCTTCGGGAAAAGGGGATCACTGTGAGCTTTCGCAATCTTTCCATCAAGACCAAGCTCGTGGCCGGTTTTGGCACGCTGGCGCTGGTCGTGCTGCTGGTGTCGGGGCTGTCGTTGTACGCGCTGAACCGTGCCACCAGCGGCTTCAAGGCCTATGTCGATGGCCTCAACGCGCGGGCCGAGGTGGCCGCGCAACTGCGCTCAGCCGTGGACCGCCGCGCGATTGCCGCGCGCAATCTGGTGCTGGTGACCACGCAGGCGGACCTCGACGTGGAGAAGGCCGAGGTGCTGCGCGCGCATGACGACGTGGCGGCGCGCATGACCAAGCTCAGGGAGATGGTGTCCCGCGAGGGCGTCAGCGAAACCGCGCGCGGCCTCGTGGCCGGCATGGCCAGTGTGGAAGCGCGTTACGGCCCGGTGGCGACGGCCATCGTCGGCCTCGCGCTGGACAAGAAGCAGGAGGCGGCCATCGCCAAGATGAATGCGGAGTGCCGTCCGCTGCTGGCCGAGCTGGTCAAGGCCACCGACGCCTACGCCGGCTTCACGCGCGAGCGCCAGCACGAGATGGTGGCGGCGCTGGAGGCCGACTACGGAACGCAGCGCAACCTGCTGGTCGTGGTGTCGCTGGCCGCTGTGGTCTTCGGGCTGATGGGCGGCCTGCTGCTGACGCGCGCCATCACCGGCCCGATCCAGCGCGCCGTGGACGTGGCGCGCACCGTGGCGCGGGGCGAGCTGGGCATGCACATCGACGTGAATTCGGACGACGAGACTGGCCGCCTGCTGGGCGCGCTGCGCGACATGAACGACCGCCTGACCGAAACCGTGGCGCGCGTGCGTCAGGGCAGCGCCAGCATCGTCGATGCCACGGGCGAGATCGCCAACGGCAACGCGGACCTGTCCGCACGCACCGAGGAGCAGGCGGCGTCACTGGAGCAGACCGCCGCGAGCATGGAGGAGCTGACCGCCACGGTGCGCCACAACACCGAGAACGCCCGCCAGGCCAGCGAGCTGGCCCGCAACGCCGCGTCGGTGGCGCAGCAGGGCAGCGGCACGGTGGGGCGCGTGATGGACACCATGAACGGCATCAGCGCCAGTTCGGCCAAGATTGCCGATATCACCGGCATCATCGAGGGCATCGCCTTCCAGACCAACATCCTCGCGCTCAACGCGGCCGTGGAAGCGGCGCGCGCCGGGGAACAGGGGCGCGGTTTCGCGGTGGTGGCCAGCGAGGTGCGCGGGCTGGCGCAGCGCTCGTCCAGCGCGGCGAAGGAGATCAAGGCGCTGATCGAGGTCTCCGTGGCGCAGGTGAGCGAGGGCGCGGTGCTGGCCGGGGAGGCCGGCAAGACAATGGGCGAGGTGACCCAGGCGGTGGCCCGCGTGACCGGCATCGTCGACGAGATCGCGGCAGCGTCCGCCGAGCAGAACCGGGGCATCGAACAGGTCAACCAGGCCATCGTCCAGATCGATCAGGTCACGCAGCAGAACGCCACCCTCGTGCACGAGGCCGCCACGGCGTCCCGCTCGCTCGACGAACAGGGCCGCATGCTCAATGAGGCGGTGGCGTTCTTCCGGCTTCCGGGCCGGGCGGGGGATGTGGCGGGGGTGGCTGACGCTCGGCGCCGCCGCGCGCTGCCGGTTGGGGCCGTGCAGTTCAGCGGCTGAGGCTCGGGCGGCGCATGGCTTCGGCTGCCGCCGCCCGCAACTCCGGCGGAAACGCGCGCAGGCCGGCGCGGAAGAAGCCGCGCTCGGCGGGCCTGAGCGTGCCGATCTGCTGCGCCAGTCGCTCCATCGCGGTATAGGCGATGGCCGTGGCGCCCTGCTCGTGGGTGAGGTACCAGGCCGATTCCATCAGCAGGTTGGCGAGCTGGAGCGCGTTGTAGCGCACGTGGCCAGCGTCGTGCTCCTCAAGCGCGAAGGCGGCCACCGACGACCAGCGCACGAAGCCCTTGGCCGGCGCGAACGGGGCGTGGAAGGGGCGCAGGGCGTCGATGGCGGCGGCCACGGTGAGGGGGCGCTGGCTGCGGAACGCGGCCACGCTGTCGGGGGCTTCCACGTCGGCGGTGCCGCGCGCCACGCGCAGCAGGAAGATCGTGTTCCAGGCCGAGCCGCCGCCCACGCCGAAGCGGTCGCAGATCCATTCGGACAGGCCCAGCCAGCGCATGGCCTGCCGCTGCACGTCGCCGGCGGCCAGCGCGCGGCCTTCATCGACCAGCCCGTGCTGCCAGAACAGCCACAGCGACCAGCCGATATTGGCGGCGGCGTGTTGCACGGCGTCGACCGAATCGGCCTCGTAGCCGGCTTGCAGCGCGCCGGAGAACGCCTGGAGGGCGTCGCGCGCGGCGGTGGGGCGATCGACCTTGCCGGGTTTGGCCTTGGGATCGTCCGGCCGCAGCGCCAGGCTCTTGCGCACCAGTGCGCCCAGGTTCAGCGTCTCGAAGCGGACGCGCGGGTTGTAGCGCACCACCGGGCGTAGCTCGGCATCGGCGTTGAGGCGCGCCAGCTCGCCCTGCGCGGTGTCCAGGTCGCCGCGCGCGTAGTGCTCCCACGCGCGCACCACGTGGCCCATCGCCGCAAAGGTGGGCAGGGCCGCGCTGACGCCGCCCCGCGCGACGACGCGGTGGAAGCGGCGCAGCGCCGCGCGGCTCTGGTCGAGGCGGTCGCTGCGGCGCCACGCCAGGCTCTCCTTGAGCAGCGACAGCGCCTGCTGGAAGTCGTCCGCCGCGCTGCGCTGGGCGGCGCGGAACAACTCGGCCACGCCCGCATCGACCGTGCCCGGCACGCCGTCCTGCGCGCCGCGCATGGCCTGGGTGAGGTGGCTCCAGAACGCCATGTCGCGCATCACGTAGCCGAGGCCATCGTCGGCGGCGGGCGGCGCCGCATCGGCGCCATCGGTGCTATCGGCGGCGGACTGGCCCAGCCAGCGCGCCACGGCGGTGGCGCCCAGCGCCTTGCCGCCGGCTGCGAAGCGCAGGCGCCGTGCGCTGGCGGGCGGCATCCAGAACGGGCCCCGGCTGCGTCGGGCCGGGCTCAGATGGTCGATGGGCGCCGAGGTGTCGCCGCCCCAGCCCACCGGCACGCTCCAGCGCGCGAAATCGGCAAACGCGCGCGACACCATCATCCGCACATCGGCAGCCTCCGCAAAGCGCGCGCGCACGGCGGCGGCGGGCAGGTCTTCATGGTCGCGCGCGGTGGCCAGCCAGATGCGCGCCAGCAGCCAGACGGACTGGTAGCGCGCGGGCTGGCCGTTCACGCGGTAGGGCGCGGACAGGTCGATATGGACGAGCGGGGCAGGCATGGGGGGCGGGGGCGATTGGGGCGATTGGGGGGCGATTGTGGGGCCCCGCCATGTTACGCGTGTTACAGCCGGCCGGGTTGGCGCCCCGGCGATCAGCGCCTATGCTCCGCACCACGATCCGGGCCTGGATTGTCATCCCATGACATTTCGATCCTCCCCTCAGAAAGGTGCAGAACATGCCAAACAGATTGCCCAGCCTTGCCCGCCGTCTTTGCCTAGGCGCGCTGTCCGCCGTCGTGCTGCTGGCCGCGCCGGTCCACGCGCAGACCGCCAAGGAAACCCCCAAGGAAACCCCGCTCAACCTCAAGCCGCTCTTCGATGCCGCCGGCACGCAGGGCACGATGCTGATCTACGACGTGCGCGCCGCCCGCCTGTACGCCTACAACCCGCAGCGTGCCCGCGAGGCCTACTCGCCGGCCTCGACGTTCAAGATCTTCAATTCGCTGATCGGGCTGGAGACCGGCGCCGTGGCTGACGTGGACAACGACAAGATCCCCTGGGACGGCAAGGTCTGGACCCACCACGGCAAGCCGATCCTGCCGGCCGTGTGCAATGGCGATGTGTCGCTGCGGCTGGCGTTGAAGAACTCGTGCGTGCCGGCCTATCAGGCGCTGGCGCGGCGCGTGGGGACGGCGCAGTACCGCCGCTTCCTCGGCGCAGCCCACTTCGGCAATGCGGATGTGAGCGGCCCGGTGGACATGTTCTGGCTCAACAACCACCTGAAGATCACCACCTACCAGCAGATCGACTTCATGCGGGCCGTGGTGGCGCGCACGCTGCCGGGCATCTCGGCGCGCAGCTATGACGCGCTGGATGACATCCTGACCATCGAGCAGACCCCGGCGTACACGCTGCGGGCCAAGACCGGCTGGTCCGCGCGGGATGGTGTCGATGTGGGCTGGTGGGTTGGCTCGCTCACGCGCGGCGAGGACCGCTACGTGTTCGCCATGAACATGGACATGCCGAAGATGGATCAGGGGCCGAAGCGGCTCGAGATTGGCCGCGCCGCGCTGCAGCAGGCTGGCGCGCTGCCGCAGGCGAACTAGTCGGCTTGGGCGCCCTAGGGCGCCAGCTGGTCGAGGACGGCGCCCATGGTGGCCAGGCCGGCCTCGACCATGTGCTGCATGTAGGCGCCCATCTGCGGCATGACCAGGGTCATCACCAGCATGCCGCCGAGCAGCGTCACGGGGAAGCCCACCGCGAAGATCGAGAGCTGCGGCGAGGCGCGGTTCAGGATACCCATCGCCAGGTTCAGCGTGAGCAGCGTGGCGATCATCGGCAGCGAGAGCAGCGTGCCGGCCGAGAACACCATCGACCCGGCCTTGGCCACCGTGCCCCAGCCGTGGCCGGAGAGCGGCGTGGCGGCGATGGGCACCGCGCCAAAGCTGTCCACCAGCACGGCCAGCATCATCAGGTGGCCGTCCAGGACGATGAACAGCAGCATCGCCACGATGTTCAGGAAACGGGACAGCACCATGGTCTGCCCGCCCGACGAGCGGTCGTAGAACGAGGCGAACGAGAGACCCATCTGCAGGCCGATCACCTCGCCGGCGGTCTGCACCGCCGCGAAGACCAGCCGCATGGTGAAGCCCATGGCCACGCCGATGCCGACCTCGTTGAGGATGATCAGGAAGCCGTCGAAGGAATAGACCGTGGCGCTCGGGATATTGCCGAGCGTGGGCGAGACGATGACCGACAGCGCACCGGCCAGCAGGACCTTGGCGCGGCGCGGAATCGTCGATTCACTGAACAGCGGCGCGGTGGCGATCAGCCCGAGCAGGCGGAACATCGGCCATAGGAAGGCGGCGATCCAGCCGTAGAGCTGGGCCGTGGAGACGTCGATCACGGCAGGCGGGCGTCAGTGCGCCAGCGCGGGAATGCCCTGGAACACCTCGCGCATGTAGTCGACGAAGGTGTTGATCATCCACGGGCCAACCAGCACCATCGTCACGAACAGGGCGACCAGCTTGGGGATGAACGTCAGGGTCATTTCGTTGATCTGGGTGGCGGCCTGGAACAGGCTCACCACCAGACCGGCCGCCAGCGCCACCAGCAGCAGCGGGGCGGACAGCATCAGGGTCATCTTCATCGCCTGCGTGGCGATGGTCATGACTGTTTCGGGCGTCATGGCAGGCTCCTTGTCAGGTCATGAAGCTCTGCGCCAGGGAGCCCAGCAGCAGTTGCCAGCCATCCACGAGCACGAACAGCATCAGCTTGAATGGCAATGAAATCGTCGCCGGCGGCACCATCATCATGCCCATCGCCATCAGCACGCTGGCCACGACCAGGTCGATGATCAGGAAAGGGATGAAGATCGTGAAGCCGATCTGGAACGCGGTCTTCAGCTCGCTGGTGACGAACGCCGGCACCAGCACCGAGAACGGCACGTCTTCCGGGCCGTTCATCTCGGGCGTCTTGGCCATCTGGGCGAACATCGCCAGGTCCTTCTCGCGGGTCTGGCGCAGCATGAACGTGCGCATCGGCACGGCGGCGCGGGACGCGGCGGTCTCCAGGCTGATCTTGTTTTCCGAGAGCGGCTTGTAGGCGTCCGTGTACACGCGGTCGAACACCGGGGACATGACGAAGAAGGTCAGGAACAGCGACAGGCCCACCAGCACCTGGTTCGGTGGCGAGGAGGCCGTGCCCAGCGCGCTGCGCAGCAGGCCCAGCACGATGACGATGCGGGTGAAGCCCGTCATCATCAGCATGGCAGCCGGCAGGAACGACAGCGAGGTCAGCAGGACCAGCGTCTGGATCGAGAGCGACCAGGTCTGGCCACCGCCGGCGGCCGGCTTGCTGGTCACGCCCGGGAGCGCCTGGGCCAGGGCCGATTCGGGCAGGGCCGACAGCGCCAGCCCGACCGCTACCGGCAGCAGCGCGACCCAGGCCCCGCGGGCGGAATGCCGCCCGATGGCGGCACGCAACGTGTTCATTTCTTGAGGTTTTCCTGCATCGCGCGCATCAGGCGCTCGCCAAAGCCGCCCTGCAAGGGCTGCGGCGCGGTGGTGCCGGCCGGGACCATGGCATCCGGCTGGGCCGGGAGGGTGTGGAGCGGACGGATCTCGCCGGCGGAAACACCCAGCACGAGCCAGGTATCGCCAACTTCGACCATGACCACCTTCTGGCGCGCGCCCAGCATCAGGCTGCCCACGACTTTCATCGTGGCGCCGCCGCTGCCGTGGCGCACCAGGCCCACGCGGCGCGCGAGCCAGGCCATGCCGAGGATCAGGGCGATGACGGCAAACAGGCCGAGCCCGGCCTGCGCGAGGCTGGCCCCGCCGCTGATCACCGGCGCGGTTTGCGCCACCGGGGCAGCCGGTGCACTGGCTGCCTGGGCGGTACTCAATACAACATCTGCAGCCTGCGCACCGGCCGTGGCCAGACCCGTGAGGATCAGGCCCGCGGCAAAGCGTCCGGCAGACCGCAGCCGGCGCGACACGGCTGTCATTTGTTCAGCTTCCGGATACGTTCGGACGGCGTGATGATGTCCGTCAGGCGGATGCCGAACTTGTCGTTCACGACCACCACCTCGCCCTGGGCGATCAGGTAGCCGTTGACCAGCACGTCCATCGGTTCGCCAGCCAGGCCGTCGAGTTCCACCACCGAGCCCTGCGCCAGTTGCAGCAGGTTCTTGATGGGTACCTTGGTGCGGCCCAGTTCCACGGTCAGCTGCACCGGGATATCGAGAATCATCCCGATATCGTTGTGGAAGCCGGCCGGCGCTTCCTGCGCCAGCGGCGGGAACACCGTGGAGGCTGCCGGGGTGGCGGTAGCCATGGCCTGCGAAGGCGCCGCCGTAGCGGGTGCCGTAGCGGAGGGGGTCGTGGCGGCCGGGGCGGCAGCCGGTGCCGGCTCGGCGCTGGTCTGCTCCGCCAGGGCGCTGGCCCAGTCGTCCATCGGATCGACCGGCTTGTCCTGAGTGCCGTCAGTCATGATCGGTTTCCTTGTTGGAATCGCTGTCTTGGTAATTGATCATTCGCTCCACGCGCAGCGCGTATTGGCCGTTCATGGTGCCGAAGCCGCATTGCATGACGGGCACGCCGTCCACCTTGCCGAAGAGCTTCTCGGGCAGGTCGATCGGCAGCACGTCGCCGGCACGCAGGGCCAGTACCTCGGCCACGGTGCTCTGGAGGTGCGTGAATTCGGCCACCAGTTCCACTTCGGCGGCACGCAGCTGGGTGGAGAGCTGGCCGAGCCAGCGCTTGTCCACCTCGACCTCGTCCTGCAGCGGGTTCATCAGCAGATCCCGCAGCGGTTCGATCATCGAGAAGGGAATGCAGATATGCAGTTGCCCGCCCACGGCGCCCAGTTCGATATGGAACGCGGTGGTCACCACGGCGTCGTTGGCGCCGGCGATGTTGGCAAACTTGGTGTGCATCTCCGAGCGGACATAGTCGAACTCGATGGGATGCACGGTGCGCCAGGCCTGGCCGTAGCTGTTCAGCGTCAGGTCCAGCATGCGGCGGATGATGCGTTGCTCGGTCTGCGTGAAGTCGCGGCCTTCCACACGGGTGTGGAAGCGGCCATCGCCGCCGAACAGGTTGTCCACCACCAGGAACACGAGGTTCGGGTCGTACACGAACAGCGCGGTGCCCCGCAGCGGCTTCATGTGGACCAGGTTCAGGTTGGTCGGCACCGGCAGGTTGCGCACGAAATCGCCGTATTTTTCGATCCTTACCGAACCGACCGAGATGTCGGCGCCGCGGCGGATGAAGTTGAACAGCGCCGTGCGCAGCGCCCGCGCGAAGCGCTCGTTGATGATTTCGAGCGTGTGCAGGCGGCCACGGATGATCCGTTCCTGGGTAGCCAGGTTGTACGGCCGCACCCCGCCTTCATCAATAGCGGGCGCGCTGCTGGCTGCGGGCGCATCGGATTCGCCCGATACGCCTTTCAGTAGCTCGTCTACCTCGTCCTGCGAGAGGAACTTGTCGTAGGCCATCTAGTGTCCTGCCCCGTGAACAGCTGTAAGGATGAAACGGTCCATGGCCGGCTTCAGTCGGCGCGCCAGGCGCGTCGGCAGGAAGGAAGGTCGGCGGACAGTTTCATGTCGGTTATGCAGTTGGGTTCGGGAGCAGGGCGCCAGGGGCTTACTGCACCACGAACGATGTAAACAAGACATCCAGGATCTTCTGGGGCGGCAGGCCGGGCGCGAACGGCTGGCTGATGGCAGCCTGCACGTCCTGGGCCAGCTTGCGCTTGCCCTCCACCGTGGCCAGGTCCGCCGGCTGGCGGGCCGAAAGCAGCAGCAGGATGCGGCTGCGCGCTTCCGGCTGGTACTGGGCCAGACGGCCCTGGGTGTCGGCGTCCGCCACCTTGAGCGACAGGCCGGTGTGCAGGAAGCGATCACCGTCCTCGCCCTTCAGGTTCACCGTGAACGCGTCAAGCGGCACGAAGATCGGCGCGGGGATTACGGGTGCTGCCGGCGCCGCTGCCTGGCGATTACCGCCGAGCACGCTGCCGAGCACGAAGCCGCCAACGCCCAGCACCACCACCAGCACGCCGCCGCCAATCAGCAGCAGTCGACCGCGCTTGCTTGAATTGCCGCCAGTCTGGGAGGGGGAAAGCGTGTTCGCCATGAGATGCCTGTGTCGGAATGCCTGCCATTCTTCCCGAATCGCAGGCAAGCAAAGGGCCGATAAAAAGGGGGAAACCCACTCAGCTTGGCCGTTTGAGCTGGGCGGGCATCGGACGCGGAGGCGCATGGGCGCGCCATTAGCGCCTGCACCATGGTTAACGAATGGGCGCGCCGGAACTTAAGACGCACGTCTTGCATGACGTGTAAATGTGATCTATGAATATCTTATAAGGCCGGCGCCACGGCCCGGCTCGCGTGGCTGCCGGCAGGGCGGGTGGCGACCTCCAGACACCTTTCATGTCAGTTCCGCGAGTCTTATGTGCCGCCAACCGTTGTGGAGCCGCGGGTGTTGCGATTTAAGTCTTATATAAGATATAAGACATTTGATCTGGGCCGGACTTCGGATTACAATCACGCGGCAACCAGCGGTGTGCTGTGCCGCTGGACCCACAGAGACAAAGCTGTACGTTACAACCCTATTACCAGCAGGTTCCCATGCTTGATATCTATCGCGCCCATGTTGCCGAACGCGCCGCGCTTGGCATTCCCCCTCTGCCGCTGACCGCCAAGCAGACCGCCGAGCTGATCGAACTGATCAAGAACCCGCCGGCGGGCGAGGAACAGACCCTGCTGGACCTGATCACCTACCGTGTGCCGGCCGGCGTGGACGATGCCGCCAAGGTCAAGGCTTCCTACCTGGCCGCCGTGGCCCTGGGTTCGGAGAAGACCGCGCTGATTTCGCGCGCCCGCGCCACCGAACTGCTGGGCACCATGCTCGGCGGCTACAACATCTCCCCGCTGATCGAGCTGCTCGACGACGCCGAAGTCGGCGCCGTGGCCGGCAACGCGCTGAAGACCACGCTGCTGATGTTCGACGCCTTCCACGATGTGAAGGAAAAGGCCGACAAGGGCAACGCCAACGCCAAGTCCGTGCTGCAAAGCTGGGCCGACGCCGAGTGGTTCACGAACCGTCCGGAAGTGCCGGCGTCGATGACCATCACCGTGTTCAAGGTGCCGGGCGAGACCAACACCGACGACCTGTCGCCGGCCCCCGACGCCACCACGCGCCCGGACATCCCGATGCACGCGCTGGCCATGCTGAAGAACAAGCGTGAAGGCACCGCGTTCGAGCCCGAGGAAGACGGCAAGCGCGGCCCGGTGAAGTTCATCGAGTCGCTGAAGGAGAAGGGCAACCTCGTGGCCTACGTGGGCGACGTGGTCGGCACGGGCTCCAGCCGCAAGTCGGCCACCAACTCGGTGCTGTGGTTCACCGGCGAAGACATCCCCTACGTGCCGAACAAGCGCTTCGGCGGCGTGTGCCTGGGCAGCAAGATCGCCCCGATCTTCTACAACACGATGGAAGACGCCGGCGCGCTGCCGATCGAACTCGACGTGTCGCAGATGGACACCGGCGACGTGGTCGAACTGCGCCCGTACGAAGGCAAGGCGCTCAAGAACGGCGCCGTGATCGCCGAATTCAAGGTCAAGTCGGACGTGCTGTTCGATGAAGTGCGCGCCGGCGGCCGGATTCCGCTGATCGTCGGCCGTGGCCTGACCGCCAAGGCCCGCGAGGCACTGGGCCTGGCCCCGTCCACGCTGTTCCGCCTGCCGCAGAACCCGGCCGACACCGGCAAGGGTTACACGCTGGCCCAGAAGATGGTTGGCCGCGCCTGCGGCCTGACCGACGGCACGGGCATCCGCCCGGGCACGTACTGCGAACCGAAGATGACCTCGGTGGGCTCGCAGGACACCACCGGCCCGATGACGCGCGACGAGCTGAAGGACCTGGCCTGCCTGGGCTTCTCGGCCGATCTGGTGATGCAGTCGTTCTGCCACACCGCCGCCTATCCGAAGCCCGTGGACGTGAAGACGCACCACACGCTGCCCCAGTTCATCAGCACGCGCGGCGGTATCTCGCTGCGCCCGGGCGACGGTGTGATCCACTCGTGGCTCAACCGCATGCTGCTGCCGGATACCGTGGGTACCGGCGGTGACTCGCACACCCGTTTCCCGATCGGCATCAGCTTCCCGGCCGGCTCCGGTCTGGTGGCGTTTGCCGCTGCCACCGGCGTGATGCCGCTGGACATGCCGGAATCGGTGCTGGTCCGCTTCAAGGGCAAGATGCAGCCCGGCGTCACGCTGCGCGACCTGGTCAACGCGATTCCGCTGTACGCGATCAAGTCGGGCCTGCTGACCGTGGCCAAGCAAGGCAAGAAGAACATCTTCTCGGGCCGTATCCTGGAAATCGAAGGTCTGCCCGAACTGAAGGTGGAACAGGCTTTCGAGCTGTCCGACGCCTCCGCCGAGCGTTCGGCCGCCGGTTGCACGGTGCGCCTGAACAAGGAACCGATCATCGAGTACATCAACAGCAACATCACGCTGCTGAAGTGGATGATCGCCGAGGGCTACCAGGACCCGCGCAGCCTGCAGCGCCGTATCAAGGCCATGGAAGCATGGCTGGCCGATCCGAAGCTGCTGGAGCCGGACGCTGACGCCGAGTACGCCGCCGTGATCGAGATCGATCTGGCCGACGTGCATGAGCCGATCGTCGCCTGCCCGAACGACCCGGACGACGTGAAGACGCTGGGCGACGTGGCCGGCGCCAAGATCGACGAAGTGTTCATCGGCTCGTGCATGACGAACATCGGTCACTTCCGCGCAGCCTCGAAGCTGCTGGAAGGCAAGCGCGACATCCCCGTGAAGCTGTGGGTGGCCCCGCCGACCAAGATGGACCAGAAGCAGCTGACCGAGGAAGGCCACTACGGCGTGTTCGGCACGGCCGGTGCACGCACCGAAATGCCGGGCTGCTCGCTGTGCATGGGTAACCAGGCACAGGTGCGCGAAGGCGCCACGGTGATGTCCACCAGCACGCGTAACTTCCCGAACCGTCTGGGCAAGAACACCAACGTGTACCTGGGCTCGGCCGAACTGGCCGCCATCTGCTCGCGCCTTGGCCGTATCCCGAACAAGGAAGAGTACATGGCCGACATGGGCGTGCTGACCGCCAACAGCGACAAGATCTACCAGTACATGAACTTCGACCAGATCGAAGACTTCAAGGAAGTGGCCGATACCGTGAACGTGTAAGCGTTTCCGGGCACAGCCGGCCCTGCCGTTCGCGGCAGGGCATCGAACCCCGCGTTGCCGATGGCATCGCGGGGTTTTTTCTTTGGGGGAAGGCGGGAGGTAGGGCGGGCCGGCCGTCAGCCCATGTAGATCTGCGCCAGCCCTTCCTTCAGGGCGGTCGCGATCTGGTCGTGGCGGCGGTCGATATGGCGGGTGAGGATGGGGATGCAGCGCTCGGGGTCGCGCGCCTTGAGGCCCAGCAGGATCTCGCGGTGGTCGTTCTGGCTGACGCGGCGGTCGCAGCGCTCCATGTCGATCCAGCGCACGAAGCGGATGCGCGCGTTGATGTTCTTCAGCACCCGCAGCATCTCCAGGTTGCCGGACATCGCCATCAGGCCTTCATGGAAGGTCTCGTCGAGCTTCACGAGTTCCTCCACCGTACGGTCGCCCGGCTCCGGGCCGGTGTTCTCCAGGAAGGACAGCAGGGCGTCGATGTCCTCTTCCTTGGCGCGCACGATGGCCAGCCGCAGCGCCTCGGTTTCCACCACCTTGCGCAGCTCGTAGAGGGAAAACACTTCCTGGGCATCCAGATCGCGGCAGAAGAAGCCCTTGCCCGGCGAGAAGCGCAGCAGCCCTTCGGTCGTCAGGCGGGTCAGCGCCTCGCGCAGCGGGGTGCGGCTGACGCCCAGCGCACTGGCCAGCACGCCTTCGTTGAGCCGTTCGCCGGGTTTGAAGTCATAGCCCACGCTCATTTGCTTGAGCTTGTCATAGACCTGCTCGACGATGCTGTCACTTGCCACGGTTGCCACGGTATTGAGTCCTGTCTTCGGTCATCAGCCTTTCGCCGGTGCTGGCGAAAGGCTGGAATATACCTGAATTCGATTCTGTGCACGGCGGTGTATACACCTCGCGGCAACCGGCACGCCGCCATGCGAATCGGTCTATATCAGCGTTAATCGATATGGGCGCCGGAATCCTTGACGATTTTGGCCCAGGTTTTCATATCGGCAAGCTGCGTGCGCTTGAACGCGGCCGGGCCGCCATCGGCGATGGGCTGGATCGCCTGGCTCACCAGCCATTGGCGGAAGCTCTCCGTGCCGATGGCCTTGAGCACGGCCTGCGACATCCGGGTCTGGATGTCCGCCGGCAACTCGGCCGGGCCGAACAGGCCGTACCAGGTGGTGCTTTCGAAGCCGGGCAGGCTGCACGCCTCGGCGACGGTCGGCACATTCGGCAGCACACTCACGCGCTGCG
>Ga0209282_1000054_pt1 | contig 101427 bp, 121 predicted proteins | sample Mtrugardesep15_FD_187529 | JGI IMG/M metagenome (GOLD analysis project Ga0209282, IMG submission 187529) | Root nodule microbial communities of legume samples collected from California, USA - M. trunc garden sep15 (SPAdes) (version 2) | ecosystem: Host-associated > Plants > Roots > Nodule...
CGTATTTTTGCTTTACACCGAGGAAGAATATGGTAACTCCCGCACTAACATGCCCTTATAGCTCAGTTGGTAGAGCGGCTGATTTGTAATCAGTAGGTCGGGAGTTCGAGTCTCTCTGGGGGCACCATCAAATTACAAGCGAAATCAAGCGCTTAATGAGAAACCCGCCCATCTGAGGCGGGTTTTTTGTGCGCCATAGGATTGCCGAGAATTACCATGTTTTTCGGGCTTTCCTTGGCTTAGCGGGGATTCCGTGGCGCATGCGTGGCGCATACGGCGCATGAAAAAGCCGCCCGATCTTTCGACCGAGCGGCAAGTTGGCGTCGCGCCGCAGTGTAGGAGCGGTTGTTATCGCGCTGCCCTGTGGTGATTTCAGGATTGCGCCTTCCGTTTTAGCCACGCAGTTTCGTTCTGGCGCGCCCTTGGCCCAGATGGGGTTGCGGCCAATACCTGCCGCACGGTGCGATCAGCAAAGCGGAAATCAACAATCAGGTGCTTCCCCTCGCGCACGATGTCCCAACCGTCGGCGCCTGCCTCCGCGGCGATGCAATCTATTTCTCGTGCGACGCGCGGTTTCATCAATTGGCTCGACGAAGCGGGCAGACCTTCGCGCAACGGCAAGCGCCGCACTCTGCCGCGCTGGCTGACATCGGCACGAGAAAATCGCCCTGCATCACGCGATAGCGGTGTGCTCCGAGCTCTATCTCCCGTAGGTGATATTGCTCGCGCCCCTTCGATGTCTTGTGCCGACCGATGACAATCGAGGGCATGCCGCCGCTCCGGTGGTTTACACACTGGCCCACGTCGAATGCGAACCCGCCAACCATCCCGATTTCTGTTTCCGTCGCGTTAATCATGTTATGCATCATTGCGTCCGCCTCGTTGCGCCAAAGTTGTTACTGTGTAATAAGTTTGTATTACGTGGACACAACAACTGTCAACGATGCGTAACAACTATTTTTCACAGGGTAATAATTATGATTCCTGCCCAGCTAAGGATGGCAAGATGCGCACTAAGGCTCGGAGTGCGAGATCTAGCTGCCATGGCACACGTCACGCCTGCAACTATCACGAGGTTTGAAAATGAGCGTGGCGGGCTTAATTCCGCCACCGTCGAAAAGCTGAAAAGCACTCTTACCGAAGCCGGAATCATATTCCTTGATGAAGGTGCAATTACGCCAGGAGGCGCGGGCGTGCGGCTGCGCTCGATCGAGAAGGAGTAGATGATGCACATTCCAACTCTTCGCGACCCTGGCTTTATCGCCATGATTGACGAGCACCCCAACGGCAAGTTCATCCTATGGGACGGCCGAGGGACTGGTGACGAGCGCGCCAGCGGATACAAGCGCCGCTGGGTGGTCGAGCATTGGGAGTCGGGCCGCAAGAAGCTCTATCCGACGAAGGCTGCCGCGCGCATTGATGCTTTACGGTGCGCTAAATCGGTTCATGAGCACGACCGGTGGTGGGAGCAAGACGAAGCCGAGTAGGGACTAAGCAGCTCCACGCCGCCTATCTCCGTCCTTTTTTCATTGTGAGTTGAGCTCCATGTTGCTGGACAACCGAGCAGCAATTGCGGAAGTTTTTTCCACGAACGAATCAGGAGCTCGCATGGACAGCGAAATGCATGAACGCCTGAAGGCAGCGCTTGAACAAAACGAGCGTAAAGACCGCGAGTTCGCCGAAAAAAAGCGCGCAGAGGAGGAGGAAGCTGCTCGCGAGGCCGCGCGAAAAGCCGGTGCGGCAAACGCCTGGCCCGAGTTCGTCGATGCGTTGGGGCGCGCAGCGACGACCCTACACAGCACCATCGCGGAGCACGACTTCCTTATTGATGTGCGAGAGGTTGCCGCAAGTTCGAACTTCCTCAAAAGCGCAGAAGCGAAACTCCTGAAGAACCGCGAAGAAGTGGGGGTAAGGGCTTTGTTCCACCTAGAGCCTCGCGGATACGTGCGGCCAGTCTTCGTCGGTGTTTCAAATCCGTCTCTTCAACCATTCGAGTTCTTTTCAGCCGATCAGGAAAAGCTCGAGCGGCTGCTGCTGGCGCTCTTCGAATTTTACGTGAAGGGCAGAAGCTACAAGGGCGGCCAATGAGCTTTGATCAAGACGAACTAGCCCGCCGCGATGAAAGCGTCCGTGCCTTGTTCTCCGAGATGCAGGCCGGAGCATTCGCTCATGCAAACACCTACGTAACCGTGGTCGTTTTCGGCGCCTACGCTGGCCTTTTTGCTATCTGGTCAAACGTCAAGGAGCGGCTGTCCGCTGACATGGTGTATTGGACAGGCCTGCTGATCGGCGTCAGCATGACGTGCTTTGTTGCGTTCGAAATATTCAAAATGGTGGTGGTTTCTCGCGACATGATGGCGATGCGTTCACTGATCGTCGTAGACATGCCGCCGGAGGAAAGAGACCAGCGGAAAAAGAAACTGAGCGCGAGCGCCAACTATTTCATCAACAAGGTCGTTATCCCTATTTGGGTAATCACGCTCGCCGTCACTGGTGCTACAGGGTTTGGCGCTGCGATACTGTTGATGACTGCTTTCGTTCAAGGTCTGGCGAAGGCGTGAAGTTGGGGCGGAAATATTCCGCCCCACTTCGCATTCACCCAAACGCCGCCAGAGCGTCTTGCCACCCGTCGTCATCATAGATCGAACCGCCACCGGCAGAATCGCCCAGAGACGCGCGCAAAACCGCCATGGAACTTGCGACGGTTCCATCGATAGACAACCACTTCTTGCCCTTCTTCAGGCGGACTTTATGCCCGTGCGAATTCGTCTCGACTTCGGTGTTGGCGAAACAGAAACGCAACACTGGGTGGCCGCCGTGCTTGATCCGCTTTGCCACGACGGCCCGCTCGAGTTCGGCAATGGCTGGCATCATCGACAGCGCGCCTTGCCGGAACTCAATGGCCGGCAGACCGTCATCCATCAAGTTATTGAGCACGACGCGAGCCAACGCGGGATCGAAGGCGATTTCGCGAACGTCGAACTCGTCGCATAGATCGCGAATCTTCGCCTCAACGACTCGGAAATCGACGACGTTGCCAGGCGTGGCGGTTATCAGCCCTTCGGCAGCCCACCGCACGTAGGGAGCCCCTGAAGCCTCCTGCCGCTGCCGCAGGTTCTCTTCAGGACAGAAGAACCACGGAGCGACAATATAGTCATCGTCGCGGCGGAAGGCTGCCACGATTACCGAGAGGTCAGTAGATGACGAGAGATCGCAGCCTAGCCAGCACGGCTCGCCGGCAAGCTCGTCAAGGTCGATCGCCTCGGCGCCTTCGTCATAGACTTCCATGTCGACGAAGGGCGCAGCGGAATGATCCAGCCATGCGTTGGTGTGGAACTGCCTGAAGGCTTCCCGCTCGGCTGGCCGCTCTGCCGCCTCACGCGCCATCGCGCGCAAACCCTCGATATCGGGGTATGGTGGACTGCACGACAGGCCTGGATTGACGGCATGCCAAACTCGCTCGTCTCGCCAATCGGCATCAGGTGCCGGCTCGAAAATAATCGGCAGAAAAGACGGATCGTCGATTTCTCCACGAGCCACACGCCGCGCATAATCGTAGGTGTCGAAAGCCAGGTTCTCCTGCCCGCGGCCTGCCGTGGTTGCGATGACCAGCAGCGAGCCAGGCGTCTTCGACAGACCAGTGCGCAGCGCTTCCCAAAGGTCGCGCCCTTTCCAAATGTGAACCTCGTCCGCGAGCACAAATTGCGGCGTGCCGCCATGCTGTGCACCGCCGTCCGATGAAACGGTTTTGAGCACGGCGTTATCGCGCTTCAAGACGATCTGCTTGGGGGCATTGAACGCGTCGTTGATCCTGGTGGCTGCCACAAGGCGCTTGTCGGCGCGGATGATGTCCGCAGCCTCGCGGAAACCGATTCCAGCTTGCGTTCTGTCGGATGCAGCGAACACGGATTCGCCAGCGGGCGTGTGCTCCGGGCCAATCGTCATCAGAAGTGAAATGGCAGCACTCAGGCTGGTCTTTCGAGCGCCTCTAGGCAGCATCAGGAACACGGTTCGCACAAGCCGTCGGCCGTGCTCGTCGCAAGGTCCGAAGGTGGCGCGGATGACGCGTTCCTGCCATGCGTCGAGGACGAATCGGTGGCCAGGAAGCGTGCTCTTAGGGTGTTTCAGCCTGCGCAGGAATTCAACGGCCCGCTCCCCATAACCGAATGGATCGGCTATGGGGCTATCGTCATAGATCCAGTGCGGAAACGCCTTGGATACAAGGGCAGGCACATTGTCGTTAGCCGGCCGGTGAAGCCTAGACCGAGAGCGGCGAGTCGTCATCGTCTACTGCCTCCGGCTCTGCCGTTACCCTGCTACGCGAGGCTGGCGTCAAACCAAGCTCCGCGGCCCATCGGCGGCTCTCCGCCGTCGCTTCGCGCAGCGTTGCGTATGCGGGATGCCTCTTCATCTCGCCGTGACGGTCGGTGATGTAGGCGCCATCTTGTGCGATAGCTTCACGTGCTGCAGCAATGTCGCCGGCCGCATCACAGAACCGCTCTGCGGCGTGAAGGTCGGCAGGTGACAGCACGCGCCTTTCGACGAGAATCGGCATGATGCGCTTCCACTCTGCCTTTGCCGCGTCACTGAAATATGCCGGTGCCTTCGGGACTTTCCGAATGGCGTTATCCGCTGGCTTGGGATCAGCCTTTCGGCCTCTGGTATGGTGCGACATTAGGAGGCCTCCACACCGAGAAGACGGCGCAGACCGCTGTCGTCGTCCTGGCCATCTTCTTCAATCGCTGGCGCAGCCTTCGCTGCATAGCGGCGAGCCGCGTTGATGCCGTTTCGCTGCGCTTGCGTCGGCTCAGGCGGCATCTCTCCGCCCATCTTTGCGTAGCCCTCAAGGATCGTGTCGCAAACTTCGCGGGCGAACTTGCCATGGATATTCCACGTAATGGCGCCAAGATCGCTAGGCTTCGCGCCGGGAACCTTCGGAGGCAGGGCGATGAACTCGCCGCCTTTTCGTGCCAGGGCGACTCCACGCAGGGTGGTTTCGATGTCTTCCATGCCAATGTCTGCGAAAGCCATGATCGCGAAATGGCGATCCCATCCGACGCTGCGCTGCATGTTGATTCCGAGCAATTCGATCTTCATCTTCGTTCCTTTGATTGGTAGGTGGGCTGTTCGCGTTACGTCGCGACGCCTTTTTCTGCGAGTATTTCGAGCCAGGCTCGGCGGCCGTCAGGGTCGGTAATTGAGCGGATGTTCCACGCGGCGCCGTCGGCGGTGAGGATGCGCCAGTCGGTTGTTAGGGCGCGGGTTGCGGCGCTAGAGCGAACCGTGACGATTGCCGGCTGCTTGCCGGCGAGCCTGCCGGCCATGACTTCTTCGCCGCCGCGGAGATAGTGGAATTTGGCGCGCACCGTGGCTTGGGTTTCGAACGGACCGGCAATTTCATTGCCGTATCCATCGTCGACGAGAGTTCGAACCTGAAGTTCGATTTTCTGGCGGAGCTCACCTGCGGTTGCGGCCATCAGAAACTCCACTCGCGGTGATTCAGCAGGATCTCCGACGCATCGAGCGGAATGTCGAGGAGATTGCCAGCGAACGTGGTTTCGCGATGCTCCCACCAGTGCGACGCGATCAGCAGCGTCGCCTGCACAAGCTCGTCGGGGGCCACCCAATCAACCGGCAAGGTACCAAGAAAGGAGAGGACGTAGGCGTTAGCAGCGTCGACCTTGACTTGCGCGGCGGTGTCTTCATCCGTGCCGTCGATCCGCGCATGCGCTTTGAACTGGGCAAGAGTTATCAGTTCCATTGCTCGATTCCTTTCGGCAGGTGGCCAGTTTCTAGGCGATAGCGCGCGAACACGGCTGCAACGATCGCCTGTCTAGTCTCGCTGTCAGCGGCTATGCTGATGCCGCACGTGCCTTTGCCAGGCAGCGCAACGAAGTCGTTGCCTCCATCGTGTGGCCGACGCAGATTGACGTTGTGCAACGTGAAGTCGCCGACGTGGACTCTGCAGGTGGCGATGATTTCTGATTTTTCGCACTGCACGCTAGTGGTGCGGAACTTTGTAATTTCAATACCGTCTAATGGCATCGGCTGTTCCTGTGTAAGTAATGCCGTCTTCATCTTCGGTCAGGATGATGAAATGTCCCTGACTCCAAGCGTCTGGGACTTGTACGCCGACGACGTGGCAAGGGAACCACTCAACCTTGCCGCCGCTGTACTTCACGCGATACTCGGCTTCGAATTCTTGAATTGCTATCGTGTTCATATACCTTCATCTTTTCTCTCCTCTTTTTGTTGATCACTTGCGCCCGAAAGAACCATCCACAGCAGCAGTCTTGCGGCCATGGCAGGTCGGGCACATGCTGGCGAAGTTGGTGGGGTCTAGCCGCCTGTGGGGCGCCTTGCGGATGCTAACGATATGGTCGACCAGCGTGGCGCGCTCGCCGCACTCGACGCAGTCCGGGAACCGAGCCAAGTGCTTTGCACGTGCTGCACGCCAGTCCGCATCGTAGCCACGAGCTGCTGCCGTTGGCCTGGCTGCATCGCTGGCGGCCTTGCGAGCCTTAGCGCATACGCATTGCTGTCCTGCCGGCACGACGCGACCACACGAGCAAATGCGGGGTGTTTTCTTAGGCATAGAGAAAAGGGCGCCCGAAGGCGCCCTCTCAATGTTACGGGGTGTCAGACTTGAGCAGCGCGATCGCTTCCGCGTTCACGAGCTTACCGCCGACGCGGCGACGTGCGCGGATCTTCACAATGCCGTTGTCGGCGCCAGTGTAGTCGTCGCGCATGATCTGCACGCCAACGCGGTCCACGATCTGATAGCCGTTCGAGAAGTCGCCGAAAGCAACCGGATAGGTGTCGGCAGCGACTGCCGGCGCGAAGTCTGCCATGTCGGGCATTTCAGCAATCGGGCGGCCCATGAGGGTTGCCGGGGTGCCGTTCGCCAGGCTGTCAGACCAAAGCGTGCCCTTCGACGAGGTGTCGAGCGCAGCGCGGATGACGCCCATCGTCTTGCGATTCATCGCCCACGAGGCGTTCTGCGCATACGCGGTCGGCAGCGAATAATGAAGCTCGATCAGCTTCTCGACAAGATCGGCGCCAGACTGCGCTGCGGTGACCTGGCTGTAGCCAGCCAGAAGGGTCGAGTCGAGGAAGCCAAGCGGCTTGCCGTTGCCGTCGCCGTTGACGAAAGCGGTGGCCTCGGCCTTGCCGAACTGCTTCGCGATCATGCCGGCGATGAATGCTTGGAGATCGACGAAGGAGTCTTCGATGAGCTGCAGCGAAACCGGAACGATGACCGCGTGCTCGTAAGCGTTGATCTCGACTTGGTCGAAGGTCGGCTCAGAGGACGGGCGAGCGCCAGTCTCCGTAACCCATCCGCCCTGGAGGTGCGAGGCCTCTTTTGGGATGTACACCTTGTTCGTGCCGATCGACATGACCGAAGCAACCGAGCGCATCGGGCTGAACTGAGTCAGCTTTTCGACGATGGTCGTGCTGTATTCCGGTGCCTGGACGTAACCACCAGCAGAGCCGGTGCCGATGTTGAGCGTCTTGCGCTCGTCGGCATCAAGAGCCGCAGCGCCATCGCGCAGGAAGCTGTTCAGCGCCTTGGCTTCGATGTTTTCGTTATTGTCGTTCGCTGCGGCACCACCAGCGGGGCGGTTCGCCTTAGCTTCGAGCTTGGCGAGGCGGTCGGCGATGTTGTCGTTTGCCGCCAGCTTGGTCTTAACGTCGTTGGCGAGACCGTCGAGCGCAGACTTGACTTCTTCGATCGGGTCGACGTCGGAAAATGCGAGATTGGTCATATAGGATCCTACTTTCTGATGGTGGCGCGAGCGCCGTTGATGGCTTCGACCAGTTCGCGAAGTGACATGTCGCTGGCCGAAGTTTTGACCGCCGTGACGGTCGACTGGGGGTTGCTTGGAAAGGTGACGACGCTGATTTCCCAGAGGTCGATTTCCTCGAGGATCCGCGCGCCTTTGGTTCGGTCCATGCGGTCCTTGACCGTGCGGAAGCCGATGCTCAGGCCGTCGAGCGCGCCGGCTTTCATCAGCGCATGCGTCTCGCGTCCCTTGGCCGTGTCGAGGATGAGGCGCCCAGTAGCCTTGAGTCCGCGTTCGTCTTCGACAAGGGAATCCCATATGCCGATGGGCTCGGACTGGTCGTGCCCGCGAAGCATCTTCACTTTCGTTGCCGGTCGTGCGGCAAGGCTCTTGGTGAAGGCGCCTTTGGTAACGATGTCCCTGTGGCTATCGAGGACGCCCCAGGCAGAGGCGTATCCATGAAAAAGGCCGTCATCACTGACGGCCTTCGTATCGATCTCTAGGATCGAACCGTGAATGGTGGCGACGCTCACGCGGCGGCCTCCTTTGGTTTGGGTTTTGGTTTATTGTCGTTCGCAGCCGCGCCAGGCGTGATTGCCGGATTGGCAAAGGTGTCGCCCTCGTTATATGGGGGCAGCCCTTCCCAGGCTCTCGCTTCGTTCGGGTTCACGACGCGGCTGGAAATCAGCGATGAGTAGGCCGTGGCTCTGTCGCCGATCGATGCGCGCGTGAGGTCGTCCCGCTCAAACCGGATTCGCAATTCGCGGCGCTCTTCCGGCGTGAACAGTGCGCGTCGCAATGCGCCCTCAAGCGCCTGTAGCCAAGGTTCCAGCGTGTAAACCAGAAACTCTCGGTTTTTGCTCTCAAGGTTAGACCATGTAGCGCGCGTCAGGTCGCCGAGCAGCGTGACGCTAATATTGAACGCTCTTGCGATCTCCTCGATTTGGAATCGGCGATTCTCGATGAACTGTGCATCCGTGCTCGTCAGCGATACCGGCATATACTTGCCGTTGTTGTCGAGCACAGCCACGCCGCCTGTCTTCGTGCCCCCGTGCGCAGCCTTCCATGCCGCGCCAATCCTCGTGGCGGCTTCGGCCGTCAGCTTGCCTTCGATCGACAACACGCCGCCAGGCTTCGCACCGTTGGCGAAGATGCGGGAAGCGTGCATCTCCATCGAGAGCGCAGCGCCGATCGCCTCACGAGCCAACGTGAGTGGGCAGCGAGAGAACGCCCCTCGAAGGTGGATCACATCTGCAGGGTTGAGCGGCTTTCCGTTCAAGTGGAAAGTGGGCTCGCCTGTTTCGACCGTCTGCACAGTGATGCTGCCGGGATCGTAATGGATGATTTCCATCGGCTTGCCGCCGACGCGATTCACCCATGCCAGGCCGCCCGCATCCTTCGTCAGCGCTTCCGACACGAGATCGCGGATCAACTCAAAGCCGCTGGTCCAGTCGTTCACGTCGCCGCGAAGCAGCACCGCCGCGGGGTGGTCGTTATCCTGTTTCCAGTTGTCGCCGTCCTTGCGCTCGACAACGATTTCGAGCGTTGCGCACGCCTCGCTGATCGTCCGAACCGCGGCAGAGACGGCAGGAACCGTCAGGGCAGTTGCGGCGCTTACCGCTGGCGAGCCGACGACCGAGCCGGTGAATAGTTCTAGCAGCCAATCTTCAGGCACTGACGTGCCGCTGGCTTTGGTTTCGACGGGCGCCACTGGCGCGGGCGGCTTTGAGAATGGCCAGAGTTTCACGCGGCCTCCTGAAGTTGTTCGCATCGCGCCTGGATCTCTGCAGCAATCTTGCCGAGCGGCAGCACGATGAACGATGAGGTGGGGATGATGTCTGTAAGGCCGGTGACAACGCGGCCGGAGCGTGCCGAAACAGATGCTGCCGGAACAACGAGCAGTGCGTCATGCGGCGGCGGCTGGCTCAAGTGCTCGAACGCCTGCGCAAGCGCTGTGGCCCAGTCGCGGCCGGCGCGCTCAAGATCGTAGGCGACGCGAAGCACCGCGATGTCTTTCTCACTGAACCATCGGCGATGTTTGCGCCGTTCCGAGAAGAGCACGTCAAGATGACGAGCGCGGTGAATGATGACGTCAAGCGTCGCGCGGTGAAGGCCGCTCATGTTGGCGGCCTCGGCGACTGTAAAGTCGCGAGTTTCCCAGGCCATGCGGCCCTCCTTTCCGGTGAAAGAATTTCGATGCGGCAAATAAAAAGCGGAGGCCCGCGCCGACAAAGCAGGACGCTCGAGGCGCGGGCTCGATCAACCGATGGCGAAAGGGGCCATCGGGATGACCTTGCGCGCTGGTACATCCGCAGTCGCGCAAAAGAAAAAGACCCCACCAATTGGCAGGGCTAGGTGGAGCACCGGGGAAGATGCCCTATATGTAAGAGGGCTGGATTCCGGCCAAAGTGGTACTCACGCCGCAATTTTTTCTGCAATGCGTGTCAGCACGTCTTCGACGACCTTGCGCCCCATGCGATGAGCGGACGATTCCGCATAGCCACGCTGGAGGCCGATGGTGCGGAAGCTCGCATCCGACAGGATGGCGTCGACGACTGCCAAGTCGTCATCATGGAAACCAGCTGCGGCAAGTTCCTCCTGCCGCTCAAGCTCTGACAGCGCGTCATGCATCGGTGCCGATGTCTTGCCTTCGCCGACGCCCTTGGTTTCGGCAATGCCGGCGAGGCGCCCATAATCCGCGGCGACGCCATCGGGGAGCTTCTTGACGGCCGGCATGACCTGCGTGTTGGCAATCGCGGCCTCGAGCTCGTTATCATTAGCGGCGGCGCGTGCCGTCCGTGGTGCCGAAGCAATCGAACCTGGCGCATCTGGCCGCTGGCTGGAGATATAACGCTCCCGGCCACGCAAGCGCACATAGGTGCGGTTCTCTTCCGGCTGCGCAGCGACATGCTTAGCAGTCTCGGACTCTTCGTCGACAGCGGCCTCGGCGACTTTGGTGTTGTAATCTGGCCGCCGCTTGCGCCCCTTGTCATCGCCGTAGGCTGTGAGCTCGCCGTTGCTTATAATGATGCCGTGCAGCTTCTTAGGGCCATCCGTCCAGCCCGACAGGTGCCACCCGCCGACGACTCGATGGCGTGTATCAATGCGCGTCATGCTGCCGTCAGGATGCCGAATTACGCGAGGTCGCATGCCGTCGCTAAGGGCGTCTAGCAACTTCGGCACCGACGGCGTGATGCTTCCCTGGTTATGCACCCGCTCATGGCCCTTACCGGTATTCGCGGGCTTGCCGTCATCGTCGGCAGGAGCGTTGTCGTTCGCCGCAATGACCGGCGGCCGCATCAGTTCCGAGACTTGCCGTAGGGCAGCGACCAGCGGCGACTTCTCCTTGACCAGCGCGCGCTCGATGCGGTTGCCCTCAGAGCCATAATCAACGGCAAACCCTGCAGCATTGCGCTCAGCGAGCCATTCCTTGGATGGGCCATCGTTCGGGAGCCTGACGACATTGCGGCGAGGCGAGTTGTCATTTGCAGGCGCCGCACCAACGGGACGTTCCCATTTGCCGCCGGTAATGGTCTTCGGAAACCTGCAGAGCCGACCGTCGAGCCAAAGCAACTTTGGCTGCGCTGGTTCGCGCGAGGGAGCGGCAGAGGCTCCTGCAGGCAGGCAGGTCGACCAGTCACCAGCCACGTTCGGCCAGGATACCGCCTGACCGCGTGAATCGTAATTGTCGTTGGCAGCCATCAATGCACGCGGGCCGCCTGCGCCCCATGCCTTCAGAGTTTTGGAAGACGAATAAAGCTTGTGACCGCGCGGAATGGCGGCGTTTCGATTGAAGGTTGTCATAGTTCCCCGAATGAAAATGTTGGCACTGGCCGATTCGCACGGCTCTTGTTCGATTTTCGTAGTTTACCACTATATCTAGTCTTTTTTGTGGCTGAGACACAAGATGTAGTATGCGTTCGGCCGTGAAACACAAGAGTGTTGCGATATCGCAACACTACATTCCGCTTAATATGGAATGACCCAATTCGGTACCATCTTGAGCGATGCGGGACCGCCGGTTCCGCGGCCGTTTGGCAAAGTCGCGATCCAGCCCCCGGTTGTTGGCTGCCGGTCTCCATCTGTCCATCGTTGGCAGTGACGGCAGAAGGTTGCTTTCTCTCTGCCTAGCGGTGGTTTGGGGGGTTGTTCGGTTTTTCGTTAGCGACCTAAGAAACCCCCCATGGGGGGGTGGAGGGGGTTTTCAACTCGTTTACGAACAACCGAACAACTGTATATATAACTACTATATATATGTTTTTATTCACTTTTATTGGGATAGGTTGTTCGTTTTTAGCTCTCCGAACAACCGGTTTCTCGTTAACGAAAAACCCCCTATTTGTTGACGTGCACGTCAATATTTTCGAGGTTTATCGTCAACGAAGAACCGTTGTTCGTCACAGCAGATTTACGAGAAACCTACCGCATGTAGAGCATGATGGTGGGGCGCCCGCCGGCTCTAGCGGGCTGATGCTCTTCGCCTCGGATGCGGCCAGCTTCGGTGAGGTCTCCGAGGATTTCCTCCCGCTGTCGCTTATCGATCCCGCGCGTTCGATCCGTCAGCATACCCATGGAGATGCCGCTTTCGCCGCCCTCTTGAATAAGCTTCAGGATCTTATTGACGTTCTTCTCGCGCTGGCTGTCAGCAACGTTGAGGCGCGACTCCTTCATCAACGAAACGCACGAAAGCCAAGCCAGTTGAATTGCCCAGGTCATCTGCCGCTCCGTCACCTCGGGCTTTTCCCAATCCGTGGCAACCGCCGCGATCAGCGCCAGTTTAACGGCATGTTCTACGGCACGGTTAAGAACGGTGGCATCCGAACCGCTGGCCTTCGCAAGCTTCCTTTCAATGTCGCCCTTGAAGTCGAGCCTCCGCCGTTCCGCTGCCGCAGAGAGAGGCACCTGCCGAGCCATCCTCGGTTTGTCGCCGGCATCCATCGCTGGAACGTCCACGCTCGCCGATCGGCCCGCCATAGCAAGCGCTTTTGCCTTTTTCCGGATGCTCGCCGGGATGTCCTTCACGTCGCGTGCAGGAACCACGAGAGCCGGCTTCTGGCCCTCAACATTGAACAGCACGAGACGAGCCATGAATCCGTCGCGCGTCGAAAGCGACGACATGGCATCCCAGAAGTCGTCAGGTGTCGACGTTCCGTAGATTCCAAGGTTCGGGTTTTCGAGGCGGACAGCCCGCACTTGCGCATAGGCAGCACCTTCAAAGTAGGTCGATGCGGTGCTGAAATATTCCAGTAGGTCGTTCTTGAGCATCGCTTGGTGCTGGTTCGCACGAGGATCCAGCATTTCCCGAAGTGGCCCGCCGATCTCGTCAATCATGCAGGAGATAGACGGCTTTTCCAGAAGCGTAGCGCGCAAGCCAGATGCGGACATGAGGCGAGCGGGACCGGCGAACGCATGCAGGTTTTCCGCTGCGGTCAGCCGCTTGATTTGCTGCCTGGCGTGGTCCTTGCCGTATCCAGAGGGTGCCAGCGCGATGCTGTAAACGTTGGTCCTCGCATCACGATACCCGGCAAACCTGCGGCCGATGAGGGCGCCGACGAACGGAATGACCGCAGAGAGGGCAAGCTCACGAGACGGATGCTCAGCAGACGACACTATCCAGTCGATTAGCTCTTCGAGAAAGCCGCCTGGATGCGTGAGATCGGCGAGCGTGGAATCGCTGCGAAAGAGCTCACGCTCATCCTTGTGCCAGTCCTCGTGGTCGTCATTTGCCGCCGTCGGACGCTTTAGGAGAGCGTCAAAGCGAACCGTCACCGGCTGGCGCGTCTCCCATCCGAAGTCTGCCGGATCTCGCCCCAGCCGCTCGCAAAGCCAATGAGCGGCAATCGTAGTTGTCGCGGCGCCGCCGAAGTCGATGACGAGTTGGATAGGGGTGGTGGGTCGTTCTTCGCCGAAGTCGCGGATGCCATCAGGGTGGATGCTGATGTCTTCCTCGAGATTGCGACCGAGATCCTTGCTCGTGACGCGCCATGCGCCGGTGCCGGTTTCCTTGCGGGCGGTTGAGAAAAGCGCCGACACCCACGCGTCGGGATTTGCAAGGGCGGCGGAGTTTACCTGCTGCCAGAACGTGTCGCCGCCTCGAGCCTGCTGCTGGCGCGGCTCCGCCTTCTTAGTCAAAGCCTCACCAGCGGCTGCGAGGATGGCGTCAGCATCTGCCAGGAAGGTGTCGACCATCTCTGGCGTGATCTCCGGCAAGTCCTGCAACGGCAGCGTCAGCGGATCACCGTTCGACCAAGTATATGGCTTCCGGGTCTCGACGTGATCGCCGAACGCGACAAACTGATTGCCTGAACCCAGAACCTCGACCTGGCACTTTTGGCCGTCGACGTTGTACTCGCCAGTTTCGAGCTTTCGCCGCGGCTCTGTAGCGCGGAAGATATAAAGGCACTTAGGAGCCTTGCCGATGCGGCAGGGAGCCTGCGCGGCGCCGGGAATCTCCATCAAACGTGCAATGAGCTTTTCAGCGATCGCTGCTTCGGGCGCGTCGATATCAATGGCGACGATATCGCCTGCGAGGATGCCGGTGCTCGTGTGGTCGGGGTATCGCCGAATATAGCCGTCAACCTGCGCAACCTGCATGCGCATGGTCTGCCAGCGCTTGAAGTGCGGCCACTTTCCTTTAACCGGCACTGGTGCGTAGCCATTCTCAATGAGGGCGCGGCGAAGTTCCGCGATGTCTTGGACGGTGTCGGGCTTAGGCTGCGCTGATGCGGTCATTATATTCGGTTTCTCCGTCGAGGGCTGCCAGTGCGGCGCGGATGAGTTTTTCTGCGAAAGCCGGGGCAAACGTCGCGCAATTATGGACGTTTGTGTGCGGGGGATAGACGCGGTGGCCTCTCGCGGTTTTGACGAGTTTCAGACCAAACATGCGAATGTCAGGCGTGACCTGCGCGTCGAAACGCGCAATCGTGTTACCGCCGCCTGGTTCGGGGCGGATGGATAAGATTTCCATCAATTCTCCTTTGGTGGGGGTTATGCGGCCGGTGCCGCATCCGCGCGACGCAAGCGCAGACGCTTGCACGCCTCGTCGTGGACAGCGAACATCTCGCGCGCAGTCCAGAAGTGCTTGCCGGGGTACATCTCGTCCTTGACTAGGTCGTACTCCCTCGACTCTTCGATCCGCCTCGCGCAGCGTTCGTATGTGCGAGCCAAGGCTTCCTTGCCGTGGTCGGGAAGAAAGTGCGCTAGAGCTGCGTCGAACGCTTCCTTGAAGGCTTCGAAGTCGACCCAGACCTTTGAGACCATGTGGAGCGGCCACGAATACAGGCCGTCATTGCGCAGGTCTCCAAGCCGCTTTGCTTCGATGAAGTAGTCGCGGTCTCCCGTCATTCCCTGCTTTTCGACCTTCCACTGGCCGTTCTTGAAGATGATCATGCGGCAGCCCTCGCGGCTGCTTCTTGGTCTGCCATCCACTTGGACAGGGATGACTTGCGGGCCGCGACCGTGCCGCCCAGTTTGAAGTGCGGCACGATTCCATCGTAAGTCAGCCGGTAGACCTGACGGCGAGTTACGCCGAGGAACCGCGCAATGGCATCGGCCCCCATGAGCAGGTCGGCTTCCGGAAAATTATCATTTGCAGATTTCAAATTTTTTCTCCTTTTAGGGCTTGACGGCTTTTGGGTACATGGTGTAGTTTGAATAGTGGATAAATTTGTCCGCTTCCCTAATACATTTTACATCATTTGTCAAGGTTTACTTGCGACTCCTTGCGCTTTCACGTGTGCCGTGTTTCTATGCGCCGTCCAAATCAGGAGGTCATAGATGGCGACAATTACAAAACGACGATGGAAGACTAGCAAGGGTGAGCCGCGCGAGGCGTGGGTGCTCGCCTATACCGACGCCCAGGGAAAGCGACATAAGGAACAACACGACTTGAAGCGCTCCGCCGAGGCAAGGCGCGTCGAGGTTGAGGGACAGGTGCGGACGGGGACGTATCGCGCTGAAGCGAACACGGTCACGGTAGAGGATGCCGTCAAGGATTACCTGAAACATCTGAAGACGCGCCTGGATCGCGGCGAGCACGTCACGAAGCATTATCATAAGACGACAGAGGCCCAACTTTATAACTATGTGGCACCGCAGCCAGGGCGGCCCGTTGAGTTCTCTGGCGGCATCGGCGCCGTGAAGCTATCTCAGTGCACGGCAAAGGTCGTTGGCGACTTCCGCGACCGCCTCCGTGATGCCGGCGTTGGCGTCGTCACCACAAGGCGAATCCTTGGCAGCTTGTCCAGAGCCCTTAAGCATGCCGTCGACAATGATTATCTAGCCATCAATCCCGCTGCGGGGATCCGTGTTACCGGGAAGCGCGGCGAGGGCGAGAAGAAAGTTGAGCTACCCGCAAAGGCAGACGTCGCCGCTGTGATCGCAGGAGCTAAGGGCGGCATGGCTGTGCGCCTACGTCTTTCCGCTTCGGCTGGCCTGCGAGCTTCTGAGCTATACGCTTTGCGGTGGCGTCACGTTTCCTTCAATGGCGGCGAGCTATCCGTTGAGGGGCGCGTGGACGCCTACGGCAATCTTGACACGACCAAGTCCACGGCTGGCGTTCGGCAAGTCCCCTTGTCCTCCGCGATGCTGGCAGACCTGCGGGCATGGAAGGATCAGGCAAAGAAGGCCGATGCCGACGATCTGATCTTCCCGAATTCAAAGGGCGGATACATGTCGCACAACAACGCGGTGAAGCGCGAGTTCCGTCCTCTGCTGGCCGCCGTGAAGGCAAAGGCGAAAGAGGATGGCCGCAAGTTTAAGCCGTTCAATTGGCACGCGCTCCGCCACTTCGCCATTAGCCTCTGGATTGAATCTGGTCTGCAGCCGAAGACGGTTCAAACGTTCGCCGGCCATTCCTCGTTGGCGGTGACGATGAGCCGATATGGCAAGCTATTTCCGAGCGACGATCACAAGAAGGCTATGGATGCAATCTCGTCATCGATCTTTGGCGGGGCTGCGGATGGCGCACAAATGGCGCATGAAACTCTGTAGTGCCTTAGAAATAAGACGTTCCGTCCTGATTTGTAATCAGTAGGTCGGGAGTTCGAGTCTCTCTGGGGGCACCAATCACTTCAAGCACTTAGCTTTCCAAGAATCTGGCGCACCGTCTTCAGGGTAACGTTTGGGGTAACAGACGCGCCTTGCTAGCTGCTGCTGGAGTTTTATGGTCTCCCGCAAAACCTGCCTGAGATTAGCGTCTATCTCCGAATCAGAAAAGCCCGCCCCATTGTCCGGAGCGGGCTGGCGCCTGTCTTTTCGCAGGCCTACCTCACGAGCCGTGCTTGCGTTTCTTCAGGGTGGCGACTTGTGCCGCTGCCCCCGCTGCCTCCGCCGCGAAGTCCGACAAGCTCTCTTTGCAGGACGCGGAGGCTCTCAAAAGAAGCCACGCGCGGGCTGAGGCCTCGCCAGGATCAGACGGGGAGGCTTTCCCGGCCGCGGCAACGACTTCCCCTATGTAGTCGTTGAGAGCGTCAACAAAGAAATCGACTTCCGCACCGCCCCCGTTGAGGTCATCATTCGTGTAAAACCTCGGCTGGTTGACTATGCCTAACAAGCAGTTGCAGGCCAGAGACAGGGCGTCATAGACGCCCGTTAACTCATCCATTGAAAGCCTCTCCAGGCGCTGCTTGGGGCTCGTGAGCGGGTTCCTGATCTCGGTCATGCGCGTGCCTCCGCGTGGTGCAGGACTGAACGGGCAAGACGCGCTCCCCAATCCTCGTTTTCCAAAGTGGAGAAGACCATCAAGGAGTCCTCTGCGGACCCGACCGAAATTGCCTGCGCCTTAATGACGACGCCGGCCATGGAATATTCCGGTTCAGCAAGGATGCGCTTCACAACAGCGGTGAAGGTGTCTCGGGCCTCATCGAACCGAGCTTTTGCTTGCTCGATGCCCGACTGACGGCGGATGCGAGCGCACTCGGCCTCATAGTCCCGAGCCATGGCGACCCGCTCGTAGTCGTCCTCCAACGACTGCTCCAGTTCCTCGCGCGTCAGCCCGCGATACTTCTTCTGCCGATCGAATGTTTTCCCCCTCAGCACACGCTCTGCGTCTTTGATGTCGTAAACGATGTCCTTCACCGTCATGACGCAGAAGGAGTCCTCTTCTCCCGTCCTGACGAGACGACCACCATCAATCGTGACCTCCTGTGCGTAACGATCCCAGGAGCGACGATAGAGCAGCGCTTCAGGAGCAAGGGGCCACCGCTTACCCCATTCCTGGACGATAGCCTTGCAGGCCTGCTTGGCGGATCTGTATTCGGCCGCTACGGCGTGCAGCTGATCGCCAAGGCGGATTAGTTCCGGGTTCTCCAGAATAGCGGATTCTGCCGTGTCGGGAGCGGCGATTACGGCAGCAGAAGCGGAGGCGGCGGCAAGGCCGAGGAGGAGTTTGCGGCGAGAGACGACTTGTTCCGTGCGCGCGGCTGCTGTCGTGATGTTAGGCATCGGTACACCTTTCGTAGGGGTTTATATGTGCATATTAACTACCATGATTAATCCTTTGTCAATAACTGATGCATAGTTATTGCAATAAAAATGCACATATCCTATAAGGGGCTAACCACTAGCGAGGGTTTTATAATGGGTAGACCACCGGTGCCGACGCACCTGAAGAGAGACAAGCGGCTCGTCGTGATGCTGACCGAAGCCGAGACTGATCGATTGCAGGAGGCGGCGAGGGCGGCCGGAGCGGCTAGCCTAAGCGACTGGATACGCGACCGGCTCCTAGAGGCTGCCGAAGCCGAGGCCCATCGCGGGCAATCCTGCTGAACGGCTGTGCAAGCTGTTGAATAGTGGGTTCAAGTCTCGCCCGGTGGTCGATCTGCACTAGCGTTATTCGGCCTTTGGTGGTGTCGTATCTGCCGAACCGATCATAACTGGAAGGGTCAATGGAAAACGACGAGCAGAATGAAAGCAGCAAGCTGTCTGGCGATTTTTTTGCGGTCGATGCTAGGCGGTGGAAAGAAGCGTGCGCCGATGGAATGAACTCGGCGGTTTCGTATCTGATCCTCTGCCGCGGCACTGGCGGTGATAATCGCACAACATCTTGGTCTGTGTCGGCGATTGAAAAATATACGAGCATAGCGCGGACCAGGGCGAGAGACGCCATCGAGCTTCATCTTAAACGGTCGCGCGTCGAGCTGCGGCGCAGCGGTCGTAATCCGAAATATTGGATTGTTCCCTTTGGCGGTGATGAGACCGAGCCAGAATGGATCTGGCTTCCGAACATGATTATTGACGGTGCTGCGAGGGAGGTCGCCCCCGTCGAGATCCTGCGTCAAAGTTCGAATGTCAAAGCTCTTCAGCTCCTCGTCGAACTGTACGCCAGTCAGTTACTCGATACAGAAGGAGGAATTGAATGGCGTCCTGGCAGGGGGATTCGTACGCCTTACTTTTCTGAAAAAATTGTGCCTCACGGGCAGTATTCAATTTGGGCTTTCAGTTCTGCCGATCGGGAAGAAGTTTTCAAGGAATTCCAACCACGACAGAGCTTTGATGCTATCGACGATTTTTGGACGGCGTGGCGCCTGTTGCGCAACCTAGGCCTGGTTTACTGCGTCGCCCACCTTGTGCAGGACGATAGTCCCGAAGGAGAGATTATCCATCCTCTTCCTTATGACACTACTGAGGGGACCGAGATCGAACGTGATCTTGCACAGGCGGCCCGCGACGCCGCAGTGTCTATGATGGCAGAGTGGCGACAAGACCATCCAGACTTTTCGCCCGATGATCCGCTCGCTCCTGTTCTGCATCATTACGAGAAAGTCGCTTTGATTGGCATCTACCGTTTGCGCTACAAACCGCATACGCGAGCAACCGTCAAATGGCTGGAGAAAAACGCCGTATGGGTCGCGTATGCGGACCGGTACCGGGAGATTGTTTCCCGGAAAAATGCTATATTGCCTAATGAAAACATGGTGATGCAATATCAAGGAGGTATCAAGGTTTGATCAATGTAGATCAAGGCATGATCAAGGCCAATCAAGAGCCGACAGGCATTACTATCAGAGCCACATTGCGACAGCAGGAAGAGGCAGTAAATGATAAAGCCTGAGCACTTCCTTCCGTTGTTGAGAAAGGCGGACTTGAGCGGAGATGGAGCAAGCCGGGATGGTGCATCGGCTCTTGAGAAGGGAGCAAGACCCGCTCTCTGTGCCCCAAAGTCAAACAACGTCGTCCGGGTGAATTTCAGAGAGAAGAACGGAAAAGGAAGAGCTTAGTCCGGGGATCTGGTTGGCAGTGCTTTTTCAAGCTTGAAACTAAGGTTATCTCCAGGAAATATTTTGGGAATTTCATGTTCATAGCGCCGCAAGGCGATTCATTTTCGTGCGTTACTGTGGTAATTTCGGCCTTGTGATTGATTTTGAACTTCAAGGCCGAACGGAGAAACTATCAGATGACCTATCTAACGGCCGCTCAAGTGCAGGAGCGGTTCCAGATCAGCCCTACAACGCTTTGGCGTTGGACGCAGGATGAAGCTCTGCGCTTCCCTAAGCCGTTTGTCGTTAAGCGGCGCAAACTTTTCGATGAAGCGAAGCTGGCAGAGTGGGAGCGTAGACGCTCCGGGCAGGCGGTGGCATGACCGCCCAGAACAGCGGACAGCGGGAATTCCGGTCGCCAAACTCAGAAATCCCCGCTGCTCGATCAGACATCGCTTCTAAAGCGACCTCCCAAAATCACCAATGGTAAGGACCTCGATGACCAAATTGAATAGAAACGAGCGTAACATCCGAGTCAACGTCCTGAACGACAATAACGAGCCTTGCGGCCTTCCGGTCACACTCGTAGGACGGGAAGCCCAAACGCTGCGGAAACTGATCGATGCGGGCGAAAGTGGCATTTCCTCCTTGGATCACCCCGGCATCAGACTTGCGCACTACTGCATGAAAATCCGTAGAGCCGGCGTTACCGTCGAGACGGTCAAAACTCCCCAACGCGGCGAATTTGGCGGTTGGTATGGGGTCTACAAGCTCAGGAGCCATGTAGCCGTCCTCGAAGATAATACGAGGGCTGGCGCATGACAGGCGCCGCTGGAGACCACAAGATCCGAGAGGCGGCGCAATGGCTTTCCCATCAGCAGGGGGAGCATGCAGGGAACATCATCAATACCATCCGTGAGAACTTCTCGCTTTCTGCTTGGCAGGCCTGTGAGGCGTGCCGGGTGGCCCAAGAATTCCGCCATTCCCAAGCGACAGGTGCCGCATGACGATAGCCGAACGCAAAGCTCGTGAAGCGCATGACCGCGAAAACCCCTGGCGTCCGATGCACGAAGCTCGTCAGGGGATCGTTTGCAATCTGATGTTCAACGACATGGCTGGCCACCATCCGATAGAGGAGCGCACCTATTTCCTCGATGCTGACGGGCATTGGTACTGCATCGAGGAGCCAGATTTTCTTTGGAGCAAGCCAATTCACTGGCGACCTGCTTACGTACGTCTGAAGCCAACCACAAAGGCAGCGATTAAGAAGCGCTACCAGAACTGCCACGGGAGTTGAGAGAGTGAAGAAGGTTTGGCGGCAGAAGCCAGCAAAGGTCTACGAGATTGACCACACTGAGTTTGCAGCCGGTCTGCACGTCTTCTCGGATGGTGCTTGCGAGCCCAATCCGGGTCCGGGTGGGTGGGGCGTGGCAATCTACCGCGATGGCGTGGAAATCGCTTCCGATCATGGTGGCGACGCGGACACCACAAACAATCGCATGGAGCTGACAGGCTTGCTCAAGGGCATAGAGGCCGCGAAAGCGCTTCGCGCGCCTGTCACGGTTTGGTGCGACAGTCAGTATGCGGTGAAGGGCACGAATGAATGGCGCCACGGCTGGAAGAAAAACGGCTGGCAGCGCGGCGGCCCGAATGCCGATCCGAAGAACCGGCGTCTGCTCAACGCCGAGCTTTGGCAGGCGATCGACGCAGCTCTTTCAGGAGCCGGCCAGATTGCCATCCGCTGGTGCAAGGGGCACGCAGGCATCGTTGGGAACGAGCGGGCGGACGAATTATCCAATCTCGGAATAGCGGCCGTGATCAAGAGCTATGTGACCCAAGGGGAGGAAACGGGGGATTACCTTACGGCGCAATACCGGCAGGTCATGGGGGGATAGTGAAATGGAATCAACAATTTGCTATTCTCCGTCATCTGTAATAGGAGCGCTTCGCATGGTGCAATCTGGTGATTGGTACGTGGTAAGAACGCGGGCAGGGCAGCAGCAAAGGGCTGTCCAGGAAATGCAAGAAATCGGGCTCGATACCTATTGCCCAACAGCACGCCGGGAAACACGGCACTACCAGACGAAGAAATGGATTATGCGGGAGTTCCCGCTGTTCGCGGGCTATGCCTTCGCCCGGTTGGTGCCTCGGGACTTCGGATCTCTCCGGGAACTGCGGAACGTGGTGGCTGTCCTCGGCGATGCTAGCGGCAATCCGATCCCGGTCTCGGGTGACATAGTGGAAGACATCCGGGACGCTCAAGAGCGAGGGGACTTCGACGTTCTTCGTCCGCCTGCCCGCCGCCTAAAGGCTGGCGATAGCGTGCAGGTCAAGGAAGGACCTCTTGCAGGTCATTACGCCTCAGTAACGAGTGTAGTAGGACGGCGCGCCATCAAAGCTTTTGTGGAGATGTTCGGAACTCTGCGAGAAGTCGAGATAGCGCTTGAAAGTATCAGGCGTGTAGCTTAGATTAGCGCCAGCGATTTGCAGCCTGTTCTGCTGGGCGCCTTTGAGTGACCCACGAGGCTTAGGGGAGATTTCGCGCTCCCCGCCTCGGCTTTATTTTGCCAAAATTCTGCCGACGTAGCGATTTCCAACATGCGCCCGCCCGCATGTCGCTGGCCTTTCTCGCGGCTTAGAACCTCCCGGCGCTACGTTGTAGCCATATGAACCGGGGAAGGAGGCAAGGCGGTTTTCCATTTTCACAGGTGACATCATGAGTGCTCCTCTGGGCAACCAGTTCTGGAAGGCGAGAAGCTCGCATGGCCGGAAGCCAATCTTCGCAAGCCCTGATGATCTGTGGGCCGCCTGCGTCGAGTATTTCGAGTGGGTGGAAGAGAACCCGCTCTATGAGGCGAAAGCTTTCTCCTACCAGGGTGAGACCAAGATCGAGAGCATCCCGAAGATGCGGGCAATGACCACCGACGGGCTTTGCCTCTTCCTCGATATCGGCATTCAGACCTGGCACGACTACAAGGGCAGGGAAGATTTTACGGAAGTCACCTCGCGAGCCGAAAACGTGATCCGCTCGCAGAAGTTTGCCGGCGCCGCGGCTGATCTCCTGAACGCCAACATCATTGCGCGGGATCTTGGCTTGGCCGATCGATCGGAGCTGACCGGCAAGGACGGAGGGCCGATCAAGACCGAGGATGCCAGCGAGAACGAGGTAGCGCGGCGCGTCGCCTTCATGCTGGCCAAGGGCCTTCAGGCCAAGGCGTCTGAAGAGCGTCTTAAAGCGTCTGATTCAGACGGCGACTGATGAACCTTAGCGAAGTTCTCGCAGCCTTCAGCGCGTTACCCCCTGACGAGCGCAAAGAGCTTGAACGCCTGGCGCTCGAAGGCACCAAGGGGCAATTGTTCGTCCCGAACCCTGGCCCGCAAACGGATGCTTGGTTCTCGGAAGCGGACGAACTGTTCTACGGCGGCGGTGCTGGCGGGGGGAAGACGACGCTGCTTGTCGGCCTCGCCATCGAGCGTCACAAGGACAGTCTGGTCTTCCGGCGCCAGATCCCGCAGGTTGACGGGCTGGAAAAGGAAGTCGAGCGCATTCTCGGCACTCGCGACGGCTACAACAGCCAGGTGCACAAATGGCGCCTACCGGCTGGCAACCGCCTGCAGTTCGCCGGCATGCCGAACGAGAGCGACAAGGAGAAATACCAGGGCCGTCAGAACGACCTGAAGGGTTGGGACGAGGTCACGCAGTTCACGGAGACACAGTTTCGCTACGTGAACGCCTGGAACCGCGATGCAAGCGGGGGCAGATGCCGGATCGTCGCAACGGGAAATCCGCCAACATCGGCCCAAGGCATGTGGGTCATAAAGTATTGGGCGCCGTGGCTTGATCCTTCGCACCCGAACCCGGCCAAGCCTGGCGAATTGCGCTGGTTTACGACGGTTGACGGCGAAGACATCGAGGTCGAGGGCAGGGGCCCGCACTTCGTCAATGGTGAATGGGTCGACGCGGTTTCGCGCACGTTCATTCCTTCGAGACTGGAAGACAATCCGGACCTGATGGCGACCGGCTACGCTTCGAGGCTGAACGCGCTCCCGAAAGAGCTTCGCGAACGTCTCCGGAATGGTGCCTTCGACGTCGAAGCAGAAGACGATCCTTGGCAGGTCATCCCGACGAAATGGGTAAGAGCCGCACAGGCACGATGGACAGAGCGCCCGCCTGAAGATGTACCGATGACTGCCGTTGCCGCCGACGTGGCGCAGGGTGGACCAGACAAGACGCAGATCCAGAGCCGCTATGATTGGTGGTATTCCCGGTTCAGCAGCTACAAGGGCAGCGAAACGCCAGACGGCCCGACCGTCGCCGGTCTGATCATCAAGGAAATGCGTGACCGTTGCCGTGTCATCGTCGATGCCGGCGGCGGCTACGGCGGCGATACCCTGACGCAACTAGCTCATGCCGACGTTGATTGCTTCGGCTTCAAGGGTGGGTCTGCCTCTGCCTCTCGCACCCGAGAGGGTATGTACGGCTTCAAAAACCTACGCTCGCAAGTGGTTTGGCAATTCCGCGAGCAGCTTGACCCCGACCACGGATCTCAAATTGCCCTGCCCCCTGACCCGGAATTGACGGCTGATCTCTGTGCATTTCGGTACGAGATACGGGCAGGGGGCGGCGGTGAGGAAATTGTCGTTCTTCCCAAGGACGAGATGAAGGAAATGCTGGGTCGATCACCTGACAAGGGTGACACGACCATAATGCTTTCAGCTTCGAAGCTGGGTGGCCTCAAGCGCCCCAAAGCCGCACAGGAACGCCGCGAGCAGCAGCGTCACAGGCTCCAATCCGTCACTTCCAACGCCTCTTTGAAGGCTCGACTGCGAGGTAAACGCTGATGGGAAAACTCTTTGGCGGCGACAAGCCCGATTATCCCGATCCCGAGCCCCCGGCAACGATGCCCGATCCTGAAGACCCGTTGGCCAAGCGCCAGCGTCGTAAGCAGACGCGCGCCATTAACACGACTAGTAGCTCGACTGCCGACCGTTTGGCGCCTGTTCCTGGAACCATCGGCCGTGAGTTCACGCGCTCTACCCTGGGTGCGAACTGATGGCGGATAAGGGCGGCAAGGACCTGATGGAGATTGATTCCCGGCTGTTCTCGGCCAAGGGAAGTCTTGACAGTTTCCACCAGGAAATTTCCGAGTTCTTCTATCCGGAGCGCGCGAGTTTCACGCAGGAACTGACCCTCGGGCAGGATTTCGCCTCTCACCTGACGGATTCCTATCCTGTGCAGGTTCGCCGGGAGCTTGGCGACCAGATAGGCTCCATGGTTCGACCGTCCGATCGGCAATGGTTCAAGGCTAGCGCTTCTAATGAGCGTGTCGCTCGTGACAGCGCCGCAAAACAGTTCCTCGAGTTCATGACCGACGTGAACCGCGCAATCCTGTATTCGCGGGATAGCGGCTATCGCCGCGCAGCCAACGAATGCGAGCACGATTTCTCGGCGTTCGGCATGGGGTGGGTGCAGGTCAGCTACAACAAGAAACGTGACAACCTGCTTTTCAGGACGCACCACCCGCGCAACATGGCTGGCTGCGAGGGTCCTGACGGCCGCGTGAACCACGTGCACCGCAAGTGCGATATGAAGGCGCACACGATGGCGCACCTCTTCGGAGAGGACAAGCTACCGCAGCCTGTGAAGAACGCGCTCAAGCGGAAGGACCTCACCAGCACGTTCAAGGTCCGGCACATCTTCATTCCGCTGGACATCTACGAGCCCTATCGCAAGTTCCCGAAGGGCGCGAAGTGGGCCGATGTCTATGTGATGGAAGACGGCACCATCCTTCAGGAGCTGCCGGCCTTCACGTTCGATTACATCGTGCCGCGCTGGAAAACTGTCAGTGGGCATTTCTATGCGTTCTCGCCGGCCGTGGTCGTCGGTATTCCGCAAGCCCGCATGCTCCAGCGCATGATGATGACGATTATCGAGGCAGGGGAAAAGCAGGTTGACCCGCCGATGATTGCCACACAGGACGCGGTTGTTTCGCCCGTGGACCTGACGCCAAACGGCATCACGTTCATTGATTCCGAATATGACGAGCGCCTTGGCGCAGCCCTCCGCGCTGTCGATCTTGGTAAGAACGTCGGCCTCGGCGTCGACCTAGTGAACGACGCTCGGAGCACGCTCACTGAAGCCTTCTACCTTAACAAGCTGGCGCCGATGGCTTCGCTGCAAGGTCGCGAGGTCACGGCTTACCAGGCTTCGCAGATGGTGCAGGAATACATCCGACACGCGCTGCCGCTGTTCGAACCGATCGAAGACGAGTGGACCGGCGCCACGCTGGATCTCGTCACGGAAAAGGTGATGCGGGCCGGTGGATATGGTCCGGTGGACCGGAACGGAATTCCGGTGGATATGCCGGATATCCTGCTCGGGCAGAACATCACATACGAGTTCAACAACTCCCTTAAGGAAGCTCGCGACCGTCAGGTCATCAACGGCTACCAGGAGTCCGCTGCGGTCCTTCAGGCCGGCATGGCGCTCGATCCGTCGCTCGCCTCCGACGTCGACACCCGGACCATGTTCCGTGATGCATTCGGCGCCGTACCTGGTGGTCGTGCGGACTGGCTCGTCAGCAAGGAAGAGGCCGATGCGGGCCGCCAGGCTATGCAAGAGCAAATGGCGGCACAACAGCAAATGCAGCAGGTCGGCCAAGGCGCAGAAGTTGCCGGCATGGTCGGCAATGCAGCCCAGCAGATACAGGCGGCGATGAATGGCTGAGCGGCGCCCTTATCGTCCCTGGCACCCGGTCACCGTTCGCTCTGACAATGAGCAACCTACAAGTGACTTGGAGATCCGCAAGGCCGACTGCGTCGCTATTCAGGCAGTCTCCAAGGGCGTTGCCAGCGCAGAACAGCAGCAACGCGCCATCGCGGCAATCCTGCACATTTGCGGCATCAACAATCTGGCTTGGATGCCGGAAGAGCATGGCGGGGAGAGGGATACGACCTTCGCCGCCGGCAAGCAGCACGTAGGGCACCAGCTCCGCAAGCTGATGACCCATTCCATTTCCATTTTGGCAGGTGAGAAACATGACGGACCAAAGCACGACCGGCGCACAGGAAAGCCAGCAGACGATAGGAACGCAGACCGCGCCAAGCAGTGATGCAGTCGATACGTCCAAGTCTGGACAGGTCGATACCGGCGCTGCTGAGAAGGCAGGCGCAACTGAGACTACGGCTCCGGCCGGCGATGGCGAATTGCAGGCATTCCGCGAGAAGCTGGCGGGCGGCGATGAAACGATCCTGAAGCAGCTTGGCCGTTACAAGTCGATCGATGCGATATCGCGTGGTTTCCGCGAAGCCTACAACACTGCGAAGAATGGCGGCCCCAAACTGCCGGCACTCTCGGACAAATCGACGCCCGAAGAGGTGAAAGCCTATCGCGAGGCGATGGGAATTCCGGAAGATCCAACGGCATATCCTGGCGATTTCCGCGAGGGGTACCAGGCCACGGAGGCTGACAAGGCCATCCTGGGAGACTTCAAGCAGGCTATGCACGCCAGAAACGTGCCGCCAGCAGCGGCGGCTGCTGCCCTCGACTGGTATCAGGACTTCGCGACGGCGCAGCAGCAGGAGCTTGACGGCAACCTTGCCAAGGTAGCGAAAGAGACACAGTCGGCGCTGCGCAATGAATGGGGCGGCGAATACGACGGCAACATTGGCGCGGCGCAACAGCTCATGACCGCGCACCTCGGCAAGGAAGGTTTCGAGGGAATGATGGGCCTCCGCCTGATGGACGGCTCACGACTGCAGGACAACATTGCCTTCGTGAAGATGATGGCTCAACTCGGGGCCGACTATTACGGCGGCAATGCCATCATGACAGGCGATGTCGAGACGACGGCAAAAACGGTTCAGGAACGCATTGACGAGCTTCTGTCTCTCCGCGTCAAGGACCCAGAGAAATACAAGAGCGACGACGTGCAGCAGAAGATTACCAAGCTGTACGCGCAGCGCGACAAGATCAACGCCCGGAAATAACCAGCCGGCGTTTGCATACCCAGCGGCACCCCGGAAACGGCCCCGCGACTGATCCACCCGAACATTCAAGCTGATGCGAAGCCCCGTTGAACGCAACGTAGCGGCCCCTTGCCATGCGCAAGGCATCCCGCGAACGCGCTAAGCGGCACCCAGACCACGGCTGAGATCCAACCTCCCAGCATCAATCAAGGACACGTCTATGTCGTACATGATTACGAAAGACCAGTTCGTTGACGAGTGGGTCGTGGCTTTCCAGCGCGGAGAGACCTACCTCAAGGACTGCGTTACCAAGGAAGAAATGCTCTCCGGCCTCACCGCAAAGTTTGCTTTGCAGGGCGCTGCCGGCCGCATGACCACTCGCGGCACGAACGGACTTATCCCGTCGCGTAACCGCACCGACACCCAGCCGACCGTCACCCTTGCTGAGAAGCACTCCAAGGAAACGCGGACTGGCTTCGATGTCTTCACAGCCCCGGCAAACCTGCGTGAAGCCATGCAGAATGCTGGTGCCAATGCTGCCGCTCGTGAAATCGACTACACCATCATCGATGCACTGGCGACGGCGACCAACCAGTACGCGGCGGGCGCTGCTCAGACGCTCACCTACGGCAAGACCGTCGACGCGCTTTCGGAGCTTTTCGAAAACGACGTGATGTCAGGCAACGAAATCACCTGCCTGTGGACCCCGAAGGCCTGGGCCCGTCTGCTGACCTTCCAGCAGTTTGCGTCCGCGGACTACATCGAGTCCAAGCCGCTCGTCGGCCTGACGCTCGATCGCCCGAAAATCTGGCTCGGCGCCAAGCACATCATGCACAACGGCCTTCCCGGCAAGGGTACGGCCACCGCCTCCAACTTCATCTTCGCGAAGCCGGCCGTTGGCCATGCCATCGCGCAGGACAACATCCAGGTTGGGGTCGGCTACAACGACGAGGACGATTACTCGTACTCGCGTCATACGATCTACGACGGCGCCATCATCCTCCAGCAGGCGGGCGTCATCGAGGTCATCACCGACGACACCGCAGCGTTCAGCTAAGGAGGCGCGCAAATGGCTTACGTATCTTCTGGCTTCAAGCTGCTCATGGGCGGCCTCTCCAACAGCTCGTGCAATATGTGGCTGCTGGACTCGACCGACGCAATCGGCACGGTCAACACGTCGAACTATGTGTCTGACGGCTATCAGAAGGGCGCACGGCAGGGCGATATCGTTCTTGTCCGCACGCGCGCTTCTCTGCCGGCGGGCGCTGTCTCTGCCATCAACATCTGCTTTGTCATCGACGAAGCAACCGGCACTGACGCTCTGGGCATCGATCTGACGGACGGCCTGGCCGTTACGGCGACCGATACTGACTAAGCTGTCTCGGGGTCGATCCAGAATTGGATTGGCCCCTTTTCCGTTTCCATTTCGATAGGTGAGAAGACCATGACCAGTATCCAAAAGCTGGCGGGGCATCGCTTCATGCAGGCTGATTACTCGATCGGCCGATTTGCTGCGACTGTTCCTGCTGAAACCACGCTCGAAGACGTTACGCACCCGGAGTACTTCGGGAACCATCTGAACAGTTTGCGGGTGGGCGCCACGATCAGCGTCCTTTCCGATGACCACAAACTTGATTGTGACCTTCGGGTCCTGTCGGTCACGAAGACATCGGCAAAGGTCCGCGTGCTCCGTGTCTACGACGAGAAGGCCGCGCCCAAGGTGAGGGATGCGGAAATCTCCGCGCCCGTCATCAGCCACGGCGGGCCGGTCCACAAGTGGCGCTTCATCCATAACGGCGAGGTTATCCAACACGGCTTCGAGTCGAAGGATGCCGCTGAGCGCGCCTCCGCGAAATACATCGAGCTTCTGAAGGGCGAATAAGCATGGCCGACAAGCTACAGGTGTGGAAGCAAGCTCTCGTCTACCTCCAGAAGGAGACCATTTCGACGCTCACCGATGATGTGCCGGCCGTTTATACGTTCGGCGCCGCTTGGGATGGCGTCGTCGAGGAGGCCTTCAATGCAGGTGACTGGAACTTTGCCAAGCTCTCTGTAGCTCTGTCGCTCAATAACACCGAGACCCCGGCCGTTGGCTGGACTTACGTGTTCGATTACCCCGACGATTGGATGCGGACGGTTGCGATCAACAGCAGCCCTGATTTCCGGACGCGGTTCTACGACTATGTCGACGAAAACGGCTTCCTGCATGCGAACACTAACGTGCTCTATCTGCGGTACATCAGCCGCGACAAGATGGACGATGTCGCGTCATGGCCGACGATGTTCTGGCGCTACGTCGCTGCGAAACTGGCCTACGACACGTGCGGACGGCTGACCTCGGGCGACACGCTTGAGGACAAGCTTGAAAAGCGCACGGATAAGGCGCTGCGCCAGGCGAAGAGCGTTGATGCTCGCAATGAGAACAACAAGGTCCTTAACCCGGGCTCATGGCTGATGTCGCGCTATGGCGGCTATGGTCCCTGTGGTCGCAACGACGGCGGTACGCTCGTAGGCGGCGAAATCACCTTCCAAGAGGGTGATGTCTAATGCCCCGGGTATCGGCGCCGGTCTATTCCCTGAACGGGGGCGAGGTAGGAGACGAGGCGCTTTCTCGTCTCGATCTCGAACGCCTGCAGTTCGCCGGCTCCCTTTATCAGAACCTCCTTCCTCGCGTCATTGGCTCCATGACGCTCCGCCCCGGCCTGGAACACATCACCGATATCGATCTCGGCGACGTCCAGCTTCTCGAATACTCCTATTCGGGCGGGTCCGCTCTCATCCCCATCCTTTCCGACGAAGAAATGCGTGTTGTTAAGGACGACGCGCTTGTAACGCGCGCTGCCGTCTCCACGACGGTCACGAATGGCGACTTCAATTCCTTCACCGGTTGGACGGACGCAAGCACTGGGCTTGCAACGGCGACGGTCGGGAGCGGCGATTTGCGCCTGAAGGGAACACCGCAGGACGAGGCGAAGGCCACGCAGACAATTGCCGTTACCCTGGCCGACCGCAACGTTGAACACGGACTCCGAGTCGATGTGCAGCGCGGGCCGATCACTGTGCGCCTTGGGTCGACCAGCGGGGCGTCTGATCTGATAGAGGCCATTGACCTGCAGGACGGCGTTCATTCGATCGCCTTTACTCCGACGACGGCGAATATCTATCTCGCGCTCTCCAACACGCGAGCACGCGAGTCCCTTGTCGAGTCCTGCCAGATTGATTCCTCTGGTGTCGTCGTCATTCCGACACCTTGGACGAGCGATGACCTCGCTGGCAACATCCTACGCTACAAGCAGAACAAGGACGTGCTCTACGTCGCCACGGGCGTATATCAGCAACGCGAAATCACCCGCCGAGGCGATACCTCGTGGGGCGTCCAGCGTTACAAGTCGGATGACGGTCCGTTCATCACTTCTGACGGTACCATATCCCTCACTTCAAGCGACCTCGTTGATGACGGCACGGTCACGCTGACGGCCAACAAGAACTATTTCGATAGCGGCATGATCAACAGGCTGTTCCGTATTTTCCAGAGCGGACAAACCGTTGAGGAAGATTTCACCACCGATCCGCAAGAAGGTGCACACATTCGCGTCTCCGGCGTAGACTCCGCGCGAACATTCACATGGGCAGTCGCTGGGACTTGGGTCGGCACGGTTACCCTGCAGGTCGCCACGGATGATGGTTCTGGCAGCCCTGGTTCATGGACGGACGTCCTCTCGCGCACCAGCAACGGTTCTGCCACTCACACAGACTCCGACGACAATGTCGTGAAGTTTTTTCGATGGGTGGTCAAATCGGGCGACCATACCAGCGGCACGATGGAAACGAGCCTTGTTTACGACGGTGGCAGCCAGGCGGGCATCGCCAGGGTCATCAGCTATACCAGCCCTACCGTAGTCGGGATCGAGATCCTGACGCGCTTCTATTCGCTCGATGCGTCGTTCGAGTGGGATTATTCCCCCTGGTCAGACTTCGACGGCTGGCCGGCCGCTGTGGACGTCTTCGGCGGACGTCTCTATTGGGGCCAGTCCGATATGGTCTACGGATCGGTTCCCGACGCTTTCAAGAGCTTCGATGACGAGGTTGAGGGCGCCTCTGCCCCTATCGCCCGATCGATCAATGCAAGCTCTCAGCGCGGCATTCTATGGATGTTGGGCCTGCAGCGCTTGATTGCCGGTACGGATGCGTCTGAGGTCTCAATCAAGGCGTCCAGCTTCGACGAGCCGCTCACGGCCGATAGCTGGTTCCCGGTGGACGCTTCTACGCGGGGGTGCGCGAATATCCGGGCCGTCAAGGCTGACAAGGACGGCATTTTCGTCCAGGCGTCCGGAACCGGCGCATTCCGCATGGCTCCGGACCAACAGGGATTCGATTACACCTCATCCGACCTGATGGCGATGCACGAGGAGATTTGCGAAGGATCGGCGATTGTTGACCTCGCCGTGCAGCGTCGCCCTGATACCGTCGTATGGTTCATCCTTGCCAATGGCGAAGCGAGGGCGTTGACCTATGAGCCGGCCGAAAACGTCATTGCTTGGTCGCGCGTGACCACAGACGGCCTGTTCAAGCGCGTCGCAGCGATCCGCGGTGCAGGTCAGGACTCGGTCTACTTTGCAGTGACCAGGAATGGAGCTCAGCGCCTTGAGCGGCTGGCGAAGCTCACCGAGTGTCGCGGCGGCGCGACCAACTGCCTTGCGGATGGGTTCAAGCGCTTTACCGCGACGGCAGGACAGACGACGTTCTCTGTCCCGCATCTCAACGGCAAGCAGGTAACGGTCTGGGTCAACGGCGTGGCCGTGCGTGACCAGAGCAACCTCTATACCGTCGCCAGCAATCAGGTGGTGCTGTCGGCCATGACCGGCGGCGAGAGCGTCGTCATCGGCCTTCCGTTCACCGGGAAATGGGAGTCAACGAAGCTCGCTTATGGCGCCGCCAACGGTAGTGCTCTCTTCCACAAGAAGCGTGTTTCGCAGCTCGGCATCGGCCTTACGAAAACGATGCTCGATGGTCTGCGCGTGGGTAACTCCTTCTCGAATCTAAAGCGCTTGACCACCAATAAGGGCGATAAGCCGATCCCGGCTGGATATCTGTTCAACGATTTCGACGCCGACATGATGTCCGTCTCCAGTGATTGGGACACGGACAGCCGCATTTGCCTGGAGGCCCGCTCCCCTTATCCGTTCACGGCATCGTCGCTCGTGATGGACGTAAAGACGAATGGCTAAGGTTGTTCCGGCGAGCGACCTTGATTTCGCCCGCTACTACGGCGGCGTTGAGGTAACCGGCCGATGGGTAGGCCGTGCAATGTGGCGCGGCCGAATGATTGCCGGCTTCGGCGGCCTGATCGAGACCAACCCGGGCGAATGGTTCGCCTTCCTGGAAGTGCCGAGTGAGGAGCGAAAGCCGTCGATCTTTCGGCACGTCTTAGCCGCCTTGTCTGAAGCGAAAGAGCAGGGGGCAAAGGTCATCAAGGCAACCTGCGACACGAACATACCGCGAGCCGAAGCGCTAATGCGGCATCTCGGCTTCACGCCAACGGGCGAGGAACACGAAGGAAAGGCTATCTGGCATGTCAGGCTTTGAAACAATCGCGGCACTAGCCGGGGCTGCCGGAGCTGTCGTGCAGACCTTTGGCACGCTTCAGGCTGGACGCGAGCAGGAAGCACGCTTCAAGTACGAGCAGAAGGTCCAGCGTCAGCAGGCCGACGAAGCAGAAGCGGCAAGCCAGCGCGACGCGGCAGAACGCTATCGTGAAGGGCAGTTCATGCTCTCGCAGCAGCGTGCGGCCATAGCGGGGTCCGGCGGGAGCATTGCGGAACCGTCCGTCATCGATCTGATGGGCGACACCCAAGAGCGCACCACGCTTGCTGCCCAAACAGATATCTACAAGGGGCAGCAGCAGGCGCGCGGCTACAACGACGCGGCCAAGGTCGCCGGCATCAACGCTAGCAACTCGATGAGTGCCGCTCGCCTGCGAGCTGGTGCCTCTCTCTTCGCTGGTGTCTCCGACATGTACAGCCGCTTCGGACAGCAGGCGCGGCAATCTCAGACTGCGACCGGCACCACGGCTCCGCTTTACGGCTGAAAGAGATAGATGGTTACGATACCAACCTCTCGTGATATTTCATACGTCGGCTCTCGATCGGGCCGTATTGCGCCGTCTGGGCCATCAGTAAGCGTCGGTGCTGCCGTCGCTGACGCTGGCCAGGCGTTGACGCATGTCGCGTACAATCTGAACGACCTTGCATCTCAAGAGGCCATCGACACCCGCAACAAGGCCGGTTTCGACCTTGAAACCAAGATGGCTCAGTTCCGCGATGCCGAAGAGCAGGCCTTCAACAAGGCAAGAGAAGAGGCTAGCGAAAGCGGCATCGGCTTCACCCGTCAGTTTATCGAAGGCTATCAGAAGCGCGCCGACGACTTTGTGAAGGCCAATTTTAGCGGCATCTCCGAAGCGCAGAACGCGCAATCTCGCCAGGCATTGCTGGGTATGGGCAACAGCCTCTATGGGAAGGCATACGCGTATGAGCAGCAGGCCAAGACGAATTTCTATGACCGCACGACAAACACCGGCCTCGACACCGTCCGCTCGCAGATCAAGAACAATGCGGCTCCCTATGAGGAACTGAAGCGACAGGGGCTTGCCTCGATCGATGCGGCCGACATGCCCGAAGCCTGGAAGGCGGAGAAGCGCGCGGCTTGGGAGGCGGACGCGGCCGAATCCAAGTGGCAGTGGAAGTTCTCACAGAGCCCGAAGGAAGCGATTTCGCAGATCAGCGGTCCAGTGGGCTCAAATGTCGGTCGCGTCTACCAGCGGCTAATTTCTAAGGGCTGGGCACCACATCAAGCGGCCGGCATCGTCGGCAACCTGATGGCGGAGTCCGGGCGGGGTCTCAACACCAAGGCTCGCAACCCTGGCGACGGTTCTGACGGCTCCGACAGCATCGGCCTTGCCCAGTGGAACGGCGCCCGCGCGAAGGCGCTCAAGAACTTTGCCGCCGCGCAGGGCAAAGATTGGCACGACATCGACGTGCAGGCAGACTTCATTGATCATGAGCTGCGCACCTCTGAGCGTGCGGCCGGTGAGAACCTGGCGCGGTCGACCAACGCCGAAGAGGCAGCAGCCGCTTTCGTTGGCTATGAGCGCCCCGCCGGCTGGTCTCCATCGAATGCCCGTGGTGCCATGCACTGGGAAAAGCGTCGTGATGCCGCACTTCAGATCGCAGGAGAAAATCCTAGGGCCGAAGACGCGGACCTCGACGCGATCCCCTACGACCGCCGTAACCAGTTGGCCGCATGGGGCGAAACGCAGTACAACCAGCAGATCCTCCAGCAGCGCACGGCGGCCAAGGACGGCTACAACCTGTTGATCGCCACCCAGCCTGATCAGGTGCAGGAGAGCGTCATCCTCCAGGATCCGATGCTCGACAATGGCGACAAGGCCGCGTTGATCAACTCGTTGAATGCGGCGCGCAAGGAGAATGCCGGCGTCTCAGAGCTCATCGGCGCCATCGCATCGGGGCAGGCCTCAATCAACCCGTTCGATAGCGACCAAGTGAAGGTTGCCGATAAGGCATATGAAAAGCTGCTGGGCGCCGCCACCACGCAGGAACAGCAAAGCGTTGCCATGTCGGGCTTTGTGGCCGCAACGGGATATGTTCCGAAGAAGGTACAGGCAGAGCTTCGCCGCGGTGCTGCGTCGACCAATCCGGCCGATGTCGCACAGGCGATGGAAGCCGCTTCCGTCCTTCAGAAGAATGCGCCGATCTCGTTCAACGGCTTCGAGGGTGGCGACACCGTCCGCAAGAACCTTGATCTCTACCGCACCTATACGAACGGCATGGGGCTGTCACCCGACGAGGCCGGCCGCAAAATCATCGATCTCAACGACCCGGAGAAGGTCCGCCAGCGTGACGCTATCCTCAAGTCGGAGCCGGTCAAGAAGGCTCTGAAGGACGTCTCCGCAAGCGATGTAGCGGCCATCTTCGATAAGGGCTTCTGGCACGCTGCACCCGATGTCGGCGGCATACCCTCCCAGGAGGCCGTTAAGGTCGGCGTCAACACAGAAGCCGAAGCGGCAATCGTTGCCGACTATCGCGGCATCCTCGAGGAATCTATCGCCGAGACCGGCGGCGACATGGATGCGGCGCGGGAATTGGCCAACACGCGGTTCTCGCGCAATTATGGCGTCTCGGAACTAAGCCCTCTTGGCTCGTCGGTGGTCATCAAATATCCGCCGGAGAAGGTCTACCCGGCCGCCCCGGATGGAACGCACGATTACATCCGTGAGCAGACCGTCGAAGCCCTGAAGGCTGAGGGCGTCACCCCCGACGCGATCTACCTCCAACCCTACGGCGCGACCGAAGAAGACATCAGGGCCGGCCGGCCGGCGCGCTATCAGGTGTTCTATGAGCAGGATGGCAAGCTGCAGAGCTACTTTCTGCCGTTCGTCGCCGATCCGGAACAAGGGAAGGTGGCGGTCCGGGCAAAGCAAGAGCAGCAATTGCGCGATGCGGAAACCCGCATGATCGAGAACCGTGACCGCTTCGCCCGCAACCGGGCGGCGGACCAGCGCAGTTATGACGAAACGCAAGGATCGGGCTGGATGAAGGCGCGTCAGATGCAGGCAGATCAGGAGCGCCGTCGCCAGGACGAAGCGCTTGAGCGTCTTCGCGGTGAAAACCCGATCACCGTCGGCCCGATGAATGGCGGCGGTGGAGGCGGATACTGATGCCATTCGATCGCACAAGCCCGCTGGCGCAAGCTCCGTCCACGGTTGGGGTGTCGGACTATGACACCCCCGATCCGTCGTTCCTCGACACGCTGGGAGCCGCTTACCGTCAGGAGAACCTGATTGGCTCGGCGCTTTCCAATGCCCGCCTCGGCATGGATCAGCGTGACCTCTACAAGGTCGATCCGAATTACAACGTCTATCAGGACCCGGACATTGCCGAGTTCGTGAAACAAGATCCCGATCGATGGGACGAGGTCTATAACAAGGCGGCGGCCGATGCGATGCGCGCCAACATCGAAAAGGAACGCAAGGACCGCGATACACTGGCGGCTTCCGGCTGGACAGGCGTGGGCCTTCAGGTGCTCGCAGCAAGTTCCGACCCGACAATCCTTCTGCCGGGTGGCGCCTTGGCTCGTGCTGGCAAGGTCGGGTTCTCCGGTCTGCGCTCAGCAGCCTCCGTTGGTGGCGCGGCTGCTCTCGGCACGGCTGCGCAGGAAGTCGGATTGCAGGCCACTCAGGAAGTTCGGCCGCTTTCAGAAAGCGCCATCGCGGTCGGCGGTTCTGCCATCCTCGGCGGCATCATCGGGGCAGGGGCGTCCCGCTTCTTCAACAAGGTCGAGTGGGACCGCTTAAGCAAGAGCCTCGAGACGGACCTCGCCGGCGAAGTTGATGATGTGGCGGGGGTGACGGATACCATCGTCAAACGCATGCAATCCGCCGGCGCTGCGGCCGTGGACGAAATCAAGCTTGATGATCTTGGCATCGGTGGCCCGAAGGCGGCGCAGCTCGTGGCGAAAGCAACCTCGGCCGCACGCCTCAACCCCGGCATTCAGACCATGTTCTCGCCGTCGACCAAGGTCCGCGAGGTCTATACCCGCATGGTCGACAATCCGATTTACACGACCATGAACATGGAAGGCCGCTCCCTCGGCGCTGACGTCGAAAACTCGGTAAAGCTCTATGAGCGGGGGGCGGTAGGCAAGTGGCTTGCAAATTCTCGCCAGCTCTACCGTGAGGCGCGCAAGGCAGGATACACCGGCACTCGATCAGACTTCTACCAAGCCATCGCGCGCGCTGGTCGCCGGGGGGATGTGGACCTCGATGGCGACATATTCGTCACCCGCGCCGCCCGAGAAGCGCGCAACCTCATCTTCGATCCGCTGCTTGAGCGAGCCAAGGCGCTGAAGCTGCTGCCTGACGATGTGAAAACGACCACGGCCACAAGCTACGTCACGCGCCTGTGGAACCGGCAGAAGCTAATTGGCGAGGAAGACCGCTTTCGGGACATCGCTGGCCGGTATTTTCGTGATGCAATCGCCGCTCTGCCTCCGAGCAAAGGTCCTGATTTCGTCAGCGAGGCAGACATGGAAGGCTACATCGAGGACGTGGTGACGTCGGTGTTCAATAATCTCACCGGGCGCGGCAAAGGCGATGTCCCCGAATGGCTTGTTCCGGTGAAGCGTGGGCCGCTCAAAGAGCGTACGTTCAATATTCGGGACGAGTTCGTCGAAGACTTCCTTGAGAACGATATGGAACTGATTCTTCGCCGATATGCCCGCACTATGGCGGCTGAAGTCGAGTTGGCGCAGAAGTTCGGCCGCGCTGACATGAAAGACCAGTTCGACGAAATCGCCAATGAGTATGCCGAGCTGCGCAAGAAAGCGAAGACGCCGAAAGAGCGCTCAAAACTCGCAGCCGACGAAGCGCGCGACATCAAAAACCTGACGGCCTTCCGTGACATGATCCGCGGCACCTATCGTGCGGCCGACGAGAGCAGCGACTGGTCGAAGATCACCCGGGCCGCGCTGACGTGGAACTATCTCCGGCTACTCGGTGGCGTGACGCTGGCAAGCCTCACAGACGCGGCCCGTCTCGTCGGGGTGCATGGCGTGCGCGCTACCATGACGCAGGCCTTGCCCGGTCTCGTGAAGGGCATAAAGGCTGCGAAGATCAGCAAGGCCGACGCCAAAGCTCTGGGCGCAGTCACTGAGCGGGTCTTGCAGTCCCGGCTGGCATCGCTCGCGGACTTGCAGGATCCGTATCGCTACGGTTCCAAATTCGAGCGCTATCTATCGAACGCCTCGAACGTCTTCACCAAGGCGACCGGCCTCGGCTGGTGGAACGATACAATGAAGACGATGGCCTCGGTGATGACGCAGAACCGCATGATGCGGAACTCACTGGATTACGCGAGCGCCGACGCCAGAGAGAAAGCCTACATGGCCTTTCTCGGGATTGACGAGGATATGGCCAGCCGCATTGCCGCACAATTCCGCAAGTACGGCATTGAGGAAGACGGCATCTACGGCGCCAATGTCGGTGACTGGGACGATGAACTCGCGGCCCGCGCATGGGGCGCAGCTCTAAACAAGGACGTCGATAGGACCATCATCACGAAAGGTGTCGCCGATACGCCTCTTTGGATGAAAACAAACTGGGGCAAACTGATAATGCAGTTCAAATCGTTCGGCATGGCGAGTCATCAGCGCGTTCTGATCGCCGGTCTACAGGAGCGGCCTCACCGATTGGCCGAGCAGATGGTCTTTGCAACGGCAATCGGCATGATGATCTCGTACTTGAAATACGCGGAGCGCGGAGACATGGCTGAAGCCGAGCGCCTGGTCAACAATCCCGGATTGTGGATCGCCAACGGGCTCGATCGCACCGGCATTCTTTCTTCTGCGTTCGAGATTTCGAACACGGTGGAAAAGCTGGGTTCCCCCGTTGGCATCATGAAGGGCGCACAGGCGCTTGCGGGTGACGAGGACCGCGGCGGCTCAGCTTCCCGTTATGCGAGCCGTAATAAGCTCGGGTCCGTCCTTGGACCTTCTGCAGGGCTTTTCGAGGATCTCGCACTGATCGCCCAGCAACTTGGTGAAGCTGACTTGAAGAAATCCGGCGCGAACGCCGTTATTCGCCAACTACCAGGGGCGACCCTTCCGGGCGTCCGCTCCGCCATCCACATCGGTCTCAAACCTGCGTTGGCAGAGGCCGTCGACTAAATCGGATCGTTTGGCACGCACGCAATCTGCTCGGCTGGTGGCTGGTTGTTGCGGACTGCCTGATAAGCCGCACTCTCCTGCCGGGTACGGCAAATCGGCCGCTGGACAATGTCGAATCCTTTGGCGGCCAAACACCTTTGAATAAAGCGGTTGCGCAGGCCTTGATTCCCGTCAGACGTCGTCACCGACGCAGGAATGTTCACGGCGCCGACACGGTTGCAGCTCGTGTAATTGCCCACCGATGAACACTGAAGCGTGCCCGGATTGTAGTAACCAGGATTGGTATGGATCTGCGTTGATTCAGGAACCTGCTGTAGGCCTGCTATCCGACATTCGTCAGCCGCAAGTTGCCTCTCAGGCAACGATGAACCTGTCTTGTGAAGCACATCCACAGGTCCGGACACACACCCGGCTAGTAACGCCGAGAGTGCGATAGCGCATCTACGCATAAGAATCCCCCAAAGCCCACTCGCGGCGATGAAACCCCAAACATCCCCACAACGCAAGGCTGCTGAGCGGCCTTTTTGCCTATCGAGGTAAATGCATGTCGACAGAATTCAACGACAGTCAGCACTACGGCTTCTTCATGACCGGAACGACGCTGACGTCGTCGACGGGGAAGTACATCCGCGTGTCCGAGCTTGTGCTTGCCGCTTTGCGCGCTCAGGGCGTGCTGGACAACATGGTCGACAGCACGACGCCGCCAGCGACGGACAAACTCTGGCTGGACAAGAATACCGATCCGGCCGTGCTGAAGGAATGGGACGCGACCGGCTCTGCATGGACCCCTATCACCTTCGCTCGTCTGTTTGGTCGGGCAATCGTCACGGTCATGGCAACCCCGACAGGAACCGCCAATGCCCTTGTTGTCGCGGCTCCTAGCCCGTTCATCCCGAACCGCATGTATTCGCTCACCCCCGTAGCCGACAACGCGGCCGGCTCGGTGACGATCCAGGTGACAGGCATTGGGACCTATCCCGTCAAGTACACCAACGGCAACGACCTGGATGCGCAGGAATTCAAAACCGGTAACCCCACAATCCTGCTGTTCACCGGCTCTCGGTTCGAAGTCGTCTTCAAACTCGCAGACATGTACGCCGCCGTCGCCGGCATCAACATCAAGAACGTGGCGACGCGCACCGAGCTGAAAGCGCTGAATACCGCTGTCACCACGCTTGTGTTCCTGCGTGAGGATGGGCGTGAAGGGCTTTTCGAGTGGACGACAGGCAATTATTCCACGCAGATCGCGGCCGATACCCGCGAAGGTGTCTACATCAAAGCCGATGCCGTCGCCTCGTCTTCTGGTGCATGGGTTCGTGTCGACCGGTATGTCGTAAACCCGCTTATGTTCGGCGCCTTGCGCGGCAGGGCGAATGCCTCCACGGCAACCGCAGCCATCCAAGCTATGATCGACTATTGCGGACGTGAAGGGGCGGCGTTCGATCTCCTCGGCGGCAATTGGTTCACCAACAGCACGCTGATGTTCAGAGAGCCTGTGACTGGTTATGGACGAGGCCGCGGCTACTGGCATCCGAAGCCACCGACCGCAGCAGACGGTGTCGCCACCGTAGCGGCCACGCAGATCATTCTGACCGGTACGGGGCCGCGCACGCATACCGTCCACGGTATTTCGTCTATGGCTGTGTCTGGTGGCGTCATCACGAATCCTTCCGCATCGCTCGGCAATGACGGCACTTACGGCCTGACATCGTTTGAGAACTCCGTCGCGACGGCGTCGGGTCGTTCGCGCAAGGCGTTTTCGGCGGGCATGTGGTTTGAACCTGGGGCGGCCGGATCGAAGATCAGCGGCTTCCGCGTCGTTCCTGACGGCGATGGCGACGACGGCATCAACAAGTACATTACGGCTGGCGCAGCAGGTGACGCATGGGCGGCTGACTGGGACGTCGGCATCGTCATCGAAATGGCTAACCAGATGGTTCTGAAGGACGTTGAGGCGGTCGGCCATTTCCGCATGATGGGCGAACTGCTCCTTGCCATCCCGGCAAATCCTGCCGATAGCGCCATCCCGGCGCTGTGGGGGGTCGTCCATGAAAACGTGCAGACTTCGGGTTGGAGGGCGACGGAAGTCCGTGGGGCGGATGCTTTCCGATGCGTTGCGGTCGGTGCGGACTACATCGAGGTTCCTTGGGCAGATGACCACCCGTTTGATCCGTCTGCCTTCACTTCGATTGGCTACGGTACCGGCACTTTCTCGCTCACCGGGACGAAGACGTTTTCAAGCATCAGCAAGCAGGGCAGCAACCTGCGTCTCAGCGGCATAACCACGCCGGCTGATATTTCGGTCGGCAACCATATTTATGCCCGCATCGCTGGTGGCGGAACTTCGCATTGCCGCTGGGATAGCGCCTGCAAGTTCACGGGCATGCATCACCAATCGGGGAATGTCTGCCATAGCTCGTCCCTCGGCGGCAACGCGATGGCTCGCCCTGGCGCTGGGTTTGTCGCTTCCGGCTGGCGTATGACGGAACTGGAAGTCCTCGGGGCGCTGCAGGGCATTGAGGAAATTGGTATCCACGTCCACGCGCTATCTAAGTCCGACATATTCCTGGATATGGAAGGGAGCGGTTCCAAGCCGCTTCGCATAATTGCGTCGCCGACAGAAGCCAGCAACACGCGCGTCACAAACCCGGCTGGCCGCACGCAGTTCACGTCGATCGACAGCCGGCGCGAGTTGGTGAATGAAAGCGGCATAGACGCGCGGCCCATCCTCGACTCGGCCACAGCCTCGGCAGCCTATCCATCGGACAGCGGCTTTTTCGAAATGACAAGCGGTCGCGTCAATTCCGTGGACTTCACGAAGGCGGATGGGACGGCGGCGTTTGAATATGACCGGACCAACGCCAGGAATAGCCACGGCGCTCACATCTTTCCGAGCGCCGACAACGCGTATGACGACGGCAGTTCGTCCTTCAGGAAGCGCTCAGACTTCGCGCGTAACCAGTTTTTCGGCTCCGGTACGGCTCGACTCACCGGGCGTGCGGGCACGCCTGTCGGAAACGAAGGCGGAAACACTGGGTCTATCTGTGTCGATGAGACTGCCGGTAAGGCCTATATCAAGCCGACCTCATCGGGTAGCTCTGACTGGCGCGAGTTGCCGCAGATCCTTACGGGCTCCACCACCTGGGACCCTGCCTCCTTGGCGGATGGTGCGGGCGCGTCCCAGAACGTCACGGTTACTGGCGCCGTGCTCGGTGACTTCTGCGTTCCATCCTTCTCGCTGAATATTCAGGGCATGCTCCTGACGGCGCATGTCACGTCTGCTGACACTGTGACCGTCAGGCTTCAGAACGAGACCGGGGGAGCGATTGACCTCGGTTCCGGCACTCTCCGAGTTGTCGTGATCAAGCAATAACCCCAGCAACAAGGTGAAACATGGACAAGACCGTTCCTCCCGGCGCGGCGCTTCTGCTCGACTTCATCCGTGAAACCGAAGTCGGCCGGAGCGACCGCGCGTCCTACGACGTGATTTACGCGAACAAGCAACACAAGTTGAAACAGCCTCTCACGACGATGAATTACGGCGATATCGTCGATGAGCAGAAGAAGTGGTCGAAGAACCACGGATCGAGCGCGGCCGGCGCCTACCAGTTCATGCGGGCCACGTTGATCGGCCTGGCGAAGGAGATCCACTCGCTCAAGGGGACGGACATCTTCACGCCCGATCTGCAAGACCGTCTCGGCTATCACCTGTTGAAGCGCCGCGGCTATCAGGAGTTCGTGACCGGCAACATGATGCTGGAGGACTTCGCCCGCCGCCTTGCTATGGAATGGGCCTCGTTTCCGGTCCTGGCCGCGTGCAAGGGCTCTGACCGCATGCTCAAGCGCGGACAGAGCTTCTATGCGGGCGATGGGCTGAACAAGGCGCTGGTTTCGCCTGAGAAGGTTGAAGCAGTGCTGAAAGAGGTTCTCGCCGTCGCTCGCCGGCCGGTCGACGTTCAGCCTGTCCCCAAGCCCATCCCGATTGACCCTCTCCCCGAGCCCGCCTCCAAGTCCCGTGGCATCGCTGCGCTGATCCTGGCCGCTCTGGCTGCCGCCGGCGCGTGGGTCGCGTCCGTTCCCTGCTCGCTGTTCGGAGTATTCTGCCAATGACCGCCGTTCTAATCCGCATCGCTTTGCGCTACGGCGCGGGTGCTCTCGTCCTGAAGGGGCTGCTGGCTCCAGAGGTCGGCGTCGAGCTCGCCGACGATCCAGACGTTCAGATGGCAATCCAGGTCGCCGCCGGGTTTGTAGCGGGGATCGCTTCCGAGGCGTGGTATTTCCTCGCTCGTAGGTTCGGGTGGGCCAAATAGATGCTTGTCCATCTCTGGAGAAGCCGCCAGTACGCAATCGGCGCCTTCGCTGGCTTCCTCATCTTCTCGGCCGTCAACGCGCTCTGGTGGCTTCCGGTTGCCCGCGAAGAGGGTAGGAAACTGGAACGCGCCGCGGCTCTCAAGCGATCGATTGAACTCATTCAGCAAAGGAGCCGCACCAATGCGGAGATCAACGCTCTTTCTCCTGCCGCTCTTTGCGCTGAGCTTGGCGGCATGTTCGAAAACGGGGAGTGCCATTGACGGCGCCGGCTTCGAGCTTCTGACACCCTCTCCAGCCTCCCGACAATTCATCATTGCCAACGATCTGCCGTTTGCTCGTCAGGTCGCGGGACATAACCGCACGTGCCAATCACTGGCCGGCTGCAACAAGTAACCATTCGACACCATTGCAGGACGAGGACAGGGGATTGGCAAACGGAACCGATGAAATGAGCAACGTCAGAGCACCAGCCTGGAAATGGGAGTGGAACCTCAATACGGTCGTGATCCTGGTCACCTTCGTCGGTTCGGTCATGGCTTGGGGGGCTTCATGGGAGCGGCTGAGCTCCAGCCAGAATTCCCACGCCAACGCACTCGACCGCCTCGACAAGCGATTGACAGCCGCGGAGGTCTCCCTCCGGCAGATCGATAATCACGAGCTCCGGATATCCGCGGTGGAAAAGCAGGCGGCCGAAGCGGCGACGTCAATGAAGGCTGTCGAGAACACGCTCAACAGCCTTTCCGTCGACACGCGGGTGATGCGTGAAATCCTGCAGCGGATCGAGGCGAGTCAGAGAGACGGGGCGCAACTCCGACGCTGATCAGATTTCAACGGTATTGCATCACTTGGAGGACCAGTCGTTCCCGATCTGACGAACCTTCACCTCGATCGACTGTATTTCGTAGGGCGCGCACGAGACAATTTCTGCGCTGTTCGCGTCGAACAATGCGAGGTTGTGGCCCTCACCGAAATTGCTGTTGTATGCGATGCCGTCATACCCGGCATTTTTAAAAAGCTCAGTGATAATCTGCGTTGGCGCGTAATCCGCAGAACCCACATCGTCGCGCGACACCGGTGTTGAATATGCATTATCAATGTCAGCCCAAACAGCTTCGGTCGTTCGCTCCAAATCTGGCGACGAAGTTCCCAAGATTTCTGAGAAAAGGACAGTAGTCAGGGCCGATTTGCGCACATCTTGGATGAAGGTAATAACTGTGAGAGGTCGGATCGTTTTGAACCTTGCGACGGACATCTCAGCGCCGATCCATGGCCGCGTTTCAGCTACGGCGGTTTCAATTTTGGTAGCGAGATAGAGGACAGGAATTCCAGCGGGATTGGCTCTTCCCTCGGAGGCACGATTAGGTAATGGTTTCATTCTCTCGCGCCCGTGCCCAAGCGGCTCCTCTCCGCCGTGCTCGTTCGCCACGTACTCAACACCTCTTTGGGCACGAAAGAAAACTTGGCCTTCAGGGATCACGAACTCACGTGAAGTGGCGGTCGCCAGGACCGTGTCCAAAAATGCCTGAATCTCCGCGGTCCAAACGAAACGCCGCGCTCCTCGTATGCGGGATGCAAAGAGCTGGTAGCTCCGCCACGAGGCAAAAGCGGGACCGCTTGGGTCGTCAAGAGCATCGGTCATTCGCGCGGTCTCCCCAGTGAGTGTATCCTAAGCACCTTCTCTTAAAAGAAGCGCACGTGCTTATGCAAAGTAAGCGCCGCCACCTACAAAACTGCTAACCCGGTTTACCATCCAGTATTATCTTCAAAGTCCGGATGATGTCGGCCGCGTCTAAGAGATTATACCTGATCTCATCCTTGGGAAGTGTGTCAGCCCGGGCGGCTGCGACTTGAAGATCAATCACCACATCCTTTGCCCGGTTGCTGCCTGGTATGCCCGTCTGCTCGCGCATGTCGCGTATCGTGGCGACCGATCGATTAAGCAACCGTTTGACCTCGAACGGAGTGAGCTTATCCGCTTCGTTTGCGGCTCTGATCAGCTCAGCAATGAATTGGGTAGTGAGGGTCATGGGCGCTTTGCCTTGGCAGCCCTTTTCGAGGGTCTGATTTTTGTCGCAGTGCGCGGCTTGGATTTCTTGGTCGGAGCAGTCTCGGATGCCTTAACGCTTTTCAGCAATGCCTGGAGCTTTTCCTCCCCTTCACGCTCGTCGATCTCCCTCCAGAATTCCGTGTCCTCCTTCCAAGTCTCGTAGACCTTCAATTGTTGCGGCGCAGGGTCTAGCCGTCGCACGATAACTGCCCACCCGATCGCGCCGCCTCCCTCCACAAAATATCGACGCTGCACCGTGTAGAAGCAAACTCCAAGCGCTGTAAAGTCCGTGCACAAGGTGTCTCCCACGTTGGGGCATGAGCCGCCGTAGTAGTCGGCAGGACGGCTAGACAGCTCATGCATCTTTCCATCCTGCTCAAGCTCGTAGATGCGGATCTCAATATCCATCCGGCGCGGGGTCCTGCGTTCCGTCTAGAGGTGAGGGTACTTATCGTAATGCGCGCGCTGGTCGCGCATCGCCTTGGCTCCCGCTTGAGTTAGCCAGATTTCGCTTGGGTGCTTGTATTTGTCCTGATCCGGGCTGACATCCACAAAACCTCGCTCCTGCAGACTCTTTTGCGTGTGGGCTCCAAAATTCTTCAAGGCGTACCAGTCAACTCTGACCTCAGCACCACGCTTCATAAGGTACTCCATCGCCTTCTGCTCCCTCCAACTCAGCGGCGGCTGAATGGGCTCCGGCGGTATATCTTTCCGCGGTATGTCCCATCTCGGATCTCGCACCGAATTTGATTGGGCTTCACGAGCACGTTCCCGCTCTCTCCACACCTGCCATTCGGCCAATGATGTAAATTCTTCCGGTTCCGGGTCTTTATCGGTAGAAATCCCGGAGGTCGGACGCGGGTTCAGCCGGATAGTGTAACCTTCTGTCTCTACTTCCACGGTTATGTTGTTCCGCTTCGCTACCGCAGCCAAGCGGTTGATCTCAGCTTGTTTGATGAGCGCTCTCTTCGTCATCTGCCCGCAATGCTTTGATTCATCTCGGCTTCGACTGCCAAGCGAATATCGTTGATCGGATACACCAGTTTTCCGCCGCGGCCCCGGAAATAGCGAATTGCGCCTGACCGCTTCCACTTGTTCACGATCTGAGCACTAAGCCACTCGTAGCGTTCCAGCAGAACATCGTGTTCGATCATCTCATCTATCCTGACTGGCTCGTCGGGGGGCACCGTCGAAGGCGGTCGCTCGGTCATTTGCTTTCAGTCCCAATTCTCTAGTCCGTCCGGGACTAATCCATCGCCGGCATTTGAGACCTCGCCAGCTTCCGGCAAAATCTTCACCTCCAGCGTCCGAAGATTGACCTGCACAACAGCGCCCACTTTCTTAGCGGCGCGAAGAATTCGCTCCAGGTCTGCTTGTCTGAAGGCGGCCCTACTCATTTTTCCCGTGGTTTACTGCTCGCTTCCGGCGCAATTCCTCTCTTATCGCGGCGAAGTCGGCAAGCTTAAAGGTCTTGGGCGGTCCGGGGGATGCGGTTCGCTGTTTGCTGGCACCCGGCGCAATGCGGCGAGCCTCGACAAAGGCGGCTAGGTCGGTCGGCAGGTATCGCCTCGTTGGCCTCCGGCCGAGGCCAATATTCACGAAAGGCAGATGACCAGCATCCGCGAGATCACGAAGTTGGCGCGTCGATATAGCTAGGAATGCCGCTGCTTGTTGGGGCGTTAGTAGTCCGTCAGCGGTCCGGCTCATTTCTCAGACGCCTTCAGTCGCTTCGCCTTTTCTGCTTCGCGCTGTTTTCGAATTTCCATTAAGTCGGAGAACCCGGCATGAGGCGCGGTTTTCACCGTCACGCGCGCCGACCGGACCGGTGGCGGAGACTCTCGTGTTCTGCGGCTTTTGATGAAGTCATTGATGTCGGCGATGTGGAATCCAAGCCGAGGCTTCGTTTTCCCTCTCCCCAGCGGCACGTAGACAATCTCGCCGGCTTTGACGAACTCGCGCAACGTCTTGGTGGTAATGCTCAGCATCTCCGCCGTTTGCTCGCTTGTGTATAAGAGTGGCTCTTTCTTCTCGTCAGCCCGCATCACGTTTCCCTATCCTTGCTGCCGCCTTCGCGCTCGAAGCGGTCCACCTCCTCCCACGGTATCCGTAAGAGTTTGTCGCCGAGCCGAAATGCGCGGAGGTCGCCGCGCGAAATGAGGTTCCTTACGTGGCGTTCCGAGCAGTACCAGTGCGCGGCAAGCGTTTTCGGTGAGAAAGGTCGCCGTTCGTCATCGGTGGGGATCATTCGCGAAACTTTCAGAAGCTTTGCTTGACCGCTCTACAGTTCCTAGGCCCTCCTGGTCGTGTCAAGGCCGCCTCGGTTTGCTGCTGAGTTTGTCCAACTCCTTCATTGCGCGGCATAGCTCCCAAGCGAGCTCCTTTCTCATTCTCAACCGCGCCACGACGTCCGCTTTTTTCTGTCCTTCCCCGTCCTGCGTCAGGGCAGCGAACGAAATTCGGACAATTCCTTCTTCATCGGCAACTTCGGTGAAAAGATCCACATGCAGAGGCGGCGAGCCGTTGTCGATTATAACGACTACCTCATCTGGGCCGGCACCTATCCTGATCTTCCCGACGCTCGCCATTTTCAGCCTCCATCCGATCGAAGGTTGAAATTATAAGCGATATCGCTTATACGCTCAATAAACGATATCGCTTATGCGCGGCGGAGGTCGGTTTGACTCACTTTCCGATATCGAATAATCCTCGCCGCATGGGGCGGCCTCCACTAAAAGTGAAGCCTATTCTTGTGCGGCTGCCGGAGGGTATGCCGGAGCGGATAGACGCGCTCGTAGGCAAGAACAAGCGGGCGGAATTCATCCGCCAGGCCGTTGAAGCTGAACTAGACCGCCGAGAAAAGGAACAGGGCAACTCTGCTGAGTAGCGGCGGTTCATCCCTCGCTTGCTTCAGAACCCGCCCGCCCTGAGATCCTGATGAGTTCGTTCGCCCAGGCGGTGAGGGCTGCACGCTTTTCGTCCGCATAGTCGTATCGGTTGTAAACTGCGGCGACGCCCTTGATCGATCCCGATCGGTGATTGAGTACCGCTTCTACAATGTGTACCGGAACGCTAAGCCGTGCCATGCCGCTTGCCGCCGTGCGTCGCAGGTCGTGATACGTCCAAGGCTCAAGATAGATGTCCTTCGGATCTTCGCCGCGCTCTTCCGCCTCTTTCCTGGCGATGGCGAGGATACCAGCGTCAAGCTGTATCTTCGCCTTAGAGAAGCCAGATACGGGGGTTTTCCCGGTTGTCGTGAACAGGTAGATCGGTTTGGCCTTCTCGTCCTCGGCCGGCTTTATTTTCGGAAGAGCCTGAATGATTTCGAGGGTGGTAGCCGTGAGCGGGACGAAATGCTCCTTCCGGTTCTTCGATCGATCGGCAGAGATAACCCATAGCTGGTTGTTCCCTTCCAGCTCCATCTCATCCCATAAAGCGTCGGATACCTCTGTTCGTCGCTGAGCCGTTAGCAGGAGCAGTTGCACGACGGGGCCGAAAGGATATCCGAGCTTCTCGGATGCCAGCCACAAGAGCCGGATCTCCTCGTCGGCTAAGACCCGGTCGCGGGTCTTCTCTTCCGAAGGCGCCTTGATCGAGACGACGGGCGACGCGTCGACAATGTCGCGCTCCATGGCCCACGCGAAAAACTTGCTGAGGAGTGCCCGTACCCTGTTCGCCATGATAGGGGAGCCGCGGTCAACGATTTCATCCAGCAGCTTGATCACGTCCCGTTTCGTCACGGTTTTGACTAGCTTCTGTTTCCATCTCGGCTTCAGGTATTTTTCGATAATACGTTTGCTTTCCCTCACGTAAGACGGTCGGTTCTTCACCGTCACGTGGCGGGTGACAAACTCGTCCAGTAGCGCCGGCATCAAATCCATGTGTGCCGGTCTTTTGGTCTCCTGCTCCGCCTTCTCTGTGGCGGGGTCCCTGCCTTCGGAGACCATGCGCAACGCCTTTCGTGCTTCCTCGCGGGCATCGCTCAGGCTGATTGCCGGAAATCCTCCTAACGTCATCTTCCGCGGTTTGCCCGCGTGGCGGTAGCGAACCGCCCAGCTCTTCACGCCCGATGGCTGTACGACAAGGTACAGACCCTGCAAGGCGCCGTCTGGAATTTCCTTCCTAGACGTGCTGGCTTTGATGGCTTCGATCGATTTTACGGTGAGCGGTTTTGCTGCTGGCATCCGGGGTAACATTGGGGTAACAGAATTCGTCGGAAGGTCACGGACGCAGATGAAAGCATGTGAACGGAGAAAAGCCTAGAGACTCAGGAGGTTGCGAGGTAAAATAGCTGTGGACTGAATCGTTCTGAACTGCGCTGAAACGCATCTTTTGCTGATTTGTAATCAGTAGGTCGGGAGTTCGAGTCTCTCTGGGGGCACCATCAACGCCTTGCGGCGCCACGGTTTCACTAAGTTTCCCACTTTTCTTCCGACATACGATCCGACTTTTCCGACGCTCTTTTGTCGGACATGTCGGACGATGGATCTTTCGGCTGGTGCAGATCTTCCTCTGAGCGAGCTCCGAGCCCCTATGTGTTCCGCCCCAAACCGGTCCTAAGCGCCGGCTTTAACCACAAAGCCTGGGGTGCGAGACCGGCGAGTTGCAGTTCCTGCGGCTGGCGGCGCTGGAAGTTGTATTGGGGACAGAATAGCGGGGGCCTTTCGCCGATCGCCAAGGCATGCTTTAGGTTGCATCTGGGGATTGTAAAACCGCTGGGGGAAATATGCGCATTTTCATGATCGCCGCCGTCGGCCTCGTGCTTGCCGGCTGCACAACCACGCCTGACCGATATGCAGCACAACTGCCGCATGACGATCCGAAATACAACACGGCCGAGTGCAAAGAAATCCGGCTGAAGGCATTGGAATTCGACAACAAGGTCGGATCGCGCATGGCAATCGGCATTGCTTCCGGTCTGCTGCTTGGGCCGTTCGGCATTCCGATCGCGGCCGCGGCCGACGCAGAACGAGAGGATGCGCGTCGGCTTTTCGCACGCGAGGTGCATCTGCGGTGCTCGTCGAAGCCGCTACCGAAGAACCTTGAGATCAAACCGCCGGCGAAGCCTAAGCCCGGCCGCACTGAACGCGCCTGACCGGTCCAAAGGCTCTGCTCTGACCCGACAATCAGGGTAGGGCATCATGACCACTCCATATCCCGTCCCCTCAGCATGGGGCAGACAGACATCCCTCGTCCGTGATGGCGGCAAGGTCTGAGGGATCGTTTTTGACCGCGAACAAAACTCCCGATGTCACCGCGCTTTACAGGCATACCCCCGGAGCAACCGGCGTCCGCATCAGATCTCGAACGATGCCGCCGGCCGCGGCGGCTCCACCTCGCGGCACCGCTCCAGCGCCTTGATCAGGTTTTCCGCCAGATAGTCGATCAGGGCGCGGGTCGCGGGCAGCAGCCCGTGGCGCGAGGGAAAGACCAGGTGGACCATGACATTGCCGGAGGTCCACTCCGGCAGGACCGGAACGAGGGCGCCGCTACGGAAGGCCCGCTCGCAGATATGGTCGGGGAGCAGGGCTATCCCCATACCTTCGATGGCAGCGCGCTCCAGGATGAGAAAATCGCTGCAGCCTATGACTGGCCGGTGAGCGATCTCGATCGTTCCCCCGGTTGCGTGCACGAGGCGCCAAATGTCATTGGGGTTCTGCTCGTTCATCGACAGCGTCGGCATTTGCGACAGTTTATCGGTGGTGATTTCGCCGAGGCGTGCGAGAAGCGTCGGACTGGCGGCGAGTCGCTGGCGCACTTCCCCGAACTTTCGCACGATCAGCTGATTGTCCGTGTCGAGCTGGTCGCGTGCGCGCAGGGCGACGTCTATCCGTTCCTCGATCAGATCGATGCGCCGATTGGTGGCTGTGATCAAAAGCCGGACGCCCGGATATCTGCGGTGGAAGGCGGGCAGGATATCGGCGAGCATCGGCGTGAAGCCGATCGGGCAGGCCAGCCGGACGACGCCGGTCGGCTCGGCGCGAACGGCCGCGATCTCGGCTTCGGCTGCGGCCACGCCGTCGAGCAGCCCCTGAGCGTGTTCGTAGAAGATCCGGCCGATTTCGGTCATCCTAAGCTTGCGGGTCGAACGCTCGAGCAGGCGAACACCCAATTGCTCCTCAAGGCGCGCGACATGCTTGCTGAGCTTGGATTTCGGCACGTTCAGATCGCGCGCAGCGGCGCTGAAACCATTGTTCTTGACGACCGCAGCGAAAAGCGCGATGTCGTTCAGGTCCTGCATGAATGCCTCCTGGATGATATGGAAGGTCGTGCGGGTTCTGGCGCGTCCATTATCGTGACAGCTGCCATCGAGCCCAAGCCACCATGTGTGGGGTATAAGCGGAATTGTTTCCCTGAGGAAACGGAATGTCGAAGATTCACTGACTTATCGAGGGATTGTTTGCAGATCATATGTGATGCACCGCAACGAAAGCAAAGGTGCTTCCCATGAAAATCCTTCATATCGACTCCGGCATTCTCGGCGAACACTCCGTCTCCCGCCGCCTGACGGCAGCGATCGTATCGCAGATCAAGGCGGACCGACCCGACGCTGACATCACCTATAGGGATCTCGCATCCGAGCGCGTTCCGCACCTGACGGGCGCTCAGATCATGGCGCCTGCCGATCTGGAAGGAGTGGATCCGGATCTTGCCGCTGACGTGCGCATCGGACGTCAGATGCTCGAGGAATTCCTCGCCGCTGAAACGGTTGTCGTCGGTGCGCCGATGTACAACTTCTCGATCCCTAGCCAGCTCAAGGCCTGGATTGACCGTCTGGCGGTCGCCGGCAAGACCTTTCGCTATAGCGAAGCCGGAGCGGAAGGCCTGGCCAAGGGCAAGAAGGTGATCGTGGCCTCGACCCGTGGCGGTCACTATTCCGTGGCGCCGGCCTCCGCCATGGATCACCAGGAAACCTACCTGCGCTCGGTCTTTGGCTTCTTCGGCATAACGGACATCGAGTTCATCCGCGCAGAGGGTCTGAACCTCGGCGCCGATCAGAAGCAGTTCGCTATCGCGGAAGCCGAAAAGACGATCGCTGAGGGGAACGTTTTCAAGCTCGCAAGCTAAGCAATTCCAGGAAAAGCGCATAGCGGTTTTCCATCCGGAGATACGGGCAACAAAGGGTGGAGCGTTTCAGTCGATCCACGAATGCTGAACCCCCAGGAATTCGACCGGCGCTTTGTGCCGTTCGTTGCGGAGGATGCCGGCTGAGCAATCAGCCGGCATTCTCCGTTTTGGGTTGGATCGAAATTGCGCTATTCTGTTGGCATGAAACGCGTGCGCGCCCTGCGGTTTCTGGCGTTGTCGCTCGCGGCTGTCGCTCTGGCTGCCGAAGGTGTTTCTGCGTCTGCGCCGGACCGGCGATGCACCTGCCGCCACCGCGACGGAGGCAAATACGAACTCGGCCAGACGACCTGCATCCGCATCGGCGATATCTCCTACCTCGCGCGTTGCGAAATGGACCTCAACGTCACGACATGGAAAAGATTGCGGGACGGCTGTCCGACGGCCGGGCTTGCGGCAACGATCGTCCCACCGGCTCCTATTCCTTGAGATGATGTCTCGCCGCATACATGGCGATCGCGGCGGCATTCGACACATTCAGCGATTTGATTGCACCGGGCATGTCGAGACGGGCGAGCGCCTTGACCGTCTGCCGCGTTTTCTGCCGCAAACCCTTGCCTTCCGAGCCGAGCACGAGCGCGATCTTGTCGCCTGCGAATGTACCTTCGAGCGGCTGTGGCCCCTCCGAATCGAGGCCGATCGTCATGAAGCCGAGGGCGTGGAGCTCGTCGATCGTATCGGCGAGATTGCTGATCTGGATGTAAGGGATGAGTTCCAGCGCGCCGGAGGCCGATTTCGCCAATACGCCCGATTCGGTGGGACTATGGCGCATCGTCGTAATGAGGGCGCCGGCGTCGAATGCAACCGCCGAACGCATGATCGCTCCAACATTGTGGGGATCGGTCACCTGATCGAGGACGAGGATCAGGGGGCAGTCGCGAAGCGCCTCGAGCTTGCGGTGCGGCAGCGGCCGCGTCTCCAGCATCACGCCCTGGTGGATGGCGTCTGGTCCGAGAATCCGATCGAGCTCCTGCGGCGTCACGGTCTCGACCGGAAAGGGAAGCGCCGCCGAGTCGCCGAGATCAAGGCGCGCTGCGGCGTTCTGTGTGACCGAGAGCCGGATGATCCGCCGTTCCGGATTGTCGAGGGCGGCGCGGACCGTGTGCAGGCCATAGAGCAGCACCTGATCGGGGGCGAGTGCCGGCGGCTTCCAGTCGGCAGAAGGCTTGCCGCGCTTGTCCTGGCGCGGCGTCGGGATTTCCCCGCGTTCGCGGCGGCCGTCTCGATGCGCCCGCCGGAGATTTGCATAATGGGTGTCTCTGGCGCTCTTGTCGCCCGTTTTGTCCTTGCTCATGCGGCTCTTATAGTTGGCTTCGATACGGGTTGAAACTGATTTCGGAATATCGCCGTCGCAGCCGGCTGTGGAGAAATTCTCAAATTTTCGAATTCGCCGTGTTGACAGGATGAATGCAGGCGGTCATATACCCGGCGCAGATCGAGAGGCGGCGACAAACGGCGCCGGTTCCTTCGCGATCTCAAATGCTTGGTCGATTGATCCCGACAGAAAAATGGAGGGATGCCCGAGTGGTTAAAGGGGACGGACTGTAAATCCGTTGGCTCAGCCTACGTTGGTTCAAATCCAACTCCCTCCACCATTCTGCTTCTGGATCGAAGGCCCGCGGGTATAGCTCAATGGTAGAGCAGCAGCCTTCCAAGCTGAATACGCGGGTTCGATTCCCGCTACCCGCTCCAGCCTCTTTCTCAAGAACAAGATAAAAATTCTGCCGCGCTTTAACTCCGCACCGCATGCGTCTGTTTATCCTCTGGTTTCCGCCCCACAGGCTTGCGACGGCCGTGCGTCCGGTGCCCCTTGCAGCCGCCCTTCGAAAGCGGTCGGGCCTTGCCGTTCCGGCGTACGCAATTAAGTCTTGCGCAAATGCGACGAAACCCTTAAACGGCTCGACAAACCGGCCCCGCCGGCTGATCCATCCGATTTGACCACAGGAAGCGTACCCATGGCAAAGAGCAAATTTGAGCGCAATAAGCCGCACGTCAACATTGGCACGATTGGCCACGTTGACCATGGCAAGACGTCGCTGACGGCAGCGATCACGAAGTATTTCGGCGAGTTCAAGGCGTACGACCAGATCGACGCTGCGCCGGAAGAAAAGGCCCGCGGTATCACCATTTCGACGGCGCACGTCGAATACGAGACGCCGAACCGTCACTATGCGCATGTCGACTGCCCCGGCCACGCCGACTACGTCAAGAACATGATCACCGGTGCGGCGCAGATGGACGGCGCGATCCTGGTTGTTTCGGCTGCCGACGGCCCGATGCCGCAGACGCGCGAACACATTCTGCTGGCCCGCCAGGTCGGCGTTCCGGCGATTGTCGTGTTCCTGAACAAGGTCGACCAGGTCGACGATGCGGAGCTGCTGGAGCTCGTTGAGCTGGAAGTGCGCGAACTTCTGTCGTCCTACGAATTCCCGGGCGACGATATTCCGATCGTCAAGGGTTCGGCTCTGGCCGCACTTGAAGATTCGGACAAGAAGATCGGCGAAGATGCGATCCGCGAGCTGATGGCTGCGGTTGACGCCTACATCCCGACGCCTGAGCGTCCGATCGACCAGCCGTTCCTGATGCCGATCGAAGACGTGTTCTCGATCTCGGGCCGCGGCACGGTCGTGACCGGCCGCGTCGAGCGCGGCATCGTCAAGGTCGGTGAGGAAATCGAAATCGTCGGCATCCGTCCGACGACGAAGACGACCTGCACGGGCGTTGAAATGTTCCGCAAGCTTCTCGATCAGGGCCAGGCCGGCGACAACATCGGCGCGCTTCTGCGCGGTGTCGACCGTAACGGTGTCGAGCGCGGCCAGATTCTGTGCAAGCCGGGTTCGGTGAAGCCGCACCGCAAGTTCAAGGCTGAAGCCTACATCCTGACGAAGGAAGAGGGTGGCCGTCATACGCCGTTCTTCACCAACTACCGTCCGCAGTTCTACTTCCGTACGACGGACGTGACGGGCATCGTGACGCTGCCGGAAGGCACGGAAATGGTTATGCCGGGCGACAACGTGACCGTTGACGTCGAGCTGATCGTGCCGATCGCGATGGAAGAAAAGCTGCGCTTCGCTATCCGCGAAGGCGGCCGTACCGTCGGCGCAGGCATCGTCGCCTCCATCGTCGAGTAAATTCCGGTCCAACCGGACGTTGAAAACCCCGCGGGCAACCGCGGGGTTTTTGCTTTCAAGGCCGGAGCGGGATGAGGAAATGTGTTCGCGGCATTCGGCCCGCACCTCGCTCTCTCCCCTTGGAACCGATCATTTCTGCGTGTGATGTTTACAACAGTGCTCGCATCGTTCCCTGCGGGTTGACCGATTATCACGGGACCTTGCCGTCGGTCCGTGCTATCTTCCAGTCCTGACGATTTGCCTGATGGCAACGGTTGCGACCGAGGATCGGAATCCAATGAAAAAATGTGTTCTTGCGCGGCTTGCCGCGGCTGGCATCGTTTTGATTTGCACGGGGCAATCGCCGCAATTCGCATCGGCTGCCGATGACCGGCCGCTGATCTGGTCTCCCTCAAAGACCGGAGCCAACGCATATAAGCTCCGGCTTGGCGTTCGCCGGACGGGCCGGTGGAACACTTCCGCCGGTGCCGAGGTTGCGATGGGCGCTACCCGGACGGGCAAGATCAGCCCGCCCGGCGCACCGGTCCGTCTCTGGGGAATGGCTTCGCGCGAGAGCGGGCGAGGGGCGGTCAGGCGATCCTCACAAGTCAGCGTGGACTACAATGCCTTGCGGGGCACCGGCAATTTCGGTGCCGGTACCGCCCGCAGCTGGATTGTCACTCCGACGCTCGATGCGGAGGTGCACAGGAGCATCGCGCTTCAGTGCAACGCTTACGAAAGCAGGTGCAGCGAACCGAAGCTGACCCAATCGGCCAAGCTGTTGTCTCCGGTGAGCCGAACATCGCTCACGGTGCAGAGCCAGGCTTCAAGCAGCGGTCTCAGCGGTGTTAGCCGGATCGGCGTGGAACAGAATTTTGGCAATTTGCGTCTCGGCGCAGCCGTTGCCGACCCTTTGCTGGAGCCCCGAAGCGTTTTCGACATCAGTTACAGTATGAGGTGGTGAACCGGCATCGGGGCCTGCTCGCTCGACACATCTTGCGCAAATGCACGAAAGACCGCTACGCAGTCTTTCTGAAAGCGCTCTATCTTTGCGGGGAGGTATCATGAAGAAGCGGATCCTGTTTACCGGCGGCTCCGGTAAGGCCGGGCGGCACGCTGTGCCCTATCTTGTCGAGGCGGGTTACGAGGTCCACAATGTCGATCTCGTGCCGCTCGACAGCCCGGGCGTGACCAATCTGATCGCCGACATCACGGATAGCGGCCAGATGTTCAATGCACTGTCGATGCACCGGGATTTTCCTGATCTCGATCAGGGGCCGCAGCCCTTTGATGCGGTCGTGCATTTCGCGGCAGTCCCTCGCATACTTATCAAGCCGGATAACGAAACCTTCCGGATCAACGTGATGGGCACCTACAACGTCATCGAGGCGGCCGTGAAGCTCGGCATCCGGAAGATCATCGTCGCTTCCAGCGAAACGACCTATGGCGTCTGCTTCGCCGAGGGGCATCGTGATTTCCATCATTTCCCGCTGGAGGAAGACTACGATGTGAATCCGATGGATTCCTACGGGCTCTCCAAGGTGGTGAACGAGAAGACGGCGAGAGCCTTCGCCGAGCGCTCCGGCTTCGATATCTACGCATTGCGCATCGGTAATGTGATCGAGCCGCACGAATATGAGAACTTCCCGCATTATTTCGCCAATCCGGAAATCCGCAAAAGGATCGCCTGGAGCTATATCGACGCCCGCGACCTCGGGCAGATCGTGAAACTATGTGTAGAGAACGATGGTCTCGGCTTTGCGGTATTCAATGCCGCTAACGACACGGTCTCGGCGAACACCCCTTCGCGCGAACTGGCCAGACAATTCTATCCCGATGTTCCGTTCACACGCGATGTCGGCGAATTCGAGGGACTGCTTTCCAATCGCAAGATCCGGGAGGTTCTCGGATTCAAAGAAGAACATGACTGGCGGAGATATGTGAGGCTGAACGACTGACGCGTCACAGCCGCCGTTTCGGCGTCCAATGCCGGGTGCCGCCGAAATTTTGTTGATTGTTTTTCGTCTTTCGCTGCAAATGCGCTTGAAAGCGTCCGGCAAACTGAATATGAAGCCGCTGACTTGGGATGCAGCCGGTTCGGATTGCATCACAACGCTGTAGGGGTATAGCTCAGTTGGTAGAGCGGCGGTCTCCAAAACCGCAGGTCGGGGGTTCGAGCCCCTCTGCCCCTGCCATTCTCTTCGTCGCGGCCGTGCCCGATACGGGTGGGCTGCGTGGGGGAGGCGGCAAGGCCGTCTTTGTATATTCGCAAAAAAGGCTGATTGGCTCTTGTGGTTTTCACAATCGGTCTTTATGTAGGGGTCCAAACAGACACGCGGTGCGTGGGGCTGATAAGTCGGCTTTACGCGCCGTAATGGCGTGAGCATTTTATGGCATCCAAAACGAATCCATTTACGTTTCTGCAGCAAGTGCGCTCCGAAACGTCTAAAGTGACTTGGCCTTCACGGCGTGAGACGACGATCTCGACGCTGATGGTTTTCGTCATGGTCTCTTTTGCCGCCGCCTTTTTCTTTGGTGCGGACCAGTTGCTGGGTTGGGTGATGAGCCTGATCCTCAACGTTGGCGCTTGATTGGGTGGAGAGTAGCATGGCTGCGCGCTGGTATATTGTTCACGCCTATTCGAATTTTGAAAAGAAGGTCGCCGAGTCGATCGAAGAAAAGGCCAGGCAGAAGGGCCTGACGCACCTCTTCGAAAAAATCCTCGTGCCGACCGAAAAGGTGGTTGAGATCCGTCGCGGACGTAAGGTTGATGCGGAGCGGAAGTTCTTTCCGGGTTACGTGCTCGTTCGCGCCGACCTGACCGATGAGGCCTATCACCTTATCAAGAATACGCCGAAAGTGACGGGTTTTCTCGGAACGGACAGCAAGCCGGTGCCCATTCCGGATCATGAGGCCGATCGTATTCTTGGTCAGGTGCAGGACGGCGTCGAACGCCCGAAGCCCTCGATCTCGTTCGAGATCGGCGAGCAGGTCCGCGTGTCCGACGGCCCCTTCGCGTCGTTCAACGGCATCGTTCAGGATGTCGACGAAGAGCGGTCGCGCTTGAAGGTCGAGGTATCGATCTTTGGTCGTGCGACGCCTGTCGAGCTGGAATACGGCCAGGTCGAGAAGGTCTGACAGAACGTTGGCTTACGAGATGGGCAGGTCGAAACGTCGGCCTGCTCGGCGGAGCGATCCGCATCGCGTGGGAGGTTTCCGGTCTTAGCCGGGTCGGTCTATCCGCACCACGCAACCGCAGCCGCCGATCGATTGATCGGCAAGTGGCCGGGTTAACCGGCTGATGAGCTCTCTTTTCGGCATTTGCCGCGAAGGAGCAGTGAAAGGCAGAGAGAAATGGCTAAGAAAGTTGCAGGCCAGCTCAAGCTGCAGGTAAAGGCCGGTTCGGCAAATCCGTCGCCGCCGATCGGTCCTGCGCTTGGTCAGCGTGGCATTAACATCATGGAATTCTGCAAGGCGTTCAATGCCGCCACGCAGGAAATGGAAAAGGGCATGCCGATTCCGGTCGTCATCACCTATTTCCAGGACAAGTCCTTCACCTTCGTCATGAAGCAGCCGCCGGTCAGCTACTTCCTGAAGCGCGAAGCGAAAGTCCAGTCGGGCTCCAAGACCCCGGGCAAGGCGAAAGCCGGCGCGATCTCCAAGGCTCAGATCCGCACGATCGCAGAGGCCAAGATGAAGGACCTCAATGCGGCCGATATCGAAGGCGCAATGGCAATGGTCGAGGGCTCTGCCCGCTCCATGGGCCTGGAAGTGACGGGCTAAGACCATGGCGAAGATTGCAAAGCGTGTACAGAAGTCCCGCGAGGGCGTCGATCCTGCGAAGCTCTATGGTCTCACCGAAGCCGTGACGATGATCAAAGAGCGTGCGACGGCCAAGTTCGACGAGACGATCGAAGTCGCGATGAACCTCGGCGTCGACCCGCGTCATGCCGACCAGATGGTCCGCGGCGTGGTCAACCTTCCGAACGGCACCGGCCGCTCGGTCCGTGTCGCCGTTTTTGCCCGTGGCGCGAAGGCTGACGAAGCCAAGGCTGCCGGCGCTGACGTCGTGGGTGCGGAAGAGCTCGTCGAAATCGTCCAGGGCGGCAAGATCGATTTCGATCGCTGCATCGCTACCCCGGACATGATGCCGCTTGTCGGTCGTCTCGGTAAGGTTCTCGGTCCCCGTGGCATGATGCCGAACCCGAAGGTCGGTACGGTTACCATGGACGTCGCGGGAGCCGTCAAGGCTTCGAAGGGCGGTGCGGTAGAGTTCCGCGTCGAGAAGGCCGGTATCGTTCACGCCGGCATCGGCAAGGCATCCTTCGACGCCAAGGCGCTCGAAGAGAATATCCGTGCCTTTGCAGATGCGGTGATCAAGGCGAAGCCGACCGGCGCCAAGGGCAATTACGTCAAGCGCGTGGCTGTGTCTTCGACGATGGGTCCCGGTCTCAAGATCGATCCGGCGACGATCAGCGCTGCCTGATAGAAATTTTACGGACCTCGGTCCTTAACGTGATTTCCGGCCTTTCGGGGCCGGAAATTTCCGGGCTTCCCGCCCGGAAATCCTGTCCGAGATTGCGGGTGGTTTTACCTTAATCACCGTGCCCGCATGAGACGGGTAAGATCTGAATTTCAAGGAGACGCGTACGCGTCGAAATTCGGTTCGAACCTCGCTTGCCTTGTGTCAGACCCGGCTCTCCCGGGAACGCCAAGGGACAGGATCCTCAAGCGTTGCTTGGGATCGAGCATGATCCCGGGTGACAAAGGCAAACCCGGCAGGGCTGCGATGAGCAACCCTGCCAACTGGAGACAGACAGTGGAAAGAGCGGAAAAACGCGAATTCGTCACGGAGCTGAACGAAGTCTTCAAGGCTTCCGGTTCGGTTGTCGTGGCCCACTATGCTGGTGTCACAGTTGCGCAGATGAACGACTTCCGTTCGAAGATGCGCGCTGCTGGCGGCACCGTCAGAGTCGCGAAAAACCGCCTGGCCAAGATCGCTCTTCAGGGCACGGAGTCTGAAGGGATGACCGATCTCTTCAGGGGACAGACGCTGATCGCTTTCAGCGAAGACCCCGTAACGGCTCCGAAGGTCGTCATGGATTTCGCCAAGACCAACGACAAGCTCGTTGTACTCGGCGGCGCCATGGGGGCAACCACGCTCAACGCCGAAGGTGTCAAGTCGCTCGCGACCCTGCCTTCGCTCGATGAGCTGCGCGCGAAGCTGCTGGGCCTCCTCAATGCCCCGGCAACCCGCGTCGCGACGGTTGTCGCAGCACCGGCAAGCCAGCTTGCCCGCGTGTTCTCGGCCTACGCCAAGAAGGACGAAGCCGCCTGAGGCGGAATTTCGCTGTTGTATTTAGAACCAGTTCGAACCGAACAAAAGGAAAAGTAAAATGGCTGATCTCGCAAAGATCGTTGAAGACCTCTCCTCGTTGACCGTCCTGGAAGCTGCTGAGCTTTCCAAGCTTCTCGAAGAAAAGTGGGGCGTTTCTGCCGCTGCTCCGGTAGCCGTTGCTGCCGCCGGCGGTGCTGCCGCTGCTGCTCCGGTTGAGGAAGAAAAGACCGAGTTCGACGTCATCCTGACCGAAGCAGGCGCGAACAAGATCAACGTCATCAAGGAAGTCCGCGCCATCACCGGCCTCGGCCTCAAGGAAGCCAAGGATCTCGTCGAAGGCGCTCCGAAGGCTGTCAAGGAAGCTGTTTCCAAGGCTGAAGCTGCTGACCTCAAGAAGAAGCTCGAAGACGCTGGCGCCAAGGTCGACGTCAAGTAATTCGACGACATGCGAAGGGAGGGGGCCTTTATGGCCGCCTCTCTTTGACCGTTTTTAGAACATATTACCCAAAAGCCTGTCGAAAACGGCTTTTGGGTAATGGGTTCTTCAAGAGGATGGTCCCTATCGAAGGACAGCACAGCATTCCGCGCTGGCGTCTTTCGAAAGCTGGACGAGATTGAACCACCCATTGATTGACGGGGCCGACTGGCCATCGGTTCCCGTCCGTTGCAGGCCCGGATGCAAGATTGACAAGGAGCGACGATGGCTCAGACCCTTTCGTTTAACGGTCGTAGGCGCGTACGCAAGTTTTTTGGTAAAATTCCCGAAGTCGCGGAGATGCCGAACCTCATCGAGGTTCAGAAGGCATCCTACGACCAGTTCCTCATGGTGGACGAGCCCCAAGGCGGGCGGCCGGACGAGGGGCTTCAAGCCGTTTTCAAATCGGTGTTTCCGATAAAGGATTTCTCCGGCGCTTCGATGCTCGAATTCGTTTCCTACGAATTCGAGGCACCCAAGTTCGACGTCGAGGAGTGCCGTCAGCGCGACCTGACCTATGCGGCGCCTCTCAAGGTCACGTTGCGCCTGATCGTGTTCGATATCGACGAGGACACCGGCGCCAAGTCCATCAAGGACATCAAGGAACAGAACGTCTACATGGGCGACATGCCGCTCATGACGGACAACGGAACCTTCATCGTCAACGGCACCGAGCGCGTCATCGTCTCGCAGATGCACCGTTCGCCAGGTGTCTTTTTCGATCATGACAAGGGCAAGAGCCACTCGTCCGGCAAACTGCTCTTTGCCGCCCGCGTGATCCCCTATCGTGGTTCGTGGCTCGATATCGAATTCGATGCGAAGGACATCGTCCATGCGCGCATCGACCGCCGCCGCAAGATCCCGGTGACGTCGCTTCTGATGGCGCTCGGAATGGACGGCGAAGAGATTCTCGACACCTTCTATACGAAGTCGCTCTACCAGCGCGACGGCGAGGGCTGGCGCGTTCCGTTCCAGCCTGACGCGCTCAAGGGCCAGAAGGCCTTGGCAGACCTGATCGACGCCGATACCGGCGAAGTGGTCGTCGAAGGCGGCAAGAAGCTGACGCCGCGCCTGCTTCGTCAGTTGCAGGACAAGGGCCTGAAGGCCCTCAAGGCGACTGATGATGATCTTTACGGCAACTACCTCGCCGAGGATGTGGTCAACTTCGAGACAGGTGAAATCTACCTGGAAGCCGGCGACGAAATCGACGAGAAGACGCTTCCGGTCATCCTTTCCGCCGGGTTCGACGAGATCCCGGTTCTCGACATAGACCACATCAATATCGGCGCCTATATCCGCAATACGCTTGCGGCCGACAAGAACGAAAACCGACAGGACGCGCTGTTCGATATCTACCGCGTCATGCGTCCGGGTGAGCCGCCGACGATGGATTCGGCCGAAGCCATGTTCAATGCGCTCTTCTTCGATGCCGAGCGCTACGACCTTTCGGCCGTCGGCCGCGTCAAGATGAACATGCGTCTTGATCTGGATGTTCCGGATACGGTTCGCACGCTGCGCAAGGAAGATATCCTGGCCGTCGTCAAGATGCTCGTCGAACTGCGTGACGGCAAGGGCGAGATCGACGACATCGACAACCTCGGCAACCGCCGCGTCCGGTCGGTGGGCGAGTTGATGGAGAACCAGTATCGGCTGGGTCTGCTGCGCATGGAACGTGCGATCAAGGAGCGCATGTCCTCGATCGAGATCGACACAGTGATGCCGCAAGACCTCATCAACGCGAAGCCGGCTGCCGCCGCGGTGCGTGAATTCTTCGGCTCGTCTCAGCTTTCGCAGTTCATGGACCAGGTGAACCCGCTCTCGGAAATCACCCACAAGCGCCGCCTTTCGGCACTGGGTCCTGGCGGTCTTACCCGTGAACGCGCCGGCTTCGAAGTTCGCGACGTGCATCCGACGCATTATGGCCGTATCTGCCCGATCGAAACGCCGGAAGGCCCGAACATCGGTCTGATCAACTCGCTTGCGACATTTGCCCGCGTCAACAAGTATGGCTTCATCGAAAGCCCTTACCGTAAGATCGTCGACGGCAAGGTGACCAGCGACGTCGTCTATCTCTCGGCGATGGAAGAAGCCAAGTATCACGTTGCGCAAGCGAACTCGGTGCTGGACGAAGACGGCTCCTTCTCGGAAGAGTTCGTCGTTTGCCGCCACGCCGGCGAAGTCATGCTGGCGCCGCGCGACAATATCAACCTGATGGACGTTTCGCCGAAGCAGCTCGTCTCCGTCGCGGCCGCGCTCATTCCGTTCCTCGAGAACGATGACGCCAACCGCGCGCTGATGGGTTCGAACATGCAGCGTCAGGCCGTGCCGTTGCTGCGTGCGGAGGCACCCTTCGTCGGCACAGGCATGGAGCCGGTCGTCGCGCGTGACTCCGGTGCTGCTATCGCTGCGCGCCGCGGCGGTATCGTGGATCAGGTAGACGCGACGCGTATCGTTATCCGCGCCACCGAGGACCTGGATCCGTCCAAGTCCGGCGTCGATATCTACCGCCTGCAGAAGTTCCAGCGCTCCAACCAGAACACCTGCGTCAACCAGCGCCCGCTGGTCACCGTCGGTGACGTTCTGAACAAGGGCGACATCATCGCGGATGGTCCGTCTACGGACCTCGGCGATCTGGCGCTCGGCCGCAACGCGCTCGTCGCGTTCATGCCCTGGAACGGCTACAACTACGAAGATTCGATCCTGCTTTCCGAGCGGATCGTGCGCGATGACGTCTTCACGTCCATCCACATCGAAGAATTCGAGGTGATGGCGCGTGATACCAAGCTTGGTCCGGAAGAAATCACCCGTGACATTCCGAACGTTTCGGAAGAAGCGCTGAAGAACCTCGACGAAGCCGGCATCGTCTATATCGGCGCCGAAGTTCAGCCGGGCGACATTCTCGTAGGCAAGATCACGCCGAAGGGCGAAAGCCCAATGACGCCGGAAGAAAAGCTTCTGCGCGCCATCTTCGGTGAGAAGGCGTCGGATGTTCGTGATACCTCCATGCGCATGCCTCCGGGCACGTTCGGTACGGTCGTCGAAGTTCGCGTCTTCAATCGTCATGGCGTGGAGAAAGACGAGCGCGCGATGGCCATCGAGCGCGAGGAAATCGAACGCCTCGCCAAGGACCGCGACGACGAACAGGCGATCCTGGATCGTAACGTCTATGCGCGTCTGGTCGACATGTTGCGCGGTCACGTGGCGGTTGCCGGTCCGAAGGGCTTCAAGAAGGGCACCGAGCTTTCGAATGCCGTGATCAGCGAATATCCCCGCTCGCAGTGGTGGATGTTCGCCATCGAGGACGAAAAGGCGCAGGGCGAGATCGAAGCGCTCCGCGGTCAGTACGACGAATCCAAGTCGCGTCTTGAACAGCGCTTCATGGACAAGGTCGAGAAGGTCCAGCGTGGCGACGAAATGCCTCCTGGCGTCATGAAGATGGTCAAGGTCTTCGTCGCTGTGAAGCGCAAGATCCAGCCGGGCGACAAGATGGCCGGCCGTCACGGCAACAAGGGTGTCGTGTCGCGCATCGTGCCGATCGAAGACATGCCGTTCCTGGAGGACGGCACGCATGTCGACGTGGTGCTGAACCCGCTCGGCGTGCCTTCGCGCATGAATGTCGGCCAGATTCTCGAGACCCATCTCGGCTGGGCTTGCGCCGGCATGGGCAAGAAGATCGGAGCGATGCTCGATGCGTATAAGGCGGGCGCTGACATTCAGCCGCTGCGCGACACCATCGACAGCGTCATCGGATCCGGTCCGAAGGGCGAGCCGATCAAGCAGTACGACGATGAGTCGATCGTACGGCTGGCCGAGCAGACCCGTCGCGGCGTATCGATCGCAACGCCGGTCTTCGACGGTGCAGTCGAGGCCGACGTCAACGAGATGCTCGAGCAGGCCGGCCTCAAGGTAACCGGCCAGTCGACGCTCTATGACGGCCGTACCGGCGAGACGTTCGACCGTCAGGTGACCGTGGGCTACATCTACATGCTGAAGCTCAACCACCTGGTCGACGACAAGATCCACGCCCGTTCGATCGGACCGTATTCGCTCGTTACCCAGCAGCCGCTGGGCGGCAAGGCGCAGTTCGGCGGTCAGCGCTTCGGCGAGATGGAGGTCTGGGCGCTGGAAGCCTATGGCGCCGCCTACACGCTGCAGGAGATGCTGACGGTCAAGTCGGATGACGTGGCCGGCCGCACCAAGGTCTATGAAGCTATCGTCCGTGGCGACGACACCTTCGAAGCGGGCATTCCGGAGAGCTTCAACGTTCTCGTCAAGGAAATGCGCTCGCTGGGCCTTTCGGTCGAGCTGGAAAACTCCAAGGTCGACGAAGTCGGTGCCAGTGCGCAGCTGCCTGACGCGGCCGAATAAGAGACATGAGGTGCGTGCCGCTCAGCGGCGCGCACCGTTTCCGCCGTCGGGCATCTGATTGTCCGCGGCAGGAACAGGGGCCGCACCCGATGCGGTTTTAGCTGTTTATTGGGCAGGGGCCGGCGCCCGGGATTGCCGGCACCCTCGCCAAGCTCAGGGCTTAATGCCCCAAAGGAGACAGGCATGAACCAAGAGGTCATGAATCTTTTCAATCCGCAGGTGCCTGCACAGACCTTCGATTCCATCCGGATCTCGATTGCGTCCCCGGAGAAGATTCTTTCCTGGTCTTACGGTGAGATCAAGAAGCCGGAGACGATCAACTACCGCACCTTCAAGCCGGAACGCGACGGTCTTTTCTGCGCCCGCATTTTTGGTCCGATCAAGGACTATGAGTGCCTGTGCGGCAAGTACAAGCGCATGAAGTACAAGGGCATCATCTGCGAAAAGTGCGGCGTCGAAGTCACGCTGTCGCGCGTTCGGCGCGAGCGCATGGGCCATATCGAGCTCGCCGCGCCCGTTGCTCACATCTGGTTCCTCAAGTCGCTGCCGAGCCGCATCTCGACGCTGCTCGACATGACGCTCAAGGATATCGAGCGCGTCCTCTATTTCGAGAACTACATCGTCACCGAGCCGGGTCTGACGTCGCTCAAGGAAAATCAGCTCCTGAGCGAAGAAGAATACATGATCGCGGTCGACGAGTTCGGTGAGGACCAGTTCACCGCCATGATCGGCGCCGAAGCGATCTACGAGATGCTCGCATCGATGAATCTCGAGAAGATCGCGGGCGACCTGCGTTCTGAAATGGCTGAGACGACGTCTGATCTGAAGCAGAAGAAGCTGATGAAGCGGCTGAAGATCGTCGAGAACTTCATGGAGTCGGGCAATCGTCCGGAATGGATGATCATGAAGGTCGTTCCGGTTATTCCGCCGGACCTGCGTCCGCTCGTTCCGCTCGACGGCGGCCGTTTCGCCACGTCGGATCTCAACGATCTCTATCGCCGCGTCATCAACCGTAACAACCGCCTGAAGCGGCTGATCGAACTGCGTGCGCCGGGCATCATCATCCGCAACGAAAAGCGGATGCTGCAGGAATCGGTGGATGCGCTGTTCGACAACGGCCGTCGCGGTCGCGTCATCACGGGTGCCAACAAGCGTCCGCTGAAGTCGCTCTCCGATATGCTCAAGGGCAAGCAGGGGCGCTTCCGTCAGAACCTGCTCGGCAAGCGCGTCGACTATTCCGGCCGTTCGGTCATCGTGACCGGGCCGGAACTCAAGCTGCATCAGTGCGGCCTGCCGAAGAAAATGGCGCTCGAGCTCTTCAAGCCCTTCATCTATGCGCGTCTCGACGCCAAGGGTTATTCCTCGACCGTCAAGCAGGCCAAGAAGCTGGTCGAAAAGGAAAAGCCGGAAGTCTGGGATATCCTCGACGAGGTCATCCGCGAGCATCCGGTCCTTCTGAACCGCGCGCCGACCCTGCACCGCCTGGGCATCCAGGCCTTCGAACCGATCCTGGTCGAAGGCAAGGCCATTCAGCTGCACCCGCTCGTCTGCACGGCCTTCAACGCCGACTTCGACGGTGACCAGATGGCCGTTCACGTGCCGCTCTCGCTTGAAGCGCAGCTCGAAGCACGCGTGCTGATGATGTCGACGAACAACATCCTGCATCCTGCAAACGGTGCTCCGATCATCGTGCCGTCGCAGGACATGGTGCTTGGTCTCTACTACCTCTCGATCATGAACCAGAACGAGCCGGGCGAAGGCATGGCGTTTTCCGACATGGGCGAACTGCACCATGCGCTGGAGACCAAGGCCGTAACCCTGCATGCCAAGATCCGCGGCCGCTACAAGACCGTCGACGCCGAAGGCAATCCGGTTTCGAAAATCTACGAAACGACGCCTGGCCGGATGATCATCGGCGAGCTCCTGCCGAAGAATCCGAACGTCCCCTTCGAAACCTGCAACCAGGAAATGACCAAGAAGAACATCTCCAAGATGATCGACACGGTCTATCGCCATTGCGGTCAGAAGGACACGGTCATCTTCTGCGACAGGATCATGCAGCTCGGCTTCTCGCATGCCTGCCGTGCCGGCATTTCGTTCGGCAAGGACGACATGGTGATTCCGGACACGAAGGTGAAGATCGTCGGCGATACCGAAGCGCTCGTGAAGGAATACGAGCAGCAGTACAATGACGGCCTCATCACCCAGGGCGAAAAGTACAACAAGGTGGTCGACGCCTGGGGCAAGGCGACCGAAAAGGTCGCCGAAGAGATGATGGCGCGCATCAAGGCCGTCGAATTCGACGACAGCGGCCGCCAGAAGCCGATGAACTCGATCTATATGATGTCCCACTCGGGCGCCCGTGGTTCGCCGAACCAGATGCGTCAGCTGGGCGGCATGCGCGGCCTCATGGCGAAGCCGTCGGGCGAGATCATCGAAACTCCGATCATCTCGAACTTCAAGGAAGGCCTGACCGTGAACGAGTACTTCAACTCGACGCACGGTGCCCGTAAGGGTCTCGCCGACACCGCCTTGAAAACTGCGAACTCCGGTTACCTGACCCGTCGTCTCGTCGACGTGGCGCAGGACTGCATCGTCACGCACACGGATTGCGGCACCGACAAGGGCCTCACCATGACTGCGATCGTCGATGCCGGTCAGGTCGTTGCCTCCATCGGCCAGCGTATCCTTGGCCGTACGGCGCTCGACAACATCGACAACCCGGTCACCGGCGAACGCATCGTCGATGCCGGCCGGATGATCCTCGAGCCGGATGTCGTTGCGATCGAAAAGGCTGGGATTCAGTCGGTTCGGATTCGGTCGGCACTGACCTGCGAAATCCAGACCGGTGTTTGCGGCGTCTGCTACGGCCGCGACCTTGCGCGCGGTACGCCCGTCAACATGGGCGAGGCAGTCGGCGTCATCGCCGCCCAGTCGATCGGCGAGCCGGGCACGCAGCTTACCATGCGTACGTTCCACCTTGGCGGTACGGCAACCGTGGTCGACCAGTCGTTCCTGGAAGCCTCCTATGAAGGCACGGTCCAGATCAAGAACCGCAACATGCTGCGCAACTCCGATGGCGTGCTCGTTGCCATGGGGCGCAACATGGCGATCCAGATCCTCGACGAACGCGGTGTCGAGCGCTCCTCGCAGCGCGTCGCCTATGGCTCGAAGATCTTCGTCGACGATGGCGACACGGTGAGGCGCGGTCAGCGTTTCGCCGAGTGGGATCCCTATACCCGTCCGATGATGACGGAAGTAGAAGGTACCGTTCACTTCGAAGACGTGGTTGATGGCATCTCGGTTCTGGAATCGACGGACGAGTCGACCGGCATCACCAAGCGTCAGGTCATCGACTGGCGTTCGACGCCGCGTGGTACCGACCTTAAGCCTGCGATCGTCATCAAGGACAAGAACGGCAATATCGCCAAGCTTGCCCGCGGCGGCGAAGCCCGCTTCATGCTCTCGGTCGACGCGATCCTTTCCGTCGAACCGGGGCAGAAGGTGAGCCAGGGTGACGTTCTTGCCCGTTCGCCGCTCGAAAGCGCCAAGACCAAGGACATCACCGGTGGTCTGCCGCGTGTTGCCGAATTGTTCGAGGCGCGCCGTCCGAAGGATCACGCCATCATCGCGGAGATCGATGGTACGATCCGTTTCGGCCGCGATTACAAGAACAAGCGTCGCGTCATGATCGAGCCGGCGGAAGATGGTGTCGAGCCGGTCGAATACCTGATCCCGAAGGGCAAGCCCTTCCATCTTCAGGATGGCGACTACATCGAAAAGGGCGATTACATCCTCGATGGTAACCCGGCACCGCATGACATTCTGGCGATCAAGGGCGTGGAAGCACTTGCTTCCTATCTCGTGAACGAGATCCAGGAAGTCTATCGACTGCAGGGCGTTGTCATCAACGACAAGCACATCGAGGTGATCGTCCGGCAGATGCTGCAGAAGGTGGAAATCACCGACGCCGGTGACTCGACCTATATCGTCGGCGACAATGTCGATCGCATCGAGCTGGAAGATGTCAATGACAGCCTGATTGCCGAAGGCAAGAAGCCCGCCTTTGGCGATCCGGTCCTGCTCGGCATAACCAAGGCATCGCTGCAGACGCCGTCCTTCATCTCGGCCGCTTCGTTCCAGGAGACCACCAAGGTCCTCACCGAAGCAGCGGTCGCAGGCAAGACGGACAACCTGCAGGGTCTCAAGGAGAACGTCATCGTCGGTCGCCTTATCCCGGCCGGTACCGGCGGCACGATGACTCAGATCCGCCGTATCGCCACGGCCCGCGACGAGTTGATCCTCGAAGAGCGCCGCAAGGGAACGGGTGCGGAAAGCGCCACGCCCATGCTCGCGGCAATGGCAAACGACCCCGCTGCCGCGGAGTAAGCGGGAAGGGAAGGGTGACTGCCCTTCCCGGTGAAACGATAAAGCCGCCCGGAGCGATCCGGGCGGCTATTTTCTGAGCACTTCTGGAAGCACGGCCTGCTCAACTGAAGCGGATGATCGCGACTTCGCCCTCCAGTGCCCCCTGATATGCGGACGCATGCGGCTCCTCTTCCGGCATGCCGTTCAAGGTGCCGATCTGGTCGAGATCGGCTTCAAGGAAGCCCTCCTCGGCGAGCGCGTTCAACGCCTCGCGCACGGCCGTATCATCATCCGGTGCACGGAGCATTACATGGATGTCGACGCCCTCTTTGTCGCCGTCGGTTTCATAGGCCTTGCCGATGACGATGAATATCAGCGGTTCGTCGGGCGCATTGTCGTTATCCGGGGTGACAGACATGGAAACATCCTCTTCGAAAATTAGTATAGGCAATCGCGTCCTTCAATCGACCACGGTTAAAGGAAGCATTCAGTGGCGCTGAGACGAGGGATGCGGGGAAACCGGATACACTTTGCCTCATCCTGCTCTACTGCATATTGCGCCAGATCGGAACCCGTTCCAGGAATCAGGCTGATGATGCGATTTATTTGTCTGGGGGATGGCGTGGACCGGTAAGACCGCGGCCGTAGCCGACTCGCCGTCGTGGAAAACGGCAGAAAGAAGTTGCTGATTCCTCAAGGCCGGATGACTATCCGCATATGGGAGTTGCCTTCCGGCCGGTCCCGAGGACAGGCGAGGCGTGCAAAGCCTTGTTTCTCGGGCATATCAGGGCTGCGTGGCTCTATATTTTCTGAATCGCCCTTGACGAATGGCCCTGAAATCAGTACACCCCGCCGCATCAGAGCCCATGTGAGGCTGGCTGGTTCGGAACGACACGTTCTGGAGTTCGCCTCAAACAAGGTTCAAAACGCACGCTGACGACATAATGCTGCACGCAAGACGCGCGAAATGGTGCGTCCTCTGCTTTTTGTGGGGCCATCTGCGGAAAAGCGGATCGGCCCTCATTTTGCGCATTTCATAGGCGTTCGTTGTTGCCGGCGACGGCAAGCGATCCGCCCGAAAGGGTAACGAGACAAGTTTTTTGTAAGGGATGGTTAGATGCCTACCGTAAACCAGCTGATCCGCAAGCCGCGTCAGGCACAGGTAAAGCGCAACAAGGTTCCTGCGCTGCAGGAAAACCCGCAGAAGCGCGGCGTTTGCACCCGCGTCTACACGACGACCCCGAAGAAGCCGAACTCGGCTCTCCGTAAGGTCGCCAAGATCCGCCTGACCAACGGCTTCGAAGTGATCGGCTACATTCCCGGTGAAGGCCATAACCTTCAGGAGCACTCCGTCGTCATGATCCGCGGCGGCCGCGTGAAGGACCTTCCGGGTGTCCGTTACCACATCATCCGCGGCGTTCTCGATACGCAGGGTGTTAAGAACCGCAAACAGCGCCGCTCCAAGTATGGCGCGAAGCGTCCGAAATAATATCGCAACCGGCGCCATTTCGCTGGTCATAAGATTTAAAGTTGAGAGACGAGAAGTATGTCCCGACGTCACAGAGCAGAAAAGCGTGAGATCAACCCGGATCCGAAGTTCGGTGATCTGGTTGTCACGAAGTTCATGAACGCAATCATGCTGCACGGCAAAAAGTCCGTAGCGGAAAGCATCGTCTATGGTGCGTTCGATGCGGTCCAGTCGAAGCTGAAGCAGGAGCCGGTCACCGTGTTCCATTCCGCGCTCGACAACATCGCTCCGCATGTGGAAGTGCGTTCCCGCCGCGTCGGTGGTGCTACCTACCAGGTTCCGGTCGATGTTCGTCCGGAGCGCCGCCAGGCTCTCGCTATCCGCTGGCTGATCGCGGCTGCCCGTAAGCGCAATGAAACGACCATGGTCGATCGCCTCTGCGGCGAACTCATGGACGCAGCGAACAACCGCGGCAGCGCAGTCAAGAAGCGTGAAGACACCCACAAGATGGCTGATGCCAACCGTGCGTTCTCGCACTACCGTTGGTAATCCGAACTGGTTTCGAAAGGCAGTCTCTCATGGCTCGCGAATATAAAATCGAAGACTACCGAAATTTCGGTATCATGGCGCATATTGACGCCGGCAAGACCACGACGACCGAGCGTATCCTCTACTACACCGGCAAGTCCCACAAGATCGGCGAAGTTCATGACGGCGCCGCAACCATGGACTGGATGGAGCAGGAGCAGGAGCGCGGCATCACGATCACGTCTGCTGCCACGACGACTTTCTGGAAGGGTCGCGACGGCAAGTCGCGTCGCTTCAACATCATCGACACGCCCGGCCACGTCGACTTCACCATCGAAGTCGAACGTTCGCTGCGCGTTCTCGATGGCGCGATCGCGCTTCTCGACGCCAACGCCGGCGTAGAGCCGCAGACGGAAACCGTCTGGCGCCAGGCTGAGAAGTACAATGTTCCGCGTATGATCTTCTGCAACAAGATGGACAAGACCGGTGCGGACTTCTACCGCTCGGTCGAGATGATCAAGACGCGCCTCGGTGCGACGGCAGTCGTCATGCAGCTGCCGATCGGCGCTGAAAGCGACTTCAAGGGCGTTGTCGATCTGATCGAAATGAATGCTCTGATCTGGCGCGACGAATCGCTCGGCGCCCAGTGGGATGTCGTCGAGATTCCGGACGACCTGAAGGAAAAGGCTGAAGAATACCGCGAAAAGCTGATCGAGACGGTTGTCGAGATCGACGAAGCGGCGATGGAAGCCTATCTCGAGGGGCAGTATCCGGACAACGAACAGATTCGCGCGCTCGTCCGTCGCGGCACGATCGACGTGAAGTTCCACCCGATGTTCTGCGGTACCGCGTTCAAGAACAAGGGTGTTCAGCCGCTCCTCGACGCTGTTGTCGATTACCTTCCGTCTCCGGTGGACATCCCGGCGATCAAGGGCATCGACGTCAAGACCGAGGCGGAAATCGAGCGTCATGCTTCGGACGAAGAGCCGCTTTCGATGCTGGCCTTCAAGATCATGAACGACCCCTTCGTCGGTTCGCTGACCTTTGCGCGCATCTATTCCGGCAAGCTCGAAAAGGGCACGTCGGTCATGAACACCGTCAAGGAAAAGCGCGAGCGCGTCGGCCGCATGCTGCAGATGCACTCGAATTCGCGTGAAGACATCGAAGAAGCCTTCGCCGGCGACATCGTTGCTCTGGCCGGTCTTAAGGAAACGACCACCGGCGATACGCTCTGCGATCCGCTGAAGCAGGTCATTCTCGAGCGCATGGAATTCCCGGAGCCGGTTATCCAGATCGCTATCGAGCCGAAGACCAAGGGCGACCAGGAAAAGATGGGCCTCGCGCTCAACCGCCTGGCTGCTGAGGACCCGTCCTTCCGCGTCAAGACCGACGAAGAATCCGGTCAGACGATCATTGCCGGCATGGGCGAGCTCCATCTCGACATTCTGGTTGACCGTATGCGTCGTGAGTTCAAGGTCGAAGCAACCGTAGGCGCGCCGCAGGTTGCCTATCGCGAGACCATCACGCGTCAGCACGAAGAAGATTACACGCACAAGAAACAGTCCGGTGGTACCGGCCAGTTCGCACGCGTCAAGATCGTCTTCGAACCGAACCCGGAAGGCGAAGAGTTCAAGTTCGAATCCAAGATCGTCGGTGGTGCTGTTCCGAAGGAATACATCCCGGGCGTTCAGAAGGGTATCGAGAGCGTGCTCTCTTCAGGTCCGCTTGCCGGCTTCCCGATGCTCGGCGTCAAGGCGACGCTGATCGACGGTGCATTCCACGACGTCGACTCGTCGGTCCTGGCCTTCGAAATCGCGTCCCGTGCATGCTTCCGTGAAGCGGCCAAGAAGGCCGGAGCTCAGCTCCTCGAGCCGATCATGAAGGTCGAGGTCGTGACGCCGGAAGACTACGTCGGCGACGTGATCGGTGACTTGAACTCTCGCCGCGGCCAGATCCAGGGTCAGGAAGCACGCGGCGTCGCCGTCGTGATTAATGCCCACGTGCCGCTGGCGAACATGTTCAAGTACGTGGACAACCTGCGCTCGATGTCGCAGGGCCGCGCTCAATACACGATGCTGTTCGATCACTACGCGCCGGTTCCGTCGAACGTCGCGCAGGAAATCCAGGCGAAGTATTCCGGTCAGAAGTGACCGGAATAGCCTCGCGCTGAAACAGAATGAAAAGATTTCCCCTCTAGGGGACAGGAAACGGAGAGCCGGAAATGGCAAAGAGCAAATTTGAGCGCAATAAGCCGCACGTCAACATTGGCACGATTGGCCACGTTGACCATGGCAAGACGTCGCTGACGGCAGCGATCACGAAGTATTTCGGCGAGTTCAAGGCGTACGACCAGATCGACGCTGCGCCGGAAGAAAAGGCCCGCGGTATCACCATTTCGACGGCGCACGTCGAATACGAGACGCCGAACCGTCACTATGCGCATGTCGACTGCCCCGGCCACGCCGACTACGTCAAGAACATGATCACCGGTGCGGCGCAGATGGACGGCGCGATCCTGGTTGTTTCGGCTGCCGACGGCCCGATGCCGCAGACGCGCGAACACATTCTGCTGGCCCGCCAGGTCGGCGTTCCGGCGATTGTCGTGTTCCTGAACAAGGTCGACCAGGTCGACGATGCGGAGCTGCTGGAGCTCGTTGAGCTGGAAGTGCGCGAACTTCTGTCGTCCTACGAATTCCCGGGCGACGATATTCCGATCGTCAAGGGTTCGGCTCTGGCCGCACTTGAAGATTCGGACAAGAAGATCGGCGAAGATGCGATCCGCGAGCTGATGGCTGCGGTTGACGCCTACATCCCGACGCCTGAGCGTCCGATCGACCAGCCGTTCCTGATGCCGATCGAAGACGTGTTCTCGATCTCGGGCCGCGGCACGGTCGTGACCGGCCGCGTCGAGCGCGGCATCGTCAAGGTCGGTGAGGAAATCGAAATCGTCGGCATCCGTCCGACGACGAAGACGACCTGCACGGGCGTTGAAATGTTCCGCAAGCTTCTCGATCAGGGCCAGGCCGGCGACAACATCGGCGCGCTTCTGCGCGGTGTCGACCGTAACGGTGTCGAGCGCGGCCAGATTCTGTGCAAGCCGGGTTCGGTGAAGCCGCACCGCAAGTTCAAGGCTGAAGCCTACATCCTGACGAAGGAAGAGGGTGGCCGTCATACGCCGTTCTTCACCAACTACCGTCCGCAGTTCTACTTCCGTACGACGGACGTGACGGGCATCGTGACGCTGCCGGAAGGCACGGAAATGGTTATGCCGGGCGACAACGTGACCGTTGACGTCGAGCTGATCGTGCCGATCGCGATGGAAGAAAAGCTGCGCTTCGCTATCCGCGAAGGCGGCCGTACCGTCGGCGCAGGCATCGTCGCCTCCATCGTCGAGTAATAAGAAAACGGCTTGAGCCGTTTCGGCAGGGACATGGTCGGCCATGTCCCTGCGATTTTTGAAAAGAAGCGGCTAAGCAAACGAATACTTCAAGTGTGTGCCTCTTGAGCACACCGGAAAACACGAGCAAGGACAAGTCGAATGAACGGCCAGAATATCCGCATCCGCCTCAAGGCGTTTGATCACCGGATCCTCGATGCCTCCACGCGCGAAATCGTGTCGACGGCCAAGCGCACCGGTGCGAGTGTGCGCGGGCCCGTGCCGCTTCCGACCCGGATTGAGAAATTCACGGTCAACCGGTCGCCCCACGTCGACAAGAAGAGCCGCGAACAGTTCGAGATGCGCACGCACAAGCGTCTTCTCGATATTGTTGATCCGACCCCGCAGACGGTAGACGCGCTGATGAAGCTCGACCTCGCCGCCGGCGTCGACGTCGAGATCAAGCTGTAAGACCCGGCGCAAGCCGAAATAACAAGGAAGGTACGTGGAGTTTCTCCAACGGCTTCCAGGAACAGGAAACCGGAAGGTGCTTGAAGCGCCGGACGGGAACCCTAAACAAGAGGCGTGAACCGATGCGTTCAGGTGTGATTGCACAGAAGGTGGGAATGACCCGCGTCTACAACGACGCCGGCGAGCATATCCCGGTAACAGTATTGCGGCTGGAAAACTGCCAGGTAGTGGCCCAGCGCACGGAAGAGAAGAACGGTTATACCGCAGTTCAGCTGGGGGCCGGCCGTTCGAAGGTCAAGAATACGCCGAAGGCTATGCGCGGCCATTTCGCCGCTGCGAGCGTCGAGCCGAAGGCAAAGCTCGTCGAGTTCCGCGTAAGCGCCGACAACCTGATCGACATCGGCTCCGAGCTTACTGCGGGCCATTTCGTCGCCGGGCAGCTCGTGGACGTTACCGGCACCACTATCGGTAAGGGTTTTGCCGGCGCGATCAAGCGCCACAACTTCGGCGGCCTGCGTGCAACGCACGGCGTGTCCGTATCGCACCGTTCGCATGGTTCTACCGGTTCCAACCAGGACCCGGGCCGCGTTTGGAAGGGCAAGCGCATGGCTGGTCACATGGGCCAGACGCGCGTCACCACGCAGAACCTCGAAGTCGTATCGACCGACGAAGACCGCGGTCTTATCCTGGTCAAGGGTGCAGTTCCCGGCTCCAAGGGTTCCTGGATCGTCGTCCGTGACGCCATCAAGTCGGGTACTCCGGAAGGCGCACCGCGCCCTGCCGCAGTACGCGCCGCAGAATCCAAGTAAGGGAGCCGAATAATGGATCTCACCGTCAAAACCCTCGAGGGCAAGGACGCAGGAAAGGTTTCCCTTTCCGACGCCATTTTCGGTCTCGAGCCTCGTGAAGACATCATCGCCCGCGTCGTTCGCTGGCAGCTCGCAAAGCGCCAGCAGGGCACGCACAAGGCCAAGGGCCGTGCGGAAGTTTCCCGCACCGGCGCCAAGATGTACAAGCAGAAGGGTACGGGCCGCGCCCGCCACCATTCCGCTCGTGCTCCGCAGTTCCGCGGCGGCGGCAAGGCCCATGGGCCGGTTGTCCGCAGCCATGCGCACGATCTTCCGAAGAAGGTGCGTGCACTCGGCCTGCGTCATGCGCTGTCGGCCAAGCTGAAGGCCGAGGAGATCATCATCGTCGACGATCTCGTCGCCAACGAAGCAAAGACGAAGGCACTCGCCGGCGCGTTTGCATCGCTCGGCCTCACCAATGCCCTGATCATCGGCGGAGCCGAGATCGAGGGCAACTTCAAGCTCGCCGCGCAGAACATTCCGAATGTGGACGTTCTGCCGGTTCAGGGCATCAACGTTTACGACATTCTGCGCCGTGGCAAGCTCGTGCTTTCCAAGGCTGCTGTGGAAGCTCTGGAGGAGCGGTTCAAATGACGGATCTTCGCCACTACGACGTGATCGTGTCTCCCTCGATCACTGAAAAGTCGACGCTGGTCTCCGAACAGAACCAGGTCGTCTTCAATGTCGCCAAGGGTGCTTCGAAGCCTGAGATCAAGGCTGCCGTCGAAGCGCTGTTCGGCGTGAAGGTTACGGCCGTGAACACGCTCGTCCGCAAGGGCAAGCTGAAGCGCTTCCGCGGCTTCGCCGGAAAGCAGAAGGACGTGAAGAAGGCGATCGTTACGCTCGCCGACGGTCAGTCCATCGACGTTTCCACCGGTCTCTAACGGATAGGCCCATTTAGGGTAAAAACCCAAAAGGGAACAAGAAAATGGCATTGAAAAGTTTCAATCCGACGACGCCGAGCCAGCGTCAACTGGTTATCGTCAGCCGGGCTGGCCTCTACAAGGGCAAGCCGGTCAAGACGCTGACCGAGGGCCTGTCCTCCAAGGGCGGTCGCAACAACCTTGGCCGCATCACGGTTCGTTTTCAGGGCGGCGGTCACAAGCGGACCTATCGTCTGGTCGACTTCAAGCGTCGCAAGTTCGACGTCGAAGGGACCGTCGAGCGTCTGGAATACGATCCGAACCGCACGGCGTTCATCGCGCTAGTCAACTACGCTGACGGCGAGCAGGCCTACATCCTGGCGCCGCAGCGCCTGGCCGTCGGCGACAAGGTGATTGCCTCGGAGAAGGCCGTCGACGTCAAGCCCGGCAACGCGATGCCGCTGCAGTTCATTCCGGTCGGCTCCATCATCCACAACGTGGAAATGAAGCCGGGCAAGGGTGGGCAGATCGCCCGCTCCGCCGGAACCTACGCACAGCTCGTCGGCCGTGACCAGGGCATGGCGATCCTGCGCCTGAACTCGGGCGAGCAGCGCCTGGTGCACGGCTCTTGCCTCGCATCGATCGGTGCTGTATCGAACCCCGATCACGGCAACATCAATGACGGTAAGGCCGGTCGTTCGCGTTGGCGCGGCAAGCGCCCGCACGTTCGCGGCGTTGTCATGAACCCGGTCGACCACCCGCACGGCGGCGGTGAAGGCCGCACCTCCGGCGGTCGCCATCCGGTGACGCCATGGGGCAAGCCCACAAAGGGCAAGCGCACGCGCTCCAACAAGTCGACCGACAAGTTCATTATGCGCTCGCGTCATCAGCGCAAGAAGTAAGAGAGGAAGTCTCAAGTGGCTCGTTCAGTATGGAAAGGTCCGTTTGTTGACGGTTATCTTCTCAAGAAGGCTGAGAAGGTCCGCGAAGGCGGCCGCAACGAAGTGATCAAGATGTGGAGCCGTCGCTCCACGATCCTTCCGCAATTCGTCGGTCTGACCTTCGGCGTCTACAACGGCAACAAGCACGTTCCCGTCTCGGTGTCCGAGGAAATGGTCGGTCACAAGTTCGGTGAATTCGCTCCGACCCGGACCTATTACGGTCATGGTGCGGACAAGAAAGCGAAGAGGAAGTAACAATGGGCAAGGCAAAAGCCGAACGCCGGCTGAAGGATAATGAAGCGCAGGCCGTTGCGCGCACGATCCGCGTCAGCCCCCAGAAGCTCAACCTCGTTGCCGCGCTGATCCGCGGCAAGAAGGTGGATCGGGCTCTGGCCGAACTCGAATTCTCGCGCAAGCGTATTGCAGGTACCGTCAGGAAGACGCTTGAATCTGCCATCGCAAACGCTGAGAACAACCACGATCTCGACGTTGATTCGCTCATCGTCGCAGAAGCATTTGTCGGCAAGTCGATTGTGATGAAGCGCTTCCACGCTCGTGGTCGCGGCCGTGCATCGCGCGTCGAAAAGCCATTCGCGCACTTGACGATCGTTGTTCGTGAAGTGGAAGCCAAAGGGGAGGCCGCATAATGGGCCAGAAGATTAATCCGATCGGTTTCCGTCTCGGCATCAACCGGACCTGGGATAGCCGTTGGTTCGCGGATAACGCGGAATACGGCCAGCTTCTTCATGAAGACCTGAAGATTCGCGCCTACCTGATGGAAGAGCTGAAGGCGGCCGGCATTGCCAAGGTCGTGATCGAACGTCCGCACAAGAAGTGCCGCGTAACGATCCATTCGGCCCGTCCAGGCCTGATCATCGGCAAGAAGGGCGCCGACATCGAAAAGCTGCGCAAGAAGCTTTCCGAGATGACCAATTCGGAAACGCATCTCAACATTGTCGAAGTGCGCAAGCCGGAAGTCGACGCAACGCTCGTTGCGCAGTCGATCGCTCAGCAGCTCGAGCGCCGCGTAGCGTTCCGTCGTGCAATGAAGCGCGCCGTTCAGTCGGCGATGCGTCTCGGCGCCGAGGGCATCAAGATCACCTGCGCCGGCCGTCTTGGCGGTGCTGAAATCGCCCGTACCGAATGGTATCGTGAAGGCCGCGTTCCGCTTCATACGCTGCGCGCCGACATTGATTACGGTACGGCTGAAGCGGAAACCGCATTCGGTATCTGCGGTGTCAAGGTCTGGATCTTCAAGGGTGAAATCCTCGAGCACGATCCGATGGCTTCCGAGCGTCGCGCGACCGAGAGTGACAACCAGGGCGGTGGCGGCAGAGAGCGTCGCCGCGAGAACGCGTAACATTCGCGCGTGGCAGCCAATATCGGAGAAGTAAAAAAATGTTGCAGCCAAAGCGTACGAAGTATCGCAAGCAGTTCAAGGGGCGCATCAAGGGCGTCGCAAAGGGCGGCTCGGACCTGGCCTTCGGCGAATTCGGTCTGAAGGCTCAGGAGCCAAACCGCGTCAATGCTCGCGAGATCGAGGCGGCTCGCCGCGCGATCACCCGTCATATGAAGCGCGCCGGTCGCGTCTGGATCCGGGTATTCCCCGACGTTCCGGTCACGGCGAAACCTACCGAAGTCCGCATGGGTAAGGGTAAGGGTTCGGTCGAATACTGGGCATGCAAGGTCAAGCCCGGCCGCATGATGTTCGAGATCGACGGTGTCAGCGAAGAGCTCGCCCGCGAGGCGCTTCGCCTCGGCGCTGCCAAGCTCTCTGTCAAGACGCGCTTCGTGCAGCGTATCGCAGAGTAAGGAGTGAAGCTCATGAAAGCCGCAGATGTTCGCGCTCTGAGCGCCGACCAACTCAAGGAAGAGCTTGCCAAGCTGAAGAAAGAGCAGTTCAACCTGCGCTTCCAGAAGGCGACCGGCCAGCTCGAGAAGTCTTCGCGTATCGACGAGGTCCGCAAGGACATCGCACGCATCAAAACCATTGCCCGCCAGAAGGCGGCAGAAGCCAAGGCCTAAGGACCAGAACAATATGCCGAAACGCATTCTGCAGGGCACCGTCGTCAGCGACAAGAACGACAAGACCGTCGTCGTCCGGGTCGAGCGCCGCTTTGCGCACCCGATCCTTCAGAAGACTGTTCGTCGTTCCAAGAAGTACAAGGCTCACGACGAGAGCAACCAGTTCAAGGTCGGCGACCTCGTTTCCATCGAGGAATGCGCGCCGATTTCAAAGGATAAGCGCTGGACGGTCGTTTCCGCCCAGTCTTGAATTCTGCAGCTTTTGTCCGCCGGACCCTTGCGTCTCGGGCAAATATCTGTATGAAGCACGCAATTAAAGCCGAGGAACGCTCGAGTTCGAGCGTTCTTTTGCTTTGAGATGAGCACAATAAGCCGGGCGAGGGGGTTTCGACCCAACCGGCCTGGTAACAACAAGAAGGCGACCTGACATGATTCAGATGCAAACAAACCTCGACGTGGCGGATAATTCCGGCGCACGTCGTGTCATGTGCATCAAGGTGCTGGGCGGCTCCAAGCGTAAATACGCGTCGATCGGCGACATCATCGTCGTTTCGATCAAGGAAGCCATTCCGCGCGGCCGCGTGAAGAAGGGTGATGTCATGAAGGCTGTTGTCGTTCGCACCGCGAAGGACATCCGCCGTGCAGATGGCAGCGTCATCCGTTTCGACACCAACGCAGCCGTTCTCATCGACAACAAGAAAGAGCCCATCGGCACCCGTATCTTCGGACCGGTTCCGCGCGAACTTCGCGCCAAGAACCATATGAAGATCATCTCGCTGGCTCCGGAAGTACTCTAAGGGAGCGATCAGAGATGCAAAAGATTCGCAAAGGCGACAAGGTCGTCGTTCTGACCGGTAAGGACAAGGGCCGCACCGGCGAAGTCATTCAGGTCATGCCGAAGGAAGATCGGGCTGTCGTGCGCGGCGTGAACGTCGTGAAGCGTCACCAGCGCCAGACCCAGAACCAGGAAGCCGGCATTATCACCAAGGAAGCCCCGATCCACCTTTCGAACATCGCGATTGCCGATCCGAAGGACGGCAAGCCGACCCGAGTCGGTTTCAAGATCGACGGTGACAAGAAGGTCCGCGTGGCCAAGCGTTCGGGAGATGTGATCGATGGCTAAGTCCGCTTATGAGCCGCGGCTCAAGAAGGAATATGTAGAGCGCATCCGCAAGGCGATACAGGAGCAGTTCTCCTACGCCAACGAAATGCAGATCCCGCGCCTCGACAAGATCGTTATCAACATGGGTGTTGGCGAAGCGACCGGCGATTCCAAAAAGCCGACCGTCGCAGCTGCCGACCTCGCTGCGATTGCCGGCCAGAAGCCGGTAATCACCCGCGCTCGTAATTCCATCGCTGGCTTCAAGCTTCGCGAAGGCATGCCGATTGGTGCCAAGGTTACCCTGCGCGGCGTTCGGATGTATGAGTTCCTGGATCGTCTCATCAACATCGCGCTTCCGCGTGTTCGAGACTTCCGCGGCCTCAATCCGAAGTCCTTCGATGGTCGTGGCAATTTTGCCATGGGCATCAAGGAACACATTGTGTTCCCTGAGATCAACTACGACAAGGTTGATCAGATGTGGGGCATGGACATCATCGTTTGCACGACGGCAACTAACGACGACGAAGCGCGCGCTCTGCTTAAAGAGTTCAACTTCCCGTTCCGTCAGTAATCCGTAACGACAAGCGTAAAGAAGGATAACTGTTATGGCGAAAACGAGCGCAGTTGAAAAGAACAAGCGCCGCCGCAAACTGGTTGCCAACCATTCCGCCAAGCGTGCGGCTCTGAAGGCAACCATCATGAACCAGTCTTTGCCGATCGAAGAGCGGTTCAAGGCCACCCTCAAGCTGGCCGAACTGCCCCGCGATGGGTCCAAGACCCGCATCCGCAACCGTTGCGAAGTCACCGGTCGCCCACGCGCCTATTATCGCAAGCTGCGCATGTCGCGTATTGCGCTTCGCGAACTGGGCAATCTCGGCAAGGTGCCGGGTGTGGTCAAGTCGAGCTGGTAAGGAGACGGGTACATGGCAATGACTGATCCCTTGGGCGATATGCTCACCCGTATCCGCAACGGCGCTGCTCGCCGCAAGTCGAGCGTTTCCACGCCGGCTTCGAAGCTTCGCGCACGCGTTCTGGATGTCCTTCAGGCTGAAGGCTATATCCGCGGATACTCTGAAGTCGAATTCGGCAACGGCAAGGCCGAGCTGAGCATCGAACTGAAATACTACGAAGGCGCTTCCGTGATCCGTGAGATCGCACGCGTCTCCAAGCCGGGCCGCCGGGTCTATGTCTCGGTCAAGTCCATTCCGCAGGTCGCGAACGGCCTCGGCATCACCATCCTTTCGACTCCGAAGGGCGTGATGGCCGATCACCAGGCACGCGAACAGAATGTTGGTGGTGAGGTTCTTTGCTCGGTCTTCTAAGGCCGAGCAGGATCTCCATAGCGAACAGACAGGTATAAAAATGTCTCGTATCGGTAAAAAGCCCGTTCAGGTTCCGGCAGGCGTCACGGCTAACGTCGACGGCCAGAAGGTGACGGCAAAGGGCCCGAAGGGCGAACTGTTCTTCGTCGCAAATGACGAAGTTTCGGTGAAGCTCGAAAACAACACGGTTGTCGTTCAGCCGGTCAATGAGAGCAAGGATGCTCGCGCAAAGTGGGGCATGTCCCGCACGATGATCGAGAACATCCTCAAGGGCGTGAAGGACGGTTACGAGCGCAAGCTCGAAATCAACGGCGTTGGTTACCGCGCATCCATGCAGGGCAAGAACCTGCAGCTGGCGCTCGGCTTCAGCCACGACGTCGTCTACCAGACGCCGGAGGGCATCACGATCGCTGTGCCGAAGCCGACGGAAATCGTCGTCTCCGGAATCAACAAGCAGCAGGTCGGCCAGGTTGCCGCGGAGATCCGCGAGTACCGTGGCCCCGAGCCCTACAAGGGCAAGGGTGTCAAGTATGCCGAAGAGCGGATCGTCCGCAAAGAAGGCAAGAAGAAGTAAGGATCACGCGAAATGGCTAGCAGGAAAGATACTCTTGTGCGTCGCGCCAGCCGCGTGCGCCGTCAAATCAAGGCGGTTGCCAACGGCCGCCCGCGCCTGTCGGTTCATCGCTCGTCGAAGAACATCTATGCGCAGATCATCGATGATGTTGCCGGCAAGACGATTGCCTCGGCATCGACTCTCGACACGGATCTGCGTTTTTCGCTGAAGACCGGCGCTGATACCGAAGCCGCTACGGCTGTCGGCAAGCTCCTGGCGGAGCGTGCTTCCAAGGCGGGCGTCAAGGACGTTGTCTTTGACCGTGGCGCCTTCATCTACCACGGCCGCATCAAGGCGCTGGCCGAGGCAGCTCGCGAAGGCGGCCTGAACTTCTAAGGTTCTACGCCCGGGCAGCAATGCCCGGGCGTAACCCGGCTTCGCACATCCCCGGCCGCTTCGATTTCCAAGGAAGTGAGGCGGCTTTCGTCAATCTGCCGATTGCACCCGGAAAAGAAAAAGGAAGAGGACAATGGCACAAGAAAGAAGAGGTTCTCGCGAAGATCGCCAGAACCGCGAAGAGCGCGACAGCGAATTCGTCGACAAGCTCGTCGCTATCAACCGCGTCGCCAAGGTGGTGAAGGGCGGTCGCCGTTTCGGTTTCGCCGCTCTCGTCGTCGTGGGCGACCAGAAGGGCCGTGTCGGCTTCGGCCATGGTAAGGCACGTGAAGTGCCGGAAGCCATCCGCAAGGCAACGGAAGCCGCCAAGCGCGATCTGATTTTCGTACCGCTTCGCGGTGGCCGCACTCTGCATCACGACGTTCACGGCCGTCATGGAGCCGGCAAGGTGCTGCTGCGCTCGGCCAAGCCCGGTACCGGTATCATCGCCGGCGGTCCAATGCGCGCCGTCTTCGAGACGCTCGGCGTTCATGACGTCGTAGCCAAGTCGACCGGTTCGTCAAACCCCTACAACATGGTTCGCGCAACCTTCGACGCGCTCAAGAACCAGATGCACCCGAAGGACATCGCGGCACAGCGCGGCATGAAGTACGCCACGCTCCAGTCCCGTCGCGTTTCCGCCGGCGTTGCTTCCGAAGAATAAGGGAGCTGACAGATGGCTAAGAAGGAAGTTGCCAAGAAGACGGTTACCGTCGAGCAGATCGGTAGCCCCATTCGCCGTCCGGCCGTGCAGCGTCAGACGCTCGTCGGCCTGGGCCTCAACAAGATGCACCGGGTACGCACGCTGGAAGACACTCCAGCCGTTCGCGGCATGATCCGGGCCGTCCAGCACCTCGTTCGCGTCGTCGACGAGAAGTGAGGGGGATCGAACTATGAAACTGAATGAAATCAAGGACAACGAAGGCGCGACCAAGAACCGCAAGCGTCTCGGCCGTGGCATTGGCTCCGGCTCCGGCAAGACCGCCGGTCGTGGTGTGAAGGGTCAGAAGGCGCGCTCGGGCGTTTCGATCAATGGCTTCGAAGGCGGTCAGATGCCCATCTACCGTCGCCTCCCGAAGCGCGGCTTCAACAACATCTTCGCTTCGGAGTTTGTTGTCGTGTCGCTCGGCCGTATCCAGGCCGCGGTCGATGCCAAGAAGCTGGATGCATCGAAGACCGTCGATGCTGCCGCTCTCAAGGCCGCCGGCGTTATCCGCCGCGTCAAGGATGGCGTCCGTGTCCTCGCTGACGGCGAACTGAAGGCGAAGGTTTCGCTTGAAGTTGCAGGTGCTTCCAAGCCGGCGATCGAGAAGATCGAGAAGGCCGGCGGCTCCATCAAGCTGCTTTCCGCAGCCGCGGAATAAATATGACTGATGAACCGCCCGGGGTGCTTCACGCCGGGCGGTTTTGCTCCCATATGTGAGCCTCACGTCCAAGCGCAGCGAATCGCCTGCCGCGACGGGACACAACGGAAACCACGGTGAGGCATCCGATTGCAGCGACAATCGCCTCGCGCCAGGTTTTCAACGACGAAAACTGATTCCATCCGGAACGAACGGGTTTGCCCGCGTTTCCGAGACTTGGTACGCGGAGAATTGCATGGCTTCTGCAGCGGAACAGCTCGCCTCGAACCTGAATTTTTCGACTTTCGCCAAGGCGGAAGATCTGAAGAAGCGGCTCTGGTTCACCCTTGGTGCGCTTCTGGTCTATCGACTTGGCACCTATATTCCGTTGCCGGGCCTTAATCCGGATGCATTCGCACAGGCGTTCCAGGGACAGTCGGCGGGCATTCTCGGCCTGTTCAACATGTTCTCGGGCGGCGCAGTCGAGCGCATGGCTATCTTCGCGCTCGGCATCATGCCCTATATCTCCGCCTCCATTATCGTGCAGCTCATGACCTCGGTCGTTCCGGCGCTCGAGCAGCTGAAAAAGGAAGGCGAGCAGGGTCGTAAGGTCATCAATCAGTACACCCGCTACGGCACGGTGCTCCTGGGCGCGATGCAGGCCTACGGGATTGCCGTCGGGCTCGAAAGCGGCAGCGGCCTCGTGAACGATCCGGGTTGGTTCTTCCGGATTTCGACCGTAATTTCGCTTCTCGGCGGCACGATGTTCCTGATGTGGCTTGGCGAGCAGATCACGTCGCGCGGCATCGGCAACGGCATTTCACTGATCATCTTTGCCGGTATCGTCGCCGCTCTGCCTTCGGCACTTGCCGGCACGCTTGAGTTGGGCCGCACCGGAGCGCTGTCGACGCCTCTGATCCTGGCGATCATCGTCATGGTCGTCGCCGTGATTGCGCTGATCGTCTTTGTCGAGCGCGCGCAGCGCCGCCTGTTGATCCAGTATCCGAAGCGTCAGGTCGGCAACCGGATGTTCCAAGGCGACACGTCGCACCTGCCGTTGAAGCTCAACACATCCGGCGTGATCCCGGCGATCTTCGCATCGTCGCTGCTCCTGCTGCCCGCTACGCTTGCCGGTTTCGCCAACAGCGCGACCATGCCGGGTTGGGCGACGACGATCGTCGGCGCGCTGGCGCACGGCCAGCCTCTCTACATGTTTCTTTACGGTGCGATGATCGCGTTCTTTGCCTTCTTCTATACGGCGATCGTGTTCAATCCGAAGGACACAGCCGACAATCTAAAGAAGCACGGCGGGTTTATTCCAGGCATTCGCCCAGGTGAACGCACTGCCGAATACATCGACTACGTATTGACGCGTATCACCGTCGTCGGCGCAATCTACCTGATCTTCGTCTGCATCCTGCCTGAGATCCTCATCTCGCAGACCGGCGTGCCGTTCTACCTTGGTGGTACGTCGCTTTTGATTGTTGTCAGCGTGACCCTCGATACGGTAGCACAGATCCAGGGTCACCTCATCGCTCAGCAATATGAGGGGCTGATCAAGAAGTCGAAGCTGCGCGGAGGAAAGAGGGGACGATGAGACTGATATTTTTGGGACCGCCGGGCGCTGGCAAGGGAACTCAGGCCAAGCATCTGACGGAGAGATATGGTATTCCGCAGCTGTCCACGGGGGATATGTTGCGGGCGGCCGTAGCTCAGGCGACCGAAGTCGGTAAGCGGGCGAAAGCCGTCATGGATGCCGGCCAGCTCGTTTCCGACGAAATCGTCAATGAGATTGTCTCGGATCGCATCGATGCACCAGACTGCGCCAAGGGCTTCATTCTGGACGGCTATCCTCGGACGGTCCCGCAGGCCGTCGCGCTCGATCGGATGCTTGAAGAAAAGAACCTCAAACTTGATGCTGTCATCGAGTTGAAAGTGGATGAGGCGGCCCTTGTGCGGCGTATGGAGAATCGCGTAGCCGAGACAGTGGCTGCCGGCGGCACGGTGCGTTCCGACGACAACCCGGAAGCATTCCGGCGCCGTCTCCAGGAATACCGGGAAAAGACCGCGCCGCTTTCGGAGCATTACGCCCGAACTGGTCGGTTGAAGACCGTGGACGGCATGGCGGATGTGAAGACGGTCACCGCCGAGATCGAGAAGATTCTGGCATAGGCTTGGCCATTGCCAAAATGGAAGCGTCTGGGGAGTTGACTTTTCCGGCCGATTCCTCCAAAGACTGCGTCAACTCGCGACATGAGAAGCGATCGGCGCGGTCTTCAAAGAAATGAAGTCCGGGTACGGTCGTTTTTGACGTGTCTCGAACCTCAATCAACGTGCGGCTCATAAGGTCGCGTAACGAAGCACCTATTGCCGGATGGCAACTGGAACGCAAGGAGAATAGACGTGGCACGTATCGCTGGCGTCAACATCCCGACCGCAAAGCGCGTCGTCATCGCGCTGACGTATATTCACGGGATCGGCACGAAATTCGCACAGGAAATCGTCGAAAAGGTTGGTATTCCGGCCGAACGTCGTGTGCATCAGTTGACGGATGCTGAAGTCCTTCAGATCCGTGAAACGATCGACCGCGACTATCAGGTTGAGGGCGACCTGCGTCGCGAGACCTCGATGAACATCAAGCGTCTGATGGATCTTGGCTGCTATCGCGGTCTTCGCCATCGTCGCGGCCTGCCGGTGCGCGGTCAGCGCACGCACACCAATGCCCGCACCCGCAAGGGTCCGGCAAAGGCGATCGCCGGCAAGAAGAAGTAATTTCCCGAAAAGGGGAAATGGGAGGCTGGCGCACGCGCCGGCCTCCTTTTTGCAGTTTGGGAAGGGCACCCGTCCGACCGTCGCGGCAGCCGCCAACGGCTCCGCGAAATGCGTGTCAAGCCGGAATGCCGGCTGACGCGAAATTGAAAGATGCAGGGCAGGGGATGACCAATCCTTTTCCCGGTGGAGCCGCTGGAATTACGGCGGTGCAGAGATCTAAGAAAGGGATCCTATGGCCAAGGAAGCCACCCGCGTTCGCCGTCGCGAGCGCAAAAATATTACGTCTGGCGTCGCACACGTCAATTCGTCGTTCAACAACACGATGATCACCATCACCGACGCGCAGGGCAATGCCATTGCCTGGTCGTCGGCCGGCGCGAAGGGTTTCAAGGGTTCGCGCAAGTCGACCCCGTTCGCTGCGCAGATCGCCGCTGAAGACTGCGCCAAAAAGGCACAGGAACACGGCATGAAGTCGCTGGAAGTGGAAGTTTGCGGTCCGGGTTCCGGCCGTGAGTCCGCTCTTCGTGCGCTCCAGGCTGCGGGTTTCATGATCACGTCCATCCGCGACGTGACCCCGATCCCGCACAATGGTTGCCGCCCGCGCAAGAAGCGTCGCGTCTGATCATCTGTATTCAACATTCCGGTGAGGACGTCGCGATGTCCTCCCGGTCTTCGGGGCTCGGTTGTCACGATTGGATGGTGGCAACGAACGGAAGGCAGAAAACATGATCCAGAAAAATTGGCAGGAATTGATCAAGCCGAACAAGGTGGAGTTCGCCTCCTCCGGCCGCACCAAGGCAACGTTGGTAGCGGAACCGCTTGAGCGGGGCTTTGGTCTGACGCTCGGCAACGCGCTTCGTCGCGTGCTTTTGTCGTCGCTGCGCGGTGCCGCTGTAACCGCGGTTCAGATCGACGGCGTATTGCATGAGTTCTCTTCTATCCCGGGCGTCCGGGAAGACGTGACCGACATCGTGCTCAACATCAAGGAAATCGCCATCAAGATGGATGGCGACGACGCGAAGCGCATGGTCGTGCGCAAGCAGGGCCCTGGCGTTGTTACCGCCGGTGACATTCAGACGGTTGGCGATATCGAGATCCTCAACCCGAACCACGTGATCTGCACGCTCGACGAGGGCGCGGAAATCCGCATGGAGTTCACCGTCAATAACGGCAAGGGCTATGTACCGGCTGACCGTAACCGCTCGGAAGACGCGCCGATCGGGCTCATTCCGGTGGATAGCCTGTACTCTCCGGTCAAGAAGGTCTCCTACAAGGTGGAAAACACCCGTGAAGGCCAGGTTCTCGACTATGACAAGCTGACGATGTCCATCGAGACCGATGGCTCCGTCACGGGCGAAGATGCGATCGCGTTCGCGGCCCGCATCCTTCAGGACCAGCTGTCGGTCTTCGTTAACTTCGACGAGCCGCAGAAGGAAACCGAGGAAGAGGCGGTCACCGAACTCGCCTTCAATCCGGCGCTTCTCAAGAAGGTCGACGAACTGGAGCTTTCCGTCCGCTCGGCCAACTGCCTGAAGAACGACAACATCGTCTATATCGGCGACCTCATTCAGAAGACCGAAGCAGAAATGCTCCGCACGCCGAATTTTGGTCGCAAGTCGCTCAACGAGATCAAGGAAGTTCTCGCTTCCATGGGCCTGCATCTCGGCATGGAAGTGCCGTCCTGGCCGCCGGAGAACATCGAAGATCTCGCCAAGCGATACGAAGACCAATATTAACCGTTTTAGACTGCAGGCGGATGCCTGCAAGTAAAGGAGAATAGCCATGCGCCACGGTAAAGCCGGCCGCAAGCTGAACAGAACCGCCAGCCACCGCAAGGCGATGTTTGCCAATATGGCAGCTTCGCTGATCGAGCACGAGCAGATCGTCACGACCCTGCCGAAGGCCAAGGAAATCCGTCCGATCGTGGAAAAGCTCGTCACGCTCGGCAAGCGTGGTGATCTGCATGCCCGCCGCCAGGCGGTTTCGCAGATCCGCGACGTTGCCGTTGTTGCGAAGCTTTTCGACGCGATCGCCTCGCGCTATGCCACCCGCAACGGGGGCTACCTGCGCATCATGAAGGCAGGCTTCCGTCAGGGCGACAACGCTCCGCTCGCCGTCATCGAATTCGTTGACCGCGATGCCGACGCCAAGGGTTCGAAGGACCGCGCTCGCGTTGCTGCCGAAGCCGAGGCGGCCGAAGCGGCCTGATTTCGTCAGAGATATCGAGAAGAGTAAAAGCGGCCGGATGATTGATCATCCGGCCGCTTTTGTCATTGGTTCGTTATCGGCTGGGAGCGCACAGGTCCTGCGCGTTCGCGGCGCCACCGGAGAAACCGTCTTCTGACAGCGCGCCAGGCGACGAGTACAGCTACGAGAAAAAGATACAGCATTTGCTCCGGGCCGACGACCTTTACCGCCATGGCGAAATGCAGCGCGCCGGCCGCGGCAATCACGTAGACCAGCCTGTGAATATGGCTCCATTTCTGTCCGAGACGCCTGATTGACCAGTTGTTCGACGTAACCGCCAGTGGAATGAGCAGCACGAGCGCTGCCATGCCGATCGTAATGAAAGGACGGCGTGCTATGTCGACGAGGATCGCCGAGAGGCGTAGCGTCTGATCGAGCACCATATAGGTGAGGAAGTGCATTAGCACATAATAAAAGGCGAGAAGCCCCAGGGCGCGGCGATATCGAAGCCAGTTGACGCCGATAAGGTCGCGTATCGGCGTGATCGCCAGGGTGGCGATCAGATAGCGCAGAGCCCAGATGCCGAGCAGGTGCTCGAATTCCTTGACGGCATTTCCCGGGAGCCGGCCGGTGGCTCCCAGATAGAACGCCCAAATGGCCGGTGCGAAGCCGAGTATATAAAGTGCCCAGATCGAAGGACCGTGCAATCGCTTCGGCAGGGAAGGAAAACCTGGCATCGTCAGAAATTCGCCCGCAGGTCCATGCCGGCGTAGAGGCTCGCGACCTCCTCTGCATAGCCGTTGAAGGGGAGCGTATCCCGGCGGTTGGCGCCAAAGAATCCGCCTTCTCCGATACGGTTCTCGGTTGCCTGGCTCCAGCGGGGATGATCGACGTCCGGGTTTACATTGGCATAGAAACCGTATTCGTTCGGTCCGGCGAGGTTCCAGGTGCAGGGTGGCGGCGTTTCGGTCAGCGAAATGCGAACGATCGATTTGATCCCCTTGAAGCCGTACTTCCATGGCACCACTAGGCGGATGGGGGCGCCGTTCTGATTGGGCAACGTCTTGCCATAGAGGCCGACGGAGAGGATCGTCAGCGGGTGACGCGCTTCGTCGAGCCTCAGGCCCTCACGATAGGGCCACTCAAGCGGCTGGAAATAGCCGGATTGACCCGGCATCTCCTCGGGCCGGACAACAGTTTCGAAGGCGACATATTTTGCGCTCCCGAGGGGCTCTACCTTGTCGAGGAGCGCGGCCAGCGGGAAACCAACCCAGGGGATTACCATCGACCACGCCTCGACGCAGCGCATTCGGTAGATGCGCTCCTCGAGAGGGAAGGCCAGAAGTTCTTCCAGACCGAATTCCCGCGGCTTGCCGACCAGACCGTCGATTTTCATCGTCCACGGAGCCGGCTTGAAGTTTGCCGAGTTGGCCGCCGGGTCGCCTTTTCCTGTCCCGAATTCATAGAAATTGTTGTAGGTGGTCGCATCCTTTTCCGGCGTTAAGGCTTCGTCAAGCGTGAATTTGCTTGCGGAAGCTTCCAATGTTGCCGCGCGGCTCGCTCCGGGTGGGCCGAGCGCAAGGCTGCCAGCCGCGGCCGCGATAAAGGAGCGCCGATTGAGGAAGAAGCGTTCCGGTGTGATGTCCGTAGCGGCGATCTTCGGGACGCGCGTGCTGGGCATGGGTTCTCCTAGGCGTTATCAGGCTTTTCTACTGTATGTTTCCTTTAATCGGATCCGATTGAAGGACAAAACATGCAGCAGATCAAAGTGCTACAGCGACCTTTGTGCGTCTGATAAGACGCACGGCGCTGTAGTGTACAGATGAGCAGAGTTTTGATCACCGGAAAAGCCTCGCAAGACCACGTTTTCGTGCGCGATTCGTGAATACGACCGGCATGGAGGTGCCTGCGGGTAACCGCGGCTTTGCAATCAGGAAACGCTGAATTGTCGGGCGGCAGGTTTGCCTTTTTTCGTACGAAATCCTATCTCACCTAGCAGCAATGAAAGGGAGACTGCTTCATGATCTTTGGCCACCGAGCCGCCGCGGCTATCGTCCTCGCAATTGCCATTTCGACGCCTGCGATGGCTCAGGATACCAGGACTGTGCCGCAGTCGCGGGCGGAGATGCAACTCTCTTTCGCGCCGCTCGTCAAACAGACGGCGAATGCGGTCGTGAACGTCTATGCCGAGCGCGCGGTGGAACGGCGGTCGATCTTTGCCGGGGACCCTTTCTTCGAGGAGTTTTTCGGTCAGCGGATGCCCAATCGCACCGAAAAGCAGTCATCGCTCGGATCAGGCGTGATCGTCGGCCGCAACGGCCTGGTCGTCACCAACAACCATGTCATCGATGGTGCCGACGATATCAAGGTGGCACTGGCCGACGGGCGGGAGTTCCTTTGCAAGCTTATATTGAAGGACGATCGCCTGGACCTCGCGGTCATGAAAATCCAGTCGGACGGCCCGTTCGACATCATCCCGATCGGCGATTCCGACGCGGTGGAAGTCGGGGACCTTGTGCTGGCGATGGGTAATCCTTTCGGTGTCGGGCAGACGGTCACGAGCGGCATCGTGTCGGCACTCGCCCGTAACCAGATTTCCAACGGGGATTTCGGTTTTTTCATCCAGACGGATGCAGCCATCAATCCCGGCAATTCCGGCGGGGGTCTGATCGACATGAAGGGCGAGTTGATCGGAATCAACACCGCGATTTTCTCAAGAGGCGGCGGTTCCAACGGTGTCGGCTTTGCGATCCCTGCCAATCTGGTCAAGGTTTTCGTGGCCTCCGCTGAAGGAGGCAATGGCTCATTCATTCGGCCCTTCGTCGGAGCGACCTTCGAACCGGTGACGTCCGACGTGGCCGAGGCGCTTGGACTTGAACGGGCGCGTGGGGCGCTGGTGACGGCGGTTGTCGCGGGCGGTCCGGCCGAGAGCGCCGGCATGCGCCCCGGCCAGGTGGTCACCGCCGTCAACGATATACCGGTCGAACACCCCGATGCGCTCGGCTACCGCCTGACGACGGTCGGGATCGGGCATGAGGCGCGCGTGACGGTTTCGGAGAACGGCGATTTGCGCGAAATCACCCTCCGGCTGGAGCGGGCGCCGGAAACTCAGCCGCGTGACGAACGGCTGATCGAGGGTCGCAATCCCTTCGCCGGCGCCGTGGTGGCAAATCTCTCACCCCGGCTTGCCGAGGAGTTGCGCATGCCGACGTCGCTGCAGGGCGTGGTGGTCACCGAGATCAATCGCGGCTCGCCGGCCGCTCGCATCGGCCTCGAACCGAAAGACATCGTTCGTTCTGTCAACGGCACCGCAATCGAGAGTTCGAAGACACTGGAAAGCGTCGTCGCCGAGGATGCTTCCTTCTGGCGTGTCGAGATCGAACGCAACGGCCAGATCATCCGTCAGTTCTTCCGATGAGCGACCTCTTCGCCCCCCATGAACCTCCTGAGATGGCCTCGGCGAGGCCACTTGCGGACCGGCTGCGGCCGCGTACGCTGGGAGAGGTGACCGGCCAGGAACATTTGACCGGCGCTGACGGTGTACTCACCCGGATGATTGCCTCCGGATCGCTTGGCTCAATGATCTTCTGGGGACCGCCCGGAACAGGAAAGACGACCGTTGCCCGTCTGCTTTCAGGCGAAGCCGGCCTTGCCTTCGAGCAGATATCGGCGATCTTCTCCGGCGTGGCGGATTTGAAGAAAGTGTTCGAATCGGCGCGCGCGCGGCGGATGTCGGGGCGCCAGACGCTGCTGTTCGTCGATGAGATCCATCGGTTCAATCGAGCGCAGCAGGACAGCTTCCTTCCGGTCATCGAGGACGGCACCGTGATTCTGGTCGGCGCCACGACCGAGAACCCGTCCTTTGAGCTTAACGCCGCGCTTCTGTCGCGCGCGCGCGTTTTGACGTTCAAACCGCACGATGAGTCTAGCCTTGAGGAACTCCTGAAACGAGCGGAGGCGGCCGAGGGAAAATCGCTCCCGCTCGACGGCGACGCGCGGGCGAGCCTGATCCGCATGGCGGACGGGGATGGCCGTGCCATACTGACACTCGCCGAAGAGGTGTGGCGGGCAGCGCGCCCGGATGAGCTATTCGATGTCGCGGCGCTTCAGGAGATCGTTCAGCGCCGCGCACCGGTTTACGACAAAGGTCAGGACGGTCACTACAATCTGATCTCGGCGCTCCATAAATCCGTTCGAGGGTCCGACCCCGATGCGGCACTCTACTATCTATGCCGCATGTTCGATGCCGGTGAGGATCCGCTTTATATCGGCAGACGCTTGGTGCGGATGGCGGTCGAGGATATAGGGCTTGGCGATCCACAGGCACTGGTGATCTGCAACGCAGCCAAGGATGCATATGATTATCTGGGCTCTCCGGAAGGAGAACTGGCTCTCGCCCAGGCCTGCGTCTATCTCGCGACGGCGCCCAAGTCCAACGCGGTCTATACCGCCTACAAGGCGGCGATGCGCGCCGCCAGGGAAAACGGCTCTCTTCTGCCCCCGAAGCACATCCTCAATGCACCGACGAAGCTTATGAAAGGGGAAGGCTACGGCGACGGGTATCGCTACGATCACGACGAGCCCGATGCTTTCTCGGGGCAGGACTATTTCCCTGAGAAGATGGGCAGAAAGACCTTTTACGATCCTCCGGAGCGCGGCTTCGAGCGCGAAATCCGAAAGCGGTTGGAATGGTGGAACAAGCTTCGGCGTGACCGCAATCCATGAGCATCAGTTCTCCCTTTTCCGCAAAGCTGCCTTGCCACGCAGCGCCTTGCTGGCCCCGCCGGCCTGTGGCATAGGTGTAGCACATCGCAGACGGCTGCACGGATCGTAGCGATCCGCACTTCCGCGGGGACGGCCTCGCTCCACAAGAAGGAGTTTGAAATGGCCTGGTTCACGCTACTGCTCGCCGGAATCCTCGAAATCGGCTGGGCGATTGGTCTTAAATACACGGATGGGTTTACGCGGCTCATGCCGACTGTGCTGACGGTCGGTTCGATGATCCTGAGCGTCGCCCTGCTCGGAATAGCGGTTCGTTCACTGCCGCTTGGAACTGCCTATGCGGTCTGGACCGGGATAGGCACTGTCGGGACCGTAATTCTAGGAATCGTGCTGTTTGCAGAACCTGCAACGGCCATGCGCCTCGGCTGCATCGGCCTCATTGTCGCCGGCATCGCCGGCCTGAAGCTGGTAGGCTAACCGGCTCCGACACCCGGCAAAATCCGCCCCTCATCCGCGCTGCCGCAACCGTCTCCGCGCCTGCGGCCGTCTACAAGGAGAAGGGTTTTGCCGCAGCCGGATGAAGGGCGAGCGCGCCATACCACTTCAGATCACTTCAGCGCGTCGAGCACGACCGCGGCCGCCAGCATTTCCTGCCAGCGGATTTCACGTCGCCTGAAGGCTTCCTCGTCGGTTCCCCAGTGCTCGATCTGCCAATCCTCGTCGACATGCGCTGCGGTCCATACCTCCTCGGCGGAGAGCCTGCCCATTGCGAGGGCAAGTGAGAGCAGGGCGGAGCCGGTCAAGCTGGTGACGGTGTGCAGGCAGGCAAGGCCGAGTGGCGTAGCAAAGGCGTTCAGGCCGCCGGCAAAGGCCGAGATCGCCTCGGCCGGTTGTTCCTGATGGATGACGCCTTCGACGAGAATAAACCGGGCGCCGAGTGTCCGGGCGGCCCAGTCGAGAACCGGATTCCATTGATCGTTCTGGCGAGCCACGAGTTCCTTCGGGCTGTCGGCCCGGTAGCAAAGGAGATCGCTGCCGGCGAAACGCAGAATATCGTCGAAGACTGCTCGCTCTTCGAGCGCAACTCCGTCGATCGCGGTGTTGACGAGCCTCGTGAGCGGCATTGCCGAAGGATCGATGACGTCCGCCTGGGCATCCCATTCGGCTGCCAGCAACTGGGCAAGCTTTTCCGAGGGAACGGCGAACGGCCGTTTTGCCGGGGTGCGCACCGGCCTGCCGTCGAGAAGGACTGCATATCCGCCGTCTTCCGCGGGCGCGGCGCTTGCCTGTTTATAGAAGCGTTTCGGCAGGGGCTTCTGCATCTGGATCTGGGCGCGGCGCACGGGGTCCTCGTGGCTCAGCGCGCCGCTCAACTCGTCGCGAATATCAGGCATGGTTAACGTCTATCCACTCGATTATGTCGGTCGGCACGCGGGCGATATGGTCCGCGCCGGAGGCCATCAACTCGGGAACGCTGGCGTAACCCCAGGCCACGCCCAGAGCATCCGCGCCCGCGGCCTTCGCCATCTGCATGTCGTAGATCGCGTCTCCGATCACGATCGTGTCGCGCGGGGCGACACCGGCTTCGTCGCAGCACTCCGTTACCATGGCCGGGTGCGGCTTGGATGGGCAGTCGTCCGCCGTGCGGGAGACGAAGAAAATCCTGTCGAAGCCGTGCGTCGCCGCGATATGCGTCAGCCCTCGCCTCGATTTGCCGGTGACGGCACCGATCAGCAATTCATCACGGCCAGCCAGGATCTTCATCATCTCCGCAATTCCCGGGAACAAAGCTTCGCTACAGCCTGGTTCGCCACGCACTGACGCGAATATAGATTTGTAATGCGCCGTCATTGCGGTCGCCCGGCTGTCGACGTGCTCCTGTCCCAGGAGCCGGGCAATTGCAATATCCAGTGTGAGGCCGATGATCGCCTTGGTCGCGTCCGATGTCGGGCGCTCCTCGTCGAAAGCCTCGAAGGTGCGGGCCATCACTTCGTGAATGAGCCCTGCGCTGTCGACGAGCGTCCCGTCGCAATCAAAGAGGACGAGCTTCATCACTCTTCCTCGTCTGCGGCGTTCTCCTCGAAGCCGAGCAGGTTCCAGCTCTGCATCATGTGCTGGGGCAGGGGAGCCGTCACCTTCAGCCTTCCTCCGTTCGGATGCGGAATGTCTATATGCCGTGCGTGAAGGTGCAGGCGGTTCTGCATACCACCGGGGAAGGTCCAATTGACGTCGGCTTCGAAATATTTCGGATCGCCGATAATGGGGTGGCCGATATGCGCGGCGTGGACGCGCAACTGATGCGTGCGTCCGGTATAGGGTTCCATTTCAAGCCAGGCCAGGTTCTGACCGGCCTGCTCGACGATCCGGTAAAAGGAGATGGCATGGTCGGCGCCATCCTCGCCATGCTTGGCGATCCGCACTCGGTCGCCGTCCGGCGTCTGTTCCTTGACCACCCAGGTGGAAATCTTGTCTTCGCGCTTGCGCGGCACGCCCCTGACCAACGCCCAATAGGTCTTTTTCGTATCGCGTTCGCGAAAGGCAGCGGTCAGTTGTTGCGCGGCACCGCGCGTCCGGGCAATGACGAGTACGCCCGACGTGTCGCGATCGAGACGATGGACCAGGCGCGGCTTTTCGCCCTTCTGGCTCGTCCAGGCCTCCAGCATCTTGTCTATGTGCCGATTGACGCCCGAACCGCCCTGTACTGCAAGGCCCGGCGGCTTGTTGAGCACGATGACCTTGGCATCCTCGTGAAGCACCATGCGCGACAGAAGCTCACCGTCCGGTGATTGACGCAGGTCGCGGCCTCCGATCGGTCCGGTTTTCTTTTCCTTGGGATCGACGCCAAGCGGCGGAATGCGGATGGTCTGACCGGGTTGTATGCGCGTATCGGACTTTGCTCGCGCACCATCCACGCGGATCTGTCCGGAGCGCAGCAGCTTCTGCAGCGGACCGAAGCCCAATCCGGGAAAATGCACCTTGAACCAGCGGTCGAGGCGCATGCCCGCCTCGTCGCTATCCACCTGCCTGTGTTCTATGCCCGCCATCGTGCAGAAATCCGCTTTCTATTCTTCAGAGGCTGGCTTTAGACCATTGCGCGCATCAGGGCCAGCCCGGCGAAGACCGCGAGGATCGAAAGAACCACGCTCGCGGCCATATAGGCGAGGCCGGTCGCCGGCTGACCGTGTTCTACGAGGGTGATTGCGTCGAGCGAAAAGGCCGAGAAGGTCGTGTAGCCCCCGAGCAGGCCAGTGATCAGGAACAGGCGCATATGCGCTGAAGCGCCCATCCTGTGCATGATGAGTTCCGCCAGAAAGCCGATCAGAAAAGAGCCCGTGACATTAACGAACAGCGTCCCCCACGGGAAGGCTGGGCCGGCGCGCTGCAGCATCCAGAGCCCGACAAGATAGCGCAGAATGGAGCCAAGGGCGCCACCCGCGCCGACGAGAAGGATGTTTCCGATCCCGTGCATGTCAGCCGAGCCTTTCTGCGTGCCACCTCAGATGGTCGTCCATGAAGGTCGAGATGAAGTAATAGGAATGATCGTAGCGCTCCTGCATCCGGAGCGTCAGGCCGATTCCGGTTCCTTTCACCGCTTCTTCGAACAGCCATGGGCGCAGACCGTTCTCGAGGAAGTTGTCCGCCTTGCCCTGATCGATTAGGAATTCCGGGAAGCGGGCGCCGTCCTCGACGAGGGCACAGGCGTCGTACCTGCGCCAGGGCGCCTTGTCGGAGCCGAGGTATTTTTCAAAGGCACCGACCGACCAATCGGCGGAAGAAGGGGCGACGATCGGCGCAAAGGCGGAGCAACTTCTGAAGCGCTCGGGGTTTTTCAGGGCGATCGTCATCGCGCCGTGTCCGCCCATCGAGTGCCCAAAAATCCCCTGGCGGCTCATATCCGCGCGGAAATGCTGGCCGACCAGGGCCGGGAGTTCCTCGGTGACGTAGCTGCTCATCCGATAGTGCTCGGCCCAGGGCTTCTCCGTTGCATCCAGATAGAAGCCGGCTCCCTTGCCCATCTGCCAGTTGGTCAGCTCATCCGGGACGTCTGCTCCCCTGGGGCTCGTATCCGGGCAGACGACGATAAGCCCGAGTTCCGCAGCCATGCGCCGGTACTCGCCTTTTTCCATGACATTGGCATGGGTGCAGGTAAGGCCGGAGAGATACCAGAGAACCGGGCGAGGCTCCACGATCGCCTGAGGCGGGACGAAAACCGCAAAGGTCATTTCGCCTTTACAGGCGTCGGAATCATGAGCGAACACGCCTTGCATGCCTCCGAAGGCGGTGTTTTGCGAGATTACTTTCATTGTGTACTCCTGACAGTCATGGGGCGCCGCCGGCAAGCTGAACCGCGGCATTGACGGCGGCGGCAAGCAGCACCGTGTTGAAGAAGAACGAGACGATCGCGTGCACCAGGTTGACACGCCGCATTGCCGTCGTCGTGATGGCGACGTCGGAAGTCTGCGCTGTCATTCCAATGACGAAAGCGAAATAGAGAAAATCGTATCCGCCGGGGCTGTCGGTTTCCGGAAAGGCGAGACCTCGAGCGGGGCGATCGCTGTCTGGCTCGTGATGGCGCGCAATCCAATAGAGGTGAGCATAGTGCAGCCCTGCCATGGTGTGGACTGTCGCCCAGCCGAGCGCGACGGCGGTGAAAGCGATCGAGAGCTCAACCGCATCGCCATCGCCAGTGCGGTTGAGCGCGAGGAACAGAGCTACGAGAGAGATCGCCGCGGCTCCGAGCGTCACGAGAAAGATGATCGGCTCCGGCTCTCCCGTCTCGCGCGCATGAGTTTGGAGATAGCTGCCTGTAAGCTTGGGAAGTCGCAGTGCGTTGATCGACAGATAAATAAGGAAGAACAGTATCGCCGCCACCTCGATCGCCTCTGCGCGAAACAGCGCAAAACCGATCGGCAGACCGAGCAACCCACCTGTAAGGGCTAGGTAGAACGGCCAGTGCCGCAGGCCTGCCTTCCCATCCATTCGCCGCCTCCGTTCGCCCGTTCTACTTTTTTACGCGTCGGCAGAGGCGGTCAAGCGTTTCGAGAAATGCCGAACGGTCGCGGGAGGTGAGAGCAGCGTTATAGCCCTTGCTCTCGCCGGTTTCCCTGAGATGGGCCGAGAGATCGCGCATCGCGGATGCCATGCCGATATTCGTCTCGTCGAACACGCGCCCCGTCGGACCGGTAACGAGTGCTCCGGCACCGACGCAACGCACGGCAAGTGGCACATCGGCCGTCACAACAATATCACCTCCGCCGGCGCGTTCGGCGATCCAATCATCCGCGGCGTCGAAACTTGCCGACACGATGACATTGCGAACCATCGGATCACGTGAGGGGCGCAGGCCGGAATTGGCAACGAAGGTCACCTCGACTCCGTGGCGCTCCGCCACCCTGAGTATTTCCGGTTTTACCGGGCACGCATCCGCATCGACATAGATCATCATGGATAGCTTTCGAGAGGCGAAAAAGCGCCGGAATCAATGATCTCCGGCGCTTTCCTGATTCACGTTAGGAACTCAATAGAGGACCACGCTTCGAATGCTCTCGCCGGAATGCATGAGTTCGAACCCCTTGTTGATGTCCTCGAGCGGCATGGTGTGGGTAATCATCGGATCGATCTCGATCTTGCCCTCCATGTACCA
>Ga0209282_1000066_pt1 | contig 87072 bp, 76 predicted proteins | sample Mtrugardesep15_FD_187529 | JGI IMG/M metagenome (GOLD analysis project Ga0209282, IMG submission 187529) | Root nodule microbial communities of legume samples collected from California, USA - M. trunc garden sep15 (SPAdes) (version 2) | ecosystem: Host-associated > Plants > Roots > Nodule...
TATTACTCACCCGTTCGCCACTCGTCAGCGGAGCAAGCTCCCTGTTACCGTTCGACTTGCATGTGTAAAGCATGCCGCCAGCGTTCAATCTGAGCCAGGATCAAACTCTTCAGTTCAATCTCTGTTTAAAGTCATTTCTGACTTGGTCGCTCACTCAAAATACTGACTTACAATATTTCTTTGTGAGCGTTTAAATAATTTGAGCATCAAGGCCTAAGCCTCGTGCACTTCTTCAAACGCCCACACTTATCGACTGTTAATTTTTAAAGATCCTGCTTGTCCGATGAAGCGTTTTGTTCATCAGCAGAGAGGCGATATTATCCGCTGTTTCTCACAGCTCGTCAACCCCTTCTTGCTGCCTCGCTGCTAGTGCGTCGCGGCAGGGACAGAACTATAGCGAACCGGCAGCCAGTGCGCAAGGGTAAAATGTGAATTTTGTTCGGCCGCGTTCGCATGTCCATCCTTCTCAGTACCCTGAATGCCCGCTATACCCACGCCTCGCTGGGTTTGCGCTACCTGCTCGCCAATATGGGCGGCTTGCAGGCGCAGACGCGCATCCAGGAATTCGTGATCGGCGCAAAGACTACTGAGCTGGTGGAACGTATTCTTGCCGCGAAGCCGCGCGTCCTTGGCCTCGGCGTCTATATATGGAATGTTGAGGAGTCCACCCGGCTAGTGGCGATGCTCAAACGCGTGGCGCCGGAGCTGGTGATTGTGCTGGGCGGGCCGGAGGTGTCGCACGAGACCAATGAGCAGCAGATCGTGCAGCTGGCCGACTATGTGGTGACGGGCTGGGGCGATGTGACTTTCGCCAAGCTGTGCGGCGAGATCCTGAACGGCCCGAAGCCGCTGATGAAGGTGCATGCAGGCGTGCAGCCGCCGATGGCCGAAATTGCGATGCCCTATTCGCTCTATTCGGATGAGGATATCGCGCACCGCACCCTGTATGTGGAGGCCTCGCGCGGCTGCCCCTTCAAGTGCGAGTTCTGCCTGTCCGCGCTGGACAAGACGGCCTGGCCCTTCAATATCGATACCTTCCTGGCGGAGATGGAATCGCTGCATGCGCGCGGCGCGCGGCTGTTCAAGTTCGTGGACCGCACCTTCAACCTGAATATCAAGACCAGCCTGAAGATCATGCAGTTCTTCCTCGATAAGCTGGCCGCAAATCCGGATGATCCGGTGTTCGCCCACTTCGAGCTGGTGCCGGACCACCTGCCGGATGCGCTGAAGGAAGGCATCCAGAAGTTCCCTCCCGGCGCGCTGCAGTTCGAGATCGGCATCCAGAGCTTCAATCCCACGGTGCAGGGCCATATCAGCCGCAAGCAGGATAACCAGAAGGCGGCCGACAATATCCGCTGGCTGTGCGAGCACTCGGATGTGCATATGCACGTGGACCTGATTGCCGGCCTGCCCGGCGAAACCGTCGAGAGTTTCGGCGAAGGCTTCGACAAGCTGTGGGCGCTGGGGCCGCACGAGATCCAGTTCGGCATCCTGAAGCGCCTGCGGGGCACGCCGATCATTCGCCATACCGAGGAATTCGGCATGGTGTTCGATCCGCATCCGCCCTATACGATTCTGGCCAACCGCGAGATCGACTTCCCCACCATGCAGCGCCTGGTGCGTTTTGCGCGCTACTGGGACCTGGTGGCGAACTCGGGACGCTTCACGCATGCCACACCGGTGCTGCTGGGCGACCAGCCTTTCAAGCGCTTCATGGCGTTCTCCGACTGGCTGTACGCGAATACGGATGCGACGCACCGCATTGCACTGGACCGGCTGGCGGCACTGGTGGGCCGCTACCTGCGTGAACGGGGGCTGGCGGACGATGTGGAGACCCTGCTGGCCCAGGATGGCCATGGCGTCAAGCGCAAGCCGGAGGCCGCGCCGGTGGCCGCCCTGCCGCAGCGCCAAGCGCGCCATCTGGCGGCCTGAACACGGTTGGGCTTGGTCTTATAGCAAAGTTAACAATTCTCACTTACACTGGCGACATGCCCATTGCAGAAGAGCCAACCTTAACCATCAGTTCCGGCGACGGGCCGGAGCAGACCGTGACCGCCGCCGGTACCTGGCAGGTTCACGCACTGGCTCATCGCAAAACGATTAAAACGATTTCCGCCACCCTGAACCGGGTGCAGCACAAGGCCGCGCAGTGGGATCTCACGGGGGTGGACAGCCTCGATCACATGGGCGCGCAGCTGTTATGGCAGGCCTGGGGCTACAAGCGGCCGGCATCACTGAAGCTCGGCGCCGGCCAGGAGGAGTTCTTCAACCGGCTGGAAGCGACCGGCAAGCTGGAACTGCCGCGCACACGCACCCACCATATGGGCTGGATCACGACACTGGGCGGCGGCGTGCTGCATTTCGTCGAACACATGCGCGGTTTCATCAGCCTGATTGGCCAGGTGACGCAGGATATGTGGCGCTTCCTGAAAAACCCGATCCGCGGGCCGTGGCGCGAAATCTCGGCCAATATCTTCCACGCGGGCTTCCAGGCGCTGGGGATTACGGCGCTGGTGGGCTTCCTGATCGGGGTGGTGCTGTCCTATCTGTCGGCGCAGCAGCTGCGTAATTTCGGCGGCGATATCTATCTGGTGAACCTGCTCGGCATGAGCATCATCCGCGAACTGGGACCACTGCTGGCGGCAATTCTGGTGGCGGGCCGCTCCGGATCATCCATCACCGCGCAGCTGGGCGTGATGCGCGTGACCGAGGAGCTGGATGCGATGCTGGTGATGGGTATCTCGCACGGCTTCCGCCTGATTCTGCCAAAGGTGGTTGCGCTCGCGATATCGATGCCGCTGCTGGTAATCTGGACCGATTCGATGGCGCTTATCGGCGGCATGGTGGCGGCGAAGATCGAACTGAATCTCTCGGCGCGCTACTTTATCCAGAAGCTGCCGGATGCGGTACCGCTGGCGAACTATATGATCGGCCTGGGCAAGGGCGCGGTGTTCGGCATGCTGATTGCACTGGTGTCCTGCCATTTCGGCCTGCGCATCCAGCCGAATACGGAAAGCCTGGGGCGCGGCACCACGACTTCCGTGGTGACGGCGATTACCGTGGTGATTCTGGCCGATGCGGTGTTTGCCATTGTGTTCAACGGAGTGGGGTTCTGATGACGGACGAGACTCCACAGGAAGACTGCGGCTGCCCCACCGACTCGCCGGGCGAGCTCACGCTGGACGGCTCGGTGCCGGTGGTGGAGATCACCAACCTGCAGACGAAGTTCGGCCGCACGGTGATTCATAATGACCTGAACCTGAAGATCGAACAGGGCGAGATCATGTCCATCGTCGGCGGTTCAGGCACGGGCAAGACGGTGCTGCTGCGGCAGATGCTGGGCCTGGAGCGGCCGACCAAGGGCTGCGTGCGCGTGTTCGGCGAGGACATCACGCAGGCCAAGGCTGACCAGCTGCAGCTGCTGCGCAATCACTGGGGCATGCTGTTCCAGCAGGGCGCGCTGTATTCGGCGCTGACGGTATTCGAGAACATTGCGCAGCCGATGCGCGAGTTGCGGGTGCTGCCGCACGATCTGATCCGCGATGCCGTGCTATTAAAGATGAACATGGTCGGCCTGGGGCCGGAGCATGCGAACAAGATGCCTTCCGACCTTTCCGGCGGCATGATCAAGCGGGTGGCACTGGCGCGGGCACTGGCGCTGGAGCCCAAGCTGCTGTTCCTCGATGAACCGACGGCAGGCCTGGACCCGGACCGGTCGGAGAGCTTCGTGTCGCTGATTAAGTCGCTGCACCGGGAGCTGGGACTGACCGTGGTGATGGTGACGCACGATCTGGACAGCCTGTTTGCGCTGTCCACACGCATCGCCGTGCTGGCCGAAAAACATGTGATAGCGGTGGGGCCGACGCGTGAGGTAATCCGCGTCAATCACCCGTTTATCAAGGAATTCTTCCTGGGCGACCGCGGCAAGCGGGCACTCGAAGCCCTCGAATAAAAGGAGCAGGAATGGAGAATCGATCACACGCTTTCATGACGGGCATTTTCACGATATCGCTGCTCACGGCGGCGATTTTGTTCGGCATCTGGTTCAACCGCGACCGCGTGGAGTATGACCCTTACCTGATTGCGACCTCGCTGGCCGTACCGGGACTGAACCCGCAGGCGGCGGTGCGCTACCGTGGCCTGGAGGTGGGTAAGGTCGACGAGATTGACTTCGACCCGAAGACGGCCGGGCAGATTCTGGTTCACCTGAGCATTGATCCGGCAACGCCGATCACCCGCACCACCTACGCCACGCTGGGCTACCAGGGCGTGACGGGCATTGCCTACATCCAGCTGGATGACGAATCGGTGGGCTCGCCGCGCCTTGGCACGGACGAGAAGAATCCGAGCCGCATTCCATTGCGCCCCGGCTTGCTGGACCAGCTGGAGAAGCGCGGCACCGCCATCCTGGAGAAAGCGGAAGCCGTTACCAGCAAGCTGAATACCCTGCTCAGCGATGAGAACCAGAAGACCATTCTGTCCGCCTTCTCCGACGTGAGCGCCGCTGCGCGTGAATACCGCGAACTGCCGGCCCGCCTTGGCCCGACCATCGACAAGCTGCCCGCGTTGGCCGCGCAGACCGACCGCACCCTGAAGTCGGTGCAGAACCTGGCTGACAGCGCCGACAGCGTAGCGCAGTCGCTGAATGGCCCGGACGGCGCCGTGAACCGCATTACGGCGGCGGTGGACCGCGCTGCGACTTCGGTGGAAGCCGTGACCAGCGGCGTTGAGCTGGAAGCCCTGCCCAGCATCACGGGCCTGACCGACGAAACGAAATCGTCGATGCGCGCCGTACGCCGTACCATGAATACCCTGAACGACCGCCCGCAAAGCATTCTGTTCGGCGCGCCGCAGATTGCGCCGGGCCCGGGTGAACCCGGCTTTGCAGCGCCGAACAAATAAGGACCACCATGAAAATAACGATGATGCGTTCCCTGTCCGTCCTCGCATGCGCCGCATTGCTCGCGGGCTGCGCCAGCACCAAGGGCCCGGCGCCGACCAGCTTCGACTTCGGCCCGCTCACCACGGCCGCACTCGGCACGGCGCCGGCCAACTTTCCTGCCATCGTGGTGTCGGACGTGACCGGGCCTGCCCTGCTGGACACGCAGCGCATGTACTACCGCCTGATGTATGCCGATGCCCAGCAGTCGCGCCCTTATGCGTTCAACCAGTGGGCGGCGAACCCCATGCAGCTGATGACGCAGCGCCTGAAGGCGCGCATGGCGCAGGCAGGCGTGAAGGTGCTGAACACGACGGATGCCAGCGGCGGCCTGCCGCTGCTGCGCCTGGAAGTGGATGACTTCTCGCAGAACTTCGATACGCAAACGCAGAGCAGTGCCAGCATCACCCTGCGCGCTTCGCTGTTCCGCGCCCACAAGCTGATTGACCAGCGCACCTTCACGCGCAGCACCCCGGCGCCAAGCGCCGATGCGCCAGGCGGTGCGCGCGCACTGGCCGGCAGCACCGACGCCATTGCGGCCGACTTGCTGGCCTGGCTGGCCACCCTGCCTGCCCAATAAGCATGACCGAGCTTGAAGCACCTGGCACACCAACGGTGGTCCCGCGCAAGGGATCACCGGTGTCGCGTGCTGCGCTGCTGGCCTACTTCCTGCTGATTATTTATGCCAGCTGGTTCCCCTTCTCGGGCTGGCATAACCAGGGCCTGTCGCCCCTGATCTTCCTCGAACATACGTCCATGCCGCGCTACTGGACGATGTTCGATGCCGTGATCAACGTGATCGGCTATATCCCCTTCGGCATGCTACTGGCCTATGCCATGCATCCCCGCATACGGGGCATCGTCGCTTTCGTGCTGGTGGCGCTGATTGGTGCCCTCGTTTCGGGTGCGATGGAGGCGGTGCAGACTTACCTGCCGAGCCGCGTGTCGTCCAATCTCGACTTCTACACCAATGCCGCAGGCTGCACGCTGGGCGGCCTGTTCGGCGTGCTGAGCGCGCGCAAGCTGCTCGACACCAGCCACCTCTACCGCCTGCGCCAGCGCTGGTTCGCCCAGCATGCCAGCCAGGGCCTGGTGCTGCTGGCACTGTGGCCGCTGGCGCAAATTTATCCGCAGTCCTTCCTGTTCGGGCTGGGCGAACTGCTGCCCATCCTGTCCGAATGGCTGAGCGAGCTGCTGGAAATGGATATCGACCTCGCTTCCTACGTGCGGCCGGATGTGGAGCTGAGCGTGGAGCAGTACTGGCTATCCGAAACCATTGTGACCGCCTGCGGCATGGTGGGCGCCGCGCTCACCTTGCTATGCCTGATGCGGAAGCCTGCGCCGCGCGCCCTTCTGGTGATTGCCCTGATCGGCGCGGCCGTGCTCACGCGTTCACTGGCCACGGCGCTGCTGTTCTCACCGGAGAATGCCTTCACCTGGATTACGCCGGGCGCACAGGGCGGCTTCCTGATCGGCGCCATCATGCTGGCGGGGCTGGCCTTTGCGCCGCAGACGGCGCAGCGCCGCCTGGCCGCCGCCACCATCCTGCTCAGCCTTCTCATCGTGAACACCACACCGGTCAATCCCTACTTCAGCGCCACGCTGCAGACCTGGGTGCAGGGCAAGTTCCTGAACTTCAATGGGGCCGCGCAGTTCCTGTCCGTGATGTGGCCTTTCGTGGCCCTGTGGTTCCTGTGGCTGCCCTCGCATAAACTCAATAAACCCTGATCGCGGGTATCATTACGCCTTGCGTTTCAATTTGGACACCCAGCATGAGCGACACTCCCTATTTCAAGCATCACGTGTTCTTCTGCATGAACCACCGTGATGACGGCCGCGAAAGCTGCGGCCCGCGCGGCGCCGAACAGGCGCAGAAGCACGCCAAGAAGCGCTGCAAGGAACTGAACCTGAACGGCGCCGGCAAGGTGCGCATCAACCAGGCGGGCTGCCTGGACCGCTGCGAGCACGGCCCGGTACTCGTGGTCTATCCGGAAGGCACCTGGTACACCTATGTGGACACCAGCGATATCGACGAAATCATTGACCAGCACCTGGTCAACGGACAGCCTGTGGAAAGGCTGAAGATCAAGGCATGATGAACAAGAATACGAAGCACTTTACGATGCAAGGCAATGCAGGCCTGATGGAAGGCCTGATCGACAAGCCCATCGGCCGCGAACCGCGCGGCATTGCGCTGGTGGCGCATCCGCACCCGCTGTATGGCGGCACGATGGAGAACAAGGTAGCGCAGACGCTGGCCCGCACCTTCGCGGCGCTGGGCTATGTGGTGGCGCGCATTAACTTCCGCGGCGTGGGGCAGTCGGAAGGCGTGCATGACCATGGCCATGGCGAGACCGACGATATGGAGCTGCTGTACAAACATATGACGGAACAGTATCCCGGCCTGCCGGTGGCGCTGTCCGGCTTCTCCTTCGGCACCTTCGTGCAGTCCAAGCTGCAGCAGCGCCTGACGGCTGCCGGCACACCGGCCGAGCGCCTGGTGCTGGTGGGCAGCGCGGCCGGCAAATGGCAGATGGCCGATATTCCTGCGAATACCATCCTGATCCACGGCGAGAACGACGATACGATTCCGCTGCAGGCGGTGTTCGACTGGGCCCGCCCGCAGGATATTCCGGTGATCGTGATTCCCGGCGCCGACCACTTCTTCCACCGCAAGCTCGGCCATATCAAGAGCTGGGTGATTGCACTCTGGCAGAACGGCGCGCAGCAAATGGACGACGCCGAGGCCGAATAAGCGCCTATAATGTCCGGGCCGCAAGGGAGCCCTTCCCTGCGGCCCCGCTTTACTGTTAACTGAATCCGAAAGTCCATGAAAAAATTCCTCGCTGCACTGGTTTCCAGTGTGCTGATTATTTCTTCCGCCGTCGCGCAAACCATCCCTGCCCCGACCATCGCTGCACGCTCCTGGCTGCTGCTGGATGCCACCAGTAACCAGATCGTGGCGTCGCAGGATCCGACTATGCGCGTGGAGCCTGCCTCGCTGACCAAGATCATGACGGCCTACGTCACCTTCACGGCGCTGCGCGACAAGAAGCTGACGCTGGACCAGAAGGTCAATGTGTCGGTGCGCGCCTGGAAGGTGGATGCCAGCAGCTCGAAGATGTTTATTGACCCGGCGGTGCCGGTGTCGGTCAGCGACCTGCTGTATGGCCTGATGGTGCAATCCGGTAATGATGCCGCCGTGGCGCTGGCGGAAGCGGTAGCCGGCGACGAAGCGACCTTCGTCACGCTGATGAACCGTGAAGCCCAGCGCATGGGTATGACCAACAGCCACTTCGCCAATCCGCACGGCCTGCCTAGCCCGGAGAACTACACCACCGCGGCTGACCTGGCCACGCTGGCGCGCAATGTGATCAAGGACTTCCCCGAGTACTACAAGATCGACTCGGTGAAGAGCTTCACTTATAACAAAATCACCCAGCAGAACCGCAACCGCCTGCTGTGGCTGGACCCGACCGTGGATGGCATGAAGACCGGCCACACCGAAGCGGCCGGCTATTGCATGGTAGCGTCAGCGCGCCGTCCGAACGGCACCGGCGAGCGCCGCCTGATTTCGGTGGTGATGGGCACGACGTCGGACTCGGTGCGTACCGCCGAAAGCCAGAAGCTGCTGAACTGGGGCTTCCAGAACTTCGACACCGTGAAGCTCTACACCAAGGGCCAGGCGATCGATACGCCAAAGGTATGGAAGGGCTCGAAGAACGACGTGAAGATCGGTTTCCGTAACGATGTGCTGGTGACGGTGCCGAAAGGCGTGGCCGCCAAGATGAAGCCGGTGCTGGAACGCAAGGATCCGCTGGTGGCGCCGATTGCCGAGAACAGCAATGTCGGCAAGCTGAAGATGATGGTGGACGGCAAGCCTCTGCTGGAACTGCCAGTGGTGGCGCTGGAGCCGGTGGCCCAGGCATCGATCTTCGGCCGCGCCTGGGACTCGATCAGGCTCTGGCTGCAGTAATCTCCTGCGCTCCCACAAAAACCCTGCACATTCCTGCAGGGTTTTTTATTGCCCGCCACGCGCCGCTAGCCTACATTGACTCTGTCCCACGCAACGCATGCGATATCCGAGCTTCTGGAAAACAGTTATGCACTATCGAGTACTCATCGTGTCTGCCTTGCTGACACTGGCGACCGCTTGGCTATACTCCAAGCTTCATTTGACGACGCTAACCTTGCGGGGCTAGGATGAAACAGAAAGGAGGTGCGTTATGAGTAAACTCATCAACAAATTTTTTGAGGACGATGAGCGCGCCCGCACAATTATTGCCGCTGTTGGACTTGGAGGCGGGCTAATCGTGGTTGTGCTCTTTATGCTGAACAACTGGCTGTACCGCTGAACCGCGGCGGAGGGAGGAAGCGCGCCACGTGTATCGTGGCGCGCTTGTTTTTTACTGCGAGGCGCTGAGCGCGTCCTGGGCCCAGGCGAAGGCTGCGCCGCCGGCTTCGGCCAGAGCGTCGGCATCGATGCCGAGCTGCTCGGCGATGGCCAGGCCTTTTTCGACCTGGTTACGCTCCAGCAGCATTACCATCTTCAGGTAAGGACCGTATGGGCCTTCACCGTTCAGCAGCACTTCGCGGATGTCATCGGCCAGGTGCATCTGCTCCAGGATTTTCGCCATCGGCATCTTCAGCAGCAGGTCAAACAGCGACAGCATACCGACCAGGAAGAGCTCGTCACGCTGCGAGCGCGGCATCGACTTCGGACCAGCGGTTTCCATGAAGCGCGCGCGGGTCAGCGCGATTTCCAGCAGGGACTCATCACGCTCCTTGTCTTCGCCGAGGCGGAACATGGATACGGTGAGCCAGCGGTACAGGTGATTACGGCCCAGCACGATGATCGCCTGGCTCAGGCTGGTGACCGCCGTGGTGGTGCCGATGCCCGGCGCATTCGCCCACTTCAGCAGCTGGAAGGTAAGGCCCGGATCACGCTTCGCCACTTCGCTCAGCTCGCTCACATCGGCATCGCTGCGCAGCAGGTTCAGCAGCTGGATCGACGTCAGGCGGCCCTGGTCGAGACGGCCCTCAGGATCGATCTCGTCCGGCGTGGACATGTAGGCGCCCAGGCAGAATTCGCAACCGAGCGACAGGCACATGCGCTGCTCGTCCCAGGTGTCGACGCCATCCACGGCAATCTTGGCATTCGGGTTGCTGGCCTTGATCTTGGCCAGCTGCGCCTGGAATTCCTCGACCGTGCCTTCGCGCAGGTTCAGGATCACGATATCGGCCTGCGGCAGCAGCACCGGCGGCGCCGGATTCTTGTGCGACACGGTCAGTGCCACTTTCGGGCCGGAGCGGCGCAGCGCCGTCAGGTGGCCGGCCAGCTTGTCCACTTCCATCGTGGATTGCAGCGAGTCCACCTGGAACACGGTGTAGGACGCGATCAGCGGCACGTGGCGGCCTTCGGCGATGGCTTCGCCACTCACCGGAATCAGCGCCATGCGGCGCGCGGCGAAAGCCGGCACCTCGGTCGCTTCCAGCACTTCGAAGAAGGCATCCTCCGGCGCGAAGCCATCGGCCACCGTGGGCTGGAAGCTGAAGCGGTAGCCGCACAAACGATTGCGGCTGTCCGTAATCTCATCGCGGCATAACAGGGCATCGGCTGCTTCGTAGTCGAGACTCGCATCCAGACTTTCGACTTGTTCTTCCTTGTCGCCACCCGAACCGGACTTGCGATTAAACATTGATAACAGACCCACCTTGTTCCTCCATAACCTTCCGAACGGAAATAATTAGGCCATGATACATGGAGTTATCAGAAAATTCAGGCTGAAACACCAAAATTTACACTACGATGCAACGCCAGGCCTGGAAGCGCTGCCATAGAGCTCGCTTATAATCAACTTTTCGCCCATTTCGAGAGTCATTTCATGAGTCAAACGCCTTGCCCAACCCTTCGTACCAGTGATGACGGCCTCACGCTGTCCCGCATCGTGGCGGGCATGTGGCGCATGAAGGAATGGGCGCTGACGCCGCAGCAGCGCCTGGCGCTCATCGAGCAGTGCCTGGAGTTGGGCGTGAGCAGCTTTGACCACGCCGATATTTATGGCGGCTATGGGGTGGAAGGCCTGTTCGGCGAAGCGCTGGCGCTCAAGCCTGCGCTGCGCGAACGCATGCAGATCATCAGCAAGTGCGGCATCAAGCTGCTGAATCCGGCCCGTCCGGCGCACACCATCCAGCATTACGACACCACGGCGGCGCATATCGTGGCCTCGGTGGACAATTCGCTGAAGGAGCTGCGCACCGATTACCTGGACCTGCTGCTGATCCACCGTCCTGACCCGCTGATGAATTTCGACGAGATGGCAGAGGCCTTCCATGGCCTGCGCAGGGCGGGCAAGGTGAAGCATTTCGGCGTGTCCAACTTCAGCCGCCACCAGTTCGAGTGCCTGCATCAGCGCATCTCCCTGGCGACCAATCAGGTGGAGTTCTCACCCATGCACCTGGCGCCGGTGTTCGACGAAACCTTCGACTGCCTGCAGGACAAGGGCGTGGCGCCGATGATCTGGTCGCCGCTGGCTGGCGGCCGCCTGTTCAACCGCGAAGATGCGAAGCTGCAGCCGCTGCGCGAAAAGATCCAGCAGATTGCCGATGAACTGAACCGCCCCTTCACCAGCGTGGTGTTCGCGTGGATTATGGCGCTGCCGTGCCGACCCGTGCCGCTGACAGGCAGCGGGCGCATCGCCGCGATTGCGGAAGCGGTGGAAGCGACCCGCTTTACCTTGAGCCGCGAGCAGTGGTTCGAGATCCTGCGCGCGGCGCGCCAGCACGAAGTGGCTTAAGCTGCTTCGTCGTCGTAGGTCAGCGGCGGCGCAATGCCGCGCCAGCCGGCACGCCATGCAAGGTTAAGCGCCAGCGTGCCCGCAATGTAGACCACGAAGAACAGCACGAAATAGTAGTAGCCCAGCCAGACCAGCAGGCCGATGTTCAGCGCCAGCACCACGAAGGCCGCCGCGCTTTTCTTCTGCTTGGAGCTGGGGAAGCGGATGGTGGACACCATCAGGCTGCCCACCACGAACAGCATCAGCACCACCAGGTAGCCGTGCAGCGCGGTCTCCGGCGATTCGGGCCAGGCCACCACCACCGCAGCTACGCAGGCCGCGCCTGCCGTGATCGGCATGCCGACGAAGTATTTGGGATCGGTGCGCCCCACATTCACATTGAAGCGCGCCAGGCGCAGCGCGCCGCAGGCCACGAAGAAGAAGGCAGCAATGCCGCCGGCACGCAGCAGCGTGGGATCGGCAGGCCCCATCAGCACGAAGCCGTAGCAGTACAGCAGCATGGCCGGCGCGCAGCCGAAGTTCATCACGTCCGCAATTGAATCGAGCTGCACGCCGAATTCGGAACTGGTGCCGGTGGCGCGTGCCACAAAGCCGTCCAGCGCATCGAAGATACCGGCCAGCACCAGCAGGGCGGCCGCCAGGCGGTAGTCCTGGGCGAAGCCGACGTGGGCGTTGTCCACCGAAATCACGATGCTGCCGAAGCCGCAGGCGATCGACAGCAGCGTAACGGTGCTGGGCAAAGCGAATTTGGCGCGCTGCATGCGCCGGGTGCGTGGACTGTTCAAGGCCTGGGACCGCGGTGGGTTGTTGATATGGCTATTTTAACGCGGCACTGGACTGCGCAGCGCACTTGGCAATATTGGTAGTGCGGCAACAAAGCGGCTTCACACATGAAATTGGCATAGAATCGGCTCGTGGCCGGACTGGTCCGGCAGTTCTGGAGCAGATCATGCGCTCAATCGACACCTGGCATTACCGGATTCCTGCGCTGCTGCTTGCGGCAGTACTGAGCGCCTGCGGCGGCGGCAGCGACGGTCCGTCCAACTCTTCCGGCCTGACGCCGACCACGCCCCCGCCGACAACGCCGCCCACACCGAACGCGCCCGGCGCGCCCACCGCCACCGGCAATACCGCCACCGACGGCTTCAACTGGTTCAATTTCCGCCGCATGTCGATCGGCCTGGCGGCGCTGGCGCGCAACAGCCAGATCGACCTTGCGGCCCAGGGCCATTCGAACTACCTGATGGCGAACAATACCGTTTCGCACTCGCAGACGGCCGGCGCAACCGGCTTCACCGGCGCCAACCTCGCCGACCGCTTCACCGCCGCCAACTACCGGCTTTCGGCGCCGTATGCCTACGGCGAGGTGATTTCTGCCGCGAGCGAACGCGCGGGCTTCTACCACGCGGAGGAGCTGATTGCCGCGATCTACCACCGCTTTGCCATCTTCGAGCCGGTGTTCAAGGAAGGCGGCACCGGCGCCGCCACCGCCACCAGTAACTACACCTACTTCACCGCGGACTTTGCGGCCAGCGGCGGTTACGGCGCCGGCGTGGGGCGCGGCATGGTGGCCGTTTATCCCGGGCCGGACCAGACTTCGGTGCCCGTCAACTTCATGAGCGACAGCGAGGCGCCGGACCCGGTGCCGAACCAGAACGAAGTGGGCTACCCGATCAGCGTGCACGCCAATATTTCATCGACCATCGCCGTCAGCAGCTTTACGGTGAAGCCGCGCGGCGGCAGCAATCTCACCGTGCGCACGCTCACCCGCCCGGCCGATGCGAACACGCCCGCTTCCGCGGCGGCCATTATCCCGCTCGGCAAGCTCACCGCCGCTACCACTTATGAGGTAAGCTTCGCGGGCACCGTGGACGGCGTGGCCGTCACACGCAACTGGGCTTTCACCACCAAATAAGAACGATGGCAGGACTTTCCGCTTCCCTTCTCGCCAGCTCCGCACCGCTCGATACCGCTGCCGGTATGGAGCGGCTGATGGGCGACCGCCGCATTTATCTGCAGATCCTGAAACGCTTTCGTCATGACTACGCCTCGGCCGTGCAGGATGCCACCATTCAGCTGGAAGGCGGCGATGCGGCCAGCGCGCGGCGCACCATCCACACGCTGAAGGGCGCGGCAGGACTGATCGGCGGGCAGGAAGTATATGCGCTGGCACAGCGCGCGGAGGATGCCATCGGGCGAAGCCCCAGCGCGGCCGCGCTGCGGGAACTGGACCATGCCATCCTGCGCCTGCTGGCGATGATCGACGGCGAACTGGTGGAAAGCCCGCAGCTGCCGGACACAATGCCGCCGCAGATGCCGGACAAACCGGTGCTTGATGCCCTGCTGCGCCGCCTGGCGCAATTACTGGATGACGGGGATGGCGAGGCGATCGATGTGCTGGAACAGCATGCCTCGGTACTGGCTGCGGCGCTGGGTGTCAACGTCTACGAGACGGTGTCGGCGGCCGCACATGAATTCGATTTCGAGGGTGCGCTGGCAGCCCTGAAACCTGCACTGCAAACCGCTTAAGCGTCGTACTGCTGCTCTTCGTCGAAAGCATCCTTGCATTCGCGGTCGCAGAAGCGGCGCACGCTGTCCACCGGTTTTTCGCAGTACCAGCAGCTTCCCTTGGCAGGCAGAAGCCGGCTGTTGCGCGGCGGCTGCGACATGGTCGTCAGCAGGCCGGCACTGGCGCTTTCGATCGGCAGGTTGTCTTGTATCGGTTCCATGTTTTCCCCTCATCAGACAGCACTTCAAGCCAACGTAGCTAAGATTACTTCCGGCGGAAGCCTGCAGGCATGAGCGGCATCAAGCGCCCGTGCCAGACCAAAGTTGCATTGCTTGAATAAATAATAGCAGGATTAAATCAGGTCAACAGGGCGCTCTATGTGCGCTGGTGCACGTAAAACACACAATGAGCTCGTCTGCCAGAGGGGAGAAGAATTTTTCAATGGAAAGCACACTGGCGATAGCGGCGCCAGTGTGCGTTGCGCGCAACGCTTACTGCGCGGCGTAGAAGGCCTTCATGAAGCGGTAGAAGTTCCACACGTCGACCTTGCTCGACATCTCGAAGGTGGAGTGCATGCTGATGAGGGGTACGCCCATGTCGATCACTTCCATCTCCTGCTGCGACATGAAGCCGCCAATGGTGCCGCCACCGCCCACTTCCACCTTCGGCGTGTGGGTCTGCCACGGGATGCCCGCTTTATCCAGGATACCGCGCACCTTGGCGATGTATTCGGCGTTGGCGTCGAAGCCGCGGCCATAGCGTTTGATGGTGACGCCGAAGCCCAGCTTGGCGGCGTTGGAAGCTTCGTTGGTATCGATGATGGGGTTCAGGCCATCGTTGGTATCGGCGCTCACCACGTTGGCGCGCTGCAGCGCGTTGCGCAGGTCGATGTCGCTGTACTGCGCGCCGCGCTGGCCGCTCACCAGGCGGGCGTAGGCGGAGGTCAGCAGCGTTGACGCGGCGCCCGTGTTGTTCACCGAGCCCACTTCTTCAAAATTCGAGAGGAAGGCAATGGCGGTCTTCGCAGGCGTGCCGTCGATCTCCAGCAGCGCGCGCAACGCGGCATAGGTGCTGAGGCGGTCGTCCTGGCCGTAGGCGCCGGTGAGGCCACGGTCCACGCCCACATCGCGCGGCATGGTGGCAGGCACCAGCTGCAAGTCGGCGCTGACGAAATCCTCTTCCTGGATCTTGTACTTCTCCTTCAGCGCGCGCAGCACTTCGCCGACCACGCCGGTCTTCTCGCCGGGGATGCTGCCGGCGACCGGATTCATCTCCTCGCCTTTCAGCACTTCGGTGTAGGTGCGGTTGCGCAGTTCCTTGTCCGAGTGCGGCGCCACGTCGCCGATCACGAACACGGGATCGCTGGCATCGAGACCGATGGAGACCGGGATGCTGCGGCCGTCGGTGGTATCAATGCGGCCCATCAGCGCCAGCGGCACATTTGCCCACTGGTATTTCTTGATGCCGCCGTAGTACACGGTCTTGAAGATGGCCAGGCTGTTCTGCGCGGCGCCCACCACGGGGCGCGCCTTCAGGTCGATGTGCGGGCTGTCGTGGTGAGTGCCGATGGTGTGCGAGCCACTGGTGATGGGGTCGCGGCCGATCACGGCCAGGATCAGGGCGCGTTCACGCGCCGGCAGAATCAGGCGGGCGCCCGGCTTCACCTGCGATGGGTTGGTGAACTCGGTGAAGCCCGCAGCTTTCGCCATACGCAGCGCTTCGCTGGTGGAAGTCTGCGCGGTGCGCGCGACGGCCAGATACTCGCGGTACTTGTCGGCAAAGCGGAACACCTCATCGCGCTGACCCTGCTGCAGCTGCAGCCACGAGGACTTCTTAGACGCCCAGGCGCTGTCCTGCGCCTGCACTCCCGTTCCCATCAAAGCGGCAAGCAGCACCGCAGCCAGGCGAATCTTCTTATTCATATGAGCTTCCAGTCTCCAAAACGCGGCGCACCGCCGCGGAAGCCCACATCCTAACGCCCAACTTGCCCGCCGACAATCTGAGATTCAAGATTGCGGACATCGCCGCTCATAGTGCCGTACACTAGGCCTTCACTGGGCGAACATCATGGCAAGCATGCATAACCCACCGCATCCTGGACTGACCTTACGCGATGACGTGCTGCCTGCACTGGGCTTGTCCGTTACTGAAGCAGCGCAGCAGCTCGGTGTGAACCGCGTCACACTGTCCCGTGTTCTGAATGGCCACGCGGGCATATCACCGGAGATGGCCTTGCGTATTGAGGCCTGGCTGGGAGTGGAACGCGGCGGGGACGCCCGGCTATGGCTTGCCGAGCAAAGCGCATACGACGTGTGGCAAGCTGCGCAGCGGTTCGCTGATATATCGAAACAGGTTCAGCGAGCACCACTGGCAGCATAAGCCTTCTTCGCGCGCCCCTTACTTGCCGATACAGAAGCGGCTGAAGATCACGCCGAGCAGGTCGTCGGATGAGAAAGCGCCGGTGATGCTGGAGAGCTGGACTTGGGCGAGGCGCAGCTCTTCGGCGAAGAGGTCGAGCGACTGGTCGGTCTGGGCGGCGTGCTGGCCGGCGAGGTCGAGGTGGCGGGCGGCGTTCTTCAGGGCGATGAGGTGGCGTTCACGCGCCAGATACAGCGACTCGCCCGTCTGCTGCCAGCCGGCGATGCGCAGCAGTTCGGCGCGCAGCAGGTCGATGCCGAGGTGGTCGTTCGCGGACAGGTAGATATGCGTCGCGTCGTCCATCTGGTCCACGGCCGGCTTGTGGCCGGAGAGGTCGATCTTGTTCCAGATGCGCAGCACCGGCACGCCTTGCGGAAAGGCGGCGGCGATGGATTCGTCCGAGCGTGTGGGGCCATGGTCGGCGTCCAGCATGTGCAAGATAACGTCGGCCTTGCCCACTTCGCCCCAGGTACGTTCGATGCCAATGCGCTCCACCACGTCCACCGCTTCATCGTGGCCGCGGATGCCTGCCGTGTCGATGATGTTAAGCGGGATGCCTTCGATCTGGATGGTTTCGCTGACCTTGTCGCGCGTGGTGCCTGCGATGGGGGTGACGATGGCGACGTCGGCGCCTGCCAGTGCGTTCAGCAGCGAGGACTTGCCGACATTCGGCTGTCCCACCAGCACCACGTTCAGGCCTTCACGCAGCAGGGCGCCTTGCGAAGCCTGGCGGAAGACGGCATCCAGCGCTTCCACGATGCCTTTGAGCTGGCCGCGCGCGTCGGACTTTTCGAGGAAGTCGATTTCTTCTTCCGGGAAGTCGAGCGTGGCTTCCACCAGCATGCGCAGGTGGGTTACGCGTTCCACCAGTGCGTGGATGGTTTGCGAGAACACGCCGGACAGCGATTGCGAGGCCGACTTCGCGGCCGCTTCGGTGGAGGCGTCGATCAGGTCGGCCACCGCTTCGGCCTGGGCCAGGTCGAGCTTGTCATTCAGGTAAGCGCGGCGCGTGAATTCGCCCGGCTCGGCAAGGCGCAGGCCAAGCGGTTCACCCGCTTGCAGCACACGCTGCAGCAGCATCTGCAGCACGATGGGGCCGCCGTGGCCCTGCAGTTCCAGCACGTCCTCTCCCGTATAGGAATGCGGCCCCTTGAAGTAGATGGCGATGCCCTGGTCGATGATGCTGCCGTCCGCATTCGTGAACGGAATGTAGCTGGCGTGGCGCGGCTTCAGGTCCACGCTGCCGAACAGGGCTTGCGCCAGGGCTTTCAGGTTCTTGCCGGAGGCGCGCACAACGCCGATGCCGCCGCGTCCGGGTGCGGTGGCAATGGCGGCGATGGGGGAGGAATCGAGGTTCATAGCTGAATTCTAGAGTAATAAAAAAACCCGTGCGGGAGGCACGGGTTTTTTAGCAACAGCGCCGTATTTACTTGACGTCTGCCGGTACGATCTTCTTGGTGATCACCCACTGCTGGGCAATCGACAGCACGTTGTTCACTACCCAGTACAGCACCAGGCCGGACGGGAAGAACAGGAACATCAGCGAGAAGGCCAGCGGCATGAACATCATCATCTTGGCCTGCATCGGGTCGGCCGGCTGCGGGTTCAGGCGGGTGGTGATGTACATGGAAATCGCGTACAGCACCGGCAGCACGAAGTACGGGTCCGGCTTGGTGAGGTCGGTGATCCAGCCCAGCCATGGCGCGCCGCGCATTTCAACGGACGCGTTCAGCACCCAGTACAGGGCGATGAAGACCGGCATCTGCACCAGGATCGGCAGGCAGCCGCCCAGCGGATTGATCTTCTCGGTCTTGTACAGCTCCATCATGGCCTGGTTCATCTTCTGCGGATCGCCTTTGTGGCGTTCGCGGATGGCGGTCATCTTCGGCGTGACCACTTTCATCTTGGCCATGCTGCGGTAGCTCGCGGCGGACAGCGGGAAGAAGATCAGCTTGATCAGGATGGTGAAGGCGATGATGGTCCAGCCCCAGTTACCCAGTGCGCTGTGGATGTGCTCCATCACCCAGTACATCGGCTTGGCGATGATGGTCAGCATGCCGTAGTCCTTCACCAGCTCGAGGCCGGGGGTGACTTTTTCCAGCGGCTTCTCTTCCTGCGGGCCGGTGTACAGCTTGGCATTGTTCGTTACGGTCACGCCCGGATTCACCATGCCCAGCGGCTGCACTACGCCGATGGCGTAGGTGTTCGGCGCCACTTTCTTGGTGAAGATGTCGTGCGTGATCTTCTGCTGCGGCACGAAGGCCGACACGAAGAAATGCTGCGAGATGGCGAACCAGCCGTTGTCGGCCTTGGTCGGGTGGTCAGGCGTATGCGGCTTGCCCGGATTTTCGCGCTGTGCTGCGTCTTCCTTCTCGATCTTCTCGAAGCTCAGCTTCTTGTAGTGGTCGGCCGCGGTGTACAGGGTCGGTGCGATAAAGCTCGGGTTCATCCACGAGGAACCTTCAGGCTTGTTACCGTCATGGACCAGCTGCAGGTAGAGCTCAGGATTCAGCGGCGTGGTGCCGGTGTTGGTTACATCGTGACGCACGTCCACCACATAGTCGCCGCGCTTGAAGGTGAAGGTCTTGGTCAGACGCACACCGCCCTGCTCCGCATCCATCACCAGCTGGATCTGGTTGGCGTCACCCAGCACACGGGGACCAGGACGGACCGCGAAGCCGGTGTTGTGGTTTGGCAGATTCGGCGCGCCCACCAGGCCGGTCTGGCCCAGGTATACGCGGTTGCCGGCTTCCTGGAACAGCAGCTGCTGTTTGGTCGGGTCAATGCCGTCCTTGTATTTCAGCAGTTCCAGGCGCTTGATCTGGCCGCCCAGCGTATCGATATCCATCTTGAACACGTCGGTCGTGATTGTCACGATCTCGCTCTTGAATGGCGCAGCGGCGCCCGGCACGGCAGCAGCGCCGGCGGCTTGTGCTGCTGGAGCAGGCGTGGCGGCGGTAGCCTTGGCAGGAGCAGCGGCCTGTTTGGCCGGCGCCGGCGCAAACATCGAAGGCTGGCCGGTGTGGACCATCCACTGGTTCCACAGGAAGACCAGGGAAACAGCGAAGACGATCCACAGGATGGTGCGTTTATTGATATCCATTGGGTAGGTCAGGAGTGGTTGCAACCGCAGGCGGTTGGTGAAGAATGCTTGGCGGCGGGCACAGGGTCGTGTCCACCAGGATTCCAGGGATGGCAGCGGCACACACGGCGCGCGGCCAGCCAGCTGCCTTTGGCCGCGCCATGCGTGCGCAGGGCTTCAATGGCGTAGTTCGAGCAGCTGGGATAAAAACGGCAACGCGGGCCCATCATCGGACTGATGGCCAGCTGATAAAACCGCAGCAGGAAAGTGAGAACAGCTTTCATCGCGCAGGCCGGGCCTTCATTTGCGCGGCGAACAGGCGCGTGAGTTCCACGCGCAGCTCCGCCTTCAGTTGGGCCGTGGTTGCCGGACCCGCCTTGCTGTTGACCGGCTTGGCCAGCCGCACCAGGCAGTCTATTGGCGGCAATGCACTGTTGCGAAAAAGCTCACGGCTGACGCGCTTGATGGTGTTGCGGGTGACGGCGCGGGGCGCCAGTTTTTTGGCAACAACCACCCCCAGCCGCGCATTCGGCAGCTGATTCGGGCGGGTATAGAGCACGAAATGCGCGCTTTTCTGGGTCGGGCGCAAACGAAAAACGGATGAAAATTCATCCGTTTTAACGATGCGCCGAGCGCGCGCGAAGTCGTGGGAACCTTCGCCTGTCGAGCCGTTCAAACAGCTGTCCACGCGATCAGCTACAAGCTGGTGGCTTATACAGCCAGACGCTTGCGGCCCTTGGCGCGGCGTGCGTTCAGAACCTGACGGCCGCCACGGGTAGCCATACGTGCGCGGAAGCCGTGGGTGCGCTTGCGACGCACAACGGAAGGTTGGTAAGTACGTTTCATGTTGGTCTCGCTAAAGAAGCAAAAAAATGCAAAATCGGGTCTGCCGCACCGCCGGTACGCCAGATAGCCCTTCAGTTATTGGTGCCAATGACATTTCGCGCACCCATGCCACACACTTCCGGCACAAGCTGCCAATCTCATCGCCCGCTTCATCCGCGCTGATCGTAAACTGCAAAATCACGGAGTACGGGCGGGGAACCCTGAATTATCAGTGTTTGCCTCCCGCTTGTCAACCACCGCCCGGCTTTCCCAGGCCCCGCACGGCAGCAAAAATCCGCAAATGCCTGTGGATAACTTGTGGGCTTAGGGGTTAGAATAGCGTGTTACGTGTGGCGTTCGGAACGCCCTCCCCAAGCTTTTGCAGATAGACGATTCATGGAAAATTTCTGGCAGACCTGTTCCGCCCAACTGGAACTTGAGCTGACGCCGCAGCAATTCAGTGCGTGGATTAAACCGCTTGTACCACTCGATTATGAGAATGGCAAGTTGCGCATTGCTGCACCCAACCGCTTCAAGCTGGATTGGGTGAAGTCGCAGTTTGCCAGCCGTATTACCCAGCTCGCATCGCAGTACTGGGAAGCGCCCACCGATGTGCAGTTCGTGCTCGACCCGCGCCTGAACCCGGCCCGCAAACCGGCCGCGCCGGCGCCGGCCGGCATGTCGGCGCCGGCCGTCCATACGCCCGATTCGCGCGCCAGCGACATGCCGCCCAGCGCCGCGTCCACCGCCGGCAATGAATATGCCAATGCCAAGGGCCGCGAACAAAGCCGCATCAACACCGACCTGACCTTCGACAGCTTCGTGACCGGTAAGGCCAACCAGCTGGCGCGCGCTGCCGCCATCCAGGTGGCGAACAATCCGGGCGTGTCGTACAACCCGCTGTTCTTCTACGGCGGCGTGGGCCTGGGTAAGACCCACTTGATCCATGCGATCGGCAACCAGGTGATGGCCGACCAGCCGGGCGCGCGCATCCGCTACATCCACGCCGAGCAGTATGTGCGCGACGTGGTGACGGCCTACCAGCGCAAGGGCTTCGACGATTTCAAGCATTACTACCACTCGCTGGACATGCTGCTGATCGACGATATCCAGTTCTTCGGCGGGAAGAGCCGCACGCAGGAAGAGTTCTTCTATGCCTTCGAGGCGCTGATCGCCGCGAAGAAGCAGATCATCATCACCAGCGACACCTATCCCAAAGAGATTACGGGCATGGATGACCGCCTGATCTCGCGCTTCGATTCGGGCCTGACCGTGGCCATTGAACCGCCAGAGCTGGAGATGCGGGTGGCGATTCTGCTGAAGAAGGCGAAGTCGGAAGGCGTGACGCTGAGCGATGATGTGGCCTTCTTCGTGGCCAAGCACCTGCGCTCCAACGTGCGCGAGCTGGAAGGCGCGCTGCGCAAGATCCTCGCTTACTCGCGCTTCCACGGCAAAGACATTTCCATCGATATCGTGAAGGAAGCGCTGAAGGACCTGCTGTCGGTGCAGAACCGCCAGATCAGCGTGGAGAATATTCAGAAAACGGTGGCGGACTTCTTCAATATCAAGGTAGCGGACATGTATTCGAAACGCCGCCCGGCCAATATTGCCCGTCCGCGCCAGATTGCGATGTACCTGGCCAAGGAGCTGACGCAAAAGAGCCTGCCGGAGATCGGCGAGCTGTTTGGCGGCCGCGACCACACCACCGTGCTGCACGCGGTGCGCAAGATCGCGCAGGACCGCACCAAGAACCCGGAATGCAACCACGAACTTCACGTGCTGGAGCAGACCCTGAAAGGCTGAGGAGCCTGAGTACGCTGGTTTGATAAACTATTGTATTAAAGCGCAATAGATGTAAAAGAATTAACAGCCTGTCTAACACTTTCTTTCGAGGATATTTATGCAACTGGTCAAAACCACCCGAGACACGCTTCTCCGGCCACTGCAGATCGTGAGCGGTATTGTCGAGCGTCGGCACACTATGCCGATTCTGGCCAATATCCTCATCCGCAAGGATGGCGAAAGCGTTTCCTTCCTGTCGACCGACACGGAAGTTCAGATCACCACGCGCGCGGAGATCGGCTCCGGCGCCGACGTGACCGGCACCACCGTGGCCGCCCGCAAGCTGCTGGACATCCTGCGCGCCCTGCCCGAATCGGGCGACGTGACGATGACGCTGCTGAACAAGCGCCTGACCGTGCAAAGCGGTAAATCGCGCTTCGCGCTGCAAACGCTGGCCGCCGAAGAATTCCCGACCGTGCAGGAAGCCGACAGCTTCAACGCCTCCTTCACGCTGCCGCAAAAAACGCTGAAGCACCTGTTCAATATGGTGCACTTCTCGATGGCGCAGCAGGACATCCGCTATTACCTGAATGGCCTGCTGCTGGTCTTGGACGGCAAGAACGTGATTGCCGTGGCCACCGACGGCCACCGCCTGGCCTTCTGCCAGGTGGAGACCGAACAGGCTTTCGAGCGCCAGGAAGTGATCATTCCGCGCAAGACCATCATCGAGCTGCAACGCCTGCTGGAAGAGAACGACGAGCCGGTGCAGCTGGACATCGCCGGCAGCCAGGTCAAGCTGACCTTCGCCGACATCGAGCTGATTTCGAAGCTGGTGGAGGGCAAATTCCCCGACTACACGCGCGTGATCCCGAAGGGCTACAAGAACGACTTCACCATCGGCCGCGATGAGCTGCTGCGCTCCCTGCAGCGCGCCGCCATTATGACCAGCGATAAGTTCAAGGGCGTGCGCTGCATTATCAGCCCTGGTTCGCTGAAAATTTCGTCCACCAATGCGGACCAGGAAGAAGCCGTGGAAGAACTGGAAATCGACTACGGCGGCGACAGCCTCGATATCGGCTTCAACGTGACCTACCTGCTGGACGTGCTGAATAACCTCAAGTGCGACCAGATCAATGTGTCGCTGGGCGATTCCAACTCCTCGGCCCTGATTTCGATTCCAGAAAACCCAGACTTCAAGTACGTCGTGATGCCGATGCGGATTTGATACGCAGCGGAGCAGTTCCCGATTCAATCAGTCATCGTAATTTGAGAAAGCAGTCCATGTCCGAAAGCCAAAACGCAGCACAAGTGCAGGCCAAAACCGAAGAATACGGCGCGTCCTCGATCCAGATCCTCGAAGGTCTGGAGGCAGTCCGCAAACGTCCAGGCATGTATATCGGTGATACCTCGGACGGCACCGGCCTGCACCACCTGGTGTTCGAAGTGCTGGACAACTCAATTGACGAATCGCTGGCCGGACACTGCACCGAAATCCACGTGACCATTCACTCGGATAACTCGATTTCGATTACCGACAATGGCCGTGGCATTCCGGTTGGCCTGAAAATGGACGACAAGCACGAGCCGAAACGTTCCGCGGCGGAGATCGTGCTGACCGAACTGCACGCAGGCGGCAAGTTCGACCAGAACTCCTATAAAGTCTCGGGCGGCCTGCACGGCGTGGGCGTATCCTGCGTGAACGCGCTGTCCAAACTGCTGCGCGTGACCATTCGCCGCGACGGTAAGGTGCACCAGATGGACTTCGTGCGCGGTGTTCCGCAAAACCGCGAAGTTGAAATGCGCGACGGCGTGGCCGTGTCGCCGATCAAAGTCATTGGCGAGACCGACAAGCGCGGCACCGACGTGCACTTCTGGGCCGACGAAGAAATCTTCTCGCATGTGGAGTTCCACTACGAGATTCTGGCCAAGCGCATTCGCGAACTGTCCTTCCTGAACAACGGCGTGAACATCAAGCTAAGCGACCAGCGCACCGGCAAGGAAGAACTGTTTGCCTTCGAAGGCGGCACGCGTGGCTTCGTGGAGTACATCAACAAGGCGAAGACGGTGCTGCATCCGACCGTGTTCCAGGCCACCGGTGAACGCCAGTCGGACCAGAACACCACGATCTCGGTGGACGTTTCCATGCAGTGGAACGACTCCTTCAACGAGCAGGTGCTGTGCTTCACCAATAACATTCCGCAGCGTGACGGCGGCACCCACCTGACCGGCCTGCGCGCGGCCATGACGCGCGTGATCAATAAATACATCGACGAGAACGACTTCGCCAAAAAGGCGAAAGTGGAAATCGCCGGCGACGACATGCGCGAAGGCCTGACCTGCGTGCTGTCCGTGAAAGTGCCCGAACCGAAGTTCTCCTCGCAGACCAAGGACAAGCTGGTGTCCTCCGAAGTGCGCGGCCCGGTGGAAGAAATTGTGGCCAAGACGCTGACCGACTTCCTGATGGAGAAGCCGAACGACGCCAAGATCATCTGCGGCAAGATCGTGGAAGCGGCCCGTGCGCGCGAAGCAGCACGCAAGGCGCGCGACCTGACCCGCCGCAAAGGCGTGATGGACGGCCTGGGCCTCTCGGCCAAGCTGGCCGACTGCCAGGAAAAGGATCCGGCGCTGTGCGAACTGTATATCGTCGAGGGTGATTCCGCAGGCGGCTCCGCCAAGCAGGGCCGCGACCGTAAATTCCAGGCCATCCTGCCGCTGCGCGGCAAGGTACTGAACGTGGAAAAGGCGCGCTTCGAGAAAATGCTGTCCTCCGAGCAGATCACCACCCTGATTGCGACGCTGGGCACCTCCATCGGCCCGGACGAATTCAATGCCGACAAGCTGCGCTATCACCGCATCATCATCATGACCGATGCGGACGTTGACGGCGCCCACATCCGCACCCTGCTGCTCACGCTGTTCTACCGCCAGATGCCGCAGCTGGTGGAACGCGGCCATATCTACATCGCCCAGCCGCCGCTGTATAAGGTGAAAGCCGGCCGCGACGAACGCTATCTGAAGGACGACCTGGAAGAAGCGGGCTACATGATGAATGTGGCACTGAATACCGCCGTGCTCACGCCGCGCGAAGGCGCGGACCCGATCCAGGGCGAAGCGCTGGGCGAACTGGCACGCCAGTACAACCTGGCCAACGCCGTGATGACCCGCCTGACGCGCGTGATCGACCGTGCAGCGCTGACCGCCATCATGACTGGCGTGTCGCTCGACCTGGACAGCATGGACAACGCCCAGGTTTCGGCGCAGGCCCTGGCATCGAATATCAACGACAGCAGCGTGAAAGTTACCGTGCGTTCGGACGAGCTGTCCGAGAAGCACGCGCTGATGATCGAGCGTATGCACCACGGTAATGTGAAAGTCAGCACCATCGACGCAGACTTCGTGCAGGGCGCGGACTACGCCGTGCTGGCCAAGGCAGCCGCCACCTTCACGGGCCTGATCGGCGAAGGCGCCGTGATCCAGCGCGGCGAAGGCGAGCGCACCAAGGACAGTGCCGTGGTGGACTTCCACCACGCCATGCAGTGGCTGCGCGACGAAGCGGAACGTGTGGTGTCCAAGCAGCGTTACAAAGGTCTGGGCGAGATGAATCCAAGCCAGCTGTGGGAAACCACCATGGACCCGACCGTGCGCCGCCTGCTGAAAGTGCAGATCGAAGATGCGATTGCCGCGGACCAGATCTTCACCACCCTGATGGGTGACGACGTGGAACCACGCCGCAACTTCATCGAATCGAACGCTCTGCGCGCGGGCAATATCGACGTGTAAGCTGGTTCGGAAGCAGAAGAAAGGCCAATCCTCAGGGTTGGCCTTTTTTTTTGACTCTTTCTGCAAACCTCAAACGTCTTGGCTATATCTGGTCAACACCTCAGGAGGTTTGCTTTGAAGCTCTACTACAGCCCCGGCGCCTGCTCGCTGGCTCCCCACATCGTCGCCCGCGAGCTGGATTTGCCGCTCGAACTCGTGAGGGTGCACCTCGCCACGCACAAGACCGAGTCCGGCGAAGACTACTTCCAGATCAACCCGCATGGCTATGTCCCGGCGCTGGAAGCCGACGGTGAGCTGCTCACCGAGGCAGCAGCGCTGGTCCAATACGTGGCCGAGCGCGCGCCGCCATCCACGCTGCTGCCGGCGAGCGGCAGCAAGGAACGCACGCGCGTCAATCAATGGCTGGCCTTTATCTCGACCGAGGTGCACAAGGCGATCAGTCCGTGGCTTTTCTCGGACAAGACGGCCGACTCCACGCGGCAGGGCATCCACGACAAGCTCGCAGCACGCTTTGGCGAGCTGGATGCCCTTTTCGCAACGCGGCCCTACCTGACGGGGAACGATTTCACGGTAGCCGATGCCTACGCCTTCACCATCGTCAACTGGACCAACTTCGTCGGCATCGATCTGAAGCCCTACCCGAACCTCTCGGCTTATATGGCACGCGTCGCCGCGCGCCCGAAGGTGAAGCAGGCGCTCGAAGCGGAAGGCCTTACAGCGTTGGGAGAAAAGAAATGAGCATCAAGGACAAGCATGTTGTCGTTACCGGCGGCAGCCGCGGCCTCGGGCTGGGACTGGTGGAGGCGCTCGTGGCGCAAGGCGCTCGGGTGACGGTCGTGGCACGTGGCACAGTGGCGCTTGACGCCGTGCGCGACCGGCTCGGCGTCAACACGATTTCAGCGGACGTAAGGGATGCCCCCTCGGCTCAGCGCATCATCGCCGAGACCCGGCCCGACATTCTGGTGCTGAACGCCGGCGCCAAACCGCGAATGGGCCGCCTGGACCAGATAAGCTGGGCGGACTTCTCGGCCACGTGGGAGAGCGACGTCAAGTCCGGCCTTTACTGGCTGCAGGCGGCACTCAAATTTCCGCTCGCATCCGGAAGCCGTGTGCTGGTGGGATCGAGCGGCGCGGGCCATGGCGGCTCGCCGCTCTCGGGCGGCTACGGCGGCGCCAAGCGCATGCTGTGGTTCATGGCAAAATATGCCAACAGCGTCTCGAAACAGCAGGACCTCGGCATCCGCTTCCAGGCGATTCTGCCAATGCAGATGGTAGGCGGCACCGGCATCGGCGATACGGCAGCGGAGGCCTACGCACTTGCCATGGGCATCGCGCGTGAGGAATTTCTGGCGCGCTTTCCTGCCATGACGCCGCGCGAGTTCGGCGACAAGGTGATTTCGGTGCTGCAGGACGCGCAGTATGCAGGAGGCCTTGCCTTCGGCATCAACGGCGACGGCATCACCATTCTGGAGGAAGCGGCAGCTTGAACACAGGACCATCTTCACCAGACCCGGAACGCAATGCGGGCCTCATTGCCCTCGCCGGCGACCTGCGTCCGGAACTGCACCGCTACTGCGCGCGCCTGATGGGCTCCATCATTGACGGCGAAGACGTGGTGCAGGACACGTTTATCCGCGCCTTCGAAGCCTTGTCCGAGCTGGATGAGGCCACACCGCTGCGTCCATGGCTGTTCAGGATTGCCCACAACCGTGCGATGGACCTGCTGCGCAGCAGGTCCGTACGCCTGGCCGAGCCGATGGACGCAGCCGCAGAACTTGCCGATCCGGCAAATCCCGACCCTGTGGAGATGTTGATGCAACAGGACGCCGTCAACACGGCCGTTTCGCGCTTTGCAGAACTGCCGCTCCACCAGCGCAGCGTGGTGATCCTGAAAGATGTGCTGGATGAATCGCTCGCGGAAATCGCAGGCCTGCTCGATCTCACTGTCGATGCAGTGAAAGGACATCTTGCGCGAGGCCGCGCGCAGCTGCGGGCACTGAACGCGCAAGCTGCCCCGATGCCGACGGCGCGGCAGCCATCTGCAGCGGCCGCGCACTACGCCACGCTCTTCAACCAGCGCGACTGGGACGGCCTGCGTGCGCTGCTGGCCGATGACGTGAAGCTGCGCCAGTCCTCCTATCCGCTGCGCGCGGGACGTGCGGATGTGGGCACCTTCTTCACCATCTACGGAAAGATCAAAAACCTGTGGCTCGCGCCGGCCTGGGTTGGCGACCGCGAAGTGATTGCAGTGTTCGAGCACCGCGCCGATCCGAAGCCCAGCTACTTCATGTGGCTCGAATGGCGCAATGGCCAGATTGTCTTCATTCGCGACTATCGCCACGTGCGTTATGTGGTCAGCGATGAAACGCCCGTGGTGTTCAGTCCTGCTCAGGGATAGGCTGGTTCACCAGGAACTGATACGACATGGCACCAACGAAGGCGATGCCGGCGCCAGTCAGCAGGGCCGGCACAAATGACCATGTCTGCGCGATATAGCCCGTGAGAACAGGTGCCAGCGCACCGCCAAGGAAGCCGCCGAAGTTCTGAATCGCGCCCAGCGACGCAATGCGGCTCGGCGGCGCTGCCACGGTGGCGAGCGACCACGCACAGGCCGACGAAGCATTGGCCAGGAAGATAACGATAGAGATGCAGGCCACCGCCATCACATTGCTCTCGACCAGCGCAGCGGGAATCGTGAATGCCACCATGCCCAGTGTGGACCATACCACCGCCTTGCGGCGGCCGGAAACCGGTGATGCCGCATACCGGGTGACGCGATCCGAAGCCCAGCCTGCGATCAGGGCTCCTGCGAAGCCACACAGGAAGGGGACCGAGGCCGCCAGGCCAGCGTAGGCCAGGTCCATATGGCGCTCGGTGCGCAGATAGCCCGGCAGCCAGGTCAGGTAGACCCAGTTCAGGTACACCGAGCCGAAGAAGCCCAGCATCATGCCCCAGGTAACGCGGTACTTGAACAGCGCGCACCACGCCGCAAAACTGGTTTTCACGGCCGGTTTTTCCGGCTCACCCGCATCAAGGTATGCGCGCTCCTCGGCCGACAGCTGCTCGCGCACCGGATCGCGATACAGCGTGACCCAGACGATCGCCGCCACCAACCCTAGTCCACCGGTGACGAAGAATGCCCAATGCCAGCTCGTTGCAACGATCAGGGGCGACAATAGCAAAGGCGCCAGCGCGACGCCAAGCGGGGAGGCTGAATTGAAGATGCCGGTCGGCGTGCCGCGCGAACGTGGCGGGAACCAATTGCTCACTACACGTGCCGCGGCCGGGAAGTGCGGCGCCTCGCCGATACCGAGCACGATGCGCGCCATCACAAAATAGCCGAAGGTTGACGCCAAGCCACCCGCTGCCTGTGCCAGCGACCATATCACCAGGCCCATCGCCAGCAGCCAGCGCGGCCCCACCTTGTCCACCAGCCCTCCTACCGGCAACTGGCACAGGGCATAGCTCCACGAGAACGCCGACAGCAGCAGGCCCATTTCGCCGAGCGAAAGGCCAAGGTCCGCACGAATGTATTCGTTGGCCACGGCCAGCGTAGCGCGGTCAAGATAGTTGATGATGCCGCAAACCAGCAGCAGCACGAGCGCCAGGGTCTGGCTGCGACGGATTCGCGGTGGGACTTCCTTTGGGATCATGTCAGGACGCGGGCGTATTTTTAGATCTGTGGAGTATACGCAGTTTGCATCCTCTCGTAAGCAATGGGCTCCCGATGTTGTAAATCGGCTTCGATCGGCTATATCGACGAGATCAGCAGTGCACCGCAAGCCGTCTTGTGGCCATCGTATGCCACGCGCTTGCCGTTGTGCGTGCGATCACCTGCTTTCGGGGTGATTGGGTAAGTGCCTTTGCATTGGGGGCAGGTCGTCTGGTCTCCCGCCACGGCTACCGGCTTGCCATACACCTTAAAATCCGAGCTCGCAGAGATAACCTTGCCACCGTGGCTCGTTTTGTCCCCTAAGCGGACCACACCGCGTCCTTGAGCGTCTTTCATGCGTACTCCATCGAGCGTTGAGGGCGATCGGCCATCCACTCTTTCGCATTCTCGTCCTCGTCAGACGTACCACTCCATTCGGGAATAAGTGAAGACGGCAAGTCAGGATAGGTTCCCGCAAAACGAGCGCTAAGCGTGGCCCGCCAGCCTACAGGCGTGTCGCCCGAAGGTTGATCAAACTCGTCGCCAACCTCGCGCCCGCAAGCGGCTACGATGCGAGGGGGCCAGATTGGATCACGTGCCGTCCACAGTGAAAGCAACCTGCAAACTGTATTAATCAGCGTGAGGGGAGTTACGAGGAGACGGAAGGCCGCAGACGTGTTGAATCCCCACTGAAACATACAAGTGAGATATGTCTCAGTAAGAGTTTCACGTTCGCTCAAAAACAACGTAGGCGGCGGCAATTGCGCTGGTCCCTTGTTCATATACCAGCACCAGTAGTTCCATTGTGCGAGCAAGTCACTCATTGAACTGAAATGCCATTCACGCCCGATTGAGAACGCAAAGATAATCCTGTTCTGTTCATCCACATGATAGCAGCGGATGTGGTACAACGTTTCGTTTGCGTCTTTACTACGATGAATACAAAAATGCACGTTCTTCGCCCTCCACGGAACCTCGTATACGACATCGCCGTATTGTTCTTGTCCACGTCTACACCTTTCGCGCATCGCATATATCCGCTGATTTTTTCGATTGAAACGAACAGGTCTTAGCGCTAGCGTGAAAAGCTCTCTACGCACGTATCGCCAGTAGATAAATCCAGAGAAGGCCAACGAAATAGTTGTGACCGCGACATCAAAAATGGCCGACTTGAACGTTATCGGCTCGATTACGAACAGCAATAAATATGAGCTAAAAATGGCGCACGTTATTAACGGAAGCAAAAGAAATACGATAAACGTCAGGTCATGACGTTGGAGATGAGGTTGATCCGTCACATCTAAAAATACGCTGTTGATTCTTAGCGTAGTAATTTTGTCTCCGCAAACTGGTCCAACAAATCTGCCCGTGGGTAGACGGTGATGCCAATCCCACTCTGGTATGGCCACGCCAGCTTGACACCGCATCTTTCGCTCGTCCATCTCAACCCCCGATAGCTTTATTAAACGCCGTAAGTTCAGACGAAAGCTGTTGATACTTCGTTCCGTTTCGAGAGAAGTAACAACGTTTTAGCCAGAGACGCAATTCAGCTTCTGCCAAGAGCGGTCCAAGTAACGATAAAGTTACTGATGCTAGAAGTAGCCAGGACCAAGCAATCGCCCCGATAGCGGCCAACGTCGTCAAAATGATTGCGATTAAGCCGCCCGTGATTAACGTTACTCCGAGAGCTTCTTCACCATCTTGCCTTGCTAACTGACCTTTGGTTATATCTGTCACGGCGACAGCATATCCAGCCAAAAGAGCGACGAAACGCGCCGCAATGATCGACCGAGTGAGCATAACCTCGCTTCGCAACCAGTAGGAGTTCAAGGCGTCTGGCCTTTTCTTCAAGGCCTCTACCGCGAGCATTTCCAGGACAGACGAGATCACTGTCGTTCCTGCAGCGACTGTCTTAATTCGAGCCTCAGAACGATTGATCTCATCCCCGTCCGATAAAGCGTCCAGTGCGAATTTCACGGCTATGAGTTGCAAAACTGAGGCGACAATTCCGAGCCGGTTTTCTTCCCAGAAGGGTGAATTCAGCCACTTCTTTATCTGCTGTTCTCCTGGGATACCCACAGCATGCAAAGTACCAACATCAATATGGCCGCTTCTCTTCAACTGCTCAACGTCGAGCTCAAAGGCCACAATCGTAACGTTCTTGTTTTTTTCCGCGATCGCCGCCTTCGCAGTCCGTAACGCAGATGCTCTGTTCACGGTTCGCATCTGATCCTTGGCCCCTTCCCGCTTGCTCACTTGAGCGATTAGCCAACTCCTTAAGTCGTGCGCGGATAAGTTTGTCGCTCTGATTCGGGTTCCGCTCGCGAAGCTTAGGCCGAGCATCGTGAGATTTCGTGCCACGGTGGTTGCCGCATTTGTCGCTCCCCAAGCCAGAACATTTGCGGTCGTTAGAACGAGCCTGTCGATGGCGTTGAGCTTGTCGCTGGCAGCTAGCTGGTCTACCGCCCGTTTGTACACCGCGAAGATAGATTCGAGCGGAAGATCACTCGTCTTCAGATGCGGTTCAACCGCAGAGATGATCTGTTCCTGGTTGAAGAGCAGAGCTCGCGCATACAGGTTACGCTCGTCGGAGACAGCTCCACTATTCATCCATTTCTGCAGCACCTTCTGGGATTCATCGGTCGCAACGCCAGCACCGATGCATTGTTCAAGCGTCTGGCGATATGCAAATCCGCTCCGGATATCAACGGTAGAGTGAACGCCGCTCATCCAGTCCGCAAGCTGATGGCTACTCAGCCACGCTGCGTGGAGCGATGCCAAGCGCACCGAGACGGGTGTGAATTTAATCAGTGCGCGCTCCATCTCCTTAGGAAATGCATCGAATCGTTCTACATCCAGGACCGGCTTTTCGCCATCGCTCACAAGTGCGGCCCACGCCTTATCTTCAAGCTTCGACAATTCAGATTCAGTTGCGGGAAGCAAAGGACGAGGGGCTAATGGCGTTCCAACGTGTAAGGGGTTGCCCGCCGTTCCCAACTGAGAAGGCGACTGCCCTACCAAAGCAATCCGTGCTTGCCTTGCCTGGCCTCGAATTTGAATCTCCAGATTTTTGATCACGTCGTGGATGACGTATCCGTGAGCCAGTTTTTCGTCAAAACCGGAGTCTTTGAGAGGAAGAGTCAGATTGCCAAGATCCTCGGTGATACCTGCGGGGTCGTTGATTGCTGCAACGTAGCCGTGAGTTCCATCGGAATACTGTTTCATCACGTTAGCGAGCCGCGTCCGCCGCTTGAGCTGCTTCTTCTCGTGTTCAAGCGGGGCACTGCTGAAACCGAAGGCCTTATCGAGAGTCGACTCTGCGCACGAAAAATGGGGCATGGCAGGCAATGTCCTGTTGAACTCACTGGTGTGCCTTGCTACATCAGCTTGCATTGCGGGTATGTCGATGCATTGCATGAATTTCTTACGCCATGCCATATCCCGAATATTCGCAAGCGACGCCATCGTGAGGGGATAAGCAGACCACCCCAACCAGAGTTTCCCTGCCGGGTCGGCAGGCGAGTGGGCTATGTCTATGCAGTGGGAGATGGCAGCGCGCAACACGCTATGGCAGACATACGCCGGGTTCGGGTCTTCGGTAGACGCATACTTTTCCGGCATTTTCCATAAACTTCCGTTTGCCCGAACCTTGTACTTGGTAAGACGACGGCGCTTTTCGTCGTAGGTGTAAAGGAAGCCTTTCCTCAGCGACCGCAAGGTGTATTTCGCCGGACCCGCGTCGACCGGGGCATTGTCGATACCGAAGTTTTTTGGCAGATCTGGAATATCCGCTGCACCATACGGGCATGCAATCGCATACCGCACGGGGTAAATCAAGATGCCCTTTCTTTCGCAATGGCTGCAGCTGTCAGGTGTCATCATTGGCCTCGTTCTCTTGCCTCAAGTTGTCGCAAAACGTCATCGCTCAGATGGCTGATGAATTCAGACCAGCAGATGACTCCCGACGCAAAATCGCCCCATACATCCACGAGTCGATGATGCGTAAAGAAGTGATGGCCGAAGCGCAAGCCGTAGGTGGCAAAATCAATCTGATCGTCTTGTTTTTGAATGCGATATACCGATTGCGCTTCCTCGAAGAGTTCAATAGTTTTAGCGAGAAGAGAAAGTTTGCTTTCCGGCGCTAGATCGGAAGTTCTGATACGCCCGATGACAGTCGTGATGCGGGCACTGCAAGTAAGCATGTGCCATTGGTCTTCCCTCGGTACTGCCCTGATTTGGGCTGTGATCATTGGAACCGTACCGGACCTCGCCAAGCACCACCACTCGCCCAGCCAAGGGAAATGCCATTCGTCGATTGGGCCCAAAAGTGAGTCAATCTGGTCTTCATCCATCACATGTGCCGCGACGACAAACACACGTGGGTCGAACCACCGCCAGTACACCGAATCATGGCCGCTGCGCACATGAAGGCACTGAGCCATATGACCACTAACTTCGTCCAATGAAACCTCGCTACCAAACCATGAGCACAGGTACGGTGGATACTCCTCTCTCAATTCGCTCATTGCCATTTGATTGATGGCTTCCCGCTCCCCATCCTGCATGGAGTCGACACTCACCAGTAGCGGTAGCGCGTTACGCATCTTCTCCATAGAGACCGGTACGCAAAGCTTCCCTGGCAGCAGAGGACCACGCGCATTTATCGGATCGAAGACGAGATATCCGAGCTTGGGGGCCGGCGGGCGTGATAAGACTGTGAGCCGAACCATACTAAGTACCCTTAACCGGGACAGTGGCGGCTCCGCTTTGTGACGCACCTGCAGCCTGCTGCTCGCATACTTCAACACCAGGAAATTCTGCTGTGACACCTCTTCCCTTAAACGTTTGGTGGTCAGCCGCGTACATCTCGCTTTTGCCGCGCGTGTAGCCCTTGATGCCGTCTGCATTAATAACCAGCTCACTCCCGCCACCGTTTATGCGAACACCCTGTTTCGCTGTAATGTTTATCCAATCGGTAGTGCTGATGATCGCGAGAACCTTCCGGGCTAGCAGTTCAAGCGCATCCGTCTGCGCCTGAACCTGGACTTTTCCAGCTGCAGCAACAAGATTTGCACCGCCTCGATGAGCAAACGCATTCAATCCCTTCGCGGAACAAATCGCGGCGGATCCTGCGGAAGACAGGCAGGTGTTGCCGCTGCTGACAATACTTACATCAGTGGCAGCGCTGAGCGAAAGTGCTTGCCCGCTTGCGGCAAGTATTCCTTCCGGTCCAGATAGAGCGACTATGCGAGACCCAGTTTCCTGAAGTTCGGTAAGGCGCTGCATGAGCATCGCACTTTCACCTTCGGGAACCCGCTGCGAGGTACTTTTCTCCGCCAGTTTGGATAGTTGCTCGGACAAAGCTTGCGCGCCGGCTGCCAAACGCTTCAGTTCTTCCCGATCCAGTTGTGATTCGCCTGATTCAGCAGTGACTAGTACGCCTTCCTCCCCTCGAATTGCCGCATAGAGATCAGTTCGCAAATCGATACCATTGCCTCGTGGGGTACGTCTTCCGTCGTCGTCGATTGCAGTAAGCAGGCCCAGGCTAATTTTCGAGCTTCCATGATCGCTGGCCAACTCTGCGCTGATTTCACCAGCTGTGTCATCGAATATCAGAGAATTCGTCCTCTCCTCCCCGCCGACTTCGAGACTACGGATACCAGATATGTAGCGGTCACGTCGAAGGCCGCCCGAACTCTTCAAGGCTGGTGGTGTGGCACTGGAGTTGAACAACTGGCCCACTATGACCGGCTTATCAGGATCGCCTCCCAAAAACGCAATCAGCACCTCGCTACCGACACGCGGCAGTGTGACCGTGCCACATTGGTAGTGGCTTCCAGGGCCGCTGCCGGCCCAGCCCGATACAACGCGCACCCATGCCGAGGAATCGTTGTCGTCCGTCGCCATTTGTGGCGCAAAGAATTTGATCTTCACGCGCCCCAAGTCATCGCAGTGAACAACTTCTCCTTCCGGTCCCACCACAATGGCGCTCTGCATCGGGACTTGAGGTACGGACGCGCGAGCGTCGTAGGCAGGAACGATATCCAGTGAACGTCGGACCGCTGTAAAACGGATTCGAGTCCTCTGCATATCCTGCTGCATCGATGTAAGCATGCCGTGCCCCCAGTTGTTCCATCCACTTCGTGTCGCCAGGCGCTCAACTCTCTCGGCCAGATCTCTCGGCAAATTGTTCTGCGCAATGAGGTGCAGCGAGGTGATAACAAACTCCCGCTCGGACTCAGGGTGCGTATCAATCTCTGCGTGGCCCGCAAGACTGAAGTACTCTCCAGCACGGAACGCACGTACGCCTCCTTGCCCTTCAAAACATTTCGACTCGGCGTCGTTCCTCCGCATGAGAAGCTCGCCAATTTGGCACAAATCGTCATAGTCATCAGCGACATGAGGTGACGCGATCTGAACGTCCTTGATGGTTGCACACAGCATTTGCGCTGAACTACCGAGTTCCTGGCTGCTTCGGTTGCGGGAAGTCATGAACTGCTGGTTACGGGGTTCTCGATAGTCCCAGCTGAGCACCATACTTTCGGATGCGCTGACTCGACGTATCGCGCTCCACGAAGTGACGCTATCGGCTTCCTCTGTCGCGGCGTCACGGTGAAATCGCACTATCGCTGCGGCGCTCTGTGGCAGGCTGTCCGTTCGGTTGAAGAGAACCAGCTTATGTGAGAATGGGGGCTTCGCTTGGAAGTACCAGCAGATGCCGCGGCGCTTCAGCAGGCGGCGGATGAAGGCGGCGTCTGATTCGTTGTATTGCATTGTGAATTCGCGGCGCGGGTAGGTCTGCAGCTTGAAGATTTCGTCAATTTCGTACTCGAAGCAGGCGGCGATGATGGCGTTGGTGCGGCGCCATTCGTCGAGCAAGGCGCAGACGATGTCCACTTCGTTCATGTTGCGGAAGACACGGGTGTTGGTGCGCTTTTCCATCACCGCCAGCGCATCCTGGATCAGCAGCTGGTAGCTCGCGAGGCCACCGTCACTTTCACCAGCACTCGCTTCGGTGACGATGCCGCAGACAGTACGCAGCTCGCCGGTGTCAGTGACGATGTCCACGGCAGCAGGCAGCGCGATCAATTCCTTCAGCGGCAGGTGGGCGTCGAGGGAGACGCACATCACGCGGTACTCGATGCCGCCGCAGATCGCTTCGCTGCCGTAGACGCGCTGGGGCAGGAGCACGTCTTCCAGCATACCGGTTGGATGGTCGAGGCGCAGGCGCAACGGCCGGTTGTCGGTGATGAGGTCGCGGCCTTGCGTAAGGAAGGCAAGCAGTGCGTTTTCGATGTCCATGATCAGATGAGGGGCCTGGTGCCGGCCTGCGGTTGGCAGCGCACGAGGACGTCGCCGCTGGTGGCTGAGAGGAAGGTGAGCTGGGTGAAGCTTCCTTCACGGCTGGTCTGGCGGAACCACTGCGATAGCAGGTTGGCGAAGATGAACATGCTGTGCTCCGGCGAACGGGCTTCGTCGATGATCACGGTGATCGCCATGCCGTGGAGGTATCGGCTTGTGCCTTCCTGCTGGTGCCAGGTGGACGTGCTCATGTAGAGCAAGGTGCGGATGGCATCAACCAGTGCCGCATGGCGCGTGCCGCCGTGGAGCCGCAGTACTTCCCGCAGCGCTTCAGCCGTGTCGTCCGTGCGAAGCCGTGGCGGCGAGAGCAGTTGCCATTGCTGGTCCTGGTCCGGCCATTTCTGCTGCGGAGCGGTGGGGCGGTTCAATAATCGGATGGGACAGGTGTGACCTGAGCGTGTCGTCAGGTCGCCGCCGGGCTGCCCTGTTTTCAGCGCTTCCGGTGCGTTGCCGTCCGCGGCTGTGAGCATTACGGTGAGGATGCCGCCATCGCAAATTGCCGGCAATCCGTCCTTATCGAGCAATGCGATCACGTTCCCTTCATCGCTGGACTGCAGCTGCCAGAATGTGCTGGATGTCGCGTGGCTGCTGCCGTCGTATCGTGGCAGTTCGATGGATGCTTCGCCATCCTTCCGCGTGAGCTGGACACTGTCGATTGCGTAGAGTTCAGCCGCCAGAGCGGAGCGCTCCGATGGCGCCAATGGGTATTGGGACCGCTCGGGCATGAGGATGATGGGAAGCGCCGCCACCGTATACAGGTTGATCAGGGGCGAACAGCCGGTTTTGAGCTGCGCTGCGTTCAGTTCCATCAGCGTGCGTCCCACCGCGGCATTCCGTTTGTCCGGCAGGGCGATCACGATGCGCAGTTGTTCAGCGTGCGGTGGACAGGCCTGGATCAGGGCGGGCAGGTCGATGTCGAGGAAGGCGAACTTGTCGGGGTATGCGAAGTACTCGGTCAACAGGTCCAGCGGCGGTGGCAGGAGGCTGGACTGCTCGCCGAAAACCGGCAGCGAGAAAGGGAGTTGTTCCAGTACTTTCCATGTTCCGCCGGATTCGATACACACCGAGATCGCGCGCGTGAAGATGGCTTCGAACAGCGCGGCGCGTAGCTGGGGCGCCGCGTCCACATAAAGCCGCAGCGGCGTTGTGCAGGTCTTGCGCAGCGGCGCGCCAGCCACCGTAGTGCGCATGCCTATTTCAATGCTCGCCGCGCAATGTGAGGGAAGTTGCAGCGATGTGGGAACATCGATCGATTGGCTGTAGCGGCAGGTCCCGATCGTTAAGGGCAAAAGCGCCATGTCAAAGGCATTGCGGAAGCGGCAGCCGGCGGTGCCCGTGAGTGCGCGGAACTCGGTGCCACGCTCGATGCGCGAGGCATGCACAATGTCCCTGGCTTTTGCGCCGCTGAGGTCTATCTGCGCGACAGCGCTGGAGGGCAAGGTGCGCGCAGCATGCGGCCTGGTGTTGCGGAGCAGCGCGGTCGTCAGCTGTTCGTGCGCGGCGGCGATGCGCTGGCTGGTAGTGGCATTGAGCAGTGCGATGGACTGCAGCAGGCGTTCTACTTCCGGGTCGGCGCTGCAGTCGGCGGCCATTCCGAGTTCCCCAGCCAGCGCAGGATGCCGCTCTGCGAATTGCTGGCTGGCGCGGCGCAGTATGCCGAGTTCCTGTTCATAGTGTGGCAGTAGTTTGTCCATCGTGCCTTCCCTGTGGCGTGGGTAGGCAATCGTCACATGCAGCACCGGATGTCGTTTTGATTTGCGGCAAGCGCGCCGCCATCCTATTATCTCGGTATTGACTTCCAAATTGATCCTTATGAGCTCCTATCCTGACTTTCGCGATCCTGCGGTGCTGCGTGATCAGCTGCGCAAGGAGATCGCGTTCTTTCATCCCCGGTCGGTCGATCCTGCCGGTGGCTTTTATCACTATATGGAGGACGATGGCCGCTTGTACGACGCGGGGCGGCGCCACCTGGTGAACAGCTCGCGGATGGTGTTCTGCTATGCGCTCGCGTACAGGATGGATCCACGGGAGGAGTACCGAGACGCAGTGCGGCATGGACTGCGCTTCCTCGACGAGGCGCATCGCCAGCCAGCAGGCACATATGCCTGGGTGCTGCAGGATGGCCAGGTGGCAGACAATATGCAGCATTGCTACGGACTGGCCTTCGTGCTGCTGGCGCAGGCACATGCGCTGCGCGTGGGGGTTGAAGAGGCGCGCACGCAGCTGCATCGGACTTTCGCGCGCATGGAGCAGCTGTTCTGGCGTGAACAGGATGGCCTTTATGCCGATGAGGCAACGGTAGATGACAAGGTGTCATCCTATCGGGGACAGAATGCGAACATGCATAGCTGCGAGGCGCTCATTGCTGCGTACGAGGCGACAGGCGAAGTGCGCTTCCTGCACCGTGCCGAACGTATTGCGCACAACATCACCCAGCGCCAGGCGGCGTTCGGGCAGGGCTGGATCTGGGAGCACTACCGCGAGGACTGGACGCCGGATTGGGATTACAACAAGGACGATCCCGCCAATATGTTCCGCCCCTGGGGCTTCCAGCCCGGCCATATGACGGAATGGGCGAAACTGCTCCTGCTGCTGGAGCGCCATGGCGCACATCTGCAGCACGGCACTGAATGGCTGTTGCCGCGCTCCCGTGAACTGTTCGATGCCGCCGCGAGCCGGGCTTGGGACGGTGAGCATGGAGGCTTCGTCTACGGTGTGGCGCCCGATATGCGCTTCTGCGACACGGACAAGTACTTCTGGGTGCAGGCCGAAACGCTGGCCACGGCGGCACTGCTGGCGCAACGCACCGGGGAGCCACAGTACTGGGACTGGTATGAGAAGACCTGGCGCTATAGCTGGGATCATATGATCGATCATCAGCATGGCGGCTGGTACCGCATCCTGCGGCGGGACAATGCGCAGTATGGCCTCCAGCGCCCGCCCCATGGCAAGAGCGACTTCTATCATCCGATGGGTGCCTTGCTGGAATCGCTGCACGCCAACGAGGCGTCACTTCCATGAGCGATCCGCGCCAGCTGCTGACCGGCAGTTTTCATGCGGCGGTTGCGGCGGCCGATCCGCTGCAGATCGTTGCGGCACATCTGCCCCCGCCGCCCAAGGGCCGCACCCTGGTGGTCGGTGCCGGCAAAGCCGCTGCGAGCATGGCGCGCGCCACCGAGCTGGCCTGGCCGGCCGGCGCCGAGCTGTCCGGACTTGTGGTCACGCGCTACGGGCATGGCATGCCGACGGAGCGCGTGACCGTAGTCGAAGCCGGGCATCCCTACCCGGATGCCGCCGGTGAACAAGCCGCACAGGATATTCTGCGCGCCGTGCAGGAGCTGGGCGAAGATGACAGGCTGATTGCCCTGATTTCGGGTGGCGGTTCGAGCCTGCTGTCGCTGCCTGCGGAGGGCGTCAGCATCGCCGAGCTGCGCGAGGTAACGAAGCAGCTGCTGAATTGCGGGGCGCCCATCACAGAGGTCAATATCGTGCGCAAGCACCTGTCCCGGATTCAAGGCGGCCAGCTGGCTGCGCTGTGCAAGGCGCCGATGACGACGCTGGTCATCTCCGATGTTACCGGCGACGATCCGAGCGCCATTGCTTCCGGCCCCACCTGTCCCGATCCGAGCACGTATCAGGATGCGATGGATATCCTGCGGCGGAACGCCATCGCCTTGCCGGCGAGCGTGCAGGCGCATCTCGACGCAGGCCTGCGCGGCACGGTGCCGGAGACGCCCAAGCCGGGCGACCCGGTGTTTGCAAACGCAGATATCAAGGTAATCGCGACCGCGCACCAGAGCCTGCAGGCAGCGGCGCAGTTCTTCTCCGCGCGCGGCATCGCGCCGATGGTGCTGGGCGATACGGTAACGGGGGAAGCTTCCGAAGTAGCGAAGGTATATGCCGCGCTGGCGCGTGAAGTACGTGTTCACGGCCAGCCGGTGCGGCCGCCGGTGGCGCTGATTTCCGGCGGTGAGTGCACGGTGACCGTGCGCGGCAAGGGACGTGGCGGCCGCTGTGCCGAGTTCCTCACCTCGCTGGCGGTGGAGCTTGACGGCATGGCGGACACCTACGCGCTCGCTGCCGATACCGACGGCATCGATGGCACAGAGGACAACGCTGGTGCTATCCTCACGCCTGATACGCCTGCGCGCGCCGCAGCGAAGGGTGTCAGCGCAAGGCAGCACCTGGCCAATAACGACGGCTATGGCTTCTTCCATGCGCTGGGCGACCTGCTGATGACCGGCCCAACGCGTACCAACGTGAATGACTACCGTGTGATCCTGATCCTGTGAGACGCCCACAATAATGACTGCACCCTATTCGCCGTGGTTTTTGCTGCTGTTGGCTGTTCCCGTGCTGCTCCTTGGCGAATTCGTTCTTCGCCGCCTGCCTGTTCTGGCGCGGTTTAACATTCCCGTTCCCGTTGTCGGCGGCCTGCTGTTCAGCCTTGTCTGCCTGCTGTTGCAGTATTCCGGCGTGATGGTTTCTTTCGGCTCCAAGGTCACCGAGGGCTGGTGGACCTGGCTCGTAACGCCGGATACCGAATGGCTTGTGCGGCCTGCGAAGAACCTTAACCTGCCGCTGCTGATTGGCTTCTTCACCTGCGTTGGCCTTGGTGCGCCGCTACGTACCTTGCTGGGCGGCGGCCGCATGCTGGCGGTGCTGCTGATTGGCACCACGGTACTCTCCGTGCTGCAGAATGCTGTCGGCGTGGCGGTTGCCGGTGCCATCGGGGCTCCGGCGCTGCTGGGCATCGCCTGCGGCTCGCTGACGCTGGTGGGCGGCCACGGTACGGCGCTTGGATTTGCGCCGCGTTTTGAACAGGCGGGCCTTGCATCGGCTGCGGCTATCGGCGCGTCGGCCGCAACTTTTGGCCTCGTTGCCGGTGCGTTGCTGGCTGGCCCGCTCGGCGCATGGCTGTTGCGTGGGAAGCTGAAGGCGGGTAACGCTGGCAGCGCGGCGGAGAAACCCGTGGTGGCAAGCTTCATCGCGGATTCCCGCTCGCTCGCTGCGCTCGGCAAGAGCGCCGTATTCCATGGCCTGCTGATTGCTGCATGTATCAAGGCGGGCGCCTGGGTGAGCTTCGGGCTGGATAAACTGGGCCTGGCGCTGCCCGCCTATATGGGCGCGCTGGTGCTGGGTTTCATTGTGCGCGCCATCCATGACGCAGCGGGCTGGCGTTGGCTGGATGGCGGCGCCATTGCGCGCTGGGCAGCCGTGCTGCTGCCACTCTTCCTGGCCGTTACGCTGGCATCGCTCAACCTCGCGGACCTTGCCAGCGTGGCGGGACCGATGCTGATTATCCTGGCCGTGAATGTGGCCGTTACGCTGCTGTTTGCAGCGGTGCTGATCTGGCCATTGCTGGGGCGCGACCATGAAGCGGGCGTGGCCACCGCAGGGCTGGCAGGCTACGGCATCGGCTCAACCGCCACCGCCGTCGCCGCGATGGATGCGATGACGCGGCAGCGTGGCCCCGCGCCCCGCGCCACCACCATTGTGCCGCCCACCGGCGGCTTCCTGATCGACCTGACGAACGCGCCCGTCATCAGCGCCTTCATCAAGGCTGTGGGCTGACAGTTCAGGCCAGCGAATCGGCCCAGATGTTGCGCGCCCAGTTCATGGCGTAGACGCCTTCCAGCTCGCTCGCGCCGCCCGAGAGCCCACCGGAACCGCTCACCGCGAGCAGCGTCTTCTTCTCCTCGTTATAGGCGTGCACCGAGGCGACGTGGATAACGTCCTTGTCGCTGACGAAGCTGTAGCAGGTGTTGGTAAGCATCGGCCTTGCTTCGGGCTCGCGGCCACTGAGCAGGTCCACCACCGCGGCGGCGCAGACCTTGGCATGCTGGTTCGCCATGTGTGCGGATTTTGGCATCAGCGGCGCCGCCAGGATTGCGTCGCCGATCACATGGATGCTCTTTGCCTGCGTTGATTCGAAAGTGCGGAAATCCACTTCGCACCAGCGCTGGCCAGCTTTGGCAAGGCCGGTCTGCACAGCGATCGAACCGGCCCTGTGCGGGGGAATCACATTCAGCACGTCGGCCTGCACCTTGTCGTCCAGTTCCGAGACGGCGGTATTAGTGGCCGCATGCACATCCACGGTGCGGAAGCTGGGACGGTATTCGATAATGCTGCCGTAGCGTTCTTTCCAGATACGTTTGAACAGCGCGCCTTTCGACACCACGTCCTCGTTCGCATCCAGCACCAGTACTTTCGATTTCGGTTTGTGCCTGCTGAAGTAGAAGGCCGCCTGGCAGGCGCGCTCGTAGGGTCCCGGCGGGCAGCGGTAAGGCGCTGGCGGAATGGTCAGCGCATAAGTACCGCCGTCCGGCATGGCGTCGAGCTGGGCGCGCAGTGCGATGGTCTGGGCACCAGCCTTCCATGCGTGCAGTACCTTATCCTGCGCGATGGAGCTCATCATGCCGGGCAGTTCGTTCCACAGGAACTCTATGCCGGGCGAGACGATCAGGCGGTCATACAGCACCATGCTGCCGCCGGAGAGAATCACGGCGCGCTTGGCGGAGTTGATGCCGACCGCGGAATCCCGCAGGATGCGCACGCCGTGCTCGCGCGCGAGGCCTGCATAGCTCAGCGTGAGCTCGCTGATGGACCTGGAGCCGCCGAGCACCAGGTTCGAGAGCGGGCAGGAAATGAAGGTGGCATTGGGTTCGATCAGCGTAACGTCGATATCGCCACCGCTCCACATACGCACATGCTTGGCGGCCGTGGCCCCACCATAGCCGCCGCCGATAACGACGACGTGCGGCTTGGCAGGCATTGCGACAGTGGCGCATCCGGTGATGGCGCCCGCCGATGCAATTGCGCCCGCTTGCAGGAATCTGCGGCGTTCCATGCTACCTCCCTGTTTTCTGCGCGGCGAACCACGCTGCGAGTTGTTCGAGCTGTTCGTCGGTATAACCTTTGGCGATCTGCGTCATGATTGTGGCCTGCGCGCTGCCGTCCTTGTAGGCGCGCAGCTTTGCCAGCAGCACGTCCTTGCCCTGGCCTGCAAGCCGCGGCAGGGCGGTGCCCACGGTGGCGCCATTGGTGCCGTGGCAGGCAGCGCAGGTGGCCGCAAGGCGGGCTGCATGAGGCAGCGGCTCGGCGGCACTTGCCGCACCGGCTGCCAGCAGCAGGATGGTTGAAATGAGAAGTCGCATTGTTCGCTGTCCTTTCATGGGCGCACGCCCGGCGATTCAAGCGGCATGCCTTGTGCGCGTAAGGCAAGCCAGCTTTCGAGGTCTACCAGATCCTGTGCACCGAGCGGTGGCACTTCGGCCCGCACACCGCTCATGCAGTTACGCAAGCGGCGCTGCAGGCTGCCCATACCCTGCCATTCCAGGCGATAAATGGGGTAGGCAGCCGCGTGGCCCTGCGGTATCGGTGCGCCCGCGAGGCTTTTCCCTGCGTTGTCGTTGTGGCAGTGCGCGCAGGAGAGGTTCAGCTGCCCTATGCGCGCGTTGAAGAGCTTCTCGCCACGTGCGGCGGAGGCGCGCGTCTGCGCATCGGCAGGCGGCGCAAGCGGCATGCCGCGCGACTGCAGCGCGATATATGCCTCCAGGCCAAGCAGCTCTTCGGACTCATGGCGGAAGGCCGGGGCCTGCTGCGCGCCGGTGCGGCACTGGTTGATGCGCTGGCCGAGATTGAGCACGCGGCCTGCGCCCTTGTCGAAGGCGGGGTAGCGTGCGGCCGCGCCGCGCATGGCCTGCTTTGCGTCCCCATGGCAGGATGCGCAGCTCTTGCCGCTCTTGCCGGCCTTGGTGTTCCAGAGCGTTTCGCCCCCGGCTACCCACAGCATTGCGGGGTTCTGCATGTCGTCGCGCTGCATGGCGCGCGTGGACTCGCTCATGTATTCGGTGCCGGACTTGCGCAGGTCCTGCGCCTGTGCCGCAAGGCAGAACACCAGCATGAGCAGGGCGGCACGCATCAGCCGCTCACCGTAATCGGCATGCGCTCGGTCTGCGCGAAGCCTTTGTCACCCTGCCAGCTGAACTCCAGCGTGCCGCTTTCGGTGGCGATGGTGTAAAAGACGATGTAGGGGTTGGCCGATACGGCGGGATGCAGTTCGGCGGCGAAAACGCGCTCGCCGTTGTAGCTGCAGCTGAACTGGCGTATCAGGTCCTGCGGCAAGGGCCTGCCGTCAGCGCCGGGGCGGTAGCCGGTTTCCATCGGGTGTGCAATGAGGGCGCGGATTTCGATGATCTCGCCCTTCCTTGCGTTCGCAGGCATGTGGACCAGGGCGCGCGCCATTACAGGGCCTCCCCTTCCAGGCAGGCTGCCAGCGCAACGATCAGGTCTACTGTCTGCTGCCAGCAGCTGCCGTCGCTCATGCGTGCTACCGCCGTCAGCTTCTGCGAGGTGGCAAGGCGGATGCGGGTGGATACCTGCGCCTTGCCTGAACGCGGGCCGAGTATGCAGTGGACAACGTCTGTCTCTGGATTCTTCTCGTTGAAGATGGCAATGTCGGTAACGTGGTCGCCGGCCGTCATCGGGCTGTCTACCGTGACCGTCACCGGTACTGTGTTGCCGTTGTCGATGATCTTCGCGATATCCAGCTGCACGCGGCCCGTCTTCGGCAGCTTGTTGCCGGTGAAGGCCGCAATGGCGGCCGCCATTTTTTCCGGCGTGGCGGCAGCTGGGCGAACCACGGCTGTCAGCGCGAGGCCAAGGCCGGCTGCGAGAATCTGGCGGCGCTGCGTCATGGCGCCTCGCGAAGCGTCAGCAGGTAAGCCACCACATCTTCAATCTGCTGCGCAGTGAGGATGGATTTGCCCTGCTGGGCTGGCGCCACGCGCGTGAAGCCCTGGCTGCGGAAATAGGATGGCATGATGGTGTCGGGATTGATTTGGCTTGAATCGGCAATGCGCAGGCGCAGCTGCGCTTCCGTCCATCGTAGCCCTGCACCGGACAAGTCCGGCGCAAGATTGCCCTGGAAGCGCTCCTCCGGTATCGGGCCGCTATGGCACAGCAGGCAAAGGCCCACCTGGCGGCTGGCAACGATGGCGCGGCCGCGCAGCGCGTCACCCGGACCCGCACCGGGCAGGCGTGTGGCGATGCCGCCATCACGCACATCCGGTACCTGCTGCGCCATGGCGGCCGCGCAGAGCAGGCCGGCCAGCGCCAGAATGCCGCCAGCCAGCCTGCGCATCACCTCAGGCCTTCTTGAGGCTGTGGTTCTTCAGCGGCAGGTCACGGATACGCTTGCCCGTCGCGGCGAAGATGGCGTTCAGCACTGCCGGTGCAGCCACCGCGATCGTCGGTTCGCCAACGCCGCCCCAGAAGCCGCCGGATGGCATGATGATCGATTCCACGGCAGGCATCTCGTCCATCTTCAGCACCTGGTAGCTATCGAAGTTGGTCTGCTCGATGCGGCCGTCCTTCAGCGTGCAGGCGCCGTACAGCGCGGCCGAAAGTCCGTACACGAAGGAGCCTTCAATCTGCGCCTCGATCTGCTGCGGATTCACCACGTGGCCGGGATCGGTCGCGGCAACGATGCGATGGATCTTGAGCTTGCCGTCCTTGTTCACGGACACTTCAGCGCAAGCCGCAACATAGCTGCCGAAGCCCATGGTCTGCGCCAGGCCACGGTACACGCCTTTCTTCGGCTTCTTGTCCCAGCCTATCTTCGCGGCCACCGCGTTCAGCACCGCCAGATGTTTCGGGCTGTCCTTCATCAGTTTGCGGCGGAATGCCAGCGGATCCTGCTTGGTGGCATGTGCGATTTCGTCGATGAAGGATTCGAGGTAGATCGTGTTCTGGTTCAGGTTCACCCCGCGCCAGAAGCCCGGCGGCACCGGCGGGTTGCGCATGGCGTGGTCGATCAGCAGGTTCGGCACGGTGTAGCCGAACGATGATTCCGGTCCTGGCGGATTCAGGCCCTGGAACACTGCCGGGTCCTTGCCATCCTTGACCATCGCGGGAATCACGGCAGCCAGAATCGACTGGCCGGAGATACGCATATGCAGCGCGGTCAGGTTGCCTTTCGCATCCAGCCCTGCGGTCATCTTGCACTGGGTGCTTGGGTGATAGCGGCCGTGCGTCATGTCTTCTTCGCGCGTCCAGATCAGCTTTACCGGAATGCCCGGCATCTCTTTCGCAATCAGCACTACCTGTTGCACCCAGTCGTGCTGGGCGCCACGGCGTCCGAAACCACCACCCAGGTGGAGCTTGTAAACGTCGCACTGCTTCTGCGGCAGGCCTGCTGCTTCAGACGTTGCCGCCAGCGCCGCTTCACCGTTCTGCGTTGGCGTCCACACCTCGCAGCGCTCCGGCGTCCAGCGCGCGGTGGCGTTCATGGTCTCCATCGTGGCGTGGTTCTGGTGCGGATACGAATACACCGCTTCGATCTTGCGTGCCGCACCGGCCAGCGCTGCTTTCGCGTCGCCATTCGAGTTGCCCACGGCTGCCTGGGAAGCGGTGAGGCCTTCCTTCATCGCGGCCGCCACGTCGGCATTCGAGGTTTTGACGTTCTCGCCGAAGTCCCATTCAATCGGCAGCGCATCCAGCGCCGTGCGGGCACGCCACCAGGTATCGGCCACCACGGCTACTGCGCTGTCGCCTACCTGCAGCACCTTCTTCACGCCCGGCTTGTTCTTGATGGCGTCCGCATTAAAGCTCTTTACCTTGCCGCCGAAGACCGGGCAGTCCTTGATGGCGGCGTTCAGCATGCCCGGCATCGCGAGGTCCATGCCGTAGATTTGCTTGCCGGTGGTCTTGTCGACCGTATCGAGACGGGCCAGGCGCTTGCCCGCGATCTTCCAGTCCTTCGGGTCTTTCAGCTTGATATCGGCAGCCGCAGGCGCCTGCAGCTTGCCCGCCGCATCCGCCACCTGGCCGTAGCTCAGTTTGCGGCCGCTCGGCGTGTGCGTAATCACGCTGGCAGCGGCGACGCACTCCGCAGCGGGCACATTCCATTGTGCGGCTGCAGCCTGCACCAGCATCGTGCGGGCCGCGGCGCCGCCCTTGCGCACATACTCGTGCGATTCACGCACGCCACGGCTGCCGCCGGTGGAGAAGCTGCCCCACACGCGGTTGCGGGCGAGGTTGGTGCCCGGCGTGGGATATTCTGTAGTGACCTTGCTCCAGTCGGCATCCAGCTCTTCCGCCACCAGCTGGGCGAGGCCGGTCAGCGTGCCCTGCCCCATCTCGGAGCGGGCAATACGGATGACGATGGTGTCGTCCGGTTTGACGACCACCCAGGCATTGATCTCGGGCGCCTGCGCGCCCTGCGCCATGGCGTCGAAGGGAATGTGGAAGCCGAACATGAGGCCCGCCGCCGCAGCGGTGGAGCGGCCCAGGAAGGAACGGCGCGATGGGGATGCGAGAACGGCGCTCATGCTTTGCTCCCTTCCACATGCTCGATCGACAAGCCAGCCGTTTTGGGATCGCCGCCGCGCGCCACCACATGGATCGCCTTGCGCACGCGGTTATAGGTGCCGCAGCGGCAGATGTTGGTCATCGCCGCATCGATGTCGGCATCCGTTGGTTTCGGTTTTTCCTTGAGCAGCGCGGTGGCCGCCATGATCATGCCGGACTGGCAGAAGCCGCACTGCGGCACATCCAGCGCAGCCCAGGCCTTCTGCACCGGATGCGAGCCATCCGATGACAGGCCTTCAATCGTGACGATCTTCTGTTCGGCGGTGACGGTGGAGACAGGACGCACGCAACTGCGGGTCGCTTCGCCATCGATATGCACCGTGCAGGCGCCGCATTGTGCAATGCCGCATCCGTACTTGGTGCCGGTAAGCCCCAGCTGTTCCCGGAGCACCCAAAGGAGCGGCGTGTCTTCCTCCGCCTCGAAATCACGTACCTGTCCATTGACGTTCAACTTCATTGCCTGTCTCCTGAGAGTGGGTTTTCCGGGGGTCGAGCGGGGCTATATTACTCCGCTTTTTTGAAGTGTGTGTTCATCCCGGCAATTTTGACTTAGATCAAAGTTTTTGTTGTGCCGCATCAATAGACTTCGCTCTGCAAACTGATCAAAAAGAGAGGAAGTCATCATGAAACGCGCAGTACTTGCAGTCATTGCCACCACCGCCGCCCTGATGGGCGCTAACGCATTTGCGGAGTCCACGCCATGGCTGGTGCGTGCCCGCGCCGTGCATATCGACCCGGCGGACAAGTCCGATCCGGTAGGCGGCGCCGGGGCTGCAGACCGCATCGCCGTCAGCAGCAAAACCATTCCGGAACTCGATATCAGCTACTTCTTCACCCCGCATGTGGCGGCCGAACTGGTGCTGACCTATCCGCAGAAGCACGACGTTTACCTGGACGGCAAAACCATCGGCACCTTCAAGCACCTGCCGCCAACCCTGCTTGCGCAATATCATTTCACGCCGGACCAGTCATTCAGTCCTTATGTGGGTCTGGGCCTCAACTGGACCACCTTCTCGAAGAATAAGCTGCTCGGCGGCCAGGGCAGCCTGGAACACGACAGCTTCGGCCTGACAGTGCAGGCGGGCTTTGACCTCAAGCTGGACAAGCACTGGTCGCTCAACGTGGATGTGAAGAAGGTGCAGCTGCGCAGCGATGTGCTGATCGGCGGCGCCAGGGCCAGCCGGGTCAAGGTTGATCCGGTGCTGTTCGGCGTGGGGGTTGGCTACCGCTTCTAAGCACCTTCCATCACGATTTTTCTCCAGCCTTTGCCTGCCCCGGCTCGCGCCGGCGGCAGGTTTTTTTGCGTTCCAGTGCCGCAGGAATGCAGTCTGTCGCATGCTGCAAGCCGGTTGCCGCAAGCCTTGCTATGCTGAGTTCAACGATGGGAGAACATCTTGGAACGACGCACCGTACTTGCTTTGATTGCCAGCCTTGCATTAACTGCCAGCGCGCGGGCGACGACGGTTAAACCGGTCGCTACCGGTCAACTGCGCACGGAGTGGATGGAAAACATGCGGCGCTATAGCGGCATCGTCTACTACCCGCTGAGCGGGCCGCTGGACCGCTACCCCTTCCTCGTCTTTGCGCCGGGCATGGGCAAAGTGGCGGGCGACTATGACGCGCTGCTGGAAGCCGTGGCCAGCCAGGGCTTCGTGGTGGCGGCCATCCGCGCTTCGGTCCCGGTGCGCAGTGCGGGCAGCGGCGACTACCTGGCAATGATGCAGGAGATTTTCGCCATGGCCGGGCGCATGGAGAAGATAAACCGTGAACGCAATAATCCCCTGGCCGGCCGCATCAATACCCATGGCTATGGGGTTTTCGGCCATTCGCTGGGCGGTGCAGCGGCCGTGATGGCGGCGGCTGGCGACGAGGCTATCCGCGCCGTGATCAACCTGGACGGCGACCTGGTGGGCGAAGCGCAGAACGTGCGTCCGCATCAGCCGCTGGCCTACCTGATGAGCGAAACACCCTCCGCCACCGGCTGGCTGGAGCGCTGGGGCGCCAGCAAATCCGAACGGCGCCGCGAATCAGTATGGAAGGACAGCTGCGGGCGTTCCGCCGCGCCCTTTCGCGCCCGCATGGGCGGCATGCAGCACGGCGACTTCGCGGGTGGCGGGGAACGCAGCATTGCCATGAGTGCGGCGCTGGTCAGCGCCTTCTTCGCGGCGCACCTGACCGAGGGTGCGGCGTCGAATGACGCACTTGCGTCCACCTTGCGCAGCTATCCGGAAATTGTGACCCTGCCCTGATCAGCCACGCATGGCGGTCAGGGTTTCACGCAGCTCGCGCGCAAACAGCCGCCGGTCTGCTGCGGCCAGGTAGCAGCCAACCATAACCTTCACGCCACGCGCTTCCAGCGTGATGAGCCCCGGCTCCGGTCCGGGCGCTGCCACGTGCGCCCAATAGGGGTCCAGCTGCGTGCTGCGCACCTTGCCCGCCACATGTTTTTCGATCAGCAGGCAGGCGCCGTCAAAAACAATGTGTTCATAGTCTGCCGCATGGCGGCCATAGACCAGGAAGGCTGCACTGATGGCGCTCATCTCCAGTGCGGAGAACACCAGCACGAACCATGCTCCCTGCAGCGCGACAAAGATCCCCACGCCGGCGGAGGTCAGCATCAGCACCGCCCAGGCAAGCAGGGTCTGGCCGGGGGTGAGCGAACAGTTCCGCCTCAGGAGCCATTCCCTGCGTTCCATATTGTGCAGTGCGTCGCGTTTCATGGCGGCCCCCTGGCGATTTAATGTGGAGGGCAAGTATCCGGTACGGTTCCAGTGTAGTCCATGAACGGCGTTAGCGTTAGCGCAACAGCTTCAGTTTTACGAGGGCGCTTCAGTGCGCGGCAGGGTGAGCATGAAGCAGGAGCCTTCGGCGGGCTTGCTGCATACCGTCAGCATGCCGCCATGCGCTTCGGCCAGCTGGCGCGAAATGTAGAGTCCAAGGCCCAGCCCTGCCGGCGCAGCATTGGAGGAACCGCGTTCGTAGGGTTCGAAGATGCGCGGCAGCATATCTTCCGGAATGCCTGCGCCCTGGTCGATGACCTGCACGCGGGCTTCCTTGCTGTCGGCGGACAGGCGCACTTCAACGGGCTTGCCACCGCCATAGCGTATGGCGTTCGTCAGTAGGTTGACGATGACCTGTTCGATGCGGAATTCGTCCCACCAGCCCGTTACCGCCTGCGAAGCGTGCAGCGTGATGGCGCTGCCTGCGTCACTGGCCTGCCGCGCGAGGTCGTCCGTCAGCCTTTGCAGCAGGCCGGCCAGCTCGGTCGCCGATGGACGGATTGAGAGGATGCCGCTGTGGATGCGCGATACATCCAGCATATCGTCGATCAGGCGGATCATGGCCTGGATCTGGCGGTCGTCGCGCGCCACCATGCGCTGCAGCTGCGGCGCGTCGAAGGCCGCCATATTGCCGCGGTCGAGCTGCAGCTTGCGCATCTGCGCTTCGAGGTAGAGCGTGTTGAGAGGCGTGCGCAGTTCGTGCGCCACCATGGACATGAATTCATCACGCATGCGCAGCGCGCGGCGCAGTTCGTCCTGCGTGGCGTTGAGCTGTGCAACCAGCGCTTCCTGCTCCTCCGCACGGCGGCGAATCTCCTGGCGCTGGCAGTGCAGGTCCACAAACACATTGACCTTGCTTTTCACCGCGTCGGGATCGAGCGGCTTGTAGAGAAAATCGACGGCGCCTGTTTCGTAGCCCTTGAAGGCGTAGTTCAGCTCACGGCCTGCGGCGCTGACGAAGACAATCGGGATGTGACGGGTTTTATCGGTGCCGCGCATCAGCTCCGCCAGCTCGAAACCGTCCATGCCGGGCATCTGCACGTCCAGAATCGCCAGCGCGAAATCGTGTTCGAGCAGCAGGGCCAAGGCTTCGTCGCCGCTGGTGGCCTGGTAGACGGCGCGGTCGTCCGCGCGGATGATGGCGTTCAGCGCGCGCAGGTTCTCTGCCAGGTCATCCACAATCAGCAGCTTGGTCGCTTCCTTCATCATCGCTTCATCTCCAACATCAACAACAGGCGGCGTATTTCAGCCAGCGGCAGTACCAGGTCCGGCTGGCGCGCGAGGATGGCCTCGCGCGGCATGATCGGCACTTGCGCCTCGTCCGGGTCCTGCACCACGGTCAAACCGCCGGCCTTGCCGATGGCGGCCAGGCCTTCCGCGCCGTCCATGTTCGCACCGGTGAGCAGAATGCCCAGCAAGCCTTCGCCGTAAGCATCGGCCGCCGATTCCATGGTGGCGTCGATGGCGGGCCGCGCAAAGTGAATGGGCGGGTCGCAGCTCAGTGAAAATATGCGGTCCGCCTCTACCAGCAGATGATAACCGGGCGGCGCAAAATAGAGAGTAGCGGGAAGCAGCTCATCCTTGTCGCCCGCTTCGCGCACTTCCATCTGCAGCCGCTGCTGGAACACTTCGGCCAGCTGGTTCTGGCGTCCTTTGAGCACGTGCAGCACCGTCACGATGGGACAGGGGTAGTGTTTTGAAAGGGCAGGCAGGATCTCCAGCAGCGCATTCACGCCGCCTGCGGATGCGCCGATCACCACCGCTTCAATCGCGCGGCCCTGCAACGCCGTATCGAGCGATGGCTGCGCGTCCATCACAGTTTCCTGAACAGGCGCTCGCGCTTGACCACCGCTTCGAAACGCGGACCGTAGACCGAGAAGTCGATGCTCTCCTTGTTGCCCAGGCCAAGGAAGCCACGATGGCACAGCGATTCGTGGAACAGGCCCAGCGCACGCTCCTGCAAGCGCTTCTTAAAATAGATCATCACGTTGCGGCAGCTGATGAACTGCATTTCCGCGAACACGGCATCGGTGGCCAGGCTATGGTCGGCGAAGGTCACGTTCTCGCTCAGCGAGCGGTCGAACAGCGCTGCGTTATAGGCAGCCGTGTAGTAGTCGGAGAAGGCCCGCTTGCCGCCGCTGGCCTGGTAATTCTCCGTGTAGGCGCGCATGCTGTCCAATGCGAACACGCCCTTCTTGGCTTTCTCCAGCGACTGCGGGTTGATGTCGGTGGCGTAGATCATGCTGCGCTCCAGCAGGCCTTCCTCCTTCAGCAGGATCGCCAGCGAGAACACTTCCTCGCCCGTGCTGCAGCCTGCCACCCAGATTTTCAGCGAAGGGTAGGTGCTCAATACCGGCACCACATGCTCGCGCAGGGCCGCGTAGTAGCTGGGATCGCGGAACATCTCCGTCACGGGAATGGTGAGGAACTGCAGCAGTTCGCTGAAGGCGGGTGGTTCGTGCAGCACGCGCGACTGCAGCTGCGAAATGGTGGCGCAGCCCATTTCGCGCATCGCATGCAGCACGCGGCGTTTCTGCGAGGCGCCCGTGTAGTCGCGGAAGTCGTAGCTGTATTTCAGGTAGATCGCCTCCATCAGCATTTTCAGCTCGATGTCGGTGTCGCTGTGGTGAGGCTTATCCGTCATTGGACTTCGCTATCAGATTCGGTCCATCGCAGGCATCCATACCCGCAGCAGCGAATACAGGCGCGACAGGTCAATCGGCTTGGCCAGATAGTCGTTCGCGCCGGCCGCCAGGCACTGCTCCTGGTCGTCCTTCATGGCTTTGGCGGTGATGGCGATGACCGGCAGGCGCACAAAGCGGCTGTCGGCGCGAATGCGGCGCGTCGCTTCCAGGCCGTCCATGCCGGGCATCATCACGTCCATCAGAACCAGGTCGATATCTTGCACGGTATTGAGTTTTTCCAGCGCCTCAAAGCCGTTGCGGCCGATTTCCACGATCGCGCCTTTCTGTTCCAGGGCGCTGGTGAGGGCGAAGATATTGCGCACGTCGTCGTCCACCAGCAGGATGCGGCGGCCTTCGAACACGCGGTCGCGGCTGCGCACCGTTTTCAGCATGGTCTGGCGTTCGCTGGAGAGCTCGGATTCCACCTTGTGCAGGAACAGCGTCACCTCATCGAGCAGGCGCTCCGGCGAGCGGGCGCCCTTGATGATGATGGAGCGCGAGTACTTGTGCAGTTCGGCTTCCTCGGCGCGCGTGAGGTTGCGGCCGGTGTATACGATCACCGGCGGGAAGGAGGCGATTTCTTCGTGCGCCATGCGCTCCAGCAGCTCATTGCCCTGCATGTCGGGCAGTTTGAGGTCGATGATCATGCAGTCGAAGATGGTGGTGCGCAGCAGCGCCAGCGCTTCGGCGCCGGATTCTACGGCGTTGATTTCAATGTCTTCGTCCGAGATCAGCTGCACCACGCTGTCGCGCTGGCGCGCATCGTCTTCCACCAGCAGGATGCGCTTGATCTTCTGCGTGAATTTCTGTTCCAGGCGGCCGAAGACATCCAGCAGTTCTTCGCGCGTGGCGGGCTTCAGCGCAAAGCCGATGGCGCCCATGTGCAGCGCGGCCTCGCCGGAATCCGAAGCCGAGACCACGTGCACCGGAATATGGCGGGTGCGCGGATTGTCTTTCAGCAGCTGCAGCACCGAAAGGCCGGAGCGGTCCGGCAGGCGGATATCGAGCAGGATGGCCTGCGGCTGGTATTGCTCGGCCATCTGCAGGCCTTCATCCGCGGCAAAAGCCACCAGGCAGCGGTAGTCCATCTCGTGCGCCAGGTCGTACAGGATGCGGGCGAAGGCCGGTTCGTCTTCGATCACCAGCACGGTGCGCTCGGGCGGCGGCACGCTGTTGCGGTCATCGTCGAAGGCACGCGGCTGCTGGGGCGCCGGCGCCGGAGCGGTGTCGGGCGCCGGTTGCGGCACCACCGGCTGCGGCGGGGCCAGCGGTTCCGCGCTCAGAGTGCCGGTGCGCTGATCCGCGGCCGGCGCCGTCCATTGCACCGGCAGGGACAGCGTAAAGGTGCTGCCCTGGCCCGGCGTGCTGGCCAGCGTGATGCTGCCGCCCAGCAGCGTAGCCAGGTCGCGCGAGATGGAAAGGCCAAGCCCGGTGCCGCCATATTTGCGGCTGGTGGTGCCGTCGGCCTGCTGGAAGGCGCCGAAGATGGTTTCGTGCTGGTCTTCGCGGATACCGATGCCCGAGTCCTGCACCGAGAACAGCAGCTTGCCGTCGGCGCCCGGCGCCACGCGCAGCAGGATCCTGCCTTCGTCTGTGAACTTGATGGCGTTGGACAGCAGGTTTTTCAGGATCTGCTCAAGGCGCTGGCAATCGGTATAAATCGTTTCCGGAATGCCGGGCGCGATGTCGATGGCGAACTCCAGCTGCTTCTGCCGCGCCAGCGGTTCGAATGCGCGGCCCAAGCCTTCGATCACTTGCGCAATGCGCAGGTCTTCCGGCGCAAGTTCCAGCTTGCCGGCTTCCACCTTGGAGATATCGAGAATGTCGTTGATCAGGTTGAGCAAGTCGTTGCCCGCCGAGTAAATCGTTTGCGCGAAGCGCACCTGTTCTTCGTTCAGGTTGCCCTGCGTGTTCTCCGACAGCAGCTTGGCCAGGATCAGTGAGCTGTTCAGCGGCGTGCGCAGCTCGTGCGACATATTGGCGAGGAACTGCGACTTGTACTGGCTGGCGCGCTCCAGGTCCCGCGCGCGTTCCTCCAGTTGCTTGCGTGCGTCATTCAGGGCGCTGTTCTTCTGGTCCAGCGCCAGCGCCTGGTCGGCCAGCTGTTCATTGGTCTGCTCCAGCTCCGCCTTCTGGTTTTCCAGGCTGGCCTGCGATTCTTCCAGTACGCGCGACTGTTCTTCCAGTTCTTCATTCGCCGTGCGCAGTTCTTCCTGCTGTACCTGCAGCTCCTCGTTCAGTTGCTGGGTTTCGGCCAATACTTCCTGCAGGCGGTAGCGTGCCAGCGTCGCTTCGATGGCGGTGCCGATATTGCTCGCCACCAGTTTCAGGAATTCGGTTTCGCGCTCGCCTGCGTTTTTCAGGAAGCCCAGCTCCACCACGCCGTTCACTTCACCATCGCTCTCCACCGGCGCCACGATCACATGGCGCGGCGGGGCAGTGCCCAGAGCCGTGGCAACGCGCAGGTAGTCCGGCGGCAGCTGGTCCAGCGCCATGATGCGGCGCGAAGCGGCCACCTGGCCCACCACGCCTTCGCCGGCCTGCACCAGGCGGCCATAGGCCTCATCGTCGCTGCTCATGCCGAAGCTGGCCACACGGCGCAGCAGGCCATCCGGTTCGCGCACATAGAGCGCGCCCACCGAAGCGCCCAGGTAGCGGCTCAGGAATTGCAGCATGGTGCCAGCCAGCAGCGGCAGCGCATGCTGGCCGATGCCCTGCTCCGCCAGCTCGCTCTGGCCGGAACGCATCCAGGCCTGCAGCTGCACGCGTTCGGCGTGTTCATTCTGTTCCCGCAGCGCCTTGCCGTAGATGCCGGACAGCTGCATCAGTTCGCGGCGGCCGAAATAGGCCAGCAGGCCGCTGATCACCAAGCTGATGGTGAGGAAGGACACCACCACAATGTAGGTGACACTGCGCGCGTCCGCCGTACGCTCGGCGCGCAGGCGCTCTTCCATCGCCACGAAGGCCTGGAACTGGGTGCGCATTTCGTCGAACTCCACCTTGCCGCGGCCGTTGCGCACGAGCGTGAGGTAGTCGCCGCCGCTGCGGCGCAGGCCGATCATTTCGTCGGCCACGCGGTTCCACTGCTGCTGCTGGGCATCGATGTTGCGCAGGCGCTGCACCTGCGCCGGATCGTCCGCCACCAGCTCGACCAGCGTGTCCATGCCGGTCCTGACTTTGGGCCTGGCCAGCTTGTAGGGCGCGAGAAAGGCTTCATCGCCGGTAAGCAGGAAGCCGCGCATGCCGGTTTCCATATCGACAGCGAGCTTGCGCAGCTCCTGTGCGTTGCCGATAACGCGCTCGGAATGCTCCACCCAGTTCATGGCATTGAGCAGGTAGGCGAACACGGCCACGAAGACCCCGGCGGTGACGACCCCGGCCGCCAGCGGCAAGGTGATATTGCGAAGGAGGATGCGTTTAAAGCTGGAATCGTCGAGCGAATGTTGGCCGGTCATGAGGAAAACGCTGGGCGGATTGGTCGAAAATATGGAGTCTAGCTGATATGCAATATTTCTCAGTTGTCAGAATGCAAACGTGCGCGGGCCGGGACAAGGCCGCTATAATCGGTGCAATATGACAACGCGTCCCTTCCCTATGCGTCCGCTGCTGATCTTCCTGAGCCCCTTGCTGCTGGCCGGCTGCTACAACGATTCCGCAACTTTCTATGCGGACAGCAGCCAGGAACACACGCTGACGGTGCGCCGCCAGCAGGAATATTTCTGGAGTGAAGAGGCGCGCTATACCCTGATGGCGTCGCGCCTGCCGGAATGCCAGCGCCAGATTCCGCTGGGCGATATGCCGCTGGAGGATAACAAGGTGGAGCTGTTCGCGTCGGGCGAGAATCAGTGGAGCCTGCGCGCGGGCCAGCGGGTGTGGCAGGTGGAGACTACCGGCTGCTCGCTGATTGGCGAGGGCGGCGATCCGGCAGGACAGAAGCTTGGCGTATTCAGGGCGGACCACGAACGCATGGTATTCGAGGCGGTGCAGGAGGCTGCCGCCCCGGCAGCACCGGCCGAAGCAGCCACAGCCCCGGCAGAGGCGGCACCGGCTGAAGCTGTGCCGGCTGAACCGGCGCCCGCCGAGGCGGCACCGGCACAGCCAACCCCTTCCAACTGAGACTTATTGCTGGTTCTGCAGCGCGGCAGCACGCGCCTGCAGGCGGGCACTCACGTTTGGACGGCGGAAGCTGCTGTCGTCACGCGGATAATTCACTTCATTCTGGTCCAACAGGCCGGCTGCGCGAGCCGCCAGCACGTCGGCTTTCACCTGTTCACGGCTCAGGCCTGAAGGCTGGTCGGGAACGCTCGGGTAGTCGGCTTCGGTCTGGCCCACGGTGCCGTCCGCAATGGCTTGCAGCGTTTCTGCGCGCACCTGCTCGCGCGTCAGCGTTGACGGGGTTGGCGGAATGGCGGGGAAATTGGCTTCCGTTACGTCCAGCAGGCCGGCGGCGCGGGCGGCGTAGACTTCCGCAACGACCTGCTCACGGGTTTTGCCATCGGCCAGCGCAGCGCCGGCGGCAAGGAAGAGGGACGCGGCAGCGATCAGTTTTTTGGCTTGCATGATGATTCTCCAGAATTGCTTTCGACGGAGTCATGTTAGCCCTCGCTTTTTAGATAAAAAAGCGCAATTTTCGGCTGAAAAATATTCGAAAAACCGATTTATTGCAGTGCTGCCTCTAGCGCGCGGGCTTGCGGCCCCAGGAACTGCGGCAGGCGGGCCAGCATGCGCTGGGCCTGGGTACGATTGCGCTGGTGGATGCCGCCGGCCTGCTGCAAGTCGCCGCGGATGCCTTCGGCCGCCGCTTCGCAGCGCGGCTGGTCCTGCGGCGCAAAGTCGGCCAGCGCCAGCAGGTAGGTGGCGCCCCATTGCAGGCGGGTGGCGGGCCCAACGGCGCCGCGCCAGGCCCGTTCATACCAGTCCACCACGGCTGCGCGGTCGTTGCGCCGTTTGGCACTGGCCGCCAGGCTCAGCATGAAGTAGTAAGGCGAGTGGGAGGCGGGCAGCTCGGCCTTCAGCAGCGCTTCCGCTTCCGCGTACAGGCCGGCGTCGTTCAGGGCGCTGGCGGCGGTGTTGACCGTGGTGTGGCGCTGGTAAGGGCTGTCGGCTTCGGCCAGGGCCTGGGCGGCGGCCTCGCGCACCTGCGCTGCCATGTCAGGCGCTTCGTAGCCGAGGCGGGCCATGCGGGCCTGCAGGCGGGTGGCGGTGAGGCGATCCGGCGCGGACAGCCAGGTGTCGCCTGCCCATTGCTGCGCGGCGGCGGCCATGGCCTGCGCGAGCGGCGCCTGCTGCGTGCCGGCGGCGCGCACCAGCACGTGGCCGCTGTTGCCGAAGATGTCCATATTGGCGCGGGCGCTGGCGGCGTCGGCGCAGACCTGCTGCACGAAGGCGGCATCGATACCCATGCCGGCGGTGGTCACCAGGGCGTGCAGGCGCAGGCGGACGGCAGCTTTGGCATCTGTGCTGGCGGCGGCCAGCGCATGCAGCGTGGCGCCGAGGTCGCGCCCGGCCAGGATCACGTCTTCGTCGGTATCCCAGGAATAATTGGATAGCAGCGTCCATTCTTCGGATGACAGGGCGCGGCTGCCATCCAGTGCGGCCTGCAGCGATTCGGCGGCGGAGCGCGATGCGTCCAGCGCGGCGTCGAGGGCTTCGATGAAGAGTTCGCTATCCAGCTCGCAGGGCAGGCGCGTCACTTCGCGGCCGCCGGGCGTGAACAGCACCAGCGTGGGGTAGCTGCGCAGCCGCAGACGCTCGGCCAGGGCCTGGGCGCCGGGTTCGTCGCCATCCAGCCAGAACGGCAGCAGGGTCTTCATGCGGGCCGCGAATTCGGGCCGCGCGAAGATGTCGGATTTCACGCGGTTGCAGGGCGGGCACCATGCGGCGCCCCAGTACAGGAACAGCGGGCGGCCGCTGGAGCGGGCCAGCGCCAGCGCGGCGTCAACGTCGCCGCTATGCCATTCAATCGCCCCTGTCATCGCTCAGTCCCGCGCCAGCGCCAGGAATTCGGTGCGCAGCGCGAGGTTAGGCTGCAGCTCGCCGAGCATGGCGGAGGTAATGGTTTCCTCGCCCGGGGTGCGAATGCCGCGGCTTTCCATGCACATGTGGCGGCACTTCACCACCACGCCCACGGCCTTGGGTTCCAGCACTTCCATCAGGGTGTTGGCGATCTGCACCGTCATGCGCTCCTGCACCTGCAGGCGCTTGGCGAAGCAGTCAACCAGGCGGGTCAGCTTGGACAGGCCAACGATCTTGCCGTTCGGCAGATAGCCGACGGTGGCCTTGCCGAAGAAGGGGGCCAGGTGGTGTTCGCAGTGGCTGTAGACCGGGATATTGCGCACCACGATCAGCTCGTTGTACTCCTCGGCGCCGTCTTCGAAAGCCTTCAGCAGTTCAACAGGGTCCTGGTGGTAGCCGGAGGTCCAATGCTGCCACGCCTTTGCCACCCGATGCGGCGTTTCGGCCAGACCGGCGCGGGTCGGATCCTCGCCCAGGCTTTCGAGCAGGCGGCGCCAGTCTTTTTCGGTGAATGCGTCTTTGGACATGATGAACCCTGAATTGAAAAGTGGCGGCCAGTATACAGAAAAAGCCGGGCCTTCACCTGAGTCCTACCGCTGAGCCTGCGACCTGACAGAGGGTGCCTGACCCCATGGTGTCAGCGTTCAGGGGCGGTGGGCGTTGATGAGGGCGGTGGCGATGGAGACGCCGGGCGGGACGTCGGGGAAGTCGTCGCCGGGGCCGAACCAGCGGGCTTCGGCGATTTCCGTTTCGTCAACGCGGATCTCGCCGTCCAGGTAGTCGGCCGTGAAGGCAATCATCAGCGAATGGGGGAAGGGCCAGCTCTGGCTGCCGAAGTACTTCAGATTGTGCACGCGCAGGCCGACTTCTTCGCAGACTTCGCGGTGCACCGCTTCTTCCACCGATTCGCCCGCTTCCAGGAATCCGGCCAGCGCCGTGAAGCGCTGGTAGGGCGACTGGGCGTGGCGCGCCAGCAATACCGAGTCGCCCTTGCGGATCAGCACCATCATGGCCGGCGAGATGCGCGGGTAGGCCGTGAAGCCGCAGGACGGACATTTGAAGGCGCGCTCGCCCGCCGCAGCATTCATCGGCGTGGCGCAGACGCCGCAGTAGCGGTGGCTGCGCGCCCATTCCGCCAGCTGGACGGCACGGGATGCCAGGCCCAGCAGGCCGTCATCCACCGCGCCGAACAGGGCGCGCAGGCCAAACCATTCGTGTTCGCCGTCCGGCAGGCTGGCATCAGCGGCCAGCTGTACCTGGTAGGGAACGCCGCGCCACAGGCCCACGGCATGGGCAGCGCCGTCGTATTGCAAGGCCTGGCAGGAACTGTCGGATGGCAGCGCCAGGTCGCGCTTGCGCAGCAGCAGCCGGCCATCGTGGAAAACGAGGTTCCGGGCCTGCGTTTGGCTGGGGAACAACAGGAGGGGCTGGAAGTCTGCAGGAGTCTGTAGCATGGGTACAAATTTAGGCCAGAGGCAATATATTCTAGGCTAAAATGGCCGCTCCGGCTTTGCCCCTGTGGCAGGCGTACTCAACCAGACAAGGCGCAGCGCCGATATCAAGGAAACATGACCAGTCCCAGCAAGAGCGAGCAGGAAGTCCTGCTGCAGAAATTGCGCCACTCGCTCGAACCGATGCAGCTCGCCAGCGTGCTGCCTCTGGCCGTCCAACTTGCGGAGCAGGGTGCCCTGCCGATCATCGAGCTGTTCACCGTATGCGGCGCCTTGCAGGCAGCAGGTGAACTGCAGCGCGCTACCCTGATGTACCAGTTGTGGCTCAGCCGTACGGCCTCGAACGTTGCCTATGCCGTGCTGTTCAACTATGGCGTGTGCCTGGCCGAACTGAAGGACGAAGCGGCTGCGGAAGATGCTTACCGCAAGGCCCTGGCGCTCAAGCCCGACTTCATCGAAGCCAATATGAACCTGGGCACCTTGCTGGAACGCAAGGGCGAGGTGCCGGAAGCGCTGTCCCTGTGGAACAATGTGACCGCCATCGCCAATCCGGCCGTGCCGGCGGACCGTCCTTTCCATATCCAGGCGCTGAACAACCTGGGCCGCGTGATGGAGCTGCGCAAGCAGTTCCCCGAGGCCGCCAACCTTCTGTCGCGCAGCCTGGAACTCGATCCGGCCCAGCCGAAGGTCATTACCCACCTGGTCCACCTGCGCCAGAAAATGTGCCAGTGGCCCGTCTTCGCGCCACTGCCCGGCCTGAGCAGTGCCGCGCTGCGCGAGAGCACTTCGGCGCTCGCCATGCTGAGCGCCTCGGACGATCCGGCCGAACAATTGGCGACCGCGCAGCGCTTCGTCGACGAGAAGGTGATGAAGCTGACCGACACGCCGCTGGCGCCGGCAGAAGGCTATCGCCACAGCCGGCTGCGGGTCGGCTACCTGTCGTCCGACCTGTGCTCGCATGCGGTGTCGATCCTGACTGCCGAGCTGTATGAGCTGCACGACCGCTCGCGCGTCGAGGTATATGCTTTCTCGTGGAGCCGGGAAGACGGCACGCCGCTGCGCACTCGCGTGAAGCAGGCGATGGACCACTACATTCCGATCACGCACCTGAACGACGAGCAGGCCGCACGCCTGATCCGTGAACACGAGATCGACATCCTGGTTGACCTGCATGGCCTGACCCTGGGCACCCGTCCCGACATCCTGTCCTGGCGCCCGGCGCCGGTGCAGCTGACCTATCTCGGCTTCCCGGGACCGACTGCCCTGCCCGGCATCGACTACGTGATCGCCGATAAGTTCGTGCTGCCGCCCGAGCTGTCCCAGCACTTCACCGAGAAGCCGTTGTACATGCCGAACTGCTTCCAGATCAATGACCGCCAGCGCGAGATCGGCCCCAGGCCGACACGCGCCGAATGCGGCCTGCCGGAAGACAAATTCGTGTTCTGCTCCTTCAACAGCAACTTCAAGATCACGGAAGAGATGTTCGGGGCCTGGATGCGCATCCTGGCGCGCGCGCCGGAGTCGGTGCTGTGGCTGGTATCCGACCATGAATCGGTGCGCAGCAACCTGCGCAATGCGGCACAGGCGGCCGGTATCGATCCGCAGCGCCTGCTGTTTGCCGAGCGCGTGTCGCCCGCCAACTACCTGGCGCGCTTCCAGTGCGCCGACCTGTTCCTGGACACCATGCCCTTCAACGCGGGCACCACGGCCAGCGATGCGCTGTGGGGCGGTCTGCCGATCCTGACCTGCGCCGGCCACACCTTCTCGGCGCGCATGGCGGGCAGCCTGCTGCTGGCCGTGAACATGCCGCAGCTGATCACGCATGACCTGGCCAGCTACGAAGAGAAGGCGGTGGAGCTGGCCCACCAGCCCGCCACCATCGCAGCGCTGAAGCAGCAGCTGGCCGACGAACGCCAGAGCTGCGCGCTGTTCGATACCCCCCAATTTGTGCGCGATCTCGAAAGCGCTTACGAAAGGATTGCCGTGCAAGAAGAACAGGAAATCAAGCAGACGCCGATCAATGAAGTGCATAACATCGACGTCTTCAACTTCATGCGCCCCGGCTACCGCAAGGTGGTGGAAGTGGGCTCCAGCAGCGGCGCCCTGGCGCGCGTGTACCGCGAAGGCAATCCGGACGCGGCCTATGTGGGCATCGAGATCGATGCCAGCTATGCCGAAGCGTCCAAACGCTACTGCACCGAGGTCATTCTTGGCAATGTGGAGAAGCTGCCGCAGGAAACCTTCAGCGCACTGGCCGACGGCGACTGCTGGATCTTTGCCGACGCACTGGAACACCTGTACGATCCGTGGCAGATGGTGCGCAAGATCCGCGCCAATGCCCGTGACGGCGTGGAGATCATTGCCTGCATCCCGAACGCGCAGTACTGGGGCCTGCAGTCCTGCCTGAATACCGGCCGCTTCATCTACCAGGATTCCGGCCTGCTGGACCGCACCCACATCCGCTGGATGACGCGCATCACCATGATCGACCTGTTCCAGGCCAATGGCTTCCGCATCGAGCAGATGATTTCACGCATCCTGAACCCGCCCGGCCCGGAAATGCAGGCCGCGATCCGCGCCATGGCGGCGGCAGCGGGCGCCGATCCGGAACTGGCGCTGCAGGATGCGATTCCCTTCCAGTACGTGATCCGGGCCGTCGCTGCATGAGCGCGCTGCCGCCCGTACATCTGTACCACATCGCCTATTCGCAGGCGACGCTGGACAATGTGCCGCCCGGCTTCCTGGTGATGAACCACCTGAACTCGGGGCGCGACGACTGGCGCGAGTACTGGCCGATGCGCCGCTTCCTGCTGGAGACGGAACTGGACGACGAAGCCTACTACGGCTTCTTCTCGCCGCGCTTTGGTGAAAAGACCGGCCTGCCGCACGCCTTCGTCACCCAGTTCGTGCAGCAGTCGGAGGCCGACGTGGTCACCTTCAGCCCGCAGCCGGACATGGGCGCCTTCTTCCTGAACGTGTACGAGCAGGAAGAGCTGTTCCAGCCGGGCACGCTGGCCGCGAGCCAGCACTTCGCCGATGCCGCCGGACTCAATGTGCAGCTGGCGAACCTGGTGATGGATTCGCGCCAGATTATCTTCAGTAATTATTTCGTGGCCAGGCCCGCCTTCTGGCGCGCCTGGCTGGCGCTGAACGAGCAGCTGTTCGCGATCTGCGAAGGGCCGGATTCACCGCTGAAGAGCGAGCTGACTTTCGGCACCAGCTATCCCGGCGATGTGCAGCGCAAGGTGTTCGTCATGGAACGCATGGCCTCGCTGCTGCTGACAATACAGCCGCACTGGCGCGTGAAGGCCTACAACACCTTCGCCTGCGCCTGGTCGGCCAGCCGCCTGAACCAGTTCCGCCTCGAATGCATCATGAGCGATGCCCTGAAGATCGCCATGCGCGAGCAGGGCTTCCCCGAATATAACGAAGCGTTTGCCGCCTTGCGCGACAAGCTGCGCTAGCAGTGCGCCGCGGCGCTTCCGCCCTCTCCCGATTATGGACAATGTACTGATCATCCTGCATGGCGACGACATCGGCGCGGCGCGCCAGGTGGCGTCCACGCTGGACAGCTGCCGGGTACTGACCTTCGACCCGATCCTGCTCGACCGCATCCGCCTGGCCGGCCTGTCGCAGGCCGAACTCGTGCTGTGGCCGGACGCGCCATCTTTCAACGATACCGATGCCGCTGCCCACCAGCTGGCGTACGCTTTCGAACGCCGCCTGCAGCCGATGGTCCAGCGCGCCGTGCCCGGCCTGTCCATCGAGGGCTGGCAGCACTACAATCTGTACTTCCTGTTCTCAGCCCTGCTGTGGAACCGCGCCATCTGGCCGGCCATGCTGGACGGGCTGGCGGGCAGCAAGCTCTACCTGTTCATCTGCGACACGCCGCTGGCCTACTACTTCAATTCCTTCGTGCCGAGCACGATGCTGATGGCGGCCGCCACCCAGCGCGGCATCGAGATTGCGCCCTTTACCTACCGGCCGAAGGAAGAAAGCCTGACGCGCCGCGTGCCCGCCCTGCCCGAGATCCGGCCGGACGGCGAAACCAGCCTGCTGCTGGCGCACCTGCCGACCTGCATGTACGACATCCGCCATTTCAACGGCGAGCTGGCGGCGTCCGGCAAGAAGGTGGTCAACCTGCAGGGCAAGTACTTCAATATGCCGGTGGCGGCGCATGAAACCATCGAGACCACCGACTGGGACGCCATGCTGCCGCACCTGCCGCCGCTGTGGGGCAGCCAGCTGCCGGCCCTGCAGGGCGCGCTGACCGCCGAAATCGACAGCATCCTGGCCGAGTACCTGCACCTGCCGCATTTCCGCCAGCGCCAGGCCGAGCACATCGCCCAGGTCATGTGCGGCCAGCTGGTGATGCTGGCCCTGCTGGACCGCCATTTCCAGCACAGCAAGCCGGAACGCCTGCTGCTGGTGGACCACGACACCGACTACCACGGCCCGCTGATCGCCTTCGCGCGCCGGCACCAGCTGCCGGTGCTGTATGTGCCGCACTCGAAAACCACGTCGGATATCTTCTTCGATTATCCGAACCTGACCTGCCTGACGCACCCGATCCAGGGCGACGTGGTACTGCGCCCGGACGGCAAGCGCGCGGCGCAGGCCATGCTGGCCTTCCCGGAACAGTTCGAGTTCGCCACGCTGCCGCTGCGCCCGCTGGCCAAGGTCGGCATCCTGCTGCAGGCGGTGTCGCTGAACGGCGTCTACTGCACCGACCTGCGGCCGTATCTCGACGGCCTGAAGCGCATGGTGGACTGGTGCCGCAGCAACGGCCTGGCCTTCACGCTGCGCTGCAAGCCGGCCTACTTCCTGATCAGCATGCTGGAGGAAGAGCTGGGCCTGGACCGCGACATGCTGATGGAAGCGGTGCATATGCCGATGGCCGAGTACGCCGCCAGCTGCGACCTGTGCCTGATGTACGACGCGCCCACGTCGGCCGAGCTGGAATTCCTGAACCGCGGCATCCCCGTGCTGAACCCGGTGATCAAGGACATGACGAATGTGGAAGGCATGGTGGCCGATCCCGCCATCATCCCGCGCAGCAGCGTCACGCAGGCGCTGCGCACGGCGACGACCCTGCTGCGCGACCCGGCGGCACTGGACCATTTCCGCCGCCGCCAGTTCGCCGCCTATGTAGCCGCCTACCGCGACGCGCAGCCGCTGCGCGTCTATCTTGAGAACCCAACCAGCGGAAGACAACCATGAAAGCAGTGATCCTTGCCGGCGGCCTGGGCACCCGGCTCAGCGAAGAAACCAGCGTGCGCCCGAAACCGATGGTGGAGATCGGCGGCAAGCCGATCCTGTGGCACATCATGAAGAGCTACTCCACCCACGGCATCAACGACTTCGTGATCTGCTGCGGCTACAAGGGCTATGTGATCAAGGAGTTCTTCGCCAACTACTTCCTGCATACCTCGGACGTGACCTTCGACATGCAGGCCAACAGCATGGAAGTGCACGCGCGCAATGCCGAACCCTGGCGCGTGACCGTGGTCGATACCGGCGACGACAGCATGACCGGCGGCCGCCTGAAGCGCGTGAAGAAGTTCGTGGAAAACGAGGAAGCGTTCTGCTTCACCTATGGCGACGGCGTGTCGGACGTGGATGTGGCGGCCTCGATCGCCTTCCACCGCCAGCACGGCAAGCTGGCCACCATGACGGCGGTGCAGCCGCCGGGCCGTTTCGGCGCCATCGAGATCGACGGCAGCCGCATCGTGCGCTTCAAGGAAAAGCCGCAGGGTGACGGCAACTGGATCAACGGCGGCTTCTTCGTGCTGTCGCCGAAAGTCATCGACTATATCGCGGAAGACGCCACCATCTGGGAGAAGGAACCGATGGAAGGCCTGGCGCAGGATAACCAGATCGACGCCTTCTTCCACGCCGGCTTCTGGCAGCCGATGGACACGCTGCGCGACAAGATCCACCTGGAAGACCTGTGGCAGAGCGGCAAGGCGCCATGGAAGCGCTGGGCATGAATCCGGCTTTCTGGCGCGGCAAGCGCGTCTTCCTGACCGGCCATACCGGCTTCAAGGGCAGCTGGCTCAGCCTGTGGCTGCAGTCGCTGGGTGCGCAGGTCACCGGCTTCGCGCTGGCGCCGCCCAGCCAGCCCAGCCTGTTCGAGACGGCACAGGTGGCGCAGGGCATGGAATCGCTGCGCGGCGATATCCGCGATGCGGCGGCGCTGCAGGCAGCCATGCAGGCCGCCCGGCCGGATATCGTGATCCATATGGCGGCGCAGGCGCTGGTGCGCTACTCCTACGCCAATCCGGTGGAAACCTATTCGACCAATGTGATGGGCCTGGTGCACCTGTTCGAAGCGGTGCGCGCCACGCCCGGCGTGCGCGCCGTGGTCAACGTCACCAGCGACAAATGCTATGAGAACCGCGAGTGGCCCTGGGGCTACCGCGAGAACGAAGCGATGGGCGGCTATGACCCCTACAGCAACAGCAAGGGCTGCGCCGAGCTGGTGACCAGCGCCTACCGTTCCTCCTTCTTCAATCCGGAACGCCATGCGGAACACGGCATCGCGCTCGGCTCCGGCCGCGCCGGCAATGTGATCGGCGGCGGCGACTGGGCCGAAGACCGCCTGATTCCGGACATGGTGCGCGCCATCGGCGAAGGCCGCCCGGTGCGCATCCGCAGCCCGCACGCCATCCGGCCATGGCAGCATGTGCTGGAGCCGCTATCCGGCTACCTGGCGCTGGCAGAGCGCCTGTATACCGACGGCCCCGGCTTCGCCGAAGGCTTCAACTTCGGCCCGCACGATGTGGATGCGCGGCCGGTGCAATGGATCGTGGAACGCCTGTGCCAGAGCTGGGGCGCGGGCGCGTCCTGGGAACTGGACGAGGCGCCTCAGCCGCATGAGGCGCACTACCTGAAGCTGGACTGCTCGAAAGCGCGCAGCCGCCTGGACTGGCAGCCGCGCTGGCAGCTGGGCCAGACCATCGACCATATCGTTGCCTGGCACAAGGCCCATGCGGCCGGCCAGGACATGCGCGCCTTCACGCTGGCGCAAATCGACACTTATCAAAACACGCAGCAGAACTGAGAGAACATCATGAGTGAAGCACAGAACAAAGAACAGCTGCGCGAGCAGATCATCGCGCTGGTGGCGCAGTACGGCGCCCTGGCCAGCGAGCCGAAACCATTTGAACCGGGCGTGACCGTGATCCCGCCGGCCGGCAAGGTTGTTGGCGCGCCGGAAATGGAGCTGATGGTGCATGCCTCGCTGGATGCATGGCTGACCACTGGCCGCTTCAACGACCAGTTCGAAGCCAAGCTGGCCAAGCTGATCGGCGTGCAGCACCTGATCACCGTGAACTCGGGCTCCTCGGCCAACCTGGTGGCGTTCAGTACGCTGACCTCGCCGAAACTGGGCGCACGCGCGATCCAGCAGGGCGACGAAGTGATCGGCGTAGCCGCAGGCTTCCCCACCACCGTCAACCCGATCATCCAGTTCGGCGCGGTGCCGGTGTTCGTGGACGTGGAACTGGGCACCTACAATATTGATGTCAGCAAGCTGGAAGCGGCGATCGGCCCGAAGACCAAGGCCATCATGCTGGCGCACACGCTGGGTAATCCATACAACCTGGAAGTGATCTGCGCGCTGTGCAAGAAGTACAATCTGTGGCTGATCGAGGACTGCTGCGATGCGCTGGGCTCGACCTACAAGGGCCAGATGGTGGGCACCTTCGGCGACATCGGCACAATGTCCTTCTACCCGGCGCACCACATTACGATGGGCGAGGGCGGCGCGGTGTTCACCAACAACCCCGAGCTGAAGATGATCGCCGAATCCTTCCGCGACTGGGGCCGCGACTGCTACTGCGCACCCGGCAAGGACAACACCTGCGGCAAGCGCTTCTGCCAGTGCTTCGGCACCCTGCCGGCCGGCTACGACCACAAGTACACCTACAGCCACCTGGGCTACAACCTGAAGATCACCGATATGCAGGCAGCCTGCGGCCTGGCCCAGATCGACCGCGCGGCCGGCTTCGTGCAGGCGCGCAAGGACAACTTCGCCTACCTGAAAGACCGCCTGAAGTCCTGCGAGGAATTCCTGATCCTGCCGGAAGCGACCGAACACTCGGACCCTTCCTGGTTCGGGTTCCCGATGACGCTGAAGCCGGAAGCGAACCTGTCGCGCGTGGACCTGCTGACCTACCTGGACCAGCACAAGATCGGCACCCGCCTGCTGTTCGCCGGCAACCTGACGCGCCAGCCGTATATGATTGGCCGCAACTACCGCGTGTCCGGCGATCTGACCAACACCGACCGCGTGATGAACGACACCTTCTGGGTCGGCGTGTATCCGGGCCTGACGCGCGAGATGCTGGACTTCATCGTCGAGAAGCTGGAAACCTTCTTCGGCGTGAACTTCTGACGCAATGAGCACGCCCCCGTTCTACTGCATCGCGCACCAGCCCTTCGAGTGGCAGCTGCCGGACTTCATGACCATGATCGGCACCGGCGCCTATGTGCCGGAGCGGGGCATCGCGCTCAGCGTGAGCTATCCCGATCTCGCCTTCAAGAACCAGTACCTGGGCGAGTATGTGGCGTTGTACCTGATCCGCGACCAGCTGAAGGCGGCCGGCGGTGAAGGCTTTGTCGGCTTCTGCCACTACCGCCGTTTTGCGCTGACGCAGCCGGTGGGCACGCTGCGCGGCTTCAACTACTACGCGGCGCCCGCCATCATGCCGCACCTGCAGCCCCACCATTTCATGGGCGACGGCGCCACGCCGATCATCGGCGCGCCTTTCGACTTCGGGCGCAGCGTGCTGGTGCAGTATTCCTCGAACGGCAACGGCAATTCGCGCGACCTGCTGATGTTCTTCGGCCTGGCCGTTGAGCTGGGCGTGATCAGCAGCGAGGAAGCAGCGGCCTTCCTGAGCGGGAATGTTTTTATTCCGGCGCCCACCGTGGCCTTCATTCCGGCGGCCTGGTTCATCCAGATCATCGATGCGCTGGAGCTGGTGGCGGAACGCTTCCACCGCGATTTCTTCATTCCGCGCGAAGGCTACCTGGAACGCAGCCTGGCCTTCTGCTGCGAACGCCTGCAGGCCCTGCTGCTGGCTCGCCTGGCCACGCAGCACGGCTGGGACAAGGTGATTGCCCATCCGCAGATCCTGCTGGCCGACCGGCTCCCTTACTGAGCGAATTTATGGACATCCTTGCCACCAGCCTGCCCGGCTGCTTCCAGATCCAGCCCGTGGTGCGGGCCGACGAGCGCGGCAGCTTCACCAAGGTCTTCCACGAGGAGATCTTCCGCAACGCCGGCTTGCGTACCGATTTCGCCGAGGAATACTATTCGGTCTCGCGCCGGCGCGTGCTGCGCGGCCTGCACTTCCAGCTGCCGCCGCACGATCATGCCAAGCTGGTCTACTGCACCCAGGGCAAGGTGCTGGACGTGGCGCTGGACTTGCGGCACGGCTCGCCGACCTATGGCGAGCACCTGACGCTGGAACTGAGCCCGGAGCAGGGCAATATGCTCTACCTGCCGGCCGGCTTCGCGCACGGCTTCTATACGCTGAGCGAGCAGGCCACCATGGTCTACAAGGTGACCAGCGTGTATGCGCCGCAGCATGACGGCGGCGTGCTGTGGCACTCGGCCGGCATCGCGTGGCCTGATATGGCCCCTGTGCTGTCGCAGCGCGACCGCGAGTTCCCGACCCTGGCTGCATTCGACAGCCCGTTCCGCTATGAATGAAACGCGCTCCGCCCTGCTGACCGGCGCCAGCGGCTTTATCGGCGCCCACCTGGCCCGCCGCCTGCTGGCCGAAGGCTGGCAGGTGCACCTGGTGCTGCGGCCCGAGGCGCAGCTGGACGATGGCCTCAGCCATCCGGCCCTGCACTGCCACCGGCACGACGGCAGCACCGAAGGCCTGATGCGCATCGTCGGCGCGGCCCGGCCGCAGATCGTATTCCACCTGGCCTCCCTGTTCCTGGCGCAGCACAAGCCGCAGGAAGTAGAGCCGCTGGTGCGCTCCAATGTGCTGTTCTCCACCCAGCTGGCGGAAGCGATGATGCAGCACGGCGTGCGCCTGCTGCTGAATACCGGTACTTCTTGGCAGCACTACGAGGACCGCCCCTATGACCCGGTCTGCCTGTACGCGGCGCTGAAGCAGGCCTTCGAAGCCGTGCTGCGCTACTACGTGGAAGCGGGCGGCCTGCGCGTGCTGACGCTGAAGCTGTTCGATACCTACGGGCCAGGCGACAAGCGGCCCAAGCTGCTGCACCTGCTGCGCAAGCTGGCGCACAGCGGCGAGCCGCTGGCCATGTCGCCGGGCGAACAGCTGATCGACCTGGTCTATATCGACGATGTGCTGGATGCCTTCATGCTGGGCGCGCAGCGCCTGCTGCAGGGCGAAGGCGAGGCGATGGAAGATTTCGGCGTATCGTCCGGCGCGCCGCTGCCGCTGCAGCAGCTGGCCGCGCTGGTAGGCCGGGTAGCGGGCAAGCCGCTGGCGATTGAATGGGGCGGCCGTCCCTACCGCCCGCGCGAGGTGATGCGGCCCTGGCACAGCTACCGCAGCCTGCCGGGCTGGCAGCCGCGCGTCGGTCTTGAAGAAGGTATCCGGCGCACGCTGGACGCCGGCTGATGTTCAGCTGAACTTCAGCCGCCGGCCTTCTGCTTCTCGAAGTAGGCGGCGGCGCCGGCGATAAATACGGAGGTCAGGTCGGGCCTTTCGGTCGACACGGCATTGCCCAGCACCAGGAACAGCGACTGGCGGTGGAATTCCAGCAGCTGGCGCGCATAGCCTGCAATCCGTTCCTCACTGATGTTCGCCGCCAGGTGCTCCAGCAGTTCGGTAAAGAATAGATACTGCTGCCAGCGCTGGGCCACCGTGGCATAGCCTTCGATGCCCGATTCGAGATCGAAACCGGTACGCACCAGCTCTACCGGGAAATAAACGCCCGGATAGCCGAACAGCAGCAGCAGCAGCGTCAGGCAACATTGCGGGTAGGCATTGCGTGGGTCCAGCATGAAGCGCTCGATGCGCGGCACGACGGCCTTGGCCAGGCGCGCGTTGTACACCAGCCCCGGCAGGTGGGAGCAGCAGTGGCGGTATTCGCCCAGCTGGATCGGCAGGATCTGTTCGGTGTTCGAGCGGTACACCTGGCCCTTGTCGTAGAACAGGCTGGACAAGACGGCCGGCGGGGGATTGGCGCTGCCGAGGTAGTCCAGCAGCGGCGGGATGCCCTGCGCCACCACGAAATCGTCGTCGCAGGAATACATCAGGTACTCCGTGCGGCAGTGCTCGATCAGTTTGCAGAAATTGCCGCGGAAGCCGGCCCGCACTGCGTTCTTCAGGACGCGGATATTGCCCACGCCGTCGAAGGCCATGGCCGCTTCGTAGCTCTGGTCCGGCGAGTCGTCATCGATCACCAGCACTTCCACTTGCGGCAGCAGGTGCACCTGGTCGGCCACGAGCTTTTCCAGCACCGCGCACAGGGCTTCCCGCCGGTTATAGACGGGAATGCCAATGGTCAGGACAGCCTGTGTCATCAGCCGCGCAGGTATTTCTTCTGCTCTTCCTGGGTCAGGTGCACCTCGCCATAGGCCGAGGAGCCGCCCCAGATATTGTCCTTGTGCCACTGGCCGTTCTCGATCCACCACACGCGCGGATCGCGGAACTTGTCGGCGGTGCGCCAGAACTCTTCTTCCGTCATGTTGACGTAGTCGAGCCAGTAGGCCAGGTCGCTGGACACCACGTGGTCGTACTTGCGCACGGTTTCAATCGCTTCTTCGCGCGTCATGTAGCCGGTGCGCACATCCTTCGAGCTGTGGTCGGAACCGCGGCCGTAGCCGAACTTGACGAACTTCAGCAGGTCGTGGATGCCGTTCTCGTAGCGGTCATCCAGGTTGGACGCGCGGCGGTAGGTACGGTCGAAGGGCACGGCCGATTCCTTCCAGCCGTACAGGTCCTTGATCATCTGGGTGTGCTTGTACGGGTCCCATTTGAAGAAGTTGCCGATGTAGAGGCCGCGCACGCCGGTCTTCAGGATCTGGTCGTCGCTCGGGTACTTGGCCCACAGCAGGTCGTTCTCCTTCAGCGGCTCCTGCGGGTCGTTCAGCATGTCATACCATTCGAAGCCGCGCAGGCCGTGCTCGTGGCGCACGCGGGCCGAGAACTCGACAAAGTCATCCGGCTCGTACATGCCGGAGATATCCCAGGCGATCTCGCCCCACACCATCAGCTTGACGTCGAACTTGACCGCCATCTGGATCGGGAAGGTGAAGATGCCGCAGTGCGCGTGCCAGTTCATGTCGCCCATTTTGCGGAAGCACAGGCGGTTCAGTTTCTTCAGCACCTCGACGCTGGGGCCCATCACCAGGTGGTCGCAATCGAACACTTCGCGCATGCGGTCGCGGTTGTAGTTCCCTTCCGGCAGGTAGTTATTGCCGTGGTAGGTCACCAGCAGCGGCTTCAGGCCGTATTCCTTGACCATGATGTGGGTCTGGTAATAGCTGTCCTTGCCGCCGCTGACCGGGATGATGCAGTCGTAGTCGGAGGTTTTGTTCTTGCGCATTTCTTCGATGTTCTTCTCGAAGATATTGCGGCGGTGCGCCCAGAATTCCGGCGTCAGTTTTTCGAATTCCTCGGCGGTGCGGCAGCTGGCGCACACGCCGTCGTCGTCGATCGCCAGGTTGACCGTGACGAAGGGATAGGTGCATTTGGCGCAATACTGCATGCGGCGGTAGTTCATGAAAGCTCCTCAGAATTCCAGCAGTTCCGGCGAACGCACGTTCAGCCCGGCACCGAATAAATGTTTGCGCGCCAGGTATACGCTCTGGTCGCTGTAATGGAAGATATTGCCAGCGGCGATGGCGTCGACCTTGGTCTGCTGCAGGCCCTGCGCCAGGTGCTCCCATTCGCCTACGCCGCCGCAGCCGATCACCGGAATGCGCACGGCGCTGCTGACGGCGTCCAGCAGAGGCAGGTCATAGCCGGTCTTCATGCCGTCGCGGTCGATGGAGTTCAGCAGGATTTCGCCGGCGCCCAGGTCTTCCACCCGCTTAGCCCATTCGGTGGCGGTGAAGCCGGTGGCTTCACGGTTGCCGTCGCGCCGCACGCGGTGCACGCCGTCTTCCTCCAGCCGCACATCGATCGAGACCACGATGCACTGGGCGCCGAATTCGCGCGCGGCCTGCGTGATGAACTCCGGCTCGTCGAGCGCCTTGGTGTTGATCGAAATCTTGTCGGCGCCCAGCGCCAGGCGCTGTTCGATGTCCTGCATGGTGCGGATGCGGCCGCCCACGGTAATCGGCATGAAGGCGTTCTTCGACACGTCTTCGATAATGTCGAGCACGCTGCTGCGGTTGGCGTGGCCGAGGTCGTCGCGCCGCATATCGTAGTTGTCGTCGCGCGAGATATCGAGGTAGACCAGTTCGTCCGAGCCCCATTCGCTGAGGCGCTTGACGGCCGTGACGGGGTTGCCCAGGTTCTGGTAGCGCTTGAACTGCTTGCTCTGCACCAGGAAGCCGTTGCGCAGGAACAGCACGGGAATCACACGGTGTTTTTTCATTGGATGGCCAGGAAATTCTTCACCAGGCGCATGCCCGCGCGCTGGCTTTTCTCAGGGTGGAACTGCACGCCGTAGATATTGCCGCGCGCGATGGCGCCGCTGAACTGCTGGCCGTAGTCGGTGGTGGCCAGCACTTCATCCGGATTGGCGGCATCGAATACGAAGCTGTGCACGTAGTAGAAGTCGGGCGAATGTTCCAGGCCTTCGAGCAGGGGGTTGGGCCGCTTGGCATCGATATTGTTCCAGCCGATGTGCGGCAGCGGGAAGTCGCCCGATTCCAGGCGGCGCACCTGGCCGCCGATCCAGCCCAGGCCTGGCGTTTCGCCGAATTCCAGGCCCGTATCGGCCAGCACCTGCATGCCGACGCAAATGCCGAGGAAGGGCTTGCCCTGCTGGCGCACCACGCGCTCCAGCACGTCCAGCGGCAACGTTTCATGGATGCGGCGCATGGCGGCGGCGAAGGCGCCTACGCCCGGCAGCACGATGTGGGTGGCCGCTTCGATGTCAGCCGGGGCGTTCGAGATCACCACATTCTCCACCACGGCGGAGAACAGGTTGTAGACGGACTTCACGTTGCCGGAGCCGTAGTCGAGGATACAGACGCGTTGCATATTCTTAGTCCAGCAGGTCCCAGTTGAGTGCGGTGCCGCGCCTGATGGCCACTTTGGCCTTGCGCTTGAGCACCGTATCCAGGTGCTTCGGCATCAGGCCCATGCCCGGACGGATGGCGCGCACATTGGCCGGCGTCAGGGCCTCGCCGGCCGCGATGTCCTGGCTCGCGTACAGCGAGCGGCGGAACTGCAGCGAAGCCTGCTCGGCGCGGGTGGCGCCGTAGCTGACGCGGCCCAGCGACTGCCAGGCGCGCTCGGTTTCCACCACCAGCGCCTGCATCTCATGCGGCTCCAGCGAAAAGGTGGAATCGACGCCGCCGTCGGCGCGGCTCAGAGTGAAGTGCTTCTCGATCACGGTCGCGCCCAGCGCCACGGCCGCCACCGACACGCCGGTGCCCATGGTGTGGTCGGACAGGCCGATTTCGCAGCCGAACAGATCGCGCATGTGCGGGATGGTCAGGATATTGGTGTTGGCGGGCGTGGCCGGATAGGTGCTCGTGCACTTCAGCAGCACCAGGTCCTTGCAGCCCGCTTCGCGCGCGGCGCGCACGGTTTCGTCCAGCTCGGCCACGGTGGCCATGCCGGTCGAGATGATCATCGGCTTGCCGGTTTTCGCCACGCGGCGGATCAGCGGCAGGTCGGTGTTCTCGAAGGAGGCGATCTTGTAGAAGGCCATGTCCAGGCTTTCCAGGAAGTCTACCGCCGTGTCGTCGAACGGCGTGCTGAAGGGGATCATGCCGTGGCTGCGCGCGCGCTCGAAGATCGGCGCGTGCCATTCCCAGGGCGTGTGGGCCTCGTGGTACAGGTCGTACAGCTTGCGGCCGTTCCACAGCGACTTGGCGTCGCTGATGACGAAGTCCGGCGCGTCCACGTCCAGCGTCATGGTGTCCGCCGTATAGGTCTGGATCTTCAGCGCGTGGGCGCCGGCGCGGCCGGCCGCGTCCACGATCTCCAGCGCGCGGTCGAGCGACTGGTTATGGTTGCCGGACATTTCGGCGATGATGAAGGGCGGCGCGTCCTGGCCGATCTTTCGGTTGGCAATAAACATGGTTCAGTCTCGGATGCGCAATGCAAAAATATTCAGTTGTTCGGCGTAGCCCGCCGCTTCGAAGGCCTGGGCGGAGGCGCGGTTGCCGGGCAGGATGACGGCCTCAATCTGCGCCACCTCCGGCCAGTGCCCGCGCACCCAGCCGCTGCCGGCGCCGATCAGCGCGGCGCCGATGCCCTGGCCCAGGAACTCCGGGGTCAGGTAGACCGATATGGTCGCCTTCGCCCCCTCACGATCATAACGCAATATGCCTGCGGCGCGCCCGCCGATTTCGCCTACCAGCAACTGGCGTGACGGATTGACAAGGGTGGCGGCAAACCACTCGCGGTGCTGTTCCAGCGGGATGGCGGCACTGCTGCCGGAGAAGCGTCGTACCGTTTCGGCATTGCGCCAGGCCCAGATGGGATCGCAGTCAGCCGCCGTGGCCGGGCGCAGCTCCAGCTGGGCGGCGCTGCTCAGCTGCTGCAGGCGGCGCAGCACGCGGCCGGCGCCCCGGCCATCCACCAAGGCCAGGCTGCCCTGCTCCAGGTGGCTCAGCAGTTCGGGGGCCGCGCAAGCCGTTTGCAGGGCCGCAGGCAGGGCCTGCAGGGCGCTGTCGGCATCGCCGAGGTAGAGCACGCGCCCCTGGCGCGCCATGGCCGTGCTGCCGCTCTGCTGGTTCTGTGCCACGGCAATCACCAGGCTGGGCAGGCCGACGCTGGCCCGTTCCCACATGGCGCCGCCGCCGGCGCCGATGGCGAGGTCGGCCGCCGCCATCAGCTCGGCCATATTGTCGACGCCGCGGTGCAGCCGCGCGCCCGGCAGCGTGGCGCACTGCTCAGCCAGGGCGGCATGGTGCGGATTGGCGCCGCCGATCACCACATCCACCGCCAGCGCCGGGCGTTGCAGCGATGCCACAGCCTGCAGCGCGCGGCCGGTATGGTTGTCCGGATCGGCGCCGCCGATGAAGAGGAACAGGCGACGCACCTGGCCGTCCCGGGCCCGCAGGGCGGCGCGGGCGGCGGCGAATTCGGGGCGCAGCAGGGCATAGTGGGGACCCAGCAGGCGCACCGCGGCGGGCGGCAGCAGGCCGTCGTAGCGCCCGTCCATTTGCGGCGCCAGGTTCTGGTCGAGCAGCAGGTCGCAGTCGTGCGGGCGATCGGCCAGGTCGTCGATCACCATGATGCGCACAGCAGCAGGGCGCAGCGCCTGCTCCCAGCGGGCATCCAGTGCGTAGTGATCGATGACCAGCCAGTCGGGACGGCCTGATAGTACGGCGGCGGTGTCGGCAGCGTCCTGCTGCCAGCTCACGCCCAGCCAGTGGGCGTGCGACGGTTCCGCAGCGGGCGCCGCGGCGGCGCCGGGCGGCGGCAGGCCGTGCACCGGATAGCCGCGCGCGGCGATCAGCTCGCACAGGTGGCCCGCATGCTCGCGGCAGATAAAGCTGACGGCAGCGCCCGCGGCGCGCAGGCCTTCGGCCAGCGTGAGGCAGCGCATCACGTGGCCGGTGCCGATCTGCAGCGAGGCGTCGGTGCGGAAAACGACGTCCATCAGCGCGGCGTCAATTCGCGCGCCGCGCGGAAGGCCAGTTCGGCCCGCTCCCAGTCTTCGGGCGTATCGATGTCGATGGCGCGCCAGGCCGGGATCACGAGGCCGCGCCCGTCCTGGTGCGGCGACTGGCCGGACAGCCAGGCGCCGCTGCGGCCCCAGTAGAACTGGCCGGCGTCGTAATAGCCTGGCTCCAGGTCCTGGCTGCGGGTCTGCACATATTGCGGGAAGAAGGGCGCCATGGCGCCGCCGGAGCCGCGTTTCAGCGCGCGCTGCACGGCGGCCGGGAACGGGCTGACCGTGAAGGCATAGGCGGCGGCCGGATCGTCCAGCAGGGCCAGCGCATCGCGCAGGTCCTGCGGCTGCAGCAGCGGCACGCCGGGATAGATGCAGCACACCAGTTCGGCATTCCAGCCGAGCCCGCCGCAGCGGCGGATGGCGTCGGCAATCACCGGCACCGTGCCGGCATGGTCGTCGGACAGTTCGGCCGCGCGCATGAAGGGCACTTCGGCGCCGTGCTGCGCTGCCGTTTCTGCAATTTCTACATCGTCGGTGGAGACGATAATGCGGTCGAACACGCCGCTGGCGCGCGCGGCGCCGATGGCGTAGGCGATCATGGGCTGGCCGGCGAAGGGCTTGATGTTCTTGCGCGGGATGCGCTTGCTGCCGCCCCGCGCCGGAATCACCGCCAGTTTCATGCCAGCGCTTTCCTGACGGCTGCCACCACCTGGTCCTGTTCCGCATCCGTCATGCTGTAGAACATCGGCAGGCTGATGGCGCCCGCGTAGTAGTGCTCGGCGTTCCGGCACAGGCCGTCCCTGAAGCCCAGCTTGCGGTAGTAGGGCTGGGTGTAGACAGGAATGTAGTGCACGTTGACGCCGATGCCCTGCGCGCGCAGGCTGTCGAACACGGCGCGGCGGCGCGCCGGCGCAACATGGATCGGGTACAGGTGGAAGGCCGACACGCCGAAGGCCGCCTGCTTCGGCACCGCCAGCGGCAGGCCAGCCAGCAGCTGGTCGTAGCGCGCGGCCAGCGCGCGGCGGCGCGCCAGGAACACGTCCAGGCGCTTCATCTGCGACAGGCCGAGGGCGGCCTGCACATCGGTGATGCGGTAGTTGAAGCCGAGCGCGATCTGTTCGTAGTACCAGGCGCCTTCGTCCTTGTTGTTCAGCTCGCCGTCCTCGCGCGTCATGCCGTGCGAACGCAGCAGCTGCAGCTTGCGGTTCAGGGCCGGGTCGCGCACCATCAGCATGCCGCCTTCGGCCGTGGTCAGGATTTTTACCGGGTGGAAGCTGAAAATGCAGATGTCGCTGTAGCGACAGTTGCCGACTTTGCCATCCAGGTAATCCGCGCCGACCGCGTGCGAGGCGTCTTCCACCACGCGGAAGCCGTATTGCTGGGCCAGTGCGCCGATGGCCTGCATATCGCAGGACTGGCCGGCGAAGTGCACCGGCACCACCACTTTCGGCAGGCGGCCGGCGGCTTTCGCCTGCTCCAGCTTCGCCGCCAGCAGCTGCGGGCACATATTGTAGGTGTGCGGGTCGGTGTCGACGAAGTCGACGTCGGCGCCGCAGTACAGCGCGCAGTTGGCCGAAGCGAGGAAGGTGTTGGCCGAGGTCCACACCAGGTCGCCGGGGCCGACATCGAGGGCCAGCATGGCGATGTGCAGGGCCGCCGTGGCATTGGCCACCGCCACGCCGTGCGGCACGCCGCAGTATTCGGCCAGCGCGCGCTCGAAGGCGCTGATGCTGGGGCCCTGGGTGATCCAGTCCGAGCGCAGCACCGTCTCGACGGCGGCGATATCCTCGTCCGAAATCGACTGGCGGCCGTAGGGAATCATGCGGCGGCCGCGGCGCGCGCGATCAGGGCGCGGATTTCATCCACGCTGAGGAAGACCGGATTGGTGCCCGAGTTGTATTCGAAGCCGTCCTTGACCGGCACGCCCGCTTCGCCCTTGTTGTTCTTCGCATAATCCACTTCCAGCGCGAAGGAGATCGACGGCTTGATGACGAAGTGGTCGTGGAATTCCAGCGTCAGGTGCGAGTCGTCGAAGGGGCACATGATTTCGTGCAGCTTTTCGCCCGGGCGGATGCCGATGATCTTCATCGGCAGGTCCGGCGCCATGGCTTTCGCCAGGTCGGGCATGGTGGCCGATGGGATCTTCGGAATGAAGATTTCGCCGCCGTGCATGCGCTCGAAGTTGTTGATGACGAAGTCCACGCCTTCCTGCAGCGTGATCCAGAAGCGCGTCATGCGTTCGTCGGTGATCGGCAGTTCCTTGACGCCTTCTGCCAGCAGCTTGCGGAAGAAGGGCACGACCGAGCCGCGAGAGCCGATCACGTTGCCGTAGCGCACCACGGAGAAGCGGGTCGGGCGGGTGCCGACCATATTGTTGGCGGCCACGAACAGCTTGTCCGAGGCCAGCTTGGTGGCGCCATACAGGTTGATCGGGTTGGCCGCCTTGTCGGTGGACAGCGCGATCACGCGCGTCACGCCGGTGGCCAGCGCCGCGTGGATCACGTTCTCGGCGCCGTAGATATTGGTCTTGATGCACTCCATCGGGTTGTATTCCGCCACAGGCACGTGCTTAAGGGCCGCCGCGTGGATCACGTAGTCGACGCCGTCCATGGCCTGCATCAGGCGAGCCTGGTCGCGCACGTCGCCGATGAAATAGCGCATCTGGGGCGCATTGAAGGTCTGCGCCATCTCATACTGCTTGAGCTCGTCGCGCGAATAGATGATGACCTTTTTCGGCTTATAGCGCTCCAGGATGGTCTTGGTGAATTGCTTGCCGAATGAACCGGTACCACCGGTGATCAGAATAGTCTTGTTGTTAAGCATCGAAACTTCCGTTTGGAGGGTTGCCGCAGCAGCGGATCAGGTCAGCCTGGGCAGCGGACATACAGCGCAGTATCCGCTCGCCGCCCGGGCGCGTCAAGAATGCACCGGCTCAGGGTTCACGCATCGATTCGTCCATGGCCTTGGTCAGCGGCCAGATCAGGTAGGACATCACCGAGCGCTTGCCGACCACGATTTCGGCCGTGACCGTCATGCCCGGCACCAGCTGGATGCCTTCCGGCACATTGCGCAGCTTGCTGCCGGCGAAGCTGACGCGCGCGCTGTAATAGGCGTCCGTGCCTGAGCCGGACGCCACGTTTTCACGTTTGAAGGCGTCCCGGCTCACCACGCGCACCTTGCCTTCCAGCCGGCCATGTTTCTGGAAGGGGAAGGCGTCGACCTTCATGTGGGCCGGGTCGCCGGTTTTGATATAGCCGATGTCGAGCGAATCGATTTCCACTTCCGCCTCCAGCGTGGCGCCCAGCGGCACCAGGGTCAGCACCGGTTCGGTGGCGCGCGCCACCGAACCGGGTGAGACCTTGGCGATTTCCAGCACCACGGCATCGGCTGGGGCTTTCAGCACCACCAGCTGGCGCATCTTGTCGGCCTTGGTCAGCTGCTCGCGCACGGTGTCGCGCTCGCGGGACACCGACAGCAGGTCTTCCATGCTCTTCTGGCGCCAGCCTTTCTCGAAGGCGGCGCGCTCGGCCTGGGCCGCGCGCAGCTCGCGCGCCAGCTCGATATCGCGGTTGCGCGCCATGGTGGTCTGGCGTTCCACTTCCAGCCGGCGGTCGCGCGCCTCCAGCAGCTGCATGCGGGCGCCGTAGTTGGCTTCAATCAGCTTTTCCTGCATGGCCTCGATTTCCGACAAGGCCTTGACGCGCTGCTGCAACACCACCTGGTCGCGCCGGTTGGTTTCGATGCTGGCAGTCAGGCGGCCGATATTCTCGTCCAGGCGTTCCTTCTGCGCCGCATAATTGGCGCGGCGCTCGGCCGACAGCGCATCCTGCAGGGCCAGGTCGCCGCCGCTGCCGCTGCCCGCACCGCGCTCGCCCTTCAGTTCCGCCGTCATGCGGTCGAGCTGAGCTTCCAGGCTGCCCAGGCGCACGCGCAGCTGGGTTTCATCGGCCTGGGTGAAGGTGGGGTCGAGCGTGGCCAGCACCTGGCCCTTGCGCACCACCTGGCCGACCTTGACGTCGATGCGCTGCACGATGGAATTCTCCAGCGGCTGCACCACGATATTCGGCTGCGGGTTGACCAGGCGGCCATGCGCCAGCACGATTTTTTCCATCTGCGACAGCGAGGCCCACAGCACGAAGCACAGCATGGCGCCGACCGTCACGTGCAGGGTGATGCGCACCGAGCGCGGCAGCGGGCTGCGCTCGATCTCGTCGGCATCCGGGAGGAAGTCGACCTCGGTCTTGCCGGGTTTTACAGGTGGCTTGTTTGCTGGTTCCATAAGTGCTGGTAGGTGTCGCTGCGCGACAGCAGTTCTTTGTGGGTGCCGCTGTCGACCAGGTGGCCGCGCTGCATCACCAGGATGGTGTCGGCGTTGACCAGGGTCGACAGGCGGTGCGAAATCATGATGACCGTGCGGCCGACCGCGATGCGCGACAGGTTGCGGATGAAGATCGCTTCGCTTTCCGGATCCAGCGCGCTGGCCGCTTCATCCAGGATCAGGATGCGCGGCTTGGCCAGCAGTGAGCGGGCAATCGACAGCCGCTGCTTCTGGCCGCCGGACAGGTTGGAGGCGTTCTCTTCCAGCAGAGTGTCGTAGCCCTGCGGCAGGCGCTCGATGAATTCGTCGGCGCCGGCCGCGGCCACCGCTTCCGCCACTTCTTCGAAGGTCGCGTCCGGCTTGGTCACGGTCAGGTTCTCGCGCACGGTGCCGCGGAACAGGAAATTCTCCTGCAGCACCACGCCGATCTGGCGCCGCAGGTGCGACAGCTCGATTTCGCGCGCATCGGTGCCGTCGAAGCGGATCAGGCCTTCCTGCACGCTGTACAGGCCCTGGATCACCTTGGTCAGCGTGGTTTTGCCGGAACCGGAGCGGCCGACGATACCGACCACGGTACCGGGGCGGATGGTAAAGCTGGTGCGGTCCAGCGCCGTGGCCTGGGCGCCGGGATAGCGGAAGGTCACGTCCTCGAACTTGATCTCGCCCTGCAGTACCGGGCGCAGGCCGCCGGCGCCGGCGCGGCCTTCGGGGGCGCGGTTCATCACCTCGCCCAGCATGCGCACCGACAGCGCGGTTTCCTGGTATTCATTGACCAGGCCCACAATCGCCAGCAAGGGCGAGGTCACGCGCTGCGCCAGCATCTGGAAGGCGATCAGCGCGCCCACCGTCATGCTGCCGTCGAACACGGCCTGGGCGCCCAGCACAATCAGGGTCACCGGCAGCAGTTTGCCGAGGAAGTCGGTAATCGTATTACCTGTGATCGAAATATTGCCGACGCTAAAGTGCATGGTGATCGCTTCAGCCGAGCGCTGGTCCCACTCGCGGCGCTGGGACGGCTCGATGGCCAGCGCCTTGACGGTGCGCATGCCGTGGATGGTCTCCACCAGCATGGCCTGGCGCTGCCCCTCGGCCGAGTACAGCTTGGCCAGGCGGCGCTGGAAGGTTGGCACCATGGCCATCACCACCGCGGCGATCAGCGCCGTAAACAGCAGCACCACCAGGGTCAGCTTGAAGGAATAGGTGAACAGCACCGGCAGGAAGATCAGCAGCGCAATCAGGTCGAGGCCGGTCATGAAGAGGCGGCCGGTCAGGAAATTGCGGATACGCTCCAGCTGCTGCATATGGCGCGTGATAACGCCGGCCGTGCTGGTCTCGAAATAGTCGATCGGCAGCGACAGCAGCTGGGCAAAGGTGCGCCGCGTGAGCCGCATGTCGATCTTGTTGGAGGCCGCCATGGTCAGCGTCTGGCGCACATAGCCCAGAATGCCTTCCGTAATCAGGGCGATCAGGATGCCCACGGCCAGCACCCACAACGTGGTTTCGCTCTGGTGCGTGAGCACCTTGTCAATCACCAGCTGGAAGAAGATCGGCGAGGCCAGCGACAGGATATGCATGGCCACGGCGGCAATGAAAATGTCGCGGAAGGCCGTTTTCTGCTTCAGGATTTCCGGAATGAACCAGCGCAGGCCAAAGGGCTGCGAGGGGTCGGTCAGCTTGTGCTGGCGCTTGACGAACACCACTTCGCCATCCCAGTCGCGGCCGAATTCCTCGCGCGTGAGATAGGCGATGCCGGTCTCGGGCCGTGCCGGATTGAGCACGGCGGCGCGCGGTCCGCCTTCGGCCTCGGCCTGGATGCCGACCACAATCACCATGTTGCCGTCGCGCCGGCGCGCCATCAGCGGGAACACCCCGCCCTGGGCCAGCAGGTCGTCCCAGGCGATGCGCTTGACGCGGGCTTTCATGCCGATATCGGCCGCCATGCGCAGCAGCAGCGAGTTGCCCGGCTCCTGCGCACCGAGCGCATAGTCGTCGATCAGGCGTTCCGGGTTGATCTGCAAGCCGTGGTGCTGTGCGATCGCCGTCAGGCACTGCACAACAGTATGAGGAAAGTTATATTGCATTACGCTCGATAGATGGCAGCTGGCGTGCCCAGCCGCGGACGATTGTACCGCGCCCGTGCGGCGCCGGACAGAACCGCCGGGTTCCGGGATGAAAAAAAGCGACAAGACCCGCAAAAGTCTTGTCGCCTTGTTCAGCCGCCCGTTGCCGGGCAGCTGCGGGACGAACCCGGCTTACTTGCCGATAGCCAGGAAGCCTTGGCTGCCATGCTGCAGCGCCTTCAGCTTCTCGAGCGAGTCGGTGGCCGTGGACACCGCCGGTGCTTTCAGCAGCTGGCCGTTGCTGTCGAAGTGCTTCAGCACATCGGCCATCTGCGCGGCGCCGGCAGTCACCGTCGCGGTCAGCGTCGGCAGCTGGCTGCCTTGCGCTGCCGGCAGGGCGGCCTGTTCGCCGAAGCTCGACATCGCCTGGGTCAGGCTGTTGACCGAGCTGCGCAGCGAATCGGTGCGGAACCAGACGTCAGCCATGTCGTGGCGCTTGCCGTCGGCCGTCTCGTAGCCCGAAGTCAGGCCCACCAGGTTGCCGTTGTCAACCGTCTTGGTCTGCGCAGCATTCAGATCCAGCTTGGTGATGCCCAGATCTTTCAGACCGCTCAGTTCGGACGCCTGGCTCACGCCGTCGGCATTGCCGTCAACCCAGACCTTCAGCTCGCTGAACGCATTGTCCTTGGCATCGATCACGCCGTCGGCATTGCTGTCCAGTTCACGCAGGGCCTCGTAACCATCCTTGGCCTTGCCGCCGTCTTTCAGGGTCACCGAGCTGCCGAACAGTTCGCCGCCATCGTTGATGGAGCCGTCACCGTTGACATCGCGCACCAGCAGGCCGTCACCCTGGCCGACCCAGCCCGTCGCTACCTTCTGGCCGGTGCCGAAGATATCGAAGGCCACGCCGGAGGACATGCCCAGGGTCTTCACGCCGTCGCCGTTCAGGTCCAGGACCAGCGGGGTCGACATGCCCAGCGCCTGCGTCTGGCTGGTGGTGAAGGCCGCGATCTGCGAGCTGGTCAGCGCATCTTTCTGTGCGCTGCTCAGTGCGCAGATCTGCGCCGTGGTCAGGCCGGAGATCTGCGTGGTGGTGATCGCCACCAGCTGGCTGGTGCCCAGCGCTGCCACAGTCTGCGTCTTCATCGCTGCCAGATCGCTGGTTTCCAGCGCTGCAATGCTGGAGGTGCTGAGGCCGGCAACCTGCTTGCTGGTCAGCTCTGCAGCCTGCTGCGTGGTCAGGGCCGCCACCTGCGCGGTGCCCAGAGCGGCCACCTGCACGCTGGTCAGCGCTACCGTCTGCTGCGTGGTCAGCGCTGCTACCTGCGAGGTGCCCAGAGCGACAACCTGCGAGGTGCCCAGCGCTGCGATCGCAGCGGTTTTCAGCACTACCAGGTCGGCCGTTTCGAGGGCCGCCACAGCACTGGTACCCAGTGCGGCTACCTGTTTGGTGGTCAGAGCCGCCACCTGCGCGGTCGACAGTGCAGCCACCGACGCGGTGCTGCTCAGGGTTGCCGCGAAGGCTGCGGTGCTCATCGCGCCCACCTGTGCCGTGGTCAGTGCCGCCACTTGGGTGGTGGTCAGCGCTGCCACCTGGCTGGTGCTCAGGGCGGCGATGGTGTTGGTCTTCAGCGCCACCAGGTCGGTGGTTTCGATCGCCACGATCTGCGAGGTCGTCAGGCCGGCCACTTGCTTGCTGGTCAGCGCCGCGGCCTGGACCGAGGTCAGGGCCACGATCTGCGACGTAGTCAGCGCGCCGGTCTGGGTGCTGGACAGTGCCGCGATCGACGCCGTGCGCAGCGCAGCCAGGTCGGTGGTTTCGATGGCCGCGATGCTAGCGGTTGCCATCGCTGCCACCTGCACCGTGGTCAGGCCCGAGATCTGGGTGCTGCTCAGTGCCGCCACCTGCGCCGTCGTCAAACCGGCCGATACGATGGCCGTGGTCAGGGCGCCGATCTGCTGGCTGGTCAGCGCAGCGACCTGCGAGGTCGTCAGGCCCGCAAACTGGCTGGTGCTCAGCGCGCCGACCACATTGGTGCGCAATGCCACCAGGTCGGAAGTTTCGATGGCGGCCAGGGCGGTCGTGCCCAGGCTGACAACCTGCTTGCTGCTCAGAGCGCCAACTTGTGCCGAGGTCAGGCCCACGATCTGCGAGGTACCCAGCGCAGCCAGTTGGCTGCTGCTCAGTGCAGCGACAGACGAGGTCTTCATTGCGGCCAGGTCGGTGGTTTCCAGCGCGGCGACGTTAGCCGTCGACAGTGCAGCAATCTGGTTCGAGGTCAGACCCGAAACCTGGGTGCTGCTCAGGGCCACGATCTGCGAAGTCGTCAGGCCACCGGCGATGATCGCCGTGGTCAGGGCACCGATCTGCTGGCTGGTCAGCGCCGCGATCTGCGACGTGGTCAGGCCGGCGAACTGGCTGGTGCTCAGGGCACCGATCGCACTCGATTTCAGGGCGGCCAGATCGGTCGTTTCGATCGCTGCCAGGGCGCTGGTGCC